>Ga0247727_10014156_pt1 | contig 13309 bp, 15 predicted proteins | sample WisWelCaveWW1625_FD_202498 | JGI IMG/M metagenome (GOLD analysis project Ga0247727, IMG submission 202498) | Biofilm microbial communities from Wishing Well Cave, Virginia, United States - WW16-25 | ecosystem: Environmental > Aquatic > Deep subsurface > Groundwater > Cave microbial mat | place... | reverse complement strand
GCAACACGAACGTCCGGTACAACCGGCCGCCCTACCGCTACGGTGGCCACAGCTACTACTGCCACCACCACTACTACTACCATCCGTACCGCCCGTACTACTGGGGCCCCGCCTGGCATCCCTGGGGCTTCTTCGTGGCCACGCTGGCCACCACCGCCATCATCGTGAGCATGAATAACCAGCAGTACCATTACGACAATGGCGTGTACTATACGGCCGGCAGCGGCGGCTACACCGTGGTCCAGGCACCGGTGGGCGTGGTCGTGACGACCATCCCATCGAGCTCACAGACCGTCGTCGTCAATGAGACCACCAACAACTACTACTATGGTGGCACCTACTACGAGAAGTCCGACACGGGCTACACCGTCGTGCCCCCCACCGCCGGTACCGTCGTGGAGAACCTGCCCGAGGGTGGTGAAGAGGTGCGGATCGGCGACCAGACGTATGTGAAGTACGGAGAGACCTACTACCAGCCGACCCAGAAGGACGGTAAGGACGTCTATGAGGTGGTGGATGTACGGGAAGGCGAGGAATAGGTTCAACCCATGAGGAGGATGAAATGAAGATGGTGAGCATCAGCCATGTCCTGGTGGTGGCGGCATGGCTGATGGGTTGTTCTGCAGGGACACCCGCGAAGCCGGACCATGGCTCCGTCCTCCCGTTCCCGCCGACGCCGTCGGCCAGCGTGGCCGCAGCGACGTTGCAGGAGTCGCGGCACCAGCGGCGCGTGGAGCCGAGCCGACTCCCGGCGGATGCGCCCAACATCCTCATCATCCTGCTCGACGACGTCGGCTTCGGCCTCCCCGACGCCTACGGCGGACCGATTCATACGCCCACGCTGACGCGCATCGCGAATTCGGGCATCAGCTACAACGCGTTCCACACCACGGCGATCTGCTCACCGACCCGGGCGGCGCTGCTGACCGGGCGCAACCACCAGCGGGTGGGGTCCGGGACCATCGCGGAGCGTGCGGTGGACTGGGACGGGTACTCCGGAGTGATTCCCAGGACGTCCGCGACCCTGGCCAAGGTCCTGGGTGCCTACGGATACAAGACCGCCGCCTTCGGCAAGTGGCACAACACGCCCACGACCGAGACCACGGCGATGGGGCCGTTCACCCTCTGGCCCACCGGGGAGGGTATCGGCTTCGACTACTTCTACGGCTTCCTGACCGGCGAGACCTCGCAGTGGGAACCGCGGCTGGTCGAGAACCTCAACCCGGTCGAGCCGCCCCACGACGAGAAATACCACCTGAGCGAAGACCTGGCGGAGCGGGCGATCACGTGGATGCGGCAGCATCGCGCGTTCGCGCCCGACAAGCCGTTCTTCATGTACTGGGCCTCCGGCGCCGCCCACGGACCGCACCACATCTTCAAGGAATGGGCCGACAAGTACCGGGGCAGATTCGACGACGGGTGGGATGCCTTGCGCGAGCGCACCTTCAAGCGCCAGAAGGAGCTCGGGTGGATCCCCGCCGACACCAGGCTCACGCCGCGGGCCGAGACCATGGCCGCGTGGGACAGCATCCCGGAGTCGGAGCGTCCCTTCCAGCGACGATTGATGGAGGTCTACGCCGGCTTCACGGAACACGTGGACGCCCAGGCCGGCAGAGTGGTCGACGAGCTCGACCGCCTCGGCATCCGCGACAACACGATCGTGATCTACATCTGGGGCGACAACGGCTCCAGCGCCGAAGGCCAGAACGGCAGTATCAGCGAGCTGCTGGCGCAGAACCAGATCCCCAACACCATCCAGCAGCATCTCGAGGCGTTGAACAGGATCGGCGGCCTCGGCGCACTGGGCGGTCCCAAGGTGGACAACATGTACCACGCCGGCTGGGCGTGGGCGGGCAGCACGCCGTTCCATCACACCAAGCTCGTCGCCTCGCACTTCGGCGGAACGCGGAATCCGATGGCGGTCGCGTGGCCGGCGCGCATCCAGCCCGACAAGACGCCGCGGTCGCAGTTCCACCACGTCAACGACATCGTGCCGACGCTCTACGAGATCATCGGCATCAAGCCGCCCCAGGTGGTGGACGGCTTCCCGCAGGACCCGATCGACGGCGTCAGCATGGTCTATACCTTTGCCGACGCCCAGGCGCCGGGGCGCAAGCGCACCCAGTACTTCGACAACAACGGCAGCCGTGGCGTCTACCGGGACCGCTGGTTTGCCTCCACGTTCGGCCCGGTGACGCCGTGGCTCACGGTGAGCCCGGGGCTCGCCACCTGGGACCCGAGCAAGGACGTCTGGGAGCTGTACAACCTCGACACGGACTTTTCGCAGGCCGAGAACCTCGCCGCAACGGAGCCGGATCGGCTGGAGGCGATGCAGGCGCTGTTCCTCGAGGAAGCGAAGGAGAACAAGGCCTTCCCCATCGGCGCCGCCCTCTGGACGCGCCTCCATCCCGAGGACCGCGTCAAGACGCCGTACACGCAGTGGCAGTTCGACGCGACGACCACCCGGATGCCCGAGTTCACGGCACCGGGCCTCGGCCGCGAGAGCAACCACGTGACGGTCGATGCCGACCTCGGCGAGAACGCCTCGGGTGTGCTCTATGCGCTGGGGGGCGCCTCCGGAGGCCTCACGCTGTACATGGACAGGGGCGCGCTCGTCTACGAGTACAACATGATGATCATCGAGCGCTACACCGCGCGGTCGAGGACCACGCTCGCGCCTGGCAGGCACCGGATCGAGGTGGAGACCACCATTCCGAAGCCCGGCGCGCCGGCGGAGGTGGTGCTCACCGTCGACGGCACGGAGGTGGGGCGCGCGACCGTCAAGCGCACGGTGCCCGCCGCCTTCACCGCCAGCGAGACGTTCGACGTCGGCATCGATCTCGGCTCACCGGTGTCGCTCGACTCTTTTAACCGGAGGCCCTTCCGGTTCGACGGCACGATCCGGGAAGTCCGGGTGGAGATGAAGGAGCAGGGATGAGGATGAATCGCCGGTGCGCGGCCAGCTCACCGCAGGTACTTGGTCCACACCAGCACGACGCCGCATTCGCTGTCGAGCCGCTGATAGCGCCCCGGGGCGGTGGACCCGCGCGGGTACACCTCCACCCCGACGAGCTCTTCGGTGCGGTACGCGCCCAGCGCTTCGACGCTGGACTGGAGGCCGTCGATGAAGATGGTGGCGGCGCAGTACCCCCGGGCGACCCCGGGCGCCGCCGAGTCGGCGGGCACGTGCGCCCGCACTTCCAGCCTCATGTCGGCGCCCACGCCGCAGGCATAGTAGCCGCCGATGGAATCGCTCAGGACGCGCGCCTCGCGCGTGTCCACCATGACCTGGGCGCGTCCCACGCGTTGCAGCGAGAGCCACGAGATCACGACCGCCGCACCGGCGATGCGATTGCCCGTGCGCGCGTCGCGCACCACGCCGAACAGGATCCCGCTGTCGGGCGGCGCGACGGCGAGGGTGGCCAGCGTGCGCCACACGTCGCGCGTTGCCGTCTACGACCCGGGACCGGACACGTCCAGCTCCACTTCGATCCCGCCTACCATGCCCGCCACCCAGTTGTAGAGGGCGCAGCCGATCGCCGTAAAGATGAACCCCAGCACGCCGTAGATGATCGGCAGGGCGAGCGCCAGCCCGACGCTGAACGCGCTCTCCTGGGGCGAGACGAAAGCCACGATCACGAAAATCGGCATGAAGATCAGCGCCATCACTGCGTAGAGCAGGCCGACCACCTTCGCGGTCTGGGCGACCGAAAACCGCCGAACTCGCTGGACCATGACTGCCTCCAGTAGAGGGTGAGCGAGAGAATTCCGCGTGCTCCGAACGGCTCGCGCCTAAGGTGCGACCGCGCGCGCGGCGACGCAACCGCGCCCGCCGCGCCTGGCCGACCCGAGGAGCAGGCGTTCGAGAGCGGCTCTCAGGATGCCGGCGGGGCCGCAGGCGATGCCGCTCGGGCAGCCAGGGCGCTGGGCACCCCCACCCCGAGCACATGAATGAGCAGGCCGTTGAGGATCACCGGCAGCGACGGCGGCACGGCCACGGCGGCCGAGAGCGCGCGACTACCAGGTTCATCGTGAGGTACACGACGACCCCATAGAGGGGCCCCACATGAGGGGCCGGCGCGTCAGGGCCGCGATGCGGCGGCTCACCAGGTAGTAGACGGCGACGATCGCGAGGGCGATGCTGAAGTGGAGCATCGTGCCGAGCACGGCGGTGGGAAGACCTCCGCGAAACGCCGCCCGGCCGAGCAAGCCGGCCGCGATGGCCTGAAAGATCCGGAGGGGTGAGACGCCTCGGAGGCCGAAGAAGACAATGGCATCGAGCCCGTCGAGCACTCCGACCGTGAGGGCGCTGAGCGCGATCGCGCGGGACGGGCGCACGCCCCTAGGCGGCTCGCGGCCGCCCGCACGATCCGCAGGACCTGGCCTGGGGAGTCCGGAGCGGACGGCCGCAGTGCGCGCAGGGCGGACCGAACGCGGCGATCCGGTGCGTCAGCATGTGACGCGGGTCAATGCCAACGACGCCGGTGATCCGCGCGTAGGCCTCGCGGGCCGGCGCGTAGAATTCGGCCAGCGGCGCCTCGCGCAACGCGGCGTTGCGCCGCTCGCGGTAGCTGTGCACGTTGCGCAGGCACGCCTCGTACACCTCCCAGAGCTCGGCGTACTCGGTCTCGTCGAGCATCGGGACGTCGGCATCGCAACGCCAGCAGTACTGGATCTTCATGCGTCGCGGCGCGCGATGGCGACCGCGCGCCAGCGAGCTGCATCCCTCCTCTTATTGGCTCAGAATGAGATCGGCGCTCACGTGCCGAACCCGGTGAATACGAAGCGATAGGCCTGTGCCGCTGCATCGTAGACCGCCCGGAACTCCGTCGGATAGTGAACGCCGTCCGTGCGGGGCAACGCCGGCATCGGCAGCGTGAAGTCCTGCTTCTTGAGCAGGTATGCCCGTGCGACCATGGGCTCGGTGAAGATCACCGCGCCGCGGTAGAAGCCGACGACCATCGTTGCGTCGAACATGGTCGTTGCGGTGGAGGCGCTCTCGAGCAGCGAATGCATTCCCATCCCCGGCACGCACAGGCCGATCAGCGTGCCGAGATTGGGAAGCTCCACGTCGGGCAGGTTGTAGCCTGCGGGCAGACGCGTTGGCTTACTGACGTCTGTGCAGTCGATCGCCAGCCGTCGCTCGGGCGAAATGCCGTAGAAGTGAAAATCGAAGTGTGGCGTCAGGAACGCACCCGGCGGATGTCCGTGCGGTTCCCAGTAGATGGTCAGGTGCGTCATGCCGGTAGCGCGCTGAGCCGCATCCGGCAGCATCAGCTGCCCTGAAGCCGTTGGCGGCCAGGTCATTTCGGCTTCCGCCGGCGCGGCCTCGATCGAGCTGAGCGGAACGGTCGCACCAAGCGCGACCACTCGGTCCCGCTCAACCTGGGCCCAGGTGCAGGCCGTCCCCCCGAACAGGTCCAGGCACTCTCCGCTCAGCTCGGTCACGGGCGCTTTCGTGTTGCAGGCGGCGAGCAATGCGATGGCGCCTACGATGGAGATACGGGTGCTCAGCATGCGACGCTCCTGTCCTTGTCCTGGTCGATTCCACACTCGGTTGGAAGGCTCAACCCAACAGCTGGCCACCGCCCGTGAGTGCAAGGCGGGCGTTATCAACCATTTGCCTCGATGTGGCCCAAGCTACGCTGGACGTCGCGCTGCGCCCATGGGGCTCAGGGCAGTTGCCACGCGCCTTCCCAGACGACCGAGTACGCCGGCGTGGTGCCGATCCCGGTGTACCGGTACGTGTTATTGCCCGTGATGCCGCTGTACTTTCCGGTGCCCCCGGTCCATTGAAAGTCGCCTGCACCGACATTCGGGCTGGTGTCCTTCCCCTTCCACACACCGAAGGCCTTGTCGCCATCCTTGTCGGTGACGATGCAGTAGCCATGATTCGCACTGGAGAGGCCATTCACGATGTCGTTCACCCCCGGACATTGCACCGAGCTCTTGTCGATGAAGCCGTTGGCGACGTCGTTGAAGAACACTCCGGAGAACGCCCCAACGAAAAAGATGTGCCCCTTTTCGATCTCATGGGCCGTTCCGACAGCCGAGGCGCCAAACATGCCCCGGTAGGTGCCGCGCTTGGGAAGCTGGGCCTCGGCGGTCACACCGACAGCGAGGACGAGGGTGAGTGCCCCAAGCACCCTCAACAGTGCCTTGCGGTTCATGGACAAGTCTCCTCCGTGTGGATGGTTTGGCGTGCGTCTGAATTCGTGGCCTTGCTTGGTGGCTCCGACAATCTCTGTGACAACTCCAATGGCCCGACGAGGATCGCAGTAGCCGACGCGGGCAACGGGCAACTTGAAGCTGCGTAAGCTGCGTGCCCACGCGCTGGAGCGCAACAGCGACTGAAAGCCGCCCCACGCCGCAGCGGATGCACCCCAATGCTTAGGCAGCCCGCAGACACTGTTACTTCGTTGGGAGCGGCAGATCGGTGCTCCAGGCGTCGCGGGCGACGCGCCACTTCCCATCAGGGTCGTGGTGGTAGATGACGAGGCCCTTCCCGGTGTCCTGGACGGCGGCGCCACCGCCCCGGGGCGTGTCGGTTGACCTGTAAGAATAGCGCTCAAACGCCCACTCACCGGCGACCACGAATTCCAACGAAGCCTTTTCCCAGTGGATGGTGAACGCGTTGACGTACGCCTCGGCCCATGGACGGACCGCCGTCTTGCCTACCAACACGGGCTCATGAGGAGACAGATAGACGACATCCTCAGTGAGCATCGCGAGCAGCGAATCCAGGTTGTTCGAATTGATTGCCGTCACGTAGGCTTCGTGCGCCTGGCGTGCAGTCGCGTCGGCCGCTGCACTATCGGCCGCCGGCCGGGATCCCGGTGCACCACAGGCGGCGACAACGGCGGCGATGGCGACCGTTTGGAGAACCCTGCGCATCTGACAGCACTCCACGTTTGGATGGGGTGGTGGGCGGCATGTTGCAGCGATCAAACGTACAGACAGCGTGTCAGCGAGGCAAACGCCACACGCAGCCGCGCGGCCCAACAGAGCGCTCCGCTACGGGCGCTGGCCGATGGCGCGGAGGCGGCCGCCCGCCTCGGCGTTGGTGGAATCCCGGCGCAGGGCCTCGCGAAAGGCGGCGGCGGCGGCCGTCGTATCCCCGCGCATCAGCTGGATATTGCCCCGGATGACGTACATCCCCGAGGAGGAGGGGAAGAGCTGCTCGTTGAAATCCAAAAGAGCGAAGGCATCGTCGAATCGATTTCCCCGCCCGAGCCGGTAGGCCGCGGTGTTGAGGGAGGATTCGCCGAAGTCGTAGGCGTCGCTTCCATAATGCCGGTCCCGGAGTTGACGGTAGGCCCGGAGGGCGGAATCCGCCCCGGCGGCCTGCGACCCCTCAACCATCAGGGTGAACAGCGGGGCCGGGCGGCTGACCCCGTGGTGGCAAGTGCGGCAGGTCACTTGCAAGCCCGGGGAGGTACGGCCGGGGAGGGTGTCCACCCGCCGATTGATCTCCTCGACCATGCGCATCATTTGTCGCGCCACCAGCTTGGTGCGCTTCTCGTCCTTGGCGAAGTCGAAGCGCTCGAGTGGCATGCCTTCCTTACCGACGTGGCAGAACTGGCATCGTACGCCCAAGTCTCCGGCGATGTTCCGCATGATGCCCACAACTTGAATCACCGGGGTCGTGCGGGGGATGACCTGCGTGTTCACCAAGGAGTCCGGCGGCCACCGGCCCGATGCTTGTGCGAGAAGGGCCGCGGGCGCCACGAGGACGACCAAGCCGAACAGAAGGTGCTGCATGACGAGGACTCCAGAGTAGGGCGCGGCCTCGCCGCGCACGAGCGGCAGGCGGTGCCGCGCAGGGTCTGGAAACCCTACGGGGACCAGCGGTGGGTAGGTTCGTCGGGAGAGCGGGCGGCCTCACACCCAGCATCAGTGGCGGCGCGTGAGCGCCGTCCGCTGCATGTGTTGTTCGGCCGAATGCTCTAACGTGCCAAGTAGATCGTCTTGCCTTCCTTGATCGTCTCCACCACCCGGATGTCCTTGATCTCCATCGGGGCGACCGTGAGCGGATTTCGATCGAGGATCACGAGGTCCGCGAGCTTCCCGACTTCGATCGAGCCCTTCGTCTTCTCCTCGAAGTACTGATAGGCCGCATCGATCGTGATCGCCTTCAGCGCCTCGAGCGGCGTCACGCGCTGGTCCGGCCCGATCACCTCACCGCCCCGTGAGACGCGGTTGACCGCCGTCCACACCACGAACAACTGGTCGATGGGGCTTACGTTGAAGTCGGTGTGATTGGTGGGGTGGAGCCCCTTGTCGATGGCGGTCCGCATCGGGCTCAGGAAATAGGCCTGCTCCTGGCCGCGTTGCCTCACGTGCGCCTCCGCGAAATAGAAGGTGTGCTCCGTGAACAGCGACGGGATCATCTTGTAGGCGACGTACTTGTCCAACTGGTCCGGACGCACGAACTGCGAGTGGATGATGGTCGTCCGGCGGTCCTTGTCCAGGCTCCCCGCCGCGGCGTGCTCGTGGGCGCGCAGGAGCAAGTCGATCGCGGCATCGCCGTTGGCGTGCACATTGAGCGGCAGGCCGAGGTCGTACACCTGCTTGAACCACGCGTTGACGGTGTCCTCGGGGAAGGGCAGCTCTCCCCTCCACGTCTTCTGGCCGGAGGGGCCGTCGACGAGATACGGTGTCGTGAAGAACGCGGTCCTGCCCTGCGGCGAACCGTCGAGCGTGATCTTCACCCCACCGAGCTTGAGGCGATTCTTGTACTGCCCGAAGGAGCTGGGCGGGTGGTGCTTCAGGATCTGGTCCAGCTCGACGATGAACGGAAAGGCGATGACGTCGATGATGCTGGCGCCGGCGGCGGCCGCGCGCTGCATGATGGCGAGGTCGGGCCCGTGCGTGGCGCCCTCCTGGGCGGTGGTGACCCCTGCTGCCGCATAGACCAGCTGGCCGGACTTGGTCCACTCCACCTCCTGTTCCAGTGTGGGCTTGGGCAGGGAGCTAAAGATCGGCAGCCAGGCGGTCTCCATCACCAGCCCGTCGGGTTCGTTCGACCCTTTCTTGCGCACGATGACGCCGCCGGGCGGCGTCTTGGTCGCGGCGCTGATGCCGTACTTCTTGAACGCGGCCGAGTTGAGCACGGCGCCGTGCAGCGAGGTGTGGCCCACCATCACGGGGTTGTTGGGGAAGTCCTTATCCAGATCGTCCCGGCTGAGCGTCCGCCCGCCGGGCATGCTGTTCTCGTCGTACCCGTAGGCCATGATCACTTCACCTTCGGGGATCTGGCGCGCGTCGCGGAACTTCTTCAGCTCAAAGACGATGGCCTCGACATCCTTGCCGGGACCCGCCGGGGGGGCGAAGACGTTGACCTGATTGGCCACCGAGAGCGAATTGATGTAATGGCTGTGCGGGTCCAGGAAGCCCGGCACCAGCGTCTTTCCGGCGAGATCCACGACGCGCGTGCTCGAACCCTTGTGAGCGCGCTCGACCGAATCGCGGGGGCCGACCGCGAGGATCCGGCCGTCCTTGACCGCCACGGCGCCCGCGCTCGGCTGCGCGTCGTCGATCGTGACGACGTCGCCATTCGTGTAGATGGCGTCTGCCACCGCCGCCGGAGCCGTGCCGCGGCAGCCGGCAGCAACAGCGATCGTTGCTCCCACAAGGAGCGTTACAAGGAGCTTCATTCTCATCTTGATGTCCTGTCGATTGAGTGCGTCATGCGGCCCGCGCGGCGGTACCAGGACGCAGGTCGTGAGGGCGCTTCAAGAGGCGATCCGACCCTGGGGCTTGGTGCTTGCCCGCCGCCTCGCTACGAGAGTGGTGGCCCGGCGCTTGCGACACACCACGCCGAGCCGGCTCCAATCCTACTGGGTACGAGGATGCCCGCCTCAGGCCGTCTTTCGATCCTGCACAATGAAATACAGGGCGCCGAACCCGAGCACGACATTGACGGCCAGATCCAGGTAGTTCATCGAGCCCTCGTCGCCCGCAAGCATGGTCCTGATGTCCATGTAGAGGAAAAGCATCTCGGATGCGGCGAGGAACGACAAGACAGCGGTCCGACCGGAAGATTTGTCAGCCTTCCTGGCAACAAGGCACATCACCGCGGCAGCGATGAATGTGATGCCCAAGAACTGCAGGATGAGGTTGCTCAACGGCGTCGTTACCGCACCGTACCCATAGACATTGGCGGCGCCCTGAGGTGCCAGGAAGAACCACAATCCGTAGAAGAGATTGACCACTACAGCGAGCGTCAGAAAGTTCTTGACGTTCATGGGGGTGACCTCTGAGCGAAGGTGATTGCCGCTAAGGCGCGTCGCAGAGTGTAGGGGCGAACTTGCTACCCGTCGCCTTCGTACTTGAAGGAAACCTTGACCTTCGCCCGATAGCTCTCGACCTTGCCATCTTTCAGCTGCATATCGAGCTGCGAGATCTCTGCGACACGCAGGTCGCGCAGCGTTCTCGCCGCTCGCTTCACCGCCGCCGCCGCAGCTTTCTCCCAGGACTCTGTGCTGGTCCCGACCAACTCAATGACTTTGTAGACGCTCTCGGCCATGTGAGTCTCCTTATCATCGTGGGTTGGTCGCTGCCTAACGGATCGCGCTGCAGCTGCGGGTAGAAACCGGCTGGCGCCCCCGCGCCGGCCAAGCGCCCCCGGCAGCTCGCAGGGGCACAAATGGCACGTCTACAATACTTGGCGCCACACCCGCCAGTGCAAGCGCTGGTTTTAGGCGGCAGCTCTACGAGCGGGCCTCGAGGTACTCGCGCAAAGCGGCCGCATTGTTGAGTCGCGTCTCCTTGGACCCGAACAACAGTGTGACGACGCCGCGGCCGAGGTGCGCTCGGAGTTCAGCGACGCCCGCCGGATTGGCATCGAGCTCGGCGAAATAGCGCTTGCGGAATTCCGGCCACTTCGCAGGCACATGGTGATACCAGCGCCGGAGCCCGTGTGAGGGCGCCACGGCCTTCGCCCAGAAATGCACGCCCGCCGCGGCCTTCGCCACTCCCCGGGGCCACAGGCGATCGATGAGGATGCGGCGCCCGTCCGATGGTGCCTTCGGCTCGTAGACGCGTTTCGTCCGGATTCTCAAGAGGTCACCGCCTTGCATATCGACGCTCTGGTTAGGCGGCGCCTCGGACGAGCTGCGAACGGGTCACTTCTTGGGATCGTCGCCACCGGCCCAGGTGATGAATAGCCAGCGGCCGCCTTCCTTGATGAAGACATCGGTGTAGCGGCCGGTGACGGTCTCCCGCTCCTTTTTATGGTCCTCCCTCGCAACTTGGTAACGGTACTGCGCCACAGCTACGTTGCCGGTGATCGTCACGGAGATCGGGAAAAGTTCCTGCTCGAGGACGGTGTTGTTCGCCGAGGTGTACTTCTCCCAGCGGGACAAGGACGCCTTGTTCCGTGGCATCGGCTGGTCCGCTTGCCAGAAGTTGAGGTTGGGATGAACCATGGTTTCGATCCAAGTCAAATCCTTGGCCGCGGCCATCCTCCATTGTTGCTCCTCAAGCCGCCAAATCTCCTGCTGCTCTGGGCTCCAGGTTTGCGCAGAGACGGCACTGGTGTAGGCCGTCATGGCGAGAAACAACAGGCATAAGGGCGCTCGCATGTCAGGACCTCCCATTGATGGTCGTTCTACGGTCGTGGCGCCTACGAATCGCGCGTTAAGCTGCGGGCGCCAGCGCGCCGGCGCAATGGCGCAGGAGCGCCGCGGCATAGACCCCCCCCCCGGCTGGTTAGGTGGACGTGTCTACGAAATCGAGGGAGGTTCCCCCGCCAGCTGCACGCGCTGGTTAGGCGCCAACGCGGCGCACCTCGCCTGCCTTCACCGCTGTAATCGCCTCGAGAATCCGAGGAACGAGGGGCCGCAGGTGGATCATTCGATTCGACTTTGCCCGAATGAGCACGACCGGCATTCCGATCGCACGTAGATTCTGCTGATAGGGCAGGTTCTGGTCCATCGTGAGGAAGACGTCGAACTCGCCCTGCGCCCGACGCAGCAGTTCGCCGTTCTCGAGACCGCCCCAGCCCTGACGGCTCACCGGCCGGACGTCGTGGCCCGGTAGCAGAGCAGCGAGATCGTGCGGGAGAGACTCGTCAAGCAGGACGCGCACCGGTCACAAGCGCGTCTCGCGCCAGCTCGAGTGCCGCGACTGCTTGCTCACGCTTGACGGAGGGAAACTGACGGAGGAACTCGTCGAGTGTCTCCCCGCCCTCGAGATAGTCGAAGAGCGACTGAAGCGGAACCCGAGTGCCGACAAAAACCGGTGTGCCGCCGAGGATGTTGGGATTGCTGTGGACGACGACAGCCTTGCTGGTCACGGAGCCTTCTGGATGGGTAATCGCTCAGTATACACGATTCGCGGGTTGTGCGCCTAACGATCTCGCGCTGAGCCGCGGCGCTCAGGCGACAGACTTCGGCGCCGTCGGCTCCAGCGCGGGGTTAGGCCGCCCCGCGGTACAGTCTAAATACATGGGTAACAGAACAGTCCAAAGACATGGGTGACACTTTCGCCAGGTTTCGCGCTCCTCAAGGAGGGATGCGATGCCGTGGCAGGAGGAGTCGACCATGGAGCTCCGTCGCCAGTTCGTCCAGGACGTCCAGAGCGGGGCCACGCCCATCACCGAGCTGTGCACCGCCTATGGCATCAGCCGGAAGACCGGCTACAAGTGGCTCACGCGCTACGAGGCGGGCGGCCTGCCCGCCCTCGCCGACCAGTCGCGGCAGCCGCGGACCTCGCCGACGGCCACGCCACCCGAGCTGGTGCGGGCACTGCTCGAGGCGCGCCACCTCCACCCGACGTGGGGTCCGCGCAAACTGCTCCGGCTCGCCCGACAGCGGTGGCCCGAGGCACCCTGGCCGGCGCGCAGCACGATCGCCTTGCATCTGCACCGCGCCGGGCTCGTCGTGACCCCGCGCGGCGTCCGCCGGCCCGGCCATCCCGGCCGCCCCCAGGCGCCGATGGACGCGCCGAATGCCGTCTGGACCGCGGACTTCAAGGGTCAGTTCAAGACCGGCGACGGCCAATACTGCTACCCGCTCACCCTCGCCGACGGCTATAGCCGCCTGCTGCTCAGCTGTCGCGCGCTGATGAGCACGACAGTCGAAGAGAGCCGGCCCGTCTTCGTCCGCGCGTTCCAGGAGTACGGCTTACCCACGCGCATTCGCTCCGACAACGGCGTCCCGTTCGCCACCCAGGCGCTCAGTCGCCTCTCGGCGCTCTCGGTGTGGTGGATACGGCTTGGGATTCTGCCAGACCTGACCGAGCCGGCCTCGCCCCAGCAGAACGGCCGCCATGAACGCATGCATCGTACGCTCAAGCGCGAGACCAC
>Ga0247727_10014155_pt1 | contig 13309 bp, 15 predicted proteins | sample WisWelCaveWW1625_FD_202498 | JGI IMG/M metagenome (GOLD analysis project Ga0247727, IMG submission 202498) | Biofilm microbial communities from Wishing Well Cave, Virginia, United States - WW16-25 | ecosystem: Environmental > Aquatic > Deep subsurface > Groundwater > Cave microbial mat | place... | reverse complement strand
CAGTAACGGCACGCTAACAATCACCAACAGCACCTTCTCTGGCAACAACGCGAACGGCTGGGGAGGGGCTATGGCAATTTCAGGCGTGACGACGATAACCAATAGCACCTTCTCCGGCAACAGCAGTCTGCAATACCTCGGCGGTGGTGCCATCTACAATGCCGGCACCCTAACGATTGCCAACAGCACCTTCTCCGGCAACAGCGCGGCGGCGGTGGCAAGTGGAGGTAGTGGCTACGGCGGTGCCATTTGGAATGACGGCAACACGCTTAACATCACCAACAGCACCTTCTCTGGCAACAGCGCGACCAACGCGGGCGGCGGGATCTATCGCTACAACGGCACGGTGACTCTCAAAAACACGATCGTCTCCAACAACACGGGCGGGAATTGCGCCGGCACGATTACTGATGGTGGCAACAATCTTGATTCCGCCAACACCTGCGGCTTCACCACCAACGCCAAGATCAACACCGATCCCAATCTCGGCGCGCTCACCGGCAGTCCGCAATATTTTCCCCTCAACACCGGCAGCGCGGCAATCGACGCCGGAAATAACACCGTCTGCGCCGCTGCGCCGGTGAACAATACGTCGCAGAATGGTGTCACACGACCGACAGACGGCGACGGCAACGGCACAGCCATCTGCGATATCGGATCGTACGAAGCGCCGGCCCCCGCAACGCCCACGCCCACGCCCACCAACACGCCGACGAACACACCAACGTCAACGCGAACCAACACGCCGACGAATACGCCCACGCCGACGAACACGCCGACGAATACGCCAACGAAAACCGCGACGCCCACCAATACGACTGTGCCGGCAGCCGCGCCCGCTGCACCTCAAGAAGTGCCCGCGCCACCGGGACTCCTCTTTGGTCAAAACATTTCCAACTTGAACCAGAGCATGAACACGTTCACGAATCCAAGTACGGGAACGCAAGTCATCATTCCAGTAAATTTGGCGCAACCCGGCTGGACGCTTTTGATGCGCCCCGTGACCGCGAGTGAAATTCCATCGCTCACCACGAGCGTCTTTGGTCTGTTGGGCACGAATGTGGAGATCACGATCCGCGACGGCAACGGCAACATTGTTTCTTCGCTTGCGGTTTCAATTATTATTTGTATTCCATTCACCGATTCGGATTTGAATCGCGTCGGCGGTGACATCAATCAATTGCAAATTCTCCGCAATCCCGGCAAACCCGATCAACAAGTCATCTCGACGGGTCGCACAGTGGATTTCAACAAACATTTGATCTGTGTTACCACCAATCAACTTTCGATTTGGTCGCTCGCGATGCCGCGTCCCACCGCGCTCCCCGCGCCCAAAGCCACTGCGCCGCGCGTCGCGCCACAAAATATTCCGCGACCAACTTTGACGCTCGCGCCGACAAAAATCGCGGCGATTCCTATTGCAACCGCGACGCGCGCGCCGGAAGCGCTGCGTCCCGGCGAATCGCGCTGGACGCTTGGAAAAAGCGGCGGCACGATTTTGGATCCCGCTTCGGGCGTGTGGCTCACGATTCCGCCGAATATTCTCGCCGATGATGCGGCAGTGTTCATCCGCGCGCTCGACCCGAACCTCGCCGCGCAAACGGAGGGCGTGCGCGTGCTAATCGCCGCGGAGATCAATATTCGCGATGCGCGCGGCAACGCGCTCACCGCGCTATCGCAGCCGCTGCGCGTGTGCTTCCGTTACAACGACGAACAGATGAAGCAAGCCAAGAGCGCGGCGAATTTTCTGATCTTGCAAAATCCCGGACAACCCAACGAAAAAGAACTCGTACTCGCGCGCGCGGCATCGCCGGACATACAACTGGTGTGCGCAGAAACGACGGAGCTCGGCGCGTTCGCGCTCGCAATGCGCGAGCCGCGCGCGGCTTCGCCGGATTTAACCGCGCTCGCGCGCAATGCCGGTAACGTGATCGCGCTGATGCTTTTGAGCAGCGCGGGGTTGCTGGCGGTGATCGCGGTTGCGTTGAAAATAAAAAAGCCGTAACCGGGATTTCCAACAACTCAAAAAGGACGCGGAGAATTTTCTGCGCGTCCTTTGGTTTTTTATGCTCCTTGTCCCATCTCGCGCGCCATGCTATACTTGCGCCAATTTCGATAATGATTTTTGATTCGACATTCAATCGGTAGTTATGGTATCATGGCATCGGAGGCAGAGATGATCAAGAGCATTGATGCGATGTTCGATGGCAAAGTATTTCGCCCGAATGAGCCGCTGGAATTGCAGCCCAACACCCGCGTGCGATTGACAATCGAAACCACTGCAACCGCGGGACAAAAGACGCAATCGTTTCTGCGCACAGCGTCACTTTTGGATTTAGACGGTCCTCCGGATTGGTCGGAGCACATTGAAGATTATCTCTACGGAGACTCCAATGATGGACGAAAGCCGCATCTTCCTTGACACGGCTTATGCGATTGCGCTCGCCTCAAGAACTGACGAGCATCATCAAAGAGCCGCCGCGCTAGCTGCCGAAATGGAGCGTGAAGCGACGCGCCTCGTAACGACCCGCGCAATCTTGTTGGAAATTGGAAACGCGCTTGCCAAGATTCAATATCGCCAAGCCGCAGTTGGGTTATTGGACGCGCTAGAGCAAGATGAACATATCGAAATCATTCCTCTCACGGACTCACTGTACGAACGCGCGCTTGGTCTGTATCGCCAGAGATCAGACAAGGATTGGGGAATGACCGATTGCATTTCTTTTGTGGTGATGGGAGAAAAAGGTTTGCAAATTGCTTTGACAACTGACGAACATTTCCAGCAAGCCGGTTTTAGAGCCTTGTTACGCGAGCACGTATAGACCGGCAGATTGACGCAAGGGGAATGCGCGCAAAGTAAACGAGGAACACCATTGCCGACCATCAGCCGCTTTTATGGAATCAGGGTTCGCATGTTTTATGACGACAAGCATGGACCGCATTTTCACGTGATTTATGCCGAGTACCGAACATTGATCTCCATTGCCGATGGTTCAAAACTCGCGGGTGACTTGCCGGCGCGGGCTTATCGTTTCGTTCTGCAGTGGCTGACACTGCATCGCGCCGACCTTGAATTCAACTGGGAGCGCGCCCGGAGCCATCAGACACTCTTGGACATTCCTGGGCTGGAGTAAAAAATGGGAAAATCTACAATCGTTTCGCATCCAAAACATCCTGATATACCCCGCGTGCGCGCAGTAAAGCTGCTAACGGGTTTCAAAGTGCATCTCACTTTTGTTGATGGGATAGAGCGCGAGATTGATCTCGAACCATACCTGTGGGGTCCAGTCTTCGAACCGATTCGTAACGATCCGCAAATGTTTGCCGCTGTTCGTGTGGATGAGGAAGGTGATACGATTTGCTGGTCCAACGGCGCGGACATTGCGCCCGAAACGCTCTATTACGGCGATCAACCCGCTCCGTGGGCGAAACCGGAAAAAACAAAAACGCGCCGCTTGCCCCGACGGTCTGCCAAGCGGACGCGCGCGAAAAATCTCAAAGCGAAGATGCCAAGCAAATAAATTTCCGGACGAGGATTGCAAATCTCTCCTCTCATTCCCCTCTCCTCATAGGAGAGGGGCAGGGGTGAGGTCGGCATTCGGAATAAAATGACCTGCCCGAATTTTCATCGGGCAGGTCATTTTATTCCACTTGTTTTCACGCGCGCGCAGTGTTATAATTGCGCCAATTTCGATTGGGAGGAACACTATGTACGATAACGTACTCCAAAGCGTTGTCGAACCACTGATGGAAGACGAACGCCTGCGCTCGAATTTGCAAGACGAAGAGGCGCAGATCACAATGGAATGGGCGATTCACTATCTCGGCGCGCAGATCAACACCGCGCGCGACGCGGCGGACGCACAGCAGATCGGACATCGCGAACTCGCGCGCGTGCGCGATGTGATGCTCGCGATCAACCAACGCGCGCAAGAAAACCCCGCGGCGGTGCCGAAAATTCTCGCGACGATGCGCGCGGCGCTCGTCCAAAGACAATCGCCCAGCCCCGCGCAAATCGAACAGATGTTGAGCGCGCCGCCGACCGCGCGGCGTCAGACCGCTGCCAAAGCCAAGCCGAAAAAGAAAACCGTCACGCGCAAGCCCGCGAAGAAAATCGTTGCCAAGAAAAAAACGCGCGGCCAGAAAGGAAAATCCCGATGAAGCGGAGCCGAAAGAAAACCACTGGCATCATCTCGACAATCGTCGCGGCGATCGGCGCGATCATTTTCGCCGCGTTCGGCGCGTTGGGCTCGCTCGGCACACCCGTTGCCACGCCGCCCCCACAAACGCCGAGCATCGGCGGCTGGTACGAAATTCATTTCACCGCGCCGATCTATCCGGACAAGAAAGAAGACCATCGCGGCGGCATTGACGAAAAACTTGCCGCGTTCATCGCCCGCGCGCAAAAAAGCGTGGACATCTCGATCTATCAACTCGATTTGCCGGCGGTGACGAACGCGCTCCTCGATGCGAAAAAACGCGGCGCGCGCGTGCGCGTCTCGACCGACGCGAGCGTTTACGAGGATAAGAAAGAAAATCCATCTTTCAAAGAATTGGAAAAAGCCGGCATCCAAGTCGTCGCCGGCAACCCGCACGCGATCATGCACAATAAGTTTGTCGTCGTGGACGGCGTCGCGGTGTGGAGCGGCTCGTGGAATTTTACCGAGAACGACACGTATCGTTATAACAACAACGGCATCGCGCTCACATCGCCGGAGCTGGCGAGCAATTACACCGTGACGTTCGAGAAAATGTTCACCGACAAAAAATTTGGCGCACAGCGCAAAGCCGGCGGCACAACGCCGCGCCTGACGATTGGCGGCGTCACGGTGGAAAATTATTTTTCGCCGGAAGACGACGTGCAAGAAAAAATTCTCGCGCGTTTGCAGACCGCCGCGCGCACGATTGACTTTATGGCATTCTCGTTCACCGACGACGCGATCGGCGCGCTGATTCGCGAACGCGCCAAAGCCGGCGTCACGGTGCGCGGTGTGTTCGAGAACACGGCTTCGGAAACGCAGTTCAGCGAATATCCGCCGATGAAGCGCGCCGGGTTGGATGTTTGGCAGGATGGCAATCCGTACTTGATGCATCACAAAGTATTCATCATAGACGGCAAGACCGTCATTCTCGGCTCGTTTAATTTCTCGCAGAACGCCCGGACTTTGAATGATGAAAACTTGCTGATCATTGACGACGCGTCGCTCGCGCTGGCTTTCCAGCAAGAGTTTGCGCGCGTCTACGCGCAGGCAAAGAACCCGCCGAAAAAGTGACGCAGGAAAAGTGAGACGCGGGGACGCGGGGCTTGCGCGTCTCCGCGTCTTGCTCTACATACCCCGCTATGCTACAATCCGCGCATCATGTTCACTCGCCGCGAATTTTTGAAAACAACCGCCGCGCTCCTCAGCGGCGCGATTTTTGCCCCGCTCGCGCGCCCTCCCGCCACCGCCGCGCAATCTCCAATTACCAGTTACCAATTACCAACCTCTACTCTCCAATCTCAAAACGATTTTGTCACCATCCGCGGCGATCAATTCTTTTTGCGCGGCGAACGCTTTCCGATTCGCGGCTTTAATTATTATCCGCGCTTGCATCCATGGAAAACGTTCAATGCTGGCGAATGGGAGCCGCAAACGACGGAACGCGAATTGAAACTCGGCGCGGCGCTCGGCGCGAACGTCGTGCGGATTTTTGTGGATTGGAATTATTCGCTCGAAAACACAAAACGGCAAGAACCAATTACCAATTACTATTCCCCAATTACCGCCTACGTGGACAACGTGCGCGAATGCGTCGAAATCGCCGGTAAATTAAATCTCAAAGTGATTCTCACTCTGCTCGACAGCATGGATTGGTCGCTCTATCTGCCGCAAAATGCTTGGATCGTTGAAGAATATTTGAACGCGATCGTGCCGCCGTTCGTCGCCGATCCGCGCATCCTCTGCTGGGATTTGCAGAATGAACCGGATCGCGCGATTCGCACGGTCGGCAATAGCGCGGTGATCCCGTTTTTCCGCCGCGTCTCTTTGCGCGTGCGCGAACTCGACCCGCTGCATTTGCAAACGATTGGGATGATTGACCGTCTGCCCGCGCGCTATTTTCCGGACTGGGACGCTTGGCTCGATTTCTTCTGCTTTCATTATTACGATAAAACGGAGCGGCTCAACGCGCTCGTGCAATTCTACAAAACGCAAACGAAAAAGCCGATGCTGTTGCAAGAGTTCGGCTTGCCCACCGGCGGACCCGGGCGCGACGGTTATTATTCTGAAGCCGAGCAAACTGCGCATTATCAAACCGTTTTGAAAACGCTCGATGAAAACAAAATGTGCGGCTCGGTCTTTTGGTGCTTGGTAGATTTTCCAATTGGACTCGCCGGCAATCCGCCGATTCAAGAAGACTCGCCGGAAAATCATTTCGGTGTTTTCCGGTTGGATTACAAGGAAAAACCGGCGGCGGCGGTCTTGCGGAATTATTGGCAAAAGAGTTAGGACGCGATTTAACGCGGATCAAAAACAGTTCGCTTCGCTTGAATTGTTAAACAATTTCCAGAATGACAAGCCAAACCCCAACGTCCCCACCGAGCGGCTATCTTGCGCTCATTCGCGGCAACCCCGAATTCACGAAACTATGGATCGGTCAACTCGTTTCTTATCTCGGCGATTGGTTCAACAATGTGGCCGCGCTCGCGCTCGTGTACGAGTTGACGCAATCCGGGATGGCGACCGGCGTGTGGTTGATCACGTCTACGCTGCCGGCGTTTTTCCTTACGCCGCTCGCCGGCGTCGTCGTGGATCGTTGGGATCGCCGGCGCGTGATGATCATCGCCGATCTCGCGCGCGCCGCGCTCGCGCTCGGAATGCTTTTGGTGCGAACGCCGGATCAAATTTGGATGCTGTACGCGTTCTCCGCGGCGCTGATTTCTTTTTCCGCATTTTTCCAGCCCGCGCAGAATGCCGCGATTCCGAACCTTGTGCCGCCCGCACAGCTGGTGCTGGCGAACGCGCTCTCGTCGGCGACGTGGGGCTTGATGCTCGCGGTCGGTTCGGCGGTCGGCGGCATCATGATCGCAACGGTTGGGCGCGATGTCGCATTTGTGATCAATGCATTTTCATTTATTTTTTCCGCCGCGCTGATCGTCTGGATTCGCAAGTCTTTTTCCGAAGCACGCGCGCCGACACTGGTCGCGCCGGCGACGACATGGCAAGAATTCAAAACGGGTTTGGTTTATTTACGCGATCAGCCGCAAGTGCTTTTGGTGACGCTGTTCAAAACCGGCTGGGGCTTGGCGGGCGGCGTTTTTTTGTTGCAAACGATATTCGCGCAAGCGATTTTTCAAATGGGCGCGGCGGGTATCGGCTGGCTCTACGCCGCGCGCGGCTTTGGTGTTTTGCTCGGACCGTACCTCGCGCAGCCGCTCGTGCGCGATCATCTGGGCAAGATGCGCCGCGCGATTTTCGCCGGGCTATTGCTTGCGGGCGCGAGTTATTTTGGATTTAGCCGCGCGCCGTTTTTCGAACTCGCCGCGCTTTTCGTCGTCATCGCGCATATCGGCGGCGGCACGGCGTGGATTCTCAGCTCGACGATTTTGCAAATCCTCGTGCCCGATCGGTTGCGCGGTCGAGTTTTTGCGATTGATTTTGGTTTGTACACGATCACGAACGCGTTCTCGACATTTCTCGTCGGCGCGGCGTTAGAAAATTTCGACGCGCGATTTGTTGGCACGGCGATCAGCACCGTGTTCATCGGATATGGTTTGGTGTGGGGCGCGCTCGTGCTGTGGAGCCAACGGAGTAATCCGCGCGCGTGGGGGGAGGCGGTTGGAGAGTTGGGTAGTTAGGTGGTTGAGGGCAAAATTCGACCCACAGATCGTAGATCAAATCAAGAATCATAAATGATGTGGAAGGGCGTTCACGCCCGATAATTTCGAAAGACGGGCATTAATGCTCTTCCACAAAAGTAAAAGTAGCAGGGCGTTCACGCGCATTGATGGCGCTATGGCAAAACCGATCCGCCAGTTGCAAGGGCGCACGTTCTTTGTAACTACAAACTTGGATCGGCGTCATGAGAAACTTTTTCTCAAGCGCGAAAATGCCGCGCTCGTCCGCGCGCGGCCTTTTTGATTTTCGCACCGAATTGAAATACGCAATTTATGCTTGGGTCGTTATGCCCGATCACCTACATGCGATTATCGGTTTGAAAGGTGACAAGACAATCTCTCGAGTGATGAACCGGATCAAAGGAGTTGCGTCGCGAAAAATTAATTTGCTTCGCCACAAAGAAGGCAGTCTCTGGCAAGAGGGGTATCATGATGAAATCATTCGAAATGAAAGGCAAATGAATGCAACAATTAATTACATTCACGACAACCCGGTGGCAGCGGGATTAGTAGAATCGGCAGATCAATGGGAATTTTCTAGTTACAAGGATTATATGGAAAGCCGAATCGAATACCCAGAATAAGACGGGCGTAAACGCCCTTCCGCGAAAATAAAAGTAGCAGGGCGTTTACGCCCGATGGATTACGCGCGACGGGCGTGAACGCCCTTCCACGATTTGAGGAGAAATTTGGATTCATCCAAACCCTGGACGGTTCTCGCGCGGCGCGTGATTTACGCGAGCGATTGGCTGGACCTGCAACACGTGGACCTGCGCTTGCCGGATGGCGCGCTGTTGCGCGATTTTCATTTCGTGGATTACAAACACAACGCGGCGGGCGTCGTGCCGATGGGCGCGGACGGGCACGTGCTGTTGATTGACCATTATCGTTTTCAGACCGACACGCGCGGCTGGGAAATTCCGGCGGGCAGACTCGACGCGGGCGAAACGCCGGCGCAAGCCGCCGCGCGCGAGCTGATGGAAGAGACCGGGCATCGCGCGGCGTCGTTCAAAGAACTCGGCAAATATTTTCCGGTGCATGGGTCGAGCAATTTGGCATTTCATATTTTTGTCGCGCGCGGCGTCACGCGCGCCGGCGAAATTAAAGACACGAACGAAGTGAGCGGTCTGCGCTGGTTCACGCCGGTTGAGGTACGCGACCTCATCGCGCGGAATGAAATTTTGGATGGACTGTCGCTGACGGGGCTGTTGTGGGCAATGGGGCAGGGGGAATTCTAAATTGAAAATTCGTAATTCGTAATTCTCCAACTCCTTCGCGTGGATTCGCGTCCATTCGCGGATAAAAAGAATGTCCAATCGCCAATCGCAAAGCGGCAATCGAAAATTCGACGCGTGGGTGGATGAAGCTATGGCGGCATTGCCGCCCGCGCTCGCCGCGCGGATCGAAAACCTCGCGGTGAAAATTCAGCCGCGCGCCACGCGCGCGCAACGCGCGCGTTGGGAAATTCCGGACGACGAAGAATTGCTCGGATTCTACGAAGGCATTCCGCTTTCTGAACGAACGACCGATTACGGACTGGCGCCGCCGGATATTATTTATATTTTTTCAGAGTCAATTCGCGAAGGGTGCGCGACGGAAGATGAATTGCGTGAGGAGGTTCGACGGACGGTATGGCACGAAGTTGCGCACCATTTTGGGATTGACGATGACCGATTGGAAGAGATGGGGAGGTATTGAAAATTCGTAATTCGTAATTCGTAATTCGTAATTTTCGTTCGAGCATCTAAGTTTGCTTTGACGAGATCGGATTCAAATTCGAATTCCCAATCTCTAATCTCTACGCCCAAATTACCTGTGGGGTTCATATGGAATCTTTCCAATCCTACATCACCGCGAACCGCGAACGCTTTCTCTCCGAACTGCAAGACTTTTGCCGCCAGCCCAGCATTGCCGCGCAAAATGTTGGCATGCGCGAGATGGCAAATAAAGTCTTGGCGCGCTTGCAAACGCTGGGCGCGAACGCGCGGCTGATCGAAGTAAAAAATGGCGCGCCGGTTGTGTACGGCGAAATCGGGAGCGGCGCGCGCACGCTGATGATCTACAATCACTATGACGTCCAGCCGCCGGAGCCGCTCGCTGAATGGACTTCGCCACCGTGGGACGCGGTGATGCGCGACGGAAAATTATTCGCGCGCGGCGTCGCCGACAACAAAGCGAATCTGCTCTGCCGCATTCAAGCGATTGAAGCGTATCGCGCGGCGATCGGCGAATTGCCGGTCAAAATAAAATTTGTGCTCGAAGGCGAAGAAGAAATTGGGAGTATTCATCTGCCGCAATTCGTCGCGGAGAATCGCGCGCTGTTGCAAGATGCGGACGGCTGTTTGTGGGAAGCCGGCTACAAAGATATCAACGAGCGCCCGGTGTTGTCGTGCGGATTGAAAGGAATTTTGTACGTGGAACTGCACGCGCGCGGCGCCACGCGCGATCTGCATTCGGCGCAGGCGGCGATTGTTGTGAATCCGGCGTGGCGGCTGACGTGGGCGCTCGCGTCGCTCAAAGACGCGGACGATCACATCACGATTGACGATTATCAATCGCATGTGCGCGCGCCGACGCCGGCGGAAATGGACGCGCTGAAAACAATTCCGTACGATGAAGAGAAAATAAAACAGAATCTTGGAATCCAATCATTCATCGGCAAAAGGACGGGCATCGAGTTGTTGAAAAAATTCCTGTACGAGCCGACCTGTACGATCTGTGGATTGTATTCCGGTTACATCGGCGAGGGATCGAAAACGGTGATGCCGAATCACGCGTTCGCGAAAATTGATTTTCGGCTCGTGCCGAATCTCACGCCGGATTTGGTTTTGGATTTACTGAAAAAACATCTTGCGCGGCGCGGGTTCGATGATATAGAAGTGGTGCTCACAGAAACCGGCGAAGAGACCGCGCGCTCGCCGCTCGATTCCGCGATCGTGCGCGCGGCAGTTGATGCGGCGCGCGTGGTTTATCGCGTCGAGCCGATTCTATATCCGACAATGGCGGGGAGTGGTCCGATGTATCCGCTGTGCCAAGCGTTGGGAATTCCGGCGGTCAGCGCGGGCGTCGGCTGGCACGATTCGCGCGCGCACGCGCCGGATGAGAGTGTTCGCCTCGCGGATTATTTTGAAGGGCTGGAGTTTGTGAAAGAGTTGATGGAGCGGTTCGCGCGAAATTAAATTTACCCACGAAGAACGCCTAGCGGCTGTTTGGAAAATCAATTTCTTACCGCAAAGACGCGAAGAACGCGAAGGAATGCAAAACCTTTGCGGATTCACCGTGAATCTTTGCGCCCTTGGCGTCTTCGCGGTAAATTAGCCGAGCTCTTGGAAAATTTTGGAGGGATGGGAGATGGCAAATCTATCACGCCGAGTCAAAGAAATCATCGAGCCGAAGTTTGTGGTGGAAGGCGCGGATGTATTGTTGCGCCGTTCCTTCGGACCTACGCGCGAAAATCTTTTCGATCCGTTTTTGCTGTTCGATCATTTTGCTTTCAACAATCCGCTTGAAGGACCGATCGTGGGTTTTCCGAAGCATCCGCATCGCGGCATTGAGACCGTCACGTATATGCTCGAAGGCAATGTGCGGCACCGCGATAGTCTCGGCAATGTCGGCATCATCGGCGCGGGCGATGTGCAGTGGATGACGAGTGGGCGCGGCATAATGCACGAAGAATTGCCGAATCGTGGACCGAGTGGCTTGATTGACGGCTTTCAGTTGTGGGTGAATTTGCCCGCCGCACAAAAAATGTCGCCGCCGCGCTATCAAGAAGTGAACGCGGCGACGATACCAATCGCAGAAAAAAACGGCGCGAAGGTGCGCGTCGTCGCCGGTGAATATGCCGGCATCGTCGGACCCGTGACCGAAATCGCGGCGAAGCCAATCTATATGGATGTTTCGCTTGAAGCCGGCGCGGAATTTATTTTGCCAACGTCAGCCGGGCATAATGTTGTTGCCTATGTTTTCGAGGGTGAGGGAATTTTCGGCATTGACGTGAACGGGCAGGGAGAATTCATCAAGGCAGTGCAGTTGGTCGTGTTCGAAGATGGCGATCACGTCCGGGTCAAGACCGGCGCGGACGCGCCGACGCGATTTATGCTCATGGCGGGCGCGCCATTTCACGAACCGATTTTTCCGTACGGACCGTTCGTGATGAATACGCAAGCAGAAATCCAGCAAGCATTGATGGATTTGCGGAATGGGACGTTTGTGCGATAGAAAATTCGCCGGACCAACTATTAAGGTCCAGTTCAATGCCAAGATTGACAATATGACGATCTGATGTAAGAGTCTTAGTCATGAATCTGATTCGCTCTCCCTTCAAACCTTCTTTTGACGAATTTGCTGAGCGTGTCACGTCAGAGTGTATGATTTGCTCTCCGTACATAACATTCGGCCCTGTTAAAATGTTAGTTCATGCGTTTAGTGAAAAGAAAATCTCGAATGAAGTTCGGATTAACATTTTGACAGATATTTCTTTGCGAACACTGGTTCAGGGAGCGACTGACATTTCTGCTTTATTGTATTTGTTTGATAACCACCAAAATGTCTCTGTTACATACATACCAAGAATTCACGCAAAAGTTTATATTGCTGACAAGTCATACGCGATAGTGGCATCCGCCAATTTTACCAAAGGCGGGGAAACGGGGAATTTCGAATATGGGGTAAGTGTAACGGATATCGCGACTGTGCAAAGAATCCAAAACGATATGAACGAATATAAAAACTTGGGCGCAAATGTGACGTCAATCCAACTCAAGGAGATCCAAGCACAAGTAGAAGATGTTAGAAAGACCGTTCAACTCGAGCAAAAAAGAATTCACCAAACGATACGCCTAAAGTCTCTCAATCTGGAAAGAGACGTAGAAGATAATCTGATTCGGGTTAGAGTAAAGCATAAAACCATAAACTCAATATTTTCTGAAACCATCCTATACTTACTGTCTCAAAAACCGATGGCAATGGAAGAATTACATTTGCTCGTAAAGGACATTCATCCTGACCTATGCGATGATACTTTTGATCGAGTTATTGACGGTAGACACTTTGGAAAATTGTGGAAACATCAAATTAGGAATGCACAATCACATTTGAAGAAAGCTGGGGCGATCATTTATGATGAGGAGGCTCGTTTATGGAGCAAGGCAAGGAAATAGAAATTCCCATCGTATGCGAAACCGCTCAATGTGAAAATAGCGGGAAACTCGTCAATACTGTTAGCGGAATACGCTTTGAAGATTTGGATTTGTTCTACGAAAACTATGATGATTCAGTGGAGCAAGATCATTGTCCGATTTGTGGCGAATTATTGACGTTCACAAAAATCGGTTAATATAGGGTTCATGACATGGCAACCCAAACAACTCACTCGCGAGCAAATGGCAGAGCGGCGACACGACGGCGCGCACCTTTTGCAGTCTGGAAAAATGA
>Ga0247727_10014154_pt1 | contig 13311 bp, 11 predicted proteins | sample WisWelCaveWW1625_FD_202498 | JGI IMG/M metagenome (GOLD analysis project Ga0247727, IMG submission 202498) | Biofilm microbial communities from Wishing Well Cave, Virginia, United States - WW16-25 | ecosystem: Environmental > Aquatic > Deep subsurface > Groundwater > Cave microbial mat | place... | reverse complement strand
CGCTGACCAGGTTCAGCCGCTTCGCGCCGGCGAGCAGCGCGCGTCCTTCCTCGACGTTCGTGCCCTGCAAGCGCACCACGATCGGCACCTTCACGTCCAGCTCCGCCGTGGCTTTCAGCAGGCCCTCGGCGATCCAATCGCAGCGCATGATGCCGCCGAAGATGTTGACCAAGACCGCCGTGACTTTCGTGTCGTAGAGGATGATGCGGAACGCGTTCGTGACTTGCCCGACATTCGCGCCCCCGCCGACGTCGAGGAAGTTGGCCGGGTTGCCGCCGGAGAGTTTGATGATGTCGTTGGTGGCCATCGCCAGTCCGGCCCCGTTGACCAGACAGCCGATGTTGCCGTCGAGCCCGACATAGGAAATGCCGATCTTGCTGGCCGCCAGCTCCAGCGGGTGCTCCTGGCTCTCATCGCGCAGGGCGGCGAGCTCCGCGTGGCGGAAGAGCGCGTTGTCGTCGAGCGTGACCTTCGCGTCCACCGCCAGCACGCACCCGTCCATGCCCACGCCCAGCGGGTTGATCTCGATGAGCGAGCCGTCGCTGGCCTCGAAGACCGTCCACATCGCGCGGCTGATGGCGCTCACGGTCTTGGCCTGCCCCGCGTCCGCGCCGAGCGTCTGGCTGATGCGCGCCAGCGCGTCATCCGGCAGGCCGCGCGCCAAGTCCACCGGCTCGCGGTGAATCGCCGCAGGTTGCGACACCGCGACGTCTTCGATGTCCATGCCGCCGAGCCGGCTGGCCAGCACCACCGGCCGCGCGCTGAACCGGTCGATGGTCAGCGCCAGGTACCACTCTTTGGCCAGCGTGGTCCGCTCATCCACCAGCACCGACGTGACCGGCAGGCCCTCGGGCCCGGTCTGCTTGGTCACCAGCCGCTTACCGAGCAGGCGCTGCGCCTCATGCGAGGCCTCGTTCCGGCTGCGCACCGCGATGACGCCGCCCACTTTGCCCCGGCCCCCGGCGTGCAGCTGGGCCTTCACGTTGCAGACGAACCCGGCCGACCCGCCGCAGCGCTCGCGGACGGTGTCGTAGGCCTCGGCGGCCTCGGCCGGCGTCCTAGCATTAAGGCCGAACGGCACGGGGATGCCCGCCGCGGTGAACAGGTCTTTGGCTTGGTATTCGTGGAGTTTCAGGAGGAGGTCCGTTGATCCACTGGCGCGAACCGCAGGTCGCGCGGGCCCAGGTAGCTGGCCAGTGGGCGGATGAGCCGGTTGTCCGCCCACTGCTCCATCACGTGCGCCGACCACCCGGCGATGCGCGCGCAGGCGAAGAGCGTCGTGAAGAGCTCGGTGGGGATCCCGAGGTAGTGCAGCAGCGAGGCGGAGTAGAAGTCGACGTTGATGTAGAGCTTCTTGGCGTTCCACACCGAGGACTGCAGGCGCTCGGAGATGGCGAACCACTTGATCTCGCCGTCGGCCTGGCCCAGCTCGCGCGCGATCGCTTTCAGGTGCTTCGCGCGCGGGTCCTCGCCCTTGTAGACGCGGTGGCCGAAGCCCATGAACCGCTTGTGGTCCGCCAGCGTCTTCTGGACGTAGGGCTCCACCTGCTCGGGCGCGCCGATTTCGATCAGCGTCTCCATGGCTTTGCGGTTCGCGGCGCCGTGCAGCGGCCCTTTCAGCGAGCCGACCGCCGCCGAGATGGCCGAATAATAATCGGACTGCGTGCCGATGATGGTGCGCGCGGTAAAGGTGGACGCGTTGAACCCGTGATCCGCCAGCAGCACGAAGTAGGCATCAAGCGCATCGGCCTGCTGCGGCGTCGGTGGCGTGCCGCGCAGCATGGACAGGAAGTTCGCGGCGTAACTCAGTCCTGCTTTGGGAGCCACCAGCGGCTGGCCGGCCTGCAGGCGCCCGATCGCGGCCACGATCACCGGGGTCCGCGCGATGGTCCGGATGGCCTTGCTCTTGATCGCCTCGCCGGATTCATCGCCGCCGCCGTCATCGTAGAGCGCGAGGGCGGAGATCGCGGTCCGCAGGGTGGCCATGGGATCGGCGGTTTTCGGGGCGGCCTGCAGAAGCGTGACGATGGGCGGTGGAAGCGCCCGGTTGGCCTCGAGCTGCTTGCTCCAGTCGGTCAGTTGCGCGCGCGTCGGCAATCGGCCGAAGATGAGCAGATAGCCGACTTCTTCATACGTGGCCTTGCCGACCAGCTCGTCGATCGGATAGCCGCGGTAGATCAGCTGGCACCGGTGCCCGTCCACTTCCGAAATGTGCGTTTCCCCGGCGACCACACCCTCCAGGCCCTTGTGGACCTGGGCGCCGGCCGCGGGATCGTGATTCACTGGTGAGGCCATAATGGGCTGTTCGACCTATCGCGTACTGGGTTGCAGCGTCGCGAGCTTGTCCGTCATGTCCCGCACTTGCTTCGCGGCCGCGGTCAGCGCGGCCCGTTCTTCCGGCGCTAGCGCGACCTCCACGACCCGCTCGATGCCGGCGGAGCCGAGCTGCGCCGGCACGCCGATGCACACGTCCCGCAGGCCGTATTCGCCCTCCAGCGCGGCGCACACCGGCAGCACCTCGTGCGTGTTGCGCAGGATGGCGCTCGCCATGTGCACGGCCCCGCTGGCCGGAGCGTAAAACGCGCTGCCGGTCTTCAGGTACGACACGATTTCCGCGCCGCCGTTCTTCGCGCGATCGATCAGCTCGGTGATCTCGGAGACCGGCAGCAGCGCGCTCAGCGGCTTGCCCCCGACGGTGATCGATTCGCGGAGGGCCACCATCAAGTCGCCGTGCGAGCCCAGGATCATCGCCTGCACCGACGCGGCGGGCACCTGCAGCCGCTGCGCGATGAACGTGCGCAGGCGCGCGCTGTCGAGCGCGCCGGCCATGCCCATCACCCGCTGCCGCGGAAAGCCGGTGCGCTGCCGCGCCAGGGCGACCATGACGTCGAGCGGGTTCGTGACGACGATGACCGCGGCACCGGGGGCCACCGCCGCGATGCGCGCAGCGATCGGCCCGACGATGTTGGTGTTGGCGGCGAGCAGGTCATCGCGCGACATGCCGGGCTTGCGCGCTAAGCCCGCCGTGATGATGACGAGCCGGCTGCCGGTCATCGCGTCGAAGTCGGTCGTGCCGCGCACCTGCGCGGTGAAGCCTTCCACCGGCGCGGACTGCAGCATGTCGAGCGCTTTGCCCTGGGCCAACCCCTCGACGATGTCGATGAGCGTCACGTCGGCCAGGCTCTTCAGGGCCAGCAAGTAGGCGGTGGTGGCGCCCACGTGGCCTGCGCCAATAACGGAGACGATTGGAAGCGGCATGCGTACGGGTGACTCGTGCGACGGGTGAGGTTACGCGCGCCAGAACAACCGGAGACCCAGCGCGATCAAGCCCAGGCCCGCCGCCATCCACACGATCCAGGCGCCGGCGGCCCGGAACCATCCGGCCCCGACGGCCAGGCCCGAGAACCCTCCGAGAAACCACGACGACCAGCCGTCCGGCATGGTGGCGTAGAGGGTTGCCGTCTTGCGGTAGGCGCGTCCGGCGGCGCACACGCGGTTGGCCGCCCACATGGTGCCGATCCAGGCGGAGATCACCCCGATCATGATCGCCAACGCGCTGATGACGTGCTCGCCCATCTGTCGTCAGAACTCCTGATGGCGCTTAGTCTAGCAGAGCGCCTTGGGAGCGTCAATCATCCTCCCTTGCCTTGCCGAAATCACCGCCGGTCAGGCATACTTGCAGATGTAATCCTGGCGAGAAAGCCACACCCGGAGTAATCCGGGGCCGGAAAACCACGGGTCCTTGTCGGACGGCCGGGTTGCCGCAGAAGCACGATGACAAGGATCGCCGGGCCGCCGAACCAGTCAGAAGGGTTCGGCGTTTTTCTATTTCTGAGGAGGCGCGGTGATGCGAACGAAGCGTGTGCGGACCACTCGTGGATTTTTCCTGATCACCGGACTGTTGGCCGTCTCCGGTCTGCTCGCCTTGTGCGCCATCGGCATGACCCGCTCGCTGACCGACCTGCAAGCCGCCCGGCTCTCCGGCGAGCAATCTCAAGCCTTCCAGCTGGCTGAAGCCAGTATTGATAGGGCCATGGAGATACTGCGGGCCGACGAATCCTCCATGGGCGAAAACTACTACCGAGGCCGTGCCATTAATGACCCTGATAACCCGAACGGCCCATTGATCGAGTGGCCCGCTGGCAACGGGCTGTTTACGCACGAGATCGTCCGTATCGGCCGGCGGCTGAACACGATGAGCGAGCGCGGGGTCGACGCCAACCGGCAATTCGGCATGGCCAACGAGGACATTTTCGAGATCACCGCCACGGGCATCTCCGCCACCGGCCAGCGTCGGACCATCCGGGCGGTGGTGGCGCGCGGCCAAGCCCCCTGGGTCGGCGGGGCGTCGGACAATCCCATTTACATCCGGCGGCACCGCCTGAACGACAACGGCATCTATTTGTACAACGTGGCGGAAGATGACCTCACGGAAATCACCGGTGACCTGCGGACTAACTGGAACGTCACGCGGGACTATGACAACGACCTGGATGATGACGGCACACCGGATGCGTACGCGTATCCCACGGGGCCGCATAATCCCATTACCGTGCCGGCCGGCACCGTGATTACCGGCGAAACCAGCACGCTCGTAACCCCAGACTCGCCGCCGGCCGGGTGGCAGCAGTACTTCTTTGCCGCCTCATTCGGTGCCCCAACCGGCAACAGCGGGTCCAACCGCGACGCGATCTGGATCGGCCCTGCGGCGCCGATCAACCCCACTGACCCCGTGAGCGCCATGCTGCCGGATGCCAGTGTTGCCTCGCTCAATACCATGGAGGAAACCCAACGGATCGCCCCCAACACCGCGCAGCTGACGCCGGCCACGGGCGTCGTGGACAGTGCCGGCAACAACTGCGATGACCCGCCGCATTTCGTGTTCGGGGACAACGACCAGGACACCCGGCATGCGACCCCGGTGCTGCCAGCCGGTACGTACTGCTACGCCAGCTACACGGTTGGGCAGAGCGACACGGTCATGTACGATGGTCCGACGGTCATCTACGTGACGGGCAGCGCGGACAACGCGAACAACCTGGGCAGCGGCGGCGTCTCGGAGCTCTCCGACGCACAGACGATCCTTCAGGGACGCGCCGCAAGCGGCGGCGACAGCAACGTCCACGCGGCGGATAACGCGATGATGCTGTTCCTGGAGCGCTCCAACGTCGGCATGCCGGCTGACCTGGCCAACCCGGCCCAATCCGGCGACCCCCTGCCGGGAACGGCTGATTTTGCCAACGGCAAGGTGCAGTTCCGGTCGGCGGGCGCGCGCGACACCCGGCTGAGATGTTTGTCGCACGTCCATGGCAGCATCATCGCACCGGATTCTCAATTGATCATCCAGCACGTCGGCCCTTTCAACGACCCGCGCGGCATCGCGGTCGGCTCCTTTTTCGTCGGATCGTTGGAAGTCCGTCCGGGCGCCAACCTGGCATTTTTGGGAGACGGCGGGTCAGCCGAGCCGTGGATCCGCCTGGTCTCCTGGGACGAAGTCCTGCCGACCGACCCGTAGGCGCTCCGTCTTGACCGCGCGTCCAGGAATGTGCGGTATAATACCGCTGTCATGGCCCACCGTTCCGTGCGCATCGCGCTCACACCCCTCGCGCTTGCGTGCCTGCTCGGCGGCATCGCCGGCGCCGAAGAGCGCACGATCACCGGTGAACTGCTCGATCCGGCGTCCTACGTGAAGGACGGGCGGCGCGGCACCGACATGACCGAAGCCACCTACGAGGCGCTGGAAGGCGGGCAGACGCTGGCGATCGTCGAGGACGGCACCGGGTCGGTCTACGTGCTGTTCGCGGAGCAGGCCGGCGAGGACCCGAATGAGCTCGCGTACGACTACGTGAATCAGTCCGTGCGGATCACCGGGCAGGTTTACGAACGCGGGGGCCTGCGCGGTGTTGTCCCGGCGTTGATTGAACCTGTCGTCGCCGTGGACGGTGCCGTCGCACCGGCGAATGCCGACGCGATGCTAGACGCGCCCGCCGAAGCGCCCTGACACCCGCCGCAGCCTGACGCGGCCCACCAGCCGCCGCACGTCCTTCCGGTGGCACAATTCCGTCCCAGGCGTCAGCGCGGTCGCCGTGCCGCACGCCACCCCCAAGCGGAACGCCTCAACCAGTGAATGCGTCCGCAGCCACCCGACGACAAACCCGGCCACCAACGAGTCCCCGGCACCCACGGCCGACACGACCTTGACCTTGGGCGGTACCGCCCACCACGCCTCCGCCGACCCGGCCTGAACCAGGACCGCCCCCTCGGCGCCAAGCGAGAGGATCGCCATCTGGGCACCGCACCGGATCAGGTCTCTTGCCCCTTGCACCACGCGCGCCGCCGTCGGCAGTGTCGTGCCCAACAGCTCTTCGGCTTCCTGGCGGTTGGGCTTCGTCAGCCAGGGACGCGCGCGCAGCCCTTGCACGAACGCTGCCCCTGAGGTATCCAGCACCGTCAAGAGACGGCGGGCGCGGGCCTGTCGGATCCATCGGCCGTATACGCCGTGGGGTGCCCCCGGCGGCAGGCTGCCGGAGAACACGACTACCACGGGCCGCGGCGTACGCGCGGCGAGGAGCCGCTCCAGGGCGCGCAGATGGCGCGGCGTCACCTGCGGGCCGGGCGCGTTGATCTCCGTGAGGCCCGCGGGGCGCGCGGAGCGGATCTTGTAGTTGTTGCGCGTCAGGCCGTCGACGTGGACGAGCCGGTGCGGCACGCCGAGGCGGCGCAGCAGGCCCGCGAAGATCTGGCCGTCCGGCCCGCCCGCGAGGCTCACCGCCAGCGTGCGGCCGCCGAGCTCGCGCACCACGCGCGAGACGTTGATGCCTTTTCCGCCAACGTAGCGGCTGAACGTCGTCGCTCGGTTCAGCGCCCCGACCCGCAACGCCTCCACGTCGATCCACTCATCCAGCGACGGGTTAAGCGTCACGGTCCAGATGCTCATCGGCGGCGTGAGATGCTGCCGCGTCGGGGCGTGCGGGCCTTGGCGGACGGGCGGCGGGGACCGACGCGGCGCTCGAGGAGCCGGGCGTAGAGCGCTTCGTACTGCCCAGCCGAACGCGTCCACGACACGTCCTTCGCCATGCCGGTGCGCATGAGCTGGGTCCACGTGCCGCGGTGGAGGAACGCGTTGACGGCGCGCCGCACCGCCTCGACGAGCGCCTCCGGCGTCGGCTCGCGGAAGACGAACCCGGTGGCCCGGCGCTGTGCCAGGTGTTCGGGCGTGGCATCCACCACGGTATCCGCCAGCCCGCCGACGCGCCGCACGATGGGGACCGTGCCGTAGCGCATGCTGTACATCTGGTTCAGCCCGCACGGCTCGAACCGCGACGCCATGAGGAACGCGTCCGCGCCGGCTTCAATCTGATGGGCGAGCGCGTCGTGGAACGCGAGCGTCACGGATACGCGGCCCGGGTGGCGCGCGGCCAGCGCGTCCAGTTGCTTGTGGTAGGCCGGCTCGCCGGCGCCGAGCAGCACGACCTGCACCGGCATCTCGAGCAGCTGCTCGGCCGCGGCGAGGAAGAGGTCGATGCCCTTCTGGCCGACGAGGCGCTGCACCATGCCGATCAGCAGTTCGTCATCCCGCTCCGCCAGCCCCTGCGCGCGCTGCAGGGCGCGCTTGCACTCGGCCTTCCCGGCCGGGCGCGCGGCCGAGTACGTCGCCGGGAGGTGCGGATCGGTCTGCGGGTTCCAGACGTCGGCGTCGATGCCGTTGAGGATGCCGGTGAGCTCGTGGGCGCGGTCGCGCAGCACGCCGTCCAGCCCGCAGCCGAAGGCCGGCGTCTGGATTTCCTTGGCGTACGTCGGGCTGACGGTGGTCAGCGCGTCGGCGTACATCAGCCCGCCCTTGAGGCAGTTGATCTGGCCGTAGAATTCCAGGCCCTGCACGCTGAACGCCTCCGGCGGCAGCCCGGTCAGCGGCCACTGCGCGGCGGGAAACAGCCCCTGGTACGACAGGTTATGGACGGTGAGGACCGTTTTCAGCCGCGCCGCCAGCGCTCCCGCGGCCCCGGTCTTCAGCGACGCATACGCGCACGCCAGCGCGGTCTGCCAGTCGTGGCAGTGCAGGATGTCCGGCTGCCAGCCCAGCTGGGGAATCAGGCGCAGCACCGCCTGCACGAACACGCTGAACCGCTCCAAGTTATCCGGATAGTCGTGCCCGTATTCCTGGTAGAGCGCCTGGCGGTCGAACAGGTCCGGCTGGTCGAGCAAATACACGTGGACGCGGCTGCCCGGCACCACGCTCTGCCAGACCCGCGCGTTGCGCCGCCGGCCGTTCAGCTCGACCGGCACCTGCCAGGAGGTGGGATGGACCCCGAGCCGCGCCCGCTCGACCTGCCGGTACAGCGGCAGGATCAAGCGGATGTCATGGCCGCGCCGGGCGAGGGCTTTGGCGAGGGAGGAGGCGACATCGGCCAGGCCCCCGGTCTTGGCGAAGGGCTCGGCCTCGGACACGACGCCGAGGATGTTCAGGTGGCGTAGACCCGGTAGTCGATGGAGGGGAACAGGTTGTCGCGCGATTCGATCCCGCTGAGCCAGAGCTCGTTGATGTCGGACTGGCGGGACGCGTCGTGCAGCGCGGAGAAGCGCGCCAGGTGGTCGTGGATGCGGCGGTACGCGTACGCGGTGTGCGTCTGGGTCTTCAGGATGAACGCCCAGTCCGACGACTGCGCCAGCAGCACCTCGCGCGCCATCTGGTTCAGCACGCGGCGGCGCAGCGGGTCGGCCTGCGGGAACGCGTTGGCCGTCTCGGTCATGCGCTCGGCCATCTTGTGCAGGTGCCGGTAGATCCAGTCGTTGGTGCCGTTCACCCACACGTCGTTGTAGCCGCCGCTGCCCCACGTCGACATGGACGGCTGCAGCACCTGGTTCGTCGGGTAGTGGCGGAAGTAGTCCGACGGCGCGACCAGCGAGAAGGTCTGCTGGTCGTGGTGCACTTTCCGGATCAGGAATTCCAGCCAGTCCGGGCCCTCGAACCACCAGTGGCCGAAGAGCTCCGCGTCGTACGGGCTGACGATGAGCGGGGCGCGGTCCATCACGCCGCGCAGGTGCTGGATCTGCTGCTGCCGGTTGAACAGGAAGTTGCCGGCGTGCTCGGCCGCTTTGTTGAGCGCCCGGTCCGGGTCATACGGCTGCTTGTCGTCGGTCTTCCCCGTGATCCGGTAGTATTTGACGCCGGTATTGAGCCGCGACCCGTCGCCGTTCAAGTGCGGCCGCACGTACTCGTAGTCCAGGTCGTAGCCCACGTCCCGGTAAAACTCGCGGTACTCGAAGTCGCCGGGATAGCCCTCCTCGGCGCTCCAGACGCTCTTGGATGATTCCAGATCGCGGGCGAACGCGGCCACGCCGCTGGGGCTGATGGCCGGCGCGAAGACGCCGTACTTGGGCCTTGGTGAGCCGAACAGCACCCCGTGCGCGTCCGTCAGGAAGTAGCGGATGCCGTGGTCGCGCAGCACCGCGTCGTGGCCCGGGTGGTAGCCGCACTCCGGCAGCCAGAAGCCCACGGGCTTGCGCCCGAACGCCTGCTCGAAGGCCTGCACGCCGACGGCGACCTGCGCGCGGACGGACGGCTGGTGGACGTCCAGCAGCGGGAGGAAGCCGTGCGTGGCGCCCGAGGCGATCGGCTCCAGGACGCCGCGGTCGGCGAGCTCCCGGAAGCCCTGCACCAGGTTGCGGTGGTAGACGTCGACGAACAGGCGGCGCGCCGTGGTGAAGCGGTGGTGGTAGAAGAGCGCCAGCCGGTGGAACGGCGGCAGCCAGCGGGTCCGCTCAATTTCCTTCTGGGTCAGCTCGATCAGGTTGTCGAGATGCCGCAGGTAGCGCTCCTGCAGCAGCTCATCGGCGAGCATCGCCAGCAGCGGCGGCGTGAACGACATCGTGATGCGGAACGGCACGCGGTCGTCGCAGAGCCGCTGGAACCGCTCGAGCAGCGGGATGTACGTCTCCGTCATCGCCTCGTAGAGCCACCGCTCCTCGAGGAAATGCTCATGCTCGGGGTGGCGCACAAACGGCAGGTGCGTGTGCAGGACGATGGAGAGAAATCCTGCGCGGTCCATCACGCGCGCTCCTGCGCTTGCGCCTGGGGTGCGAGCGCGCCGGACCAGGCGAACGCGAACACCGGCATCATGGCCTGCGAGCGGCGGCCGTCCGGCGACGTGACTTCGATGCCGACGGTCTGGCTGCCCTCCGGCAGGGTCAGGCGCAGGCCGAACGTGCCGTCTTTGCGCACCTCCACCGGGTGGCCCTGCACCGTCACGGTCGACTTCGGCTCCGTGGCGCCATGGATCACGACGTCGGTGTTCACCCGGCACCAGAAGCCGCGCACCGTCGGCGGCTTCTGCAATCCATACAAGCCGCTGGACGACCACCCCGAGGAGAGCAGCTGATGCGGGCTGAGGTTCAACGCCGCAGAGCGGCTGGACCCGGCGCCGAAGCCTGCCGCGGCCCCGAAGAGCTGCCAGAACTGCTCGTCCGTCGTCATCCAGGCTTCGTCGATGATCTCCGACGGCCCGAAGCGCGGCGCGGTCACGCGGTTGGAGCGCGCAAGCAGGATGAAGCGCCCATTATTCGCCAGCAGCCCGATCTCGACGATGAACGACCGGCCCGGGGCGTTGGTCTCGATGTACCAGCTCATCGCCAGCCCGGAGAGCGCGATGTCGACGCTGCGGTGGGCGCTTTGCGCCGGAAAATCGACGCCGGTCACGTCGTAGACGCGCAGCACCGTCTTCAAATCGGCCGCCTCATGCGGCAGCAGCTGCGCGCGCGCCGCGCGCTCGGTGCCCTGCTGGATCTCCCAATAGGCATAGATCCACCAAGGGTCTTTCACCATGAGCACGATGTGGTCATCGCCGTATCCGGTGGGAATGGAGAACGACGGCTCCGGGTCAGCCGCCAGGGGCGCTCCGCCGCCGGTCATCGGAGGCGTCGCCGCGGCCTGCCGGCGGGGCGCTTCGGCGGGAACCAGAGTCCCCGGCGCGGCGAACCGCGAGGCCCGCGTGCCTTTCGGGCGCGCGCTCGGGGTCCCGGCAACGCGGGGCTGGCGCCGGCGCTCCGCGAACTTCTTCACGGCGCGCTGCACCGTCGGGCCCCTCGAGGGCTTGCGGACCACTGAGCGCCGCTGGGCCGGCGTTGACCCGGCGGTTCTTGCTGCGGGCTTGGCCGAGGCCGGCGGACGCGAGGCGCGGAAGCTCGGGCGGCGGGCGGGCTTCTTGACGACGGAAGTGCGGGTCAACGGGGGGAGTGGCGGCTTGGAGGATCGTCCGGGCTGGGCCGGAGCGGCCGTCGGCGGCCGCGGGCTCTTGCCCTTGGCTACGCGGGCAGCGCGACGGACGGCGGACGCGGCTGTGTCCCGCAGGGACGAGACAAGGGTGCTAAGTTTTCGGCGCTTGGGGCGAGCCGATCCGCGCCGGGATGAAGCCCTGCGTGCCATGCCGTTTCGTCTCCTTGCCACTCACGGAGCTGTCTGACTCCCACGCCAGGTATTATACGTCAGCCTTGATGCGACCGCCAGCCCAGGCGGAACAGGTCGGCAACCGAGCGCCGGAACCCCGGGTGCAGCAGGTAGCCCGCGGTGATGACCAGGTAGCCCCCGGCCAGCAGCACGCGGATCTCGGGGGTGGGAAACACAAACTGCAGGATGAACAGCCCGATGAGGAGCAGCGCTTCACCCAGGCCGAAGCTCAGGTTCGCGAGGATGACCAGTGCCAGGACCGACTGCGCCGCGGTCAGGAAGATTTCCTCCGTCTGACGGCCATCCAGGGGCATCGGCATGATGTGCCCGCCGGAAATCGAGTACACCAGCGGCAGCATGCCGATCAAGAGCGTCCACTGGTTCACTTTCGAGGAGATGAGCGTGCCCAGCCCGGCGGTCGGGTTGCCGCGCAACGCAAAGATGATCGCGATGATGAACTCCGGCGACTCTGACGCCAGGGGTGCCAGCCACTGGATCAGGATGAACTCCTCGATCCCCAGCCGCCGCGCGTTGTGCAGCAGCCCGTCCGCGAACGGCTCGGCGGAGATGAAGATCGCGTACGCCGGCAGGACGAACAGCAACACCGTCACCAGCCGCCGCCACCGCCGGGGCAGCAGCGCGATGCGCTCCGGCGGGCCCGCCAGCCCGGGCTCTTCGACATGGCCCCGGCTGGCGCAGCGGATGTACCACGCGAACAGCGCGATGAAGCAGACCGTATCGACGAGCGAGAGCGACCGTTTCAGCGGCAGCACGAACGCGTAGGCGGTGGCCACCATCAGCGTCACCAGCTCGAGCCGCTGCTGCGGCTTGACCACGATCGCGCGCCGCCCCGATGACCACCAATAGACCAGGAGCACGGTGGACCAGCCCACGCCGATCAACAGCCGGTTGGCCCCGGTCATGTTCGCCGCGGCGAAGCTGATGTAGGACGGGTCGTGCGCGGCCTTCCACGCCAGGTACATGTCGACGGCGTATTCCGGCAAGACCGCCACCAGCGCGAGGAACGCCAGGGCCAGCGCCTGGGAGATTTCCAGCTGGGCCAGCTCCGCGCCCCAGGAGAGCACCGCGGCCGACCCGAAAATCGCCAGCCCGGGGAGGATCGTTTCCGCGACGGGTCCGAGCGGCAGGTGAAGGACCGCGTGCACCACGATCCATTGCCCGGCGAGCGCGAGGGCGGCGGCGAAGACCGCGCCATCGCGCAGGCGCGCGAGCGGCTGGCTCAACGTTGGACGCCGCGGCGGCCGGGTCACTGACTGACGACGTCGCCGACCACGGGCTCGACCTTCACGCCTTTCTTCTCCAGAAAGGCGATGGCTTTCTTGAGGTGGTCGTCGCTCGTCCCCACCAGCTCCAGCGTGACTTCCCCGATGTTCTCGGTCACGCGGGCGCGGCGGATGTTCGGGATCACTTCGAACTCTTTGGCCATCATGTAGATGACCGGTTCCTTGATCAGATGCTGCGGGAAGATCAGGGTCACTTGCTTCCTGGCCATTGGCTCCTCCGGTTCAGCGGCCTGACGGCAGGCCGCAAGCGTCCGCTTCCATGCGAAGTTCGTGGATCGTGGGGTGCTCGCCGCATACCGCACAGGCCGGGTCGCGGCGCACCGGCACCTCGCGGAATCGGCTCGTGCGCCCGTCGAACACGGCGAGGCGGTTCGTCAGCGGCTCGCCGATGCCGGCGAGCACTTTCAGCGCCTCGTGCGCCATGAGGCTGCCCACGATGCCCGCCGCGGCCCCCAACACCCCGGCCTCCTGGCAGTTGGGCACATCGCCCGTTCCCGGCGGCTCGGGAAACACGCACCGGTAGCACGCGCTGCGTCCGGGCAGGATCGTCATGACCTGCCCTTC
>Ga0247727_10014153_pt1 | contig 13312 bp, 9 predicted proteins | sample WisWelCaveWW1625_FD_202498 | JGI IMG/M metagenome (GOLD analysis project Ga0247727, IMG submission 202498) | Biofilm microbial communities from Wishing Well Cave, Virginia, United States - WW16-25 | ecosystem: Environmental > Aquatic > Deep subsurface > Groundwater > Cave microbial mat | place... | reverse complement strand
ATCCCACCATCACGCACCTCGAGCCGATCGGCTCGAGCATCGGGGGTCGGCCGATCCTGGCCATGATGATCTCGGACAACGCGGCCCTGGTCGAAGACGAGCCGAGCGTCCTGTTCAGCGGGGCGCACCACGCGCGCGAGGTGATGTCCGTCGAGGCGGTGATGGACGTCATCGAGGTCCTCACGCAGCGTTACGGCGCGGACCCGGCGGTGACGGCCCGTGTCGACGCGTATCAGATCTGGTGCGTGCCCCTGGCCAATCCCGACGGCGTGCACATCGTGTTCGGCGCGGACGATCTGTGGCGCAAGAACGCGCGGGACAACGACGGCAACGGGCGCATCAACTGGAAGGACGGCGTGGACACCAACCGTAACTACGAGTGGGCCTGGGGTGCGGCGTGCTTGGGCTCGTCGGACACCGCGTCCGCGGCCACGTACCGCGGACCTGCGCAGGCCTCCGAGCCCGAGACGCGCGCATTGATCGAGCTCTCGCGGCGAGTGAGACCGGTGTTCGACGTGGAGTACCACAGCTACGGCGAGGACGTGTTCTACGCCATGGGTTGCGACCCCACGTTCGGTCCCACGCTGGACACGATTCCCGGACCCGACCCGAGCATCGACCGTGTCATCGCCGAAGAGTACGCCGCCCGATTGATCCAGGCCGACGGCGAGCCCGGGTTCGTTCCGGCCCCGTTCGGCGATCGCGTCGACGGGATCGGTCGCGACCAGCAGGCGCACGAGCACGGATCCGTCGCCTTCGTCACCGAGCTGAACAGCGCCGCGGAGGGCGGTTTCCATCCCGACTACGCGCTATGGCGGGATGCGACGGTCGAGGGGCAGCGACCGGGGTGGATGTGGCTACTCGACCGCATCGCGGGCCCGGCCGTGGGCGGGCACGTCGTCGACGCCGTGAGTGGATCCCCCGTGCAAGCGGACGTCGGGCTCGATCAGCTCGGGATCCGCGACGGCCGGCGGCTCACCTCGCACGAGGGCACCGGCCGCTTCCACATCCTGGTCGTTCCGGGAAGCTACACGTTGCGCGTGCGCGCGCCGGGATACCTGGATGCGATCCGCCAGCTCGTGGTAGGAAGCATCTGGGAGCCCGTCGTCGTCGCGCTCGAGCCCGACGGCTCGACCCGGCTCGCGCGCACGGAGTTCGAGGATCCGGCCGAGACCCTGGGCTGGAGCGTGGGTTCGAGCGGGGACGACGCGGAGTCGGGGTTGTGGGAATGGGGCGTCCCCCACGGGACCCATACCGGGGACGTGCCGTCGGGCAACCTGCAGATCGGGGCCCCGAGCTTCGACCGTACGCCGGGCGCGGGCAAGCAGGCATTCGTCACGGGCAATCGGGCCGCGGCCTCGTTCGACGAGGACGCGGTCACGCGCGGCACGACCACGCTGATCTCCCCGACACTCGACCTCGCCGGGTGGTACGGCGTCGAGCTCGGCTGGCACCAATGGCTGTGGACCGACGCGGCGGATCCGCCCGACGGCCTGCGGCTGGAGCTGTCCACGGACGACGGCGCGACCTGGGTCCCTCTCGCGGCCTGGTTCGAAAGCGTAGACGAAGGCGGTATCTCGCCCGCGTGGGTCGGGCAGCGCGTACGCCTGGACGACGTAGCCGCTCCGGCCTCGGCGACACGCCTGCGGTTTCGCGCCACGGACAGTGGACCGCTGAACGTCATCGAGGCCGCCGTCGACGATCTGGAGCTTCGCGGGTTCTCGCTCACGGGGCAGGGGCGTGTGGCGGAGGTGCGCTTCCCGGGTCCCGACCCGGCACTGCTCGAGTGGAACTCCGTCCCCGGTGCCGCCGATGCGACCTACGAGATCGCGCGCGGGCTGCTCGATCAGCTCGGGATCGCGGGCGCCGAGACGGCTCTCGGACCGCTGCAGTGTTTCAGCGCCGCGGGTCTCACCCTGAACGACCCGGAAACGCCGCCGCCGGGAAGCGGCTGGTTCTACCTCGTCCGGTTCCACTTGGGCTTCAGCCGCGGCGACTGGGGTGTCGGCAGTGACGGCGCGCCTCGCGCGGGCGACTGTCTTCCGTAGCCCGAGCCCTACTCCGTCCTGAGCGCCTGGATCGGATCGAGGCGCGCAGCCCGGCGCGCCGGGAGCACGCCGCTCGCAAGGCCCACGGCGAGACTGACCAGGATCGCGGCTACGACGTACTCGATCGGCGTCTCGACCGGCAGCCCGGGGAGGACGAGCTGCGCCAGGCGCGCGATGCCGATCCCGGCCGCGACGCCGCCGATGCCGCCGAGCGTCGACAGGAGCGCGGCCTCGACCAGGAAGAGCGACAGGACCTGGCCGCGCGTCGCGCCGATCGACAGCGCGAGGCCGATCTCCGAGGTGCGCTCGTTCACGCCGATCCACATCATCGTCAGGATGCCGATCGCGCCCACGACGAGCGAGATCCCGGCGATCCCGCCCACGGCGACGCTGACGATCCCGAGCACGCGGCCGAACACGTCGAGCATCTCGGTCTGCGTCGTGACCGTGAAATCCTCCTCGCCCCGGTGTCGTGCGGTCAAGAGTGCGCGGATCTTGTCCGCCACGTGGGCCGCCTCCGCGCCGAGCGCGAACCGCACGTCGATCTCGTAGAGCCCGTCGCGATTGAACAGCGTCTGGGCCTGGGACACCGGGATGTAGACCCGGTCGTCGAGGTCGAAGCCGAGCAGCTCGCCCTTCGGCTCCATGACGCCGACGACCAGGAAGCGCCGCCCCCCGACCCGCACGTGCTCGCCCAGCGCGTTGCGCTCGCCGAACAGCTCGTGCTTGAGCTTCGGCGCGAGCACCGCGACCGTCCCGCCCTGCCGCGGGTCGCCCGGCGGGAGGAACGCGCCTTGCCGGACCTCGAACGTGAACACCTGGGGCACCTCGTGGTTGACGCCCACGATCAGCACGTTGCGCGCCCGGCCGGCCCCCTCGACCCGCGCCGTGCCGGCGATCAACGGCACGACCGCCTCGATCTCGGGGATCCGCCGCAGCGCCTCGGCGTCCTCGAGCGTCAGCTTGCGCACCGTCGCGCCGAGCGCGCCCGGCAGCCCGCTCGTCTCGACCTTGCCCGGATGGGTCGTGATGATGTTCGTCCCGAACGAGGTGAACTCGTCGAAGACGTAGCGTTTCGTTCCTTCGCCGATCGACGTGAGCAGGATCACGGAAGCGATCCCGATCAGGATCCCGAGCATCGTGAGAAACGAGCGCAGGCGGTGGCCGGCGATCGCGCCCAGGGCCAGGCGGCCGACATCTGAGGTCTTCATCCCCGTCGGCCCCCGAGCGCGAGTTTCGGGTCGAGGCGCGCCGCCCGACGCGCCGGGATCGCGCCGAAGCCGAGACCCACGCCGAGCGCCACGACCACTGCGGCGACCACGGCCCATCCCGGCGGATGGGCCGGGAAGGCCGGCCAGATCGCCCGCACCGCGCCGGCCAAGCCGTAGCCGGCGAGGATCCCGACCGTGCCACCGACCGCCGAGAGGAGCGTCGCTTCGACGAGGAACAGCGCGAGGACCTGCGCGCGATCCGCGCCGACGGCGCGCAGCAGGCCGATCTCCGCCGTGCGCTCGGTCACGCTCACGAGCATCACGTTCATGATGCCGATCCCGGCCACGGCGAGCGAGATCGCCGCGATCGCCGCGAGGGCCGCGGTCAGCACGCTCAGGATCTTGTCGAGCGAGGCGATCACCGAGTCTTGCTGGATGATCGTGATGTCCTCGACCCCGTCGTGGCGCTCGCGCAGGATCGACACGATGTCGGCCGCGGCCGCGTCGACCTCGTCGTTGGCGCGCACCTCGACGAAGATCCGGAACAGGCTGCGCTCGTCGAACAGGCTGAGCGCGGCCGAGACGGGGATGTCGACGACCTCGTCGAGGTCCATCCCGAGCGACGTGCCGCGCGGCGCGTTGACGCCGATCACCTTGTACCGCTCCTCGCCGATGCGCAGCACCTCGCCGAGCGGATTCGCGCCGTCGAACAGCTCGCGCTGGATCTTGGCCCCGATGACGCACACCCGGGCGCTCCGGTCGACCTCCTCCTCGGGCAGGAAGCGCCCGATCGAAACCTGGATCTTGCGGATCTTCTGGAACTCGGCCGTCGTGCCGACGACGGTCACCTCGCGCATACGTCCGCCGTGCGCCGCCGTCGCGGTGCCGAGCGAGATCGGGGCCACACGGGAGATCCGCGGCGAACGGCGCAACAGCGCGTGCGCGTCCTCGAGCGTCAGATCGTGGGCCGCCTCGCTGAACAGCGGCGCCTCCCCTTCCGTCTCGGTCTTGCCGGGGACGACGATGATCAGGTTCGAGCCGAGGGCCGCGAACTCGCCGGCGATGTAGCGCCGCGCCCCTTCGCCGAGGCTCGTCAGCAGCATCACCGAGGCCACGCCGATCGCGACGCCGGTCAGCGACAGGCTCGAGCGCAGCCGGTGGCCGCCGAGCGAGCGGGTCGAGAACTGCAAGAGGTCGGTCGCGTTCACGCGCCAAGCCTACCACTGCGGCAAGGCTATCCGAACGGATAGGGAGGAGGGCCGGAACGGATAGCCCGCAGCCGAGACTCGCGCTCGGTTTGCGCGGAGATCGGCTTGGTCCCCCCCTGGCATCGCCGTTGCTGTACACTCCGAGCGGAGCCACAACCCGATCGTGATGGAGCGTTTCATGTCGCCAGCGCCACCGGAAAACGGATCGATTCCGACCCTGGCCCCGCGGAGGGGATCATGAGCCGAACCTCGTCGACAGTGTCCGCGTTCGCAGCGGCCTGCTTGCTCTTGGTGATCGTCGCGGTGCATGCGGGCGACCGCAATGCCGGGGGGGAGACCAGGAGGAACCAACGCGATTCGCGTGCGGCGGTTCACCGGCCTCGAATCGACTTCGGTGCTTCGTACGATCCGGCGTACGACCCGAACGCGAATCGGTCGCCGGCAGAGGATGCCGAGCCCGACGACAACCCGATCGACATCGAGACGTTCCTGGATGGCTTGACCGTGCACTTGCGCGAAGCGACGCGGTTGGGCGCGCTGAGCCGCGAGGAGCGGTACCTCCGACGGGCGCTCGAGCGGGGCGACGACGACGAGCTTCGAGCGAGGATCGAGGCCGACGTCGGGCAGCTCGCCGGACCGCCCACCTTCCCCGCGTCAACCGTGGCCCCTGCCTTCGGCCTGGATGACTCGTGTGAGCACGCGATTCCGGTCGGCCTGCCGGGGTCGGTCACGATGAGCATCCAGCCGCCGATCTTCATCCCGGGAATCGGGGTGATCGAGGATCGGAACTTCCTGTCGTTCGACGTTCCGCTCGTGGAGCCCGGCACCCCGCACGAGCCGCTGATCGGGTCGATCGTACGGGTCGAATCGAGCGCGTGCGACGCAAAGCTCGTCGCCTACGCCGGCTGCCGGCTGGATGGGCGGGGCAAGATTCCCGTGATGGGTTGCCCCCCCGGGTTCATATGCTTGGACGATCCCCTGTGTTCGGACGAAGGCGAAGCGATTGACGGCCTCGGCGCCTGCTTCGACTCGACCGGGCGCAACAGCGGCGAGCGATGCCTGGTCGACGAGGATTGCCAGCTCTCGCAGGGCGGTCCGCAGAGCCACGCGTTCTGCGCGAACGCCGTCTGCTTGTCCCCCGGGACGTACTACATCGAGGTCACCGGAAAGTTCGACTCATCGCCGCAGAACTTCGACGTCAGCGTCCGCACGATCGGCACCTGTCCGGTCCCGCGCGCCGATGGATACGAAGCGGATGACTCGGGTCGGGACGCGGTCCCGATCGGTTGGCCGCACAGCATTCCCGGCAATGGCAACGGCCGGGCCAGCAAGGAGATCCAGAGCCATACGCTCCTCGCGTACTGCTCCTCGGGCGGGATCGACACCGATTACGTCAAGGTCGAGTTGTCTCGCGACGAGCTCGTCCGGTTCAGCACCGCGGTAACCCAGCCGCGTCCGAGCAACGGGTACTTCTACCGGCCGGCGAGCCACGAAAGCGACACGGAGATGCACGCCCAGTACGCCGACGGCACGTTCGGCCAGGCGGGCGTCTGCAACCACAATTCGTCGTTCCGCGGCGGGTCGTTCGTCGACCTGGGCTGCCGGTCGACTCAGACCAACTTCGGCATCTTGGGACTGGGGCCCGACGAGGACCCGAACGGCTGCATGGCCGCCCAAGCCCCGCGGTTCTTCAACGTGCCGTCGAACTGGTGCATCCCGAACTACCTCGTCACGGCGTTCCTGACCCAGAACTTCCCAGGTCCGGACGTTCCGTTCATCTTCCACGACGACAACGACCCGGGTGGCATCGACTTCGGCTCGACGATCGAGCTGTGCCTCCCCGCGGCGGGCCAGTCCACGCAGCCGACGAACCCGATCGTGGCGCGCGTGACGTCTTCGGCGGCGAACCCGCGCTCGCCCCTGCTGAACTACTTCTACGAGACGCGCGCGCAGACGCTGACGCCGTGCACCTTCGAGCGCGAGCCGAATCAAACGCCGTTCGAGGCATCCCCGATCGGGATCGACCAGGAGGTCTTCGGCCTCAACGACACGGCGACGACGCGTCGCGCCAACGCGATCACGCCGGTGCGGCGCTGCGCCGGGGGAACGACCCCGAGTGCGCTGTGCTATGAAGTCCCCCGGCCGCCCGGTCCGAACCGGTTTGCGATCCTCGACATCTGTGGCGGCGGCGGCACGTGCACGGCCAATATCAGCGCTACTCCGGTTACTGGGGTGAGGACTTCGGCGGTGTCGGTGGCCGGGTTCCACGACTTCGACTGGTGGGGACCGTTCAATGTGGCCGTGGAGACCGACGTCATCCTCACGCTCGCGCCGCAGATCATCGACTTCGAGGCGGACACGTCGCTGAGCCTTCGCGTCGGTCCGGCAGACACGGACGGTGACGGCTTCGACGACTTCCCGCTCGTGGCCGAGGACGTGAACACGAGCACGTCGTCTCCGCCGTCGACCCTCGAGTGGACGCTCCTCCCTGCTGCTCGATACTTGGCGAACCGCGGGATCCTGGGCCGGGATCCGCGGTACTACCTGGTCGCCGGGATCTTGACGAACCGCGGAGACGGCGGCAGCTCGATTCCGGACCACTACTACAGGCTCTCGATCTCGAGCCGCGTCCCGCTCGCGGAGACCGAGCCCAACGACGATTGTCTGACCACGCCGCAGACCGCCGAGGTCGGCGATGCGTGGCAGGGCTCGCTGTACCCGAGCGGCGGCAAATATCTCTCGCGCTTCGGGATCATCGCGGACTGCGACATCGACGCGTATCGCGTCTCCGTGACCGAAAACACGCGAATCTCGTTCTTGACGGAGGGCGACCCGGTGACGACCGACACCGCGATCCAGCTCGAGGATTGCACGACGGGTACGGTGATCGCGTGCGACGAAGACGGCCAGACCGACACGAACGGTACCTACTGGTCGATGCTGGAGGGCTGCCTGCCGCCGGGCAACTACTGCGTGCGTGTGCGCGCATGGTCGGGCCTCGGTCCCGAGTTCGGTTTCAACGAGTTCTACAAGATCACCTTCGAGGGCACGCCGGGCTGCGATCCGTTCTCCGACCCCGTGGTCGGCGACGGCGCGTCGAGCTGCCGCGTCGACGACTCGCGCGGACCGTTCGACTCGTTCTGCGACGGGGACGGGGACGGCAGCCCGGCGCGCACGGCCTGCGGCGTGCCGCTCGAGTAGAACGACTCGGGTCGGTCGCGGCGCCGCTACTTCTCGCTCGCGGCCGGGCGGCGGAACTTGCCGGCGAGCAGGAGCAGCCGCACGCCGCCGATCTCGATCTCGTCGAGGTGCCGCACGCGCTGCGCCGTGCCCGGGCGCAACGTGCGCCGGTTGATGCGCGTGCCGTTGCGGCTGCCCAGGTCGGCCAGCATGCAGACCGAGGCCTCGAGGCGCAGCAGGCAGTGGCGCTTGCTGATCGTCTCGTCATCGATGACGAAGTCGGCCTCGGGATCGCGCCCGATCACCGTCTCGCGACGCTCGATGCGGTGGGTGAGCGCCGGGTCGTCTCCATCCACGACGGCGAGCACGAAAACGTAAGGCGCACCGTACGGCGGCTTCGAGCGCTGGCGCTCGGCGGTCTCCGTGCTGTCGATCATCGGGCGCGGCACCCCAGCGTCGAATGTGCGGACCGGGCGGGCTTCCGTCAAGAGATGCTGCGCCCCGCTTGACTTCCCCCCCCGCGGGGACCTACCTCATCCCGGGGGCCTCCCGAGAGGAGCGACGATGAAGGACGGCTTCACGAGGCGACTGCAACGGCCGCGCAAGGCCGAGGGTCACGGCGCGCAGTTCCTGCGGGACTTCGACGTCCGACTGGTCGCGCTGTCGGGCGCGGCGGCCGGGACGGAGTACCCGGTGACCCGCGAGCGGGTGGTGCTCGGCCGCGGGCCGGGCGTGGATCACGCGTTCGACGACCAGGCGATGTCGCGCCAGCACGCCGTGCTCGAGGTATCGGGCGGCGCGTTGCGGGTGCGGGACCTCGGCAGCACGAACGGCGTCTTGCTCAATGGTACGGCGGTGCAGTCCGCCGAGATCCACCACGGCGACCGCTTGCAGCTCGGGACGTGGGCGTTCCAGGTCCTGGTCGAGGAACGCTCGGCCGTTCCGGACGCCTACGAGTTGTCCACCGAGGTCTGAGCCGGCCGCCGGGACGCGATACCCATGCACCAGGCTGCGCCGCCCCAGCCGAGAAAACTCGGCAACTTCGAGATCCTGCGCGAGATCGGGCAGGGTGGCATGGGCGTGGTCTATCTCGCCCGCCAGCCGGCGCTCGATCGCCTGGTCGCGCTGAAGAAGATCCGCGACGAGCTACTCTCCGATGCGAGCGCCCGGAAGCGCTTCGAGCGCGAGGCTCGGGCCGCCGCCGCCGTGCACCACCAGAACGTCGTCGCCGTCTACGACTGCTTCGAGGTGCGCGGCGCGCTCTACATCGCGCAGGAGCTGGTGAACGGCGAGGACCTGGCGGCCGTGCTCGGGCGAACGAGGAAGCTCGAGCCACGCCTGGCGGCGCTCGTGGCCCTCGAGATCGCGCGCGGCCTCGAGGAGATCCATGCCCGGGGCGTCGTGCACCGCGACCTCAAGCCGGCCAACGTGCTCCTCGGCGCCGGTGGGGAGGTCAAGATCGCCGACTTCGGCATCGCGCTCGAGGGCTGTGGCGACGGCCTGACGCGCCCGGGAACGATGGTCGGCTCGCTTCCGTACATGGCGCCCGAGCAGATCCTCGGCGAGAACGTCGACTACCGCAGCGACCTGTTCCTGCTCGGCATGCTGCTCTACGAGCTGCTGGTGGGCGAGCCGCCGTTCCGCGAGTCCGAGGCGGGCGCCGGCGACACGCTTCTCGACCGGATGCGCAACGACCGCTACCTCGCGCCCCGCCGCCGCGAGCGCGCCGTGCCCCGGCGCCTCGACGGGCTGGTGCGGGGCTGCCTGCGCGGTCAGCCGTCGCGTCGCATCGGCTCGGCCACCGCGGTGCGGCGGCGGCTCGAGCGATTCGTCGGACCGATCTCGTCGGCCGACTGCCGCCGCGAGATCGCCGTCTGGCTGTGGCAGCGCGGCGTGCTGGCGGTGGTGGACGAGACGACGGCACCGCGCCCGATCCCGCCCGTGAAGGCCCGCGCCTCGCGCTTCGCCGGCCGCCTCGGCCCGGCCGCCTCAGCCGTCGCCGTGCTGGCCGCGTTCGCCGCGATCGCGTTCTTCGGCGGGCGTCTCCGTCCGGAGACTCGGACGCCGCGGGACGAGCGTGCCGCCTCGCTCGCACTCGAGTTCCCTGCGGTGGGCCCCCCGTCGTCGCCGCTTCTCGCCGTCCCGGCGACGTCCGGCGCGACCCTTCCCGCCCCGGCCCCGGCGCGGGTCCGCATCGCGGCCTGGCCTTGGGCCGAGGTGCGCGTCGACGACGCGGCTCCGTTCTTCACGCCGCGCGCCGAGCCGCTCGCCCTGGCGCCGGGCACGCACCACGTCGTGTTCGAGCACGCACGGTTCGGCCGCGCGGAGCGCACGTTCGAGGTCGGCCCGGGCGAGGAGTTGGTCGTGCACCACGACTTCGCCGGAGAAGAAGGCTCGTGAAGCGACCCCGCCGTGCTGCCCTCGCGCTCGTGGCGACCCTCGTCGCGCCGCTCGTCCTCGCCGGCGAGCGATCGCACGTCGTGCGCGCGGGCGAGTCGGCGTCGGCCATCGCCGAGCGCTCCTACGGGGACAGCCGCCTCGGCGCTCTGCTCCTGGCCTACAACGGGCGGCGCGGAACGGTGATCCACGCGGGGGAGGAGCTGCGCGTGCCGTACTGCGACGTCCACCGTGTGCGACCCGGCGACTCGTGGTCGGCCCTGACCAAGCGTTATCTGGGAAGCGCGGCTGCCTGGCGAGCGGTGGCCGAGCTGAACGGGCTCGCTCCCGACGAGCCGCTGCGCGTCGGCCAGGAGCTGGTGTTCCCGGTGGTGCTCGAGCACGCTCTCGAGCGCGGAGCGACCCTGGCGCTCCTCGCGGAGCGCTTCTACGGCGACCCGACGCGCGCCCGGCTGCTTCAGGAGTTCAACCGCCTCGACGACCCGCGGCGGCTCGCGGTCGGCGCGACGGTGCGCGTGCCGCTGACCTCGCTGCGGCTGCGCGCGAGCGAGGTGACACCCCCGCCGACGTCCGTCGCGGAGCCGGTGCTCTCGAAGCCGGTCGCCCCGCAAGCCGTCGCGGTCCCGACCCCGGCGCCTTCCGAGACAGCCTCCGCACCCGAGATCGTCCTCGCAGCGCCGCCGCCAGCGCCGGCTTCGCTCTTCGGCGCCGACCTGACTTCCGCCGAACGCGCGTTCCGGCAAGGGGCGTTCGACGACGCACGCACGCTGCTCGAGGAACTGCGGGAGCCCGTGACCCTGGGCGGGACCGACGCCGAGCGGCGCGAGCTGTTGCGGCTGCTCAGCTTCGTCTACGTCGCCTTCGACGACGTGGAAGAAGCGTGCGCCGCGTATGGCGCCCTGACGCGACTCGACGGTGCCCCGACGCTCGATCCCGACCTGGTCTCGCCCAAGATCCGCGACCTGCTGTCGGCCTGCGTCTCGCCCGCGTGAGCCTCAGGCTTCCGCGGCCTTCTCGTCGACCGCGGCACCGTCGACCAGGCGCAGGCGCCGGCGCGCGCGGGCGCCGAGAGTCGGGTCGTGCGTGACGATGACGAGCGTGAGCCCGTCCGCGTTCATTCGCTCGAGCAGCTCGACGACTTCGCGCCCCGACTTGGTGTCGAGGTTTCCCGTCGGCTCGTCGGCCAGCAGGATCGACGGGCCCATCACGACCGCCCGCGCGATGGCGACGCGCTGGCGCTCGCCGCCCGAGAGCTGGTCGGGACGATGCTCCACGCGCTCGGAGAGGCCGACGGCGGCGAGCGCGACCCGCGCGCGCTCGGCGCGCTCGCGATGCCCGACCTCGGCGAAGATCATCGGCAGCTCGACGTTCTCCTGCGCCGTCAGGCGCGGGACGAGATGGAACGTCTGGAACACGAAGCCGATCTTGTGCCGGCGAACGAGCGACAGCGCCGCGTCGTCGAGACCCGCCACCTCGCGGTCGTCGAGCCGGTAGGAGCCGGCGGTCGGCCGGTCGAGGCAGCCCAGGATCGTCAACAGGGTCGTCTTGCCCGACCCCGACGGGCCCATGATCGCGAGGTAATCGCCCGCCGGCACCTCGAGATCGATTCCGCGCAGCGCGTGGACCGGCCGGCCCCCGACCTCGAACGTGCGCGCGATCGCGCTGAGCGAGATCACTTCACCGCCACGGCCGCCTCGCCCGCCCGCGCACCCTCCTTGACCTCCACGCGGTCGAGCGACACGACGACCCGCTCGCCCTCGGCGAGCCCCGCGGTGATCTCGGCGAACTCCCAGTTCTCGAGACCGACCGTCACGGGTCGGGCGACGAGACGACCGTCAGAGAGAACCAGCACGCGCTCGCGCTCGAGCACGGCGTAGGCCGGAACGCGCAGCACGCTCTCGCGCACTTCGAGAACCACCTCGATGTCGCTCGATGCGCCCGGCGGCAGGCCGCGCGCGAACTCCGCGTCGTCGAACGTGGCCTCGACCTCGAACGTCCGGCTCTGCTCGGCGACATCCTGGATGTAGGGCGCGACTCGCGTGAGCCGTCCCGGGAACGACTGGCCCGGAATCGCATCGAGCGTGATGCGCGCCGACTGACCGACACGGATCTTCGCGCGATCGACCTCGTCGAGGGGCGCGCTGACGTAGATCGTCTGTGGATCGATCAGATCGACGACGGACGGCATGGGGAGGCCCGGCGGCGACGGTGAGATCCACTCGCCGCGCTCGACGCTCCGCTCGGCGACGATCCCGTCGAACGGCGCGCGCAGGACCGTCTTCGCCAGCTCGGCCCGGGTCACTTCGAGCTCCGACTCGAGCTGGCTCGACCGGGCCCGCGCGGCCGCGCAGGTGGCCGTCGTGACGTCGCGGCGGCTGCGCGCCTGATCGAGCAGCTGCTCGGAGACGACACGGTCGCGCGCCAGGCCAAGGGCCCGCTCGAGCTCCCGCCCCGCGAGGTCGGCTGAGAGACAGGCCTCCTTCGCCCCCTCGATCGTCGCCGCGAGAGCGCGCTCGGCGAGCGACACCCGGGCCCGGTACTCCGTGTCGTCGATGCGCAGCAGAACCTGCCCGGCGACGACGCGATCCCCCTTCTCGACCCGCACCTCGGCGACTCTCCCGCCGAGCGCGGGGCTGAGCTTGGCGCGGTGACGCGTCATGACGGTTCCGGCCTTGCTGTTCGTGACCGTGTCCTCGACCGGCCCCCGGGCGACGACGAACACGGTGACTGGGACAGGTTCGGGACGGAAGACCGTGTAGCGCAGGGCGATCCCTAGCGCCACGAGGACCGCGAGCGCGGCGAGCCGCTTCCAGAGGGGACGCATCCGCGGATACTACACGACGCGCGTCACTCCACTCGCCCCTGCAGGAACCAGCGCCGGCGCGCGCGGTCGTAGAACACCCACAGCAGCTCGCCCTTCTGCGTCTCGGCGAAGTGGTACTCGCGATGCACGGGGCGCACCCACCAGCCGCCCGAGACGACGTACGGCCCCTCGACGCGCACCACTGCGCCCTGGTCGAGACCGCGCAGCATCCAGCCGTCGGGCTCGTGGCGCTCGCGCGGCGGGAGCGCCTCGGGGCGCGGCAGGATCCGCCGGACGAGCCGGCCCCCCGTCGCGAGCCGCGGCCGCGGCTCGGCCAGCTTGGCCAGCGCCTCCCAGGCGAAGCTGCCCTCGGGCAGGTGGCCGTCGCGCAGGCGGGCCCGCACGACGGCCGCTTCGCCGACCTCGGCGCGCACGCGGGCCAGGGCGCGGTTCGCCGCGTCGAGG
>Ga0247727_10014152_pt1 | contig 13312 bp, 14 predicted proteins | sample WisWelCaveWW1625_FD_202498 | JGI IMG/M metagenome (GOLD analysis project Ga0247727, IMG submission 202498) | Biofilm microbial communities from Wishing Well Cave, Virginia, United States - WW16-25 | ecosystem: Environmental > Aquatic > Deep subsurface > Groundwater > Cave microbial mat | place... | reverse complement strand
CTGCACGTCGTGTTTGTTGAAAGGAGTCGTTCATGTCGCGAGCGACGCCCTGAAACAATGCAAAGGTGGAACAGACTTTAGTCTGTTCGCATTCTGAACAGACTAAAGTCTGTTCCACCTTTGCTGGGGAGCGAGAACTATTTCAATGATGAGAGGCACAAAATCGGTGACGGCAATTCTTTTCGTTGTCTGGTTGAACGCCGTCGCCAATGGCCGGGCGGCGGCGGCGGTTTGGCAGCAATCGCAGCCTGATCAAAATCCTGCGCCCAAATCTTCGCCTGCTTCATCAACTGCGCCATCAACGTCTTCGTCAACCACCGGGCAGGCGCAACTGGCATCGTCCGATTCACGCGCGCGTCAACAGGCTTATCTTCGGTTCATCGAAGCCCAGCGGTTGAAAGGCGAAGCCCGGCGTTTGGGCAACGCGCGCCTGCTCGACGAAGCGATCAAGGCTTACCAGGAGACGATCCAGCTCGATCCGGCCGCCGCCGAGCCGCGCGTTGATCTGGGCGAGCTTTATTTCTTCTTCCAATCCCGCCGCGATCTGGCCGAACGCGAAGGCCGGGAAGCCGTCAAGCTCGATCCGAAATGCGCGAGCGCGCATCTGCTGCTCGCCCGGTTGCACCTCTACGCTTCGCGAACGGAGAACAATGCCCGTTTGACATCTCTCGACCGCGCGATCCACGAATACGAAAAGGTTGCCGAGCTTGACCCGAAACACGCCGAATCGTGGGCGACGCTGGCCGAGTTGTACGCGATGAAAAACGACACGGGCCGTCAGGTTCACGCGCTCGAAAAATGGGCGGGCGCGCCCATCCCCAACGACACGCTCTTTTACAACTCGGTGATGAACGGCGACCTGTCTTCGGAGCAGGCTTACTACCGCCTGTCGCAGCTCTATCTGGCTCAGGGCAGGAACAAAGAAGCCGTTGCCGCCGCCAGGCGCGCTTACGAATCCAATCCCGAATCGAACGATTACGCGCGCAACCTGATCGGCATCCTGCGCGTGGCCAGCGAGAGCGCCGCCGAGCTGCGCATCTATTCGCATCTGATGAAATCCGCTGCCAGCCCGGTGCTGATGATCGGTTACGGCTCCGCCCTGGTTCGCGCCGGACGCTACCCGGAAGCCATCGAAATCCTGCGCGAATACGTCCAGCTCGATCCGTCGAACGCCGCCGCAATCGGTCTGCTGGCCGTGGCCGAGCGCCGCGCCAATCAGCGCCAGGCGGCAATCGAAACGCTCAAAGCCGGAATCGCAAAGGTCGAGGCCGGAGTGCGCACAGACCTTTCGCTGGAACTTGCGCAGACTTACGAAGAGGTAGGCCGCAACGAAGAGGCAATCGCGCAATATGAGCAAATCCTCGACGGCTTCCTGAACAATCTGAACAAAAACACGTTGAGTCCGGTCAACAACCCGCTGTTCGGCGAAGTGGTCCATCGTCTGGTTCGCGCCTGCCGCCGAACGAAAAACCAGACGAGGCTGCAAGCCGCGCTGGCAAAAACGCGCCGGGTGGTTGATGAGCAAACCCCACTGCTCGATCTGATCGCCGTCGAATCGCTGCGCGAAGACGGCAAACGCCGCGAGGCTCTCGAACTGGCGCAGGCCGCCAATCGCCGCCATCCCGAAGACCGCGCGCTGCGATTCACCGAGGCTCTGATCCTCGGCGAGCTGAGGCGTTTCAAGGAGAGCGCCGATCTGCTGCGCTCGATGATCAAAGGCGCCGCGGAAACCGCCACGGACGATGCGGGCGTCTACCTGATCCTCAGCAACGTGCAGATGCAGGCGGGCGAATTGAAAGCCGCCGAGGATTCCGCGCGCCAGGCCCTCGATCACAATCCCGACGACGCGGAAGCATTGATTCAGCTCAGCTCAGTGCTGGATCGCGCAAAGCTGCACGATGCGTCGGAGAAGATTCTGCGCGATCTGCTCAAACGCGAGCCGGACAATGCCACCGCGCTCAACAACCTCGGATACTTTATGATCGAACGCGGCGTGCGTTATCAGGAGGCTCTGAAATTGATCGAACGGGCCATTGCGATTGAGCCGATCCAGGGGAGCTTCCTGGACAGCCTGGGCTGGGCGCATTTCAAGCTGGGCAATAATGAAAAGGCGCGCGAGTATCTGGAAAAGGCGTTGATCTACTGGGGACGGAATTCGACGATCCACGAGCATCTCGGCGATGTGCTGCGCGAAGCAGGCCGCGTGGCCGAAGCACGCAGGCAGTGGGAGAAGGCGCTGGAGTATTCGGTTGAAGCGGACGAGATTGCGCGGCTCAAAGTGAAGTTGAAGGATGCGAGATAAAGAGCGAACCAGTTCTGCACGTTCGCCAGACGGCCAGAAAACCAGCTAAACCGAAACGAAGGTCAAAGAAGAGATGAAGCTGACCTTGCCTTCTTTCGCAAAGATCAACTGGACGCTCGAAATTCTGGGCCAGCGCCCGGACGGCTACCACGAGCTTCGCACGCTGCTGCAAACCGTCAGCGTCGCCGACGAATTGATCTTCGAGTCAATCGAGCAGGGAATCGAGATCAGTTGCGATCACCCCGATGTCCCCGGCGATGAAACCAACCTCGTGCACAAAGCCGCGCGACTGTTCGGCGAATTCACCGGCTGTGGCAAAGGCGTTCGCATCACGATCAACAAGCGGTTGCCGGTCGCCGCAGGCATCGGCGGAGGCAGTAGCAACGCGGCTGTAACTCTGCTCGCGTTGCAGAAGCTCTGGGATATTGAACTCGCGCCGCGCGACCTCTTCTCTCTGGGCGCGAAGCTTGGCGCCGATGTGCCTTTCTTCTTCATCGGCGGAACTTGCCTGGGCGTCGGTCGTGGCGATGAAATCTATCCGCTGGCCGACGTCAATGCGGAGTTTCTGCTGCTGGTGAATGCGGGGATCGCAGTTCCAACGCGCGAGGTCTATGCCAATCTGCCGCCTGAGTTGACAAAGGACAAGGCCGTCGCTAAGATGCCGCTTTCTTTTGAGGCCGCTTACGCTGCTACTACAACCCCGGGGCCAATTCGACTGTGTAACGATCTTGAAATTCCAGTGTTCGCTCGGCATCCGTTGCTCGATCAGATCAAGGATTGGTTGGTGAAGGCTGGCGCGAGCGGCGTTTTGATGTCGGGCAGCGGCTCGACCATCTTTGCGATCTTTGAAAGTGACAAGGCGCGTTCCGAGGCTCAGGCCGATTTGAGCAAACACGGCTGGTGGTGCGAAACGGCACGCACGCTTGGCCGCGCAGAATATCAACGACTGCTGGGTCGGTAACGAGCGCTTGAGCTTACAGTGGGAACAGCTCGCGTTCGCAAACGGGATTTTCTGCTCGAATCGCATAGACAAAAGTTTGCTGGGGAGTCGCCAAGTGGTAAGGCAGCGGCCTTTGGAGCCGCCATCCGTAGGTTCGAATCCTACCTCCCCAGCCACAACCCTAGAGAGCCGTGAACAGCCTACAGATATTCTCAGGCAATGCCCATCGCTCGCTGGCCGAAGAGATCTGCCAGTATCTGGGAATCGAGCTTGGCCGCGCGAACACCACGCGCTTTCCCGACGGCGAGTTCAATTTTCAGATTCTCGAAAACGCGCGCGGCTGCGACGTTTTCATCGTGCAACCGACTTGCCCGCCGGTGGATGCGCACGTGATGGAACTGCTGATTATGATTGACGCTTTCCGTCGTTCGTCGGCAGACCGCATCACGGCGGTGATCCCGTATTACGGTTACGCGCGCGGCGACAAGAAAGACAGGCCGCGCATCCCGATTTCGGCCAAGCTGGTTGCGAATCTGATTACGACGGCGGGGGCGAACCGCGTCCTGACGGTTGATCTGCACGCGCCGCAGATTCAGGGGTTCTTCGACATCCCGGTTGACCACCTGTTTGCCGCGCCGGTGATGATTGATTACTTTACGCGCAATCCAATTGACGACCTGGTGGTGGTCGCGCCCGATCCGGGCGGGGCCGAACGCGCGCGGGCTTATGCCAAACGGCTCGACGCCGATTTCGCCATCGTTGACAAACGGCGCGAGAAATCGCAGCCCGGTCATGCCGAAGCCGAAGTGATGAACGTCGTCGGCAACGTCGAGCGCCGCAACGCGCTGATCGTTGACGATATGGTTGACACGGCAGGCACGCTGACCAAAGTTGCGGAGGCGCTGGCTAAAAAAGGCGCGAAGCAGGTCGTAACCAGTTGCGTTCACGCGGTACTTTCGGGCAACGCGGTCGAGCGGATCAAGAACTCTCCGCTCGAAAAAGTGGTGATGACCAATTCGCTGCCTGCCAGCGAGATTTGCAGCACGCCGCTTTTTGAATGTTTGAGCATCGCGCCGCTGCTCGCCGAGGCGGTCAAATCAATTCACGAAGAGTCTTCGGTGAGCAGGTTGTTCATTTAAGTTTCGGGTTTTGAGTTCGGGAATTTAGAACAGTTTGGATTATTCGGAGTTGGAATTATGGGTTTCGATATCAGTATTGCATTGGAAGCAAAACCTCGCAGCGAGCGGGGCAAGAACGCTTCGCGCCGTTTGCGCGCCGGAGGGTTGGTCCCGGTTACCGTCTACGGCGGCGGGCAGGAATCAACCAGCACGACGATCGTCAAACGCGAATTCACTACGCTGTTGCGCGCGCACGGCCGCAACATGATCTTCATTTTGAATGTTGGTGGCGCCGGGATGCCGGTCAAAATCGCCGAAATGCAGATTGATCCGGTGAAAGGCCATCTGATTCACCTCGACCTGATGCGGATTTCGCTGACTGAGAAGTCCAAATTCGAGGTCCCGGTCAGGATCGTCGGCGAGGCCGAGGGCGTTAAAAACTCCAGCGGCATCCTCGACCTTCCGACGCACTCGCTCGAGATTCGCTGCCTGCCGACCGATGTGCCCCAGTCTATCGAAGTTGATGTGACGAGCCTCGGCGTCGGCGACAATTTCAAGGTCGGCGACCTGAAGCTGGATGAGAAGATCGAAGTGCTTGAAGACCCTGAAACGGTGATCGCGACAGTCGTTGCGCTGCGCATCGAAGAGCCTGTGGTCGAAGCTCCGGCTGAAGCCGCCGTCGAGCCTGAAGTGATCAAGAAGGGCAAGGCTGAAGAGCAGGCTGAGTGAGGATCTCGAATCTCAAATTTGAAATCTGAGATTCCAAATTTGAAATCTGAGATTTCGGCTATGTGGCTGATCGTTGGTCTGGGCAATCCCGGCCCGAAATACGAATGGACGCGCCACAACTGTGGTTTTATGGTCATTGACGAGTTGGCGCGTCGCGCCGGACGCGAAGTCCGCACTCCCGAATGTCAGTCTTTGACGGCTCGCGCGAAGATTGGCGAACAGGAAGTGTTGCTCGCCAAGCCGCAGACTTTTATGAACCTGAGCGGCGCGGCAGTCGCCGCATTGAAAGACAGGCACGGAATCGAAGACGCGGCTTCGATCCTCGTCATCAGCGACGATTTCGCGCTGCCGTTCGGCAAGATTCGAATTCGCCGGAAGGGAAGTGCAGGAAGCCACAACGGGTTGAAATCGGTGATTGAAAAACTGGGCAGGCAGGATTTCCCGCGCGTGCGTTTGGGAATTGCGCCCGATCATCCGATTGCCGGCTCGGCGGATTTCGTGTTGCAGGAATTCCCGAAAAAAGAGAGAGACGCGCTCGCCGAAATGGTGACGCGGGCGGCTGACGCCGTCGAAGCTGTTTTGACAACGGGCATCGCTGATGCGATGTCGAAATATAATTGAAGACGGGGAGTAGGGAGTGGGGAGTGAGGGAAGTCACTTCCTTGTCCCCCACTCCCCACTCCCTACTCCCCGTCTTTCAACTGCTCCTTGCTCGGCGACAAACAGGCCGCCGGGCTGTTTCAGCAAACATCCGTAAGGAGGAATAGCATTGAGAACGTACGAAGTTGCATTCATCGCGGCGCCCAATGTTGCCGACGATGATCTCGCCAAACTCAATTCCCAGATCGAACACATCGTCGCCGAAAGAGGCGGCCACATCACCAAAGTAGACAATTGGGGCCGGCGCAAGCTCGCTTACCGCGTCGGGAGATTCGACGAGGGCATCTACACCTTCGTTTTCATCGAAGGCAGCGGTCAGGAGATTGCCGAGATCGAGCGCCGTCTGCGCGTGACTGACTTCATCCTCCGCCATCTCACCGTGCGCACCGACGAAGATTTGAAGCGCGCCGGGAAGATGAAGGCCAAACGCAGGACGGCTGCTGCGCCGCGCAATCTCGAAGATGATTTCGATCTCGATCTCGATCTGGAAGACGAAGAAGGGATGATGAGAGCAGAGGCGTAATAACGACCATCGAAGCGGGCGGCGCGGGCTGCGGTTTTGCGCCGATCCGAACAAGGAAAGAGTTATGGCTGAAATGGAAAACGAAGATAGGAATGTCAAAGCAATGCGCGGGACGCGCCCGGCGACACGCCGCCGCCGCGTCTCGCGTCTCTCCGCCGAAAAGATTGATTACATTGATTACAAGGACGTGAAGCTGCTGCAATCTTTCATTGCCGACAACGGCAAGATCATGCCGCGCCGATTGACCGGCGTCACCTCGTGGCAGCAGCGCAAACTGACCGAGGCAATCAAGCGCGCGCGCACCCTCGCGCTTCTGCCTTTCACGAAGTACTGAAAGGAGCGAGATCACAGTTATGCCAATGATGGAGCTTTTGTTGAAAGAAGACGTTGAAAACCTGGGCGTGCGCGGCGACCTGGTCAAAGTCCGCCCCGGTTACGGTCGCAATTATCTGTTGCCGCGCGGCCTGGCTGTCCAGGCCACGCCGGGCAACCGGAAACAGATCGAAAGGCAGCGCACGGCGCTGCTGAAGAAGGAAGCCACCGAACGCGACACGGCCACGCAACAGGCCGAGCTTTTGAAAGACGTCACGCTCGAATTCGCGCGCAAAGTCGGCGAGCACGGCATTCTCTACGGCTCGGTCACCTCGATGGACATCGCCGAAGCCTTCGCCGCAAAAGGCTTCGAGGTTGATCGCCGTCGCGTGTCGCTCAAAGACCCGATCAAAGAGCCGGGCGAATTTGAAGTGCCAGTCAAGCTTCACCGCGAAGTCACGGCCAACATCAAGGTCGTGGTCAAGAACGAAGAAGAAGCGAAGTAAAAGTCCTGGGAGCGCACGCATCGGGGATCCCGCTGGCGAATTCTGCCGGTCGTAGCTGAGATGGCCTTTGAGAATACGGAACATACGGAATAAACGGAACATACGGAAAAATCCCTGAGAAACTTTCCGTTTGTTCCGTTATTTCCGTTTGTTCCGTATTCTCCTCCGCTCTCATTTACCAGCCCTTCCTAATCGGCGACTCCCGGCCATCGGTTTTCACCCAGTTATGGCTAGACAAGGATCCAATGGAGATTTCACGCTCGACAAGGCGCTGCCTTCCAGCATCGAGGCCGAGCGCCTGATCCTCGGCGTGATTCTGCTCGACAACGTGACGATCAATCAGGCCGCGGAGCATCTCAAACCCGAAGACCTCTTCCTGGTCTCGAACCGCCGCATTTACGAAAAGATGCTCGCGCTCTACGAACGCGGCCAGGCGATTGATCCGCTCACCTTGCAGGAAGAGCTGCGCCGCGCAGGCGAGCTGGAACTGGTCGGCGGCCCAGCCTACCTGGCCTCGCTCTTCGACGGAGTCCCGCGATTTTCCAACATCGAGAGCTACGTCAAGATCGTCAAAGGCAAATCAATGCTGCGCCGTCTGATCACGTCGTCGAACCAGATTATGGCCATGGCCTTCGACGACGAGGAAGAACCGGAATATATTCTCGACAAAGCCGAACGGATGATCCTGGCGATTGCCGAAGACCGCATCAAACAAGGCTTCGTGCACATCGGCGAGGTCGCGTCGCGCCAGCTCACCGTGATCGAAGAGATCGCCGGACACCAGCAGTTGATCACCGGCATCGCCACTGGCTTTGCCGATTTGGATTATCTGACCTCGGGGTTGCAGCGTGGCGACCTGATCATCATTGCGGCACGGCCGAGCATGGGCAAAACAGCCATGGCGTTGAATATCGCGCAAAACGCAGCCACGCATATGCAGCGTCACGGAGCGAAAGCCACCGTCGGCATCTTCTCCCTGGAAATGAGCAACCAGCAACTGGTCAAGCGGATGCTCTGTTCGCAGGCGCGCGTTGACGCCCATCGTTTGCGCAGCGGTCATCTGGGCAAGGAAGAATGGAGAAAGCTGGCGCTGGCCGTCGGAGAGTTGGCCGAAACGAACATCTACCTCGACGACACGCCCGGAATCTCAGTGCTCGAAGTGCGCGCCAAGGCTCGCCGGTTGAAGAACGAACGGAAGGCGCTCGACCTGTTGATCATTGATTACCTGCAACTGATGAGCGGGCGCGGGCGTTTCGAATCGCGCCAGCAGGAGGTCTCGCTGATTTCGCGCGAATTGAAAATGCTGGCGAAGGAATTGGACGTGCCATTGATCGCGCTCTCGCAGCTTTCGCGCGCGCCTGAAATGCGCACGGGAAGTCATAAGCCGCAGCTTTCTGATTTGAGAGAGAGCGGCGGGTTGGAGCAGGACGCCGACGTAGTGATGTTCATCTACCGCGAAGAGATTTACAAACCAGAAACCGAAAAACAGAACATCGCCGAGATCATCGTCGGCAAACAGCGCAACGGCCCGACCGGCAGTGTCGAGCTTGTCTTCCTCAAGCAACTCACGCGATTCGAGGACAAGTATCGGGAACAGGCGTAATCAGCTTTATTCCAACAATGCTTCATCAACGGCGGCCAACGTGGGCGGAGATTTCACTCCCCGCTCTCAAACACAATTACCTCACGATCAAGAACTATCTCACCGCCAGCGCGCAGTTGATGGCCGTGGTCAAAGCCGACGCCTATGGCCACGGTGCGGTCGAATGTTCGCGCGCGCTCGAATCAATTGGCGCCGATTGGTTCGGCGTGGCGCTCGTCGAAGAGGGCGTCGAATTGCGACGAGCGGGAATCACTCGTCCGATCTTCTGCCTCGGCGGATTCTGGCGCGGGCAGGCTGAAGACGTTATCGAACACGACCTGACCGTTGCGGTCTTTCGTCTCGATCAGGCAGAAGAATTGAATGCGGAGGCGCGCGAAGCCGGTCGCATCGTCAACTTCCATCTCAAAGTTGACACGGGAATGGGAAGGCTCGGCATGACGGTTGACGAGGTCGCTGAGTTTGCGCGCGCGCTTGAACCGTTTCGTCACATCAAACTCGACGGCGTGATGACGCATTTCGCCGATGCCGATAGCTCTGATCCTGCTTACACCGAGACTCAGATAGCGCGCTACAACGAGGCGATCAAGATTCTGGCTGAGCTTGGTTTCAATCCGTCCTGGCGCCATCTGGCCAACAGCACCGGCCTTCACGCCTACCCGCAATCGCACGGCAATCTAGCCCGCGCGGGGGCGACGCTCTACGGCCTCGCGCGCGACGTGCTTTCGTCGAAGCTCGAACCATTCGATCTTCAACCAGTGATGTCTCTGCGTTCACGCATCGTGATGTTGAAGCCGGTTCCCGCCGGGACTCCGCTCGGTTATGGCTGCGCGTTCACCACCCGCCGCGCGAGCCGCATCGCCACCATCCCGATTGGTTACGCCGACGGTCTGCGACGCGCGCATTCGAACAACGGACGGGTGCTGGTTCGCGGACGCTCCGCTCCAATCGTCGGGCGCGTGAGCATGGATTTGACGATCATTGACGTGACCGGCATACCCGAAGTCGAGGTCGGCGACGAGGTGATCCTGATCGGCGAGCAGGACGGACTCAGAATCGCCGCCGAAGATTTGGCCGAGCAGATCGGCACGATCTCTTACGAAATCGTCACCGGCGTTTCAGCCCGCGTGCCGCGCGTGTACGACAACTCTTGACGCTCGATGCGTCGAGATGGTTTGATACGCCCGCTCTTGTATTTTCCATCAAACAATCAAGGAGAAATTCGAGATGAAGATCAGAATGCTTCTGCTGAGCGCCGCTATTCTGCTCGCTCTGGCCGCGACCGGCCTAGGCCAGGCCAAGAACGAGAAAGGCTTCAAGACCATCTTCGACGGCAAGACTTTCACTGGCTGGAAGAAGGCCGAAGAGAACCCGGACACCTGGACGATCAAAGACGGCGCGTTCGTCGCGGCAGGCCCTCGCAACCATCTTTACTACGTCGGCGATGAAAAGCCCTTCGTCAACTTCGAGCTTAAGATTGACGTGATGACCCAGCCCGGCTCGAACGGCGGCATCTACTTCCACACAGAGTACCAACCAACAGGCTGGCCAAAGAAAGGCTTCGAGGTGCAGGTCAACCAGACTCACACCGACTGGAAAAAGACCGGCAGCCTCTACGACGTGGTCAACGTCAAGGAGCAGTTGGTCAAGGACAACGAGTGGTACACCTACGACATCATCGTCAAAGGCAAACACGTCACCATCAAAGTCAACGACAAGGTGGCCGTGGATTGGACACAGCCCGCTGACCAGCAGGCGGGCACGAACTTCACGCGCATCCTCGACAAGGGAACATTCGCCTTGCAGGCGCACGACCCGAAGAGCATCGTCTATTTCAAGAACATTCGGGTGAAGCGGCTCGATTAACGTGTACCATCAGGCTCGCTCGGCAGATTATGGATCGAAAAAGCCGAAGAGGATTGGGTGATGATGCTCAAATGCCTTGAATCAATCCCTTTGCCCAATTCACCGCACTCTGCGCTAAACGTATAGCTTCCTGGTACTCTTCCTCTGTCACTGCCTCGAATATGCCGGGATAACGGGTGGACACCGCATAATCAGTCAAACTCGCCGAAGCCTGAACATCCTCTGTAACGTTTATCTGCGCTGGCAAAAGGTCGAGCAAGACCCTGAGATTATGAGTTTTGGGAAAAGGAATGCCTTGACCGATAAGTACGGCTTTCAATGCTTTCTCGGCCGCCTGTTGAGCATGGAAACAAAGCAATTCCAGCATGACTCCGGAAGATTTGGCTGTAGTTGCCAGTTCCAGATCGCTCAAAGCATACCGCAACCAATCCGAAGGACTTCCTTGACTATGCGTTTGAGGCAACGTACACCTCCTTCCCTTCTCTCAATACGGTTCTGTAGATCAACCCGATATTATCTCTATGCCGTTTCAAGTCACTGGGCGTTGCCACAAGAATATCGAAAGGTACTTTTATGCCTGCTATGCGCCGGTACAGAAACTGTGCTGTTTTTCGCCGATGCCCCCCCTCCGGGATGACGACCAGCAGATCAATATCACTGTCAGGCTTTGCTTCCCCGCGAGCCACTGAACCAAACAGGATGATGCGGAGCGGGTGTACCAATTCGACAATGTTTTTGACGATTTGATCTATTATTTCAGGGCTGATCTGTACTGAAGTAGAAGCATCGAACGAATTTGCCATAAAGTTATCCTTCAAAACCTCTGCGCGATGGCCTTTCCGGTTTTAGCAATAGCAGTCATCTTTCCAGTTCCCCCGGTCGTACTCGGGATGGGTCAGCACGAAGCGAACTCTACTGATAATATGCGCGGCGGCTCTGTCTCCTGTTCGAGGTTGCTAAACTGGCAACGGAAAGTCAAGCGCGATTCCCTTCGAGCCAAGGCGAAATTGACACCTTGTTTAACCATATGCTATAACCCGCCGCGTCATCGCAAGCGGTGGGTGACGCGCATCTCCTGAACAGATTCATCACACAATTCAACAACCAGATTTCAAAACAAATTATTGCTGGGCAGGCTCCTTTGAAGTGGTTTAACTGAGCGGCGTTTTTTCCGCGACGCATTTGTGTCAGCGCGCCGCTGCTCGTTCAACACCCTCCTTAACCGTTTTCAGCTTCGTTTTGGTTTACCGGTAAACCGCAAACCATTCGCGCGGTCTGCGCGCGTAGATTCATCAGGAGACAATATGAAACCTTCCGTTCAACGACTGCTCGATCAGGATCAAAAGCTCTGCGACCGCCGCTCGTTCTTCAAATCGCTGGGCGGGGCCGCTGCGGCAGTTGGGACCGCCGCCTGGCTGTCGGACGAAGAGATTGAAGGCGCGGTCAAAAACGTCCAGCGCAATTCGATTCCTTCCCAGCTCAAGATCACCGACCTGCGCGTGGCCGTCGTGACGGGCGCGCCGATGACCGTGCCGATCATCCGCATTGACACCAACCAGGGCATCTCGGGTTTCGGCGAAGTGCGCGACGGCGGGAGCAAGACTTACGCGCTGATTTTGAAATCGCGCATCCTCGGTGAAAACCCGTGCAACGTGGACAGGATATTCCGCAAGATCAAACAGTTCGGCCACCACGCGCGGCAGGCCGGCGGAGTGTGCGGCATCGAGATGGCGCTGTGGGATTTGGCTGGCAAGGCTTACGGCGTTCCGGCCTTCCAGATGCTCGGCGGCAAGTTCCGCGACCGCGTGCGGCTTTACGCCGACACGACCGAGGGGGCGGCGGGACTGCAAAGGCAACCCGGCACGCTGCCCGACGGCGTCACCGCCGGTAAGCGGCTTAAGGCGCGAATGGACCTGGGCATCACTTATCTGAAGCAGGATTTCGGCATCGGATTGCTGCGCGGCATACCCGGCACGCTCTCCGCCCCGCTCGGGTTCGATTCGCGCAGCCCCGAATACCGCACGACCCAGCATCCTTTCACCGGCATCGAGATCACCGACAAAGGCGTTGAAATCCTTTCAAACTTCGTCGGCGAGATTCGCTCGGTGATCGGGATGGAGATCCCGCTCTCGTCCGACCACTACGGCCACATCAGCGTCAACAGTTGCATCAAGCTCGCCCGCGCGATGGAAAAACACAACCTGGCCTGGATGGAAGACATGGTGCCGTGGCAGCTCGGCCACCTGGTCAAACAGATCAGGGAGTCAACCACCACGCCGATCCTGACCGGTGAAGACATTTACCTCAAAGAGGACTTCATCAAGCTGATTGATATGGAAGCGGTGGATATGATCCACCCCGACCTGGCCTCTTCGGGCGGGCTGCTCGAGACCAAGAAGATCGGCGATTACGCGATGGAACACGGCGTGCCGATGGCGATGCACTTCGCCGGCTCGCCCATCTCGTTTGCGGCCAACGTCCATTGCGCGGCGGCGACCGAGAACTTCATCTCGCTCGAACATCATTCGATAGACGTGCCGTGGTGGGGCGATATGGTCAATCCGAAGCCGGAGATCGAAAAAGGCTTCGCCGTCGTTCCCGAACGTCCGGGCCTCGGCATCGAGTCGTTGAACGAAGAGGTGATCAAGCAACATCTGCACCAAGATCATCCCGGTTACTTCCTGCCCACGCCCGAATGGGACAAGGATCGGGTGAATGACCGGTTGTGGAGCTAAATCCTGTTGAAGCCGCGAAAG
>Ga0247727_10014151_pt1 | contig 13313 bp, 11 predicted proteins | sample WisWelCaveWW1625_FD_202498 | JGI IMG/M metagenome (GOLD analysis project Ga0247727, IMG submission 202498) | Biofilm microbial communities from Wishing Well Cave, Virginia, United States - WW16-25 | ecosystem: Environmental > Aquatic > Deep subsurface > Groundwater > Cave microbial mat | place... | reverse complement strand
CCCTAATTTCCCTTGCCCGATCGGGATGACGATTTTGTCGGGAATCGGCAAGCTCTCATAGCCGACTTGCAGGTGCAGCGATAGTTTGGCTTTGCTCATGCGTATTCTCCTTGGTCAGTTTGAAAGATTGTGTTTGCTAAATGGGTTCATCTATTAAGACAAACAAAATTGCGAAAAATTCCCACATTTTTTCCGCCGCTAGAAAATCTCTTGACAACCTCATTTCCACTTGCTATATTACCCACACTGGACGAGTCGGCGTTACTCTCCCTCTCTATATTGATTTGTTTCTCCTTATTAAAATAAGCAATTTTACTTTTTACCTCAACACCTTTTACTCTCAGGAGGAAAAATGAATTCGTATTGCAAGCGTGGATGGAAAACTTTATCGGCGTCTTTTATAGTTTGGCTGGGAGGTTTGCTCCTCGTTTTCGGCTCAGCCTCGGCGCAAGAGAAGCCGGTCAAATACAGTCAAGTGCGTATTTATCTCGTCAGCCCGCAAGACCTGGCCTCGCTCAATCAAGCGGGCTTGGTTTTTGATCATCTCGATCATCACGGCTCTTATTTCGACGTGGTGTTGAATAATGCTGAAATGGCGCTTTTAAAAAACACCGCGCCGCGCTATGAGCTTTTGGTGGACGACCTGGAAGCGGCCTATCGCAGCCGGCCGCTGATGCGCCGCGCGAATTTGCAGACGCTCGAAACACAAATGCGGCGGCAATACAATGTTCCCGCCGGTTTTAATTTTGGCAGCATGGGCGGCTACTACACGTTCACCGAAGTGCTCGCCGAGCTGGATGAGATGCGCGCGCAGTTTCCGAATCTTATCTCGGTGCGGCAATCGCTCGGCAAGTCGATTGAGAACCGCGATATTTGGATGGTGAAAATTTCCGACAATCCGGGCACGGACGAGAGTGAGCAGGAAATTTTGTACACGGGCTTGCACCACGCGCGCGAGCCGCAGAGCATGGCCACGGTGATTTATTTTATGTGGCACATGTTAGAAAATTACGGCGTCGACCCGACCGTCACGAATCTCGTCGATAACCGCGAGTTGTATTTTGCGCCGGTGGTCAATCCCGACGGTTATGTTTACAACGAGCAGACCAATCCCAACGGCGGCGGCTTTTGGCGCAAGAACCGGCGCAACAACGGCGGCGGCATTTTTGGCGTCGATCTCAATCGCAACTACGGCTATCAATGGGGATTCGACAATAGTGGTTCGAGTCCGACGCCGTCCAGCGACACCTATCGCGGCACCGCGGCTTTTTCCGAACCGGAGACGCAGGTCATTCGCGATTTCGCCAGCAATCGCCAATTTACGATGGCGTTCAATTATCATTCTTACAGCAATCTGTTGATCTTTCCCTGGGGCTACAAAGCGAATTTTTTCACGCCCGATCATGCGCTCTTTGTGGCGTGGGCGCAGGACATGACGCAATTCAACAATTATGTTTATGGCACGGCCAATCAAACCGTCGGTTATCTCGTCAATGGCGAGGCCAACGATTGGTTTTATGGCGAGCAAACGCTGAAAGCGAAAGTGTTCGGTTTTACGCCGGAAGTGGGAAGCGGCGCCGACGGCTTTTGGCCGAGTCAAAGCCGTATCATTCCTTTGGCGGATGAGAATGTTTATCCCAATTTAGTTTTAGCCACCGGCGTCGGCGCGCCGCCCCCGCCGCCGACGTTTGCCGTGACGCTCACGCCAAACAATCCGCCAATCATCATTCCCAAAACCGGCGGCAGTTTCACTTACGTGTTGCAAGTTACCAACAATAGCAGCGCCACGCAAACCACCGGCGCTTGGAATGCGCTCACGCGGCCCAACGGCACCATCCGCACCACGGTCGGCCCGTTGAGCATGACGCTGAACGCCGGGCAAACCAAAACGAAAACTTTTACACAGTCGATTTCCGCCAATTCACCGGCTGGACAGTATGCGATGGCATTCAACGTCGGCACATATCCCAGCACGATTCTCGCGAGCGCGAGTTTTAATTTCACTAAATCGGGCGCCGTTTTGGCGGCAACCGCGACGACGAGCGATGGCGCTCACCAGGTGTCAAGTACAACGGCGATAGTTCCGGAAATTTTTAGGCTCGAACAAAATTATCCGAATCCGTTTGGCAGCGCAGCGAAATCTCCGTTGACGGGAAATCCAGTAACCAGTATGCAGTATTCACTGCCTATTTCGCAGTTGGTCAGTTTGAAGATTTATGACGTCCGTGGAAGGGAAGTTGCGGCGTTGGTGAATGGCTTCCAAAAAGCCGGCTACCAAACCGCGACCTGGAACGGCCGTGATCAAGCCGGCCGCACCCTGGCCAGCGGCGTTTACCTTTACAAAATCGTCGCAGGTGAATTTGCGCAAACCCGCAAGCTGATTTTGGCGAGATAGTTCCATAAGCCGGACGAGCCGGAACCTTACAGGCGCAGCCAAAAAAGATTAACACAGAGAAAACAGAGCAAACAGAGAGGGCAATGATTGGAAAATTCTCTTTAGCTTTTTAAGCTCTGTTTGCTCCGTTTTCTCCGTGTTGAAAATCTTTGCTTTTTTTGCACAGATTTCACTCTTTAGAGACTACGCCATTTTCAATTAAAAAATAATGCTTATGAGAAACTGCATGCGTCTCCGCCGGCTCGCCACGCCTGCCAAGCTTCTCGCCCATCTCGTTCGCGACGTTGATTTTCGCAACGAGCGCGATCCGAAATTTATTTTCGGCGCGTATGGCGCAAAGGGCGCGCATCTACTTTATTTCCGCCCCGGCGATTCGCCGCAACAGGCGCGAATCATCAAGCCCAGCGCGCAATTTCCCACGCCTAAGCCCGGCCGCTCGTTGTGGGCTTTAAGCCACACGAGCGACGGCATCGTGCATATGATCGCCTCCGGCAGCGATGAAGTGCAAGCGTATCGTTATCATCTTGAGGCGGATCGCCTCGAAGAGTTTCCTTTCACCATTCCGTATGATCGCGAGGCCGACGCCGGCTCCAAGTTTAAACATTTTTATGCGTTGCGGCTTCTCCCCTCACCTTTCGATCGGCGTTTGTACGCGGGCGGCTATCCGGATTGCCGGCTTTATGCGTGGGATCGCGCGACCGGCGCATTTATCGACTACGGCAGAATTGACGGCGAAGAAAACTATTTGATGTGGCCTTGCCCGCTTTTTGAAAACAAGATTTATGGCGGGCTTGGCGCGCATGCCAAGCTGGTTGCGTTCGATTTATCAACGCAAACAGCCCGCACGCTTTTGCCGGCGGGTTACTTAAAAAAAGAGTTCCTCGTCCAATTGACGCGCTGGCAAAACAAACTCGTTGGCGTTCTTTTTCCGCATCCCAAACTGCTCGTTTACGATCCGGCGACAAATACCGTCGAGCGTGTGATCGATATTCCGGACGAAGAAGATCTTTATCGCACCGATCAAAAAAATTTGCTTCTGCTCGGCGACGAGCTTTATTTTGGCTGCCTCTTTTCCGACAATTTGTATCGCGTTAATTTGGGGACCGGCCAGCTTGAAAAAATCGCGGCGCAAGTTGGCGGGCCGTTCGGCATCACCGAAGGCCGTTATCTGTGGTGCCATAGCGCGATCGATCGTATTACCCAATTTGATCTGAGCACGGCTCGCATCGTCGCACGCTTTCCGTGCAGTTACGAAGGCGATGGCATGGGAATTTTTTCACTGGCATTGGGGGCAGATCAAAAAACGCTTTATGGCGGCTCTTTTATCACGCAAAGTTTTTTTAAAGTTGATCCGATTAAAAATGCCAGCCACGAATTCGGGCAAGTGCTCAATCTCCCCGGCCAAGTGAACAGCTTGCAGGCCTGGCAAGAGAAAATTTTTATCGGCCATTATATTCACGCCACGATTACCGAATATGACACGACGAAGCCGTGGCAACCGTTGGACGAGCAGAACCCGAATCCGCGACGACTCTTTAGCTTGTTGCACGAAGGCCAGGATCGCATTTGGGATATGAAATTGGCGGGTGACGGCTGCATTTATCTCGCCTGCGGCGCGACGTACGGCAAACTCAGCGGCGGCCTCGTGCGGTTCAATCCGCAGACGCACGCTTACCGCGTGTTTCACGACTTGCTGCCGGAACAAACGCCGTGGTGTTTGGAAACGCGCGTGCCGGGCAAAATTATAATCGGCAGTTGGATTTACGGCGGGCTTGGCCAAAAGCCGGCGACGACCGAGGGCAAATTAGGCGTGTTTGATTTAGCGGCAGAAAGGATGCAACGAATCATCGTGCCGGCGCCCAAGGCGAAGAATGTTACGGCGATCACGCTTTGGCAAAATCAAGCAAGTCAATTTATCGTTGGCGCTGCCGACGGCTGGTTATTCGTTTATGATTGGGAGAAAGGCGAAATTATTTTTTCCAAAGAACACGGCTGGGGCGATACCGGCAGTTTATGCGCCAGCCGCGACGGTTGGGTTTACGGCATCGCGCAACGCGCTCTTTATCGTTTCGCTCCGACCTCATTTTCATTTCAAAAAATTTGTGATTTTCAATGCGACGGCTTTGTCGATAAAATCATCGAGGATAAAGATGGGGAGCTTTATGTTTCCAGCATGACCGCGCTTTATCGGCTGGAAAGATAGTTTTCTCTTTTGGCAACTAATGCCAAATAGCAGAAAGCTCGCCGCCCACCACGCGCTCGTGAACGAATGCCGCTTTATCATACAAATTCATCCCAAAATAACAACGCCCTTATCACACGCCGAGGAGCGGCGGTATCATAAGGACGTCGCAAGAGCTTGGTTAAATCGTTCGGTTAATTCTTGTCGCCTTGCAAAGTCTCGGCTTTATCAAAAGCTTCTTTGGCTTTGGTTTGATCGCCGGCGCGCATATAACCGACGCCGAGGTTATGCCAGGCGCTAGCTTGATCCGGTTTGATCTCCGTCGCTTTTTTCAGAAACGGCATTGACGCTTTGAAATTTTCGGTCGCCGCATGGCGTAATGAATCGATGCGCGCCTGATTCGGCTTCTTTTTCGCGGCCATCGCGGCATCTTCAAGCAGGCGTGCCTTTTTGTCAAAGCTTTCACCGATCTTCAAATAACTTAGGCCGACATTATAATTGACTTCAAAATCTTCCGGGCTGTTTTTCCAAACTTCTTGCAATTGCTGAATCGCATTGGCATAATCTTCGCGGACGAGATAGAGCCGGCCTAAATTGAAGAGCAGATCTTTGTTGCCCGGATTGGTTTTGATCGCATCCTGATAGGTTTTCATCGCTTCATCGCTTTTGCCCATCAGATCGTAGGTGATGCCGAGATCGCCGATATAACGCGGCTTCACCGAATCCGGCGCCACCGCAATCGCTTTTTGCAAAAGCTCGGCGCCGGACGCATACTCCTGCTTCTGGTTGTGAATACTCGCCATCGCGGCGTACACTTCATGGTCATCCGGTTTCAGCACCAGCAATTCTTTATAGGTCCGCAAGACGGCGGGAGTGCTGTCCATCCGCGTGTAAACGAAAGCGATATTTTTGTAAGAATCAACCTGCTTCGGATCGATCGCGAGCGCGCTCCTAAAACCGTGCAGCGCCTTCGGAAAATCGTTCTCATTCGCCGCTTTCACGGCGTCGTTGAAACTATCGGCAAAATATTTTTGCCGATAGACACTGATTTCCTTTTCATATTTTTTCGAATACTTCAAGCTCTCGTCAAACTCTTTGACCATCTCGGGAATGCGGCCTTTTTGCCCGTACAATTCGCCCAACATATAATGCGATTCCGGATTGTCCGGTTTCTTCGCGATCGCTTTTTCGAACCACTCCATCGCCTTATCGATTTCACCTTGTTTTTTGTAAAGCTTCGCCGAGTTCATTTCCACGGATTGCGCCAAGGCGCGGCTCGACATCGCCATGAGAACGACCAGCCCCATAAATATCGAGATGAAACGTTTCATCCTCTCTCCTTTCAATATCAGTTAATGAGTTTCCGTGTCCTTGTGTCGTAAAAACTTTCAAATCACTTTGACAATTGAATATAACCGAATTTCATCGGATTCGCAAGAATTATTTTATCGCTTGCAATTCCGGTATGTGGCAGTCGTATGGCGGCCTCACGACGCCGGCTTCAGTGATAATGGCCGTAATCAATTCATGCGGCGTGACGTCGAACGCCGGATTGTAAACGCCGGCTCCCGGCGGCGCGGTTTTTCGTCCAAAACCGTCGGTGATTTCCTCCGGCGCGCGTTCTTCAATCGGAATCTCGCGGCCGGTGCGAATATTGAAATCAATCGTTGAAATCGGCGCGGCCACATAAAACGGAATATCGTGTTTCTGCGCGTTCACCGCGAGCGAATAGGTGCCGATCTTGTTGGCGGTGTCGCCGTTGCGCGCAATGCGATCGGCGCCCACCACGCAGCAATCGATTTTTTGGCGCTGCATCACGAACGCCGCCATGTTGTCGCAAATCAGCGTGCAAGGAATTTTCTCTTGCATCAATTCCCACATATTGAGCCGCGCGCCTTGCAACAGCGGGCGGGTTTCATCGACGAATACGTGGAGCTTCTTGCCTTGTTGATGCGCCGTAAAAAGCATGCCGAGCGCCGTGCCAAAATCCGCGGTGGCTAAAGCGCCGGTGTTGCAATGCGTGATGATATTCGCCGCGTTCGGAATCAACTCCGCGCCGTGCCGCCCGATGGCGCGGCACGTGGCCTGATCTTCGAGATAAATCTTTTGCGACTCCGCCAAAAGTATTTTTTTAATTTGAAGAATAGATTCTCCGCGATGTTCTTCGGCGGCGCGGCGCATGCGCTCCAAAGCCCAAGCTAAATTCACCGCCGTCGGCCTCGTGCCGCGCAGATAAGTGATGGCGCGATGCAATTCGGCAAAAAAACTTTCTTTGTCCTCACCATTGAAACTTTGCATACCCAACAAAACCCCAAAAGCGCCTGCAATGCCGATAGCCGGCGCGCCGCGCACGCGCAGTTTTTTGATCGCCTCGCCCAAGACTTCCACCTGGTCGATGTGCAAATAAACCAATTCGCCGGGAAGTTTGGTTTGATCGATGAGCTTGACTTTGTGGTCCAGCCATTCGATGGTGGTAACAGGCATCGCCGTGACTCCTTAGAAAAATTTGCTTGATTTGAAAAATTAAAATCGTTAATTTGGCAGTATGATGAGCGAACTTTTAACCAAACCCATTGCGCGCCCAAAACCGGCCGACGAACGACTCACTTATAATGAGTTTTGCGCGCGCATCAAAGAAACCGAAAAAGCCGATCTCATCAACGGGGAGATTATTATGGCTTCTCCTGCGTCAATCGAACATGAAGATTCCTTCTTTTCATTAGGCGCCATTATGCGTCTCTATGTAAATCGCCGCCAACTCGGGATTATTCTTGGCTCACGGGCTGCAATGAAATTTTCCGAATATGAGGCGCCGGAACCGGATATCATGTTCATCAAAAAAGAACGGTTGCACCTTTTAGGCAAAACCGAAATTTTCGGCCCGGCGGATCTCGTCGTGGAAATTGTTTCCCCCGGCAGTCGCCGGCTGGATTTTGTTGAAAAAAAAGAAATCTACGCCCATTATGGCGTCAAAGAATACTGGGTAAACGACCGGTTCCGCCAGCAAGCATTTTTCTGGAAAAATGTTGACGGCGTTTGGCAAGATATGCCGGTGGATGACCGGGGCATCTTTCGTTCCGAAGCGATTGCCGGTTTTTGGCTGCGCGTTGACTGGCTTTTCGCCGCAGAGCCGCTGGACGAGCTTGCCATTCTTGAAATGATTCTCGCCGGCGATCCGGGCACAAAATGAATTTTTGCTTATTATTCGTCCATCAAAAAAAATGAATACTGCTCTTTTAAACAAACCGTTTACTCGACAAAAACCGCCGCGAGAAAAACTCACGTATGCCGAGTTTTGTGCTCGCATTCATGAGCAAAAGGCCGATCTCATCGAAGGGGAAATTATCATGGCTTCACCAGCGCGAATCAAACATGAAGACGAGGTGGATTTTTGGAAGTATGTTCTCAAGAAATATGCTCAAAAAAGAGGACTTGGCAAAGTCATGGGTTCACGTGTTGCCATGAAAGTATCCGACCACGACGCGCCGGAGCCCGATATTATGTTTGTCAAAAAAGAACGGCTGCATCTTTTGGGTGAAACTGAAATCTTCGGCCCAGCGGATTTGGTCGTCGAATTTATTTCTCCCGGCAGCCGCCGCGTGGATTTTGTCGATAAACGGGAGCTCTACGCGAATTACGGCGTTCTCGAATACTGGCTCGTCGATCTCTACAAGCAGCAAGCTTTTTTCTGGAAAAACGTAAATGGCATCTGGGAAGATTTACCGCTTGACGACAATGGCATCGTGCGTTCCGAAATTCTCACAGGCTACTGGCTGCGCGGCGATTGGTTCTTTGCTGTCGAGGAGCTTGATGAAATGGAAATTCTCGAAACCATTCTCGCCGGCGATCCGGGCGCAAAATGAATTTAGCGCTACTTTCCCGCATATTTCCGCAAATTTTTTACCACCGCCTGAAAATCTTTTGGTTCCGTCGCGGTTAACATCATCAGTTCGTCACGCCGTGGATGGCGAAACTGCACCGCCTGTGCATGCAAAGTTAAACGCCCCATCAACGGGTGTTCCGGCTCTCCCTCTTTGTGATGAAACCGGGTTTTAATCGACGAAAGAAAAAACGCCTCGGTTTGGCCATAAATCGCATCGACCAACAGCGGATGCCCGATGGCTTGCAAATGCACGCGAATTTGATGTTGCCGGCCGGTTTGCGGCTTGGCTTCGACCAAAGTCGCGCTGCGAAATCTTTCTAAAACGCGAATGTGCGTGATGGCCGGTTTGCCCTGACGCGCCACCATCATCTCACCCAGCCGATGCGGATTCGAAACCAGCGGGTGTGCAATGGCAACCGCTTCCTCACGAATCTCCCCTTTCACCAACGCCCAATACACTTTCTCGATTTGATGCTGCGCAAACTGCCGGCACAGCTCGCGATGCGCGGCAGCGGTTTTCCCAAAGAGCACAAGCCCGCTCGTGCCGGCGTCGATACGATGCACGACATAAATTGGCGCTTGCAATCGTTCGCTCACGATGCGGCGCAAGCACGGCCATTCCGGATGCCAGCGTTCAGGAATCACCGGCAAATTCGGAGGTTTGTTGCACGCGATGAGATCGTCGTCATCATAAATAATGGGCACGAGCCATTTTTGTTGACGGGCGCTGTCATAGTAATGAAAGTCAGAAAGCATTAGCAGATGCGCAGGTCTAAGTTGCAGGCGGCATATCGCGAATCTATGTTAGGTAGAAAACTTGATTATAAATATCATCATGGGTGCAGGTTTTCAGAAACTTCAATACAAGATTTAAAAACTCATCAAATTGATCACGCCGAAATTGTTCTGTATCGGTGTAAAGAGTAATCAATTGATCGTTAGCTATCTCAGCCATGTCACGATGCGAAACCGATGAACCCACGTTCGTCCACGATCAAATTCAATTTATCCTGCGCTTCTTTTAACTGATTGGACTCAATTTCCTTTTCTATTTCTGCACGATGATCGAAATAATAACTTAATGCCGCATGAATTTGGGCCAACGATAAGGATGGATGATCGGCTTGATAACTAGTGATCGTTTCGTCGAAATGAATGATTGCATTTGCAATCTGCCAAACCGGAATGCGGGTACCACGAACAACCGGGCTGCCTCGCAAAATACTTGGGACACGCGCGATATGCAGTAAATTTTTCTTGGATGCTACTGTAACTTTAACCCACATCATCAGCAATAATCTAAATAAAAAATATTCAATTGTCAATTTCAACATTTCCATCTTAAGCAGCCAAAAGCCACTCGGTATTTTTACCGTTTAACAAACTCCATCCGCTGATTGGCCGCGCGGCCGTCGACCGTGTCGTTATCTTTGAGCGGCTTGGCGTTCCCCCAGCCGCGCGTGCGGAGACGCTCTTCATCAACTTTATAAATCTTCGTTAACGCGGCCACAATGGCTTCGGCGCGCTGCTTGGAGAGATCGTTATTTTTGCCGTCGTTCTCAAACTCATAAACATGCGCTTCAATCGATAAATTCAGCGTGATATCATTTTGCAAAAAATTGGCCAGTTCTTTCAACGTCGCCGCTGCTTCCGGCTTGGGCGTCGCGGCGCCGGCGGCAAAGGGAATTCCGTAGCTCACGATCTTGCCGCTTTGCTGCAACTGCTCGCGCCAGCTTTTATCCCACGCCAGGAGCCGGATATTGGTGATCAGCGATTTGTCATCGCCCTCTTTCTCGCCGCCGGGCATAAAAATTTCCAAATCGCGGGCGCGGAAATTTCCATTTTTCGGTGTGCTGGCAACGCGCATGCTATCGACGTAACATTTAAAGCCGTCCTCATTCACCAGCATGGCGAGATGATGCCTGCCTTTCAGCGGCGTTTCAAAAGGATATTCGAGCGCGAGTCCCCACGAAGTATTGAAATAAGCGCCGATATCTTCAATGGTCAACGCCACCCAATCATTATCGGTTTGGCCGTAAACATCCACGCGATAATTGCCGCTGTAGCCGCGCGGCGTGACGTAAAAGTCCAATTCCAAACTAAACTGGCCTGGCAGCGCCGCAACCATGGGAGCCGCAAAAGTTTCATTCAGCGCGCGCAGCCAGAATTGATTGTTAAATTGCGAGACTTCGGCTTTGCCTTCGATGATCTTCCAGGCTTCCGGCTTTTGCCCGGCGCGGTCGCCGGTGAAATTATCATAAAACATCAGTTGATAGCCCGGCATAAAATCGTACTTCTCCCAACCGTCGAGACGCCGATTGACTTGGGCAAGGCCAAAATTCGGAGCTAAAAAGGATGAAAAAGAAAAAATGAAAAAAAGTGCGCGGGGTTTGAGGTTTCGCATAAGCTAATTCTCTAAATTATTTTGTCACATACTTTTTTTTGCTGCTTAAGGAACTTCCGGTTTCAACTTGTCTGAAATCTTTGCATAACGGCTTGGCGCAATAGTCTCACTTCTTTTTCGCTTAAGTATCGCCACCCGCCCTCCGGCAAATCGCCCAAGTCGAGCGGACCAAAGCGAACACGAATCAATCTTTGCACTTCGCAGCCGGCGGCGGCGAACATCCGACGCACTTGCCGATTTTTGCCTTCGCGAATGGTGATGCGCAGCCAGTGGCCGGCTTTTTCAACGCGACTCTCTTTTAACGCTGCAACCGCCTCCGGTGTTTCAAATTCAATCGTTGCCGGCAAAGTGATATAATCTTTTAAGGCAATACCGTTTTCGAGCCGGCGAATTTCTTCCGGCTGCGGCAGCCGATCGAGCAAGACGCGATAGACTTTGCTCACATGGCTTTCCGGGCTGGCGAGGGTATCGCCCAAAACGCCGTCGTTGGTAAATAACAAAAGCCCGGCGGAATTATAATCTAAGCGTCCGACCGGAAAAATCCACGAACTTTTTGAGGAGAAATGATTTTGATTCGAATCCACAGACGGAATCAAATCAAAAACCGTCGGGCGATGGAGATTGTCGCGCCGCGTCGTCACATACCCAGGCGGCTTATTGAGCATTAAATAGATTTGCCTTGGCGCGCGGCGCGCGACTTCGTCATCAAGCAAGATTTTGTCTTTCTGCAGATCGACCCAGTAAGTAGGTTGTTTGATGACTTTGCCATTCACTTGCACGCGGCCGGCGTGAATGGCGCGTTTCGCTTGTTGGCGTGAGCAGATACTGAGCTTCGAAAGCGCGCGCAGTAACATCACGCGTTGGCCGCAGGGCTCTATAAAAATCATTTTTAATTATTTTGTCCGGGTTGTGCTGTTATCGATTTCATCCTTTCGGCTCGACGGCGGGTGTTTCGAGCGACGGCGGTGCTGCCTCGTCTTTGAACAAAACTTTGAGGTGTTCGATTTTTTTCTCGCCCCAATCGCCGCGCTGCAAAAGCCACGCTTGCACAAATTCGGCGACGGTTTTGCGCGCTTCTTCGCGCACGAGCTTGATCTTCGTTGAGTCTTTAGCGTTCGCTTCGAGTTGTGGCGTGATGCCTTGCAAAAGTTTGGCTTGCTGCTCGGCGCCGTCGAAAGACAACGGGCCTTCAATGGTCCGAATTTGCATTTTGTCGGATTGAATCGCCGGCGGCAGGGTGGGGCGCAAAGCGGGAGCGGAAATTAGACACGCGTCATCTACCACTTTGATATCCCAGCCCTCCAGCAGCGGCACGTGATAACGATAAATCACCGGCACGGTCACGATCACCGTCGTTGTCGCGCCCGGAATGTTTATATTGAGCAAAGGCATTTTCGCCGTATCGGAACTCACGAAAGTTTCCGTGGCCGTGAATCCGGCCAGTTCCAAATTGCCGCCGGGTGTGCGAAAGATCGTGGGAAGGCTCGCGATGAAATCTTTCTCGACCGTCGCGCCCTCAAAAGCCGCTTTCACCGCGGCACGCGTGAGCGGCTTGAACAGCTCGGGAAACTGCACATAAAAAAATCCGGCCACGAGAGCGAGAAAAATTAAGACGAAAAGCAGAGCTTTCATAAATGAAAAGCGCTCCTTGTTATTTCGTGATGATTATTTTTTTGGTGTCGAAAAGTCTCCCGGCCTCCAGGCGATAAAAAAATATTCCGTTAGAAAGTCCATGAGGCGTCCAGTTAATCGTGTGCGAGCCGGCCAGGCGATATTCATTGAGCAATGTCACGATCTCCTCGCCGCGTAGATTGTAAATTTTTAACGTCGCCAAACTCGCCTCGGGTAAATCAAAGCGGATCGTTGTGGAAGGATTTCCCCCGCCCAAAGCGGGGGATGCCGCTCCGCTCCGGAACGGATTCGGATAATTTTGCGACAACCAAAACCGGCCCGGGGGTTGGGTCGTTTCGTTCTGAACCGCAGTCGCAATCTGAGCATATTTAATCGTCGTCCAGCCGGTGTTCGAGCTTTTTCCTGTGACAATGACATTGTTCGAACCGTCAACGGCAAGAGCTCTGGCAACGTCAAATTTTTTCGGACCTGAGTAACGAGTCACCCATTGTTCCCTTCCGGAACCGTCATACTTGATCGTCAGAAAATCAGTCGTCAGCGCTCGGCTCAGGCTCGAGCCGGTGACGTACAAATTGCCTGTTCGGTCCAATGTTAAGGCATTGGCTCCATCTGAAAATCTTGCCGGCGAATCATAAAAGGCAATCCATTCCTGATCGCCATTGGGCTTATACTTGATGGTGACGAAATTGTTGTTCCCTGCTACATTGGTTGAACCGGTCACATAAATATTGCCGGAAGCATCCAGCGCCATATCATTGGCATCTTCGGGATTGCTTCCCGAACCGGTGTATCGCCTGATCCATTGTTCGGCGCCGGC
>Ga0247727_10014150_pt1 | contig 13313 bp, 5 predicted proteins | sample WisWelCaveWW1625_FD_202498 | JGI IMG/M metagenome (GOLD analysis project Ga0247727, IMG submission 202498) | Biofilm microbial communities from Wishing Well Cave, Virginia, United States - WW16-25 | ecosystem: Environmental > Aquatic > Deep subsurface > Groundwater > Cave microbial mat | place... | reverse complement strand
GCCTCGGCTTGTTCGGTTTGGCCACGCTCACCGCCGCCCAACGCATCAAAGAGATCGGCATTCGCAAAGTGCTGGGCGCTTCGGTGGAGCAAATGGTGGTGCTGCTGTCGCGCGACATCACCAGGTTGGTGCTCATCGCCGTCATCGCCGCGACGCCGATTTCTTATTTCTTTATAAATCGCTGGCTGCAAAATTTTGCCTACAAGATCGACATCAATGTTGGCATTTTCATTTTAGCCGGCGCGCTGGCTTTGATAATCGCCTGGTTGACAGTGAGCTATCAGTCGGTCAAAGCCGCGCTGGCGAATCCAATAGAATCACTTCGCTACGAATAGCAGAGCGCAGAGGGCGTAGCGTTAAGCCGGTTCTTTCGCTTTGCTCTATGCGCCATGCGTTATGCAAGGAGAAGCCATGTTCAAAAACTATCTCAAGGTCGCAATGCGAAATCTGAAAAACAAGCCGGCTTACTCGCTTATCAACGTGGGCGGCTTGGCCATCGGTTTGACGTGCTGCATTCTCGTGTTGCTTTACGTGCAGGACGAGCTGGCGTTCGACGGTTTTCATCGACGGGGAGATCGCGTCTACCGGACCACGGAAACTCGACCTTCTCCGGATCGCGGCGAGCGCTATTTTGCCAGCACCATGGGACCTGTCGGCCCGGGGCTGGTTGCGGATTTTCCTGAAATCACCAACTCCGTGCGCATGCGCAGTCGCACAGGATTGGGCAGAATGGCAGTGCGGCGCGGTGACAGCCGGTTTTATGAAGCCGGCCACCTTATGGTCGAGCAAACTTTTTTCGAGATTTTTGATTTCAAGCTGTTGCAAGGCGATCGCGCCTCCGCCTTACGCGAGCCGTTTTCAATCGTGTTGACGGAGGCTGCCGCCCAAAAATATTTCGGCGACGAGAATCCTCTGGGGCAAATTCTTCAAACGGATCGCTACGATCTCAAAGTAACCGGCGTGGTGCAGAATCCGCCGCTTAACTCTCATCTCGATTTCAGTATGCTCATCTCGTTTGCAACTTTGGAAGCGAATGAGGGCTGGAAGAAATTCATTAATTCGTGGGAGTCGGATAATTTCATCACCTACGTTCTCACCGATCAAACGCTCGATCTCGAAGACTTCAACTCCGGGCTTCCTGCTTTTCTTGAAAAAAAATATGATGGAAAGCCGGAAGCTATGCCAAAACTCTCGTTGCAGCCATTGAAAGAAATTCACTTCGGCTCGGCGCATCTGGAGGATGATTTGAATCGTGGCAAAAGTGAGATGACGTATGTATACGCCTTCTCGCTCATCGTGATTTTCGTGCTGCTCATCGCCTGTATCAATTATATGAATCTGGCGACGGCGCGCGCCATGAAACGCGCCAAAGAAGTGGGCATTCGGAAAGTTGTCGGCGCTTTTCGAAGCCAACTGATCTGGCAATTTCTCGGCGAGGCGATCATTCTTTCGGTTCTTGCGCTTCTCATGTCGCTCGTTCTTGTCGAGGGTGCGCTGCCTTTCTTTAATACGCTGTCGGGCAAGCAGCTTGCGGTTAATTTTACATCGAATGGTTTGCTGATTGCCGCGCTTTTTCTGCTCGTTTGTTTGGTTGGAATCGTCTCCGGAAGTTATCCGGCGTTTTTTCTTTCGCGGCTGCGACCCGCGGTCGTTTTGAAAGGCGAGCTGAGATCCGGCGCGGCAGTTTCGCGCTTGCGGCAAGGTTTGGTCATTACGCAATTTGCCCTGTGTATTATCATGATCATCGCCACGACCGTGGCTCGCGATCAAATCAATTTCGTTCGCGCCAAAAATCTTGGCTTTAACCGAGAGCAGCTCGTGGTGATCGACATCAACAGTGGCAACACGCGGCGAAATTTTCAAATCATTAAAAATGAAATAGCCAAGCTGCCGGCGGTGAAAAGCGTGTCGGTCTCTTCACGCGTGCCGGGCGAGTGGAAGAATATCGATCAAATTCTCGCGGCAAAAGAAGACGGGCCTGAAAGCGATGCGCACACGATGTTCTTCATGTGCATCGATCGGGATTTTTTTCGCACGTTCGAAATGAGTCTGAGCGCCGGGAGAAATCTTTCCGATGAAATGGGCACGGATACTTCGGCGGTGATCATTAACGAAGCAGCCGCGCAGGCGCTCGGTTGGCAGGATCCACTCGGCAAGGAAATTCGCGTGCTCGAAAGCCCGTATCGCGCGCGTGTTGTCGGCGTCGTGAAGGATTTTCATTTTCAATCGCTGCATGAGAAAATTGCGCCGCTGGTGTTAGGACATTGGAATAACCCCGTTACCAGCATCGACTACTTTACGGCGCGTGTGCAAGCCTCTGAATTGCCCGCCACCCTCGCGTCGATGCAAAAAATTCACGAGCAGTTCGATCAAGTCACTCCTTTCGAATATAATTTTCTTGACGATCGCCTCAACGACTTTTATCAAACCGACATTCGCGTCGGAAAAATATTCGGCATCAGCGCCGGCCTGACGATCTTGATTGCATGTTTGGGCTTGTTCGGCCTGGCCTCGTTCACGGTCGAGCAGCGCACCAAAGAAGTCGGCATCCGCAAAGTGCTTGGCGCCTCGGTCGGCGGCATCGTTGGATTGATGTCCAAAGATTTTGCCAAACTCGTTCTGCTTGCCAACGTCGTCGCCTGGCCGGTTGCATATTTCACGATGAACAAATGGCTCGGAGATTTTGCCTACCGCATCGATCTTGGTATTGGCATATTTGCCTTTGCCGGCACGCTCGCGCTGTTGATTGCCTTACTAACGGTGATCCTGCACGCGATGAAAGCGGCGTTAGCGAATCCCGTTGAGTCGCTGCGCTACGAGTAATAAAACGTAATCCGTAAAACGTAAGAAAATGTGTTACGCATTACGACTCACGCATTAGGAGCCCATCATGTTCAAAAACTACCTCAAAGTCGCCCTCCGCCATCTGCGCAAAAGCCCGACGTACTCTTTCATCAACATCGCCGGCTTGGCCGTGGGCATGGCGTGTTGCCTGTTGATCAGCCTGTATGTTTTCAACGAGCTTGGTTACGATAAATTTCATCATCAAGCCGATCGAGTTTTTAGAGTCAAAATCGAGCTTGATTTAAACGGCATTTTGTACAAAGAGGCTTCCATCCAGTTTCCTGCTGCCGAGGCTTTCTTGCGCGATTTTCCGGAAGTCAAGCGAGCGGTGCGTTTTTATCGCGATGACAGTTTCCCGCTGGTGCAAATCGGCGAGCGCAAATTCACCGAGCAGAAATTTTTCTTCGCCGATCCCGCGGTGTTCGAAGTCTTCGACTTTCTTTTGGTGAAGGGAGACGCGGCCACGGCGTTCAACGAGCCAAACAGCGTCGTTCTCACGGAAGCGACGGCGCAAAAATATTTCGGCGAGGCCGATCCGCTCGGCCAGGTGTTGCGCTATCAAAACAACTTCGATCTCAAAGTCACCGGCGTGGCGAAGAACGTTCCGCAAAACGCGCATTTCAAATTCGATTTTCTCGCGCAGATGCAATTTCAGTTGAACCTGTGGGAAGGTCCGGCCAGCATCGGCGGCCGTGAGAAGCAATGGTTTTGGACCGGCTGCTGGACGTACTTGTTGCTCTCCGATGAAAATGCCGCGCAAAGCCTGTCCGCAAAACTGCCGGGCTTTGTTCAAAAATATTTTCCCGAGCGTTACAAAGGCGCTTCGTTGGTGCTGCAACCTTTGGCAGACATTCACTTATATTCGAACATCGACAACGAGATCGAGCCTAATAGTCAAGTTTTGTACGTTTACATTTTCTCGGCGATTGCTTTTTTGATTCTGATGATTGCCTGCATTAATTTTGTTAACCTCACCACGGCGAAATCTGCTAATCGCGCGAAGGAAGTAGGCATTCGAAAAGTCGTGGGCGCGAACAAAAGGCAGCTCGTCTACCAACTGCTCGGCGAAACCCTCACAGCCAGCGTGATCGCACTGGCGGCGGCTCTGGTTATAGTGGAGCTACTGCTTCCGGCGTTCAGCAATCTGACCGGCAGGCAGTTGAGCATAAGCATGCTGCAAAATTGGCAGGGGCTGGTGCTCTTCTTGACCCTGGCCTTTGCAGTTGGAATTCTCTCCGGCATTTATCCCGCGTTCTTTTTGTCTCGATTCAATCCCGTCAGCATTTTCAAGGGAACGATTCCGTTGGGTTCCGGCAAACAAGGATTGCGTAAGGCGCTCGTGGTGACGCAGTTTACGATTACCTGCGCGCTGCTCATCGGCATCGGCGTGGTTTATCAGCAATTGAATTTTCTCCGGGAAAAAGAATTGGGCTTTAATAAGGAGCATGTTCTGTTCATCAAAGCCAAGCCGGATGTGAGCAGACAGTACGATGCGTTTCGCAGCGAGTTGTTGCAATCGCCGGGTATCATCGGAGTTGCCGGCGCTTCCAATATTCCGGGCGAGGGCGTGTTCGCTTATCGCTTCGTTCCCGAGGGCGGATCGCGCAAGAATCCCGTCATGCTGCCGTTAATGTTGGTGGATTATGATTTCGTGCAGACGATGAATATCGACATCGCGCAGGGCAGAGGATTATCAAGAAAGCATCCTTCGGATATTGCTGAAGCATTTTTGTTGAATGAAAAAGCCGTGCAGGATTTCGGTTGGAAGGATAATCCGATTGGCAAGAAGATGGAGTTGTTCGCCGCCGGCACCACGCAAATCGCCAAGTCCGGTTATGTCGTGGGCGTGATTCGCGATTATCATTTCGAATCGTTGCACCACGAAGTGAAGCCGTTGGTTTTAACCCTCAGTCCATGGAATTCCTATTATGCTGTAAAAATCGGCGGTGGCAATATGAACGAAGCGCTCGCGCAGATCGAAAGCACATGGAAGAAATTTTCGCCGGACTGGCCGCTGGAGTATGCTTTCCTCGATAAAAAATTGGAGCAGCTTTATCAAAACGAAAGCAAGCTGGCACAGATTATCAACGCCTTCGCATTGATCGCCATCGTGATGGCCTGTCTGGGACTATTCGGATTATCCGCCCATGCCGCGGAGAAACGCGTCAAAGAAATCGGCATTCGCAAACTGCTTGGCGCTTCGGCGCGCAGTATCGTGTCTCTTCTGACGAACGATTTTATCAAGCTCGTGCTGCTCGCGAATCTCTTCGCCCTGCCGGCTGCTTATTTTGCGATGAACACGTGGCTGCAAAATTTTGCTTATCACATCGAGTTGGAGTGGTGGATGTTTGCAGCGGCTGCGAGCGTGACCCTCGCCATTGCGCTGGCCACGGTGAGCACGCAGGCGATCAAAGCGGCGTTTGCGAATCCGGTGGAGGCATTGCGATACGAATGATTGCCGTGTGATTTTGGATTTCGGATTGCGGCCAGCAAGAACCGATTAACGCTTCGCAAGCTGCAATCCAAAATCAAAAATCCGCAATCGAAAATCCCAAATCGGAGGAGCTATGTTCAAGAACTATCTTAAAATCGCGCTGCGAAATTTACTCCGGAACAAAGGCTATACGTTCATCAACGTTGCCGGGCTGGCGATCGGGATCGCATGCTGCCTGGTGATTGCGGTTTTTGTGCGAGGCGAACTGGAATATGACAATTACCACGAACAGGGCGATCTCATCTTTCGGCTTGCCATGCAAGTGGGATTGACTTCCTCCGGTGAAGAGCATCCTTCTGCCACCACGCCGCTGCCGTGGGCGCCGGCAATGAAGCGGGATTATCCCGAGGTGCAGGACTTTGTTCGATTTCTTTCTGCAAGCGATACGGATTATCCATGGGAAGTCCGCTCTGGCGAAAAGAAATTTGCCGAAGGTCATGTCCTTTATGCCGATGCTTCGGTCTTTAACATTTTTTCGTGGCCGTTGATTCAAGGCGATCCGAAAACAGCGCTCGCCGAGCCGAATGCTATCGTGGTCTCGCAAGCCATGGCTGATAAATATTTCGGCGCGGAAAACCCGATGGGCAAAAGCCTGACGGTGAACAGAAAACGGCGCGATCAGGATGGCAACATGGTTCCCGCGACAACCGTATTTACCATAACCGGCGTCATGAAAAACATCCCAGCCAATTCCCATTTTACCGGCGATTTTTTCATTCCCATCGTCAATCTAAACCAAGAGCTGGGCGGCGATGCAAGGACCGGTGAGACTCTCGATCGTTGGTTTTGGCGCGGTCGAATTGCCTACACGTATCTGCTGCTCTCCAACGCCAAAGCCGATGCCGCGCTGATTGGAAAATTTCCGCAGATGGTGGAGAAGTATGTCGGCGACGACACTCGTTCACGCGGCTATTACTATGAGCCGTTTTTTCAGCCGTTGGAAAAAATTTATCTTGCCGGCGATTTCGACGGGCAACTGGCGCCGGTTGGCAATGTCAACAGGATTTATCTGTTCTCGGTTATCGCGGCGTTTATTCTTGTCATCGCCTGCATCAACTTCATGAATCTCTCCACTGCGCGATCGGTGAGCCGGGCCAGAGAAGTCGGCATGCGCAAGGTGATCGGCGCAGACCGCCGCCAGCTCATCAAACAATTCTTGGGTGAATCCTTGGTATTGAGTTTTTTGGCGTTGCTCTTGGGATTCGCTTTGGCTGAATTCATCTTGCCGAAGTTCTACGGGTATATAGGCCGAGAATTTCAACCCAATGATTCGACCGCCCTCACCTCTTTGATAAGTCTGCTTGCCATTGGAATTTTTGCAGGTTTGTTTGCCGGCGCTTATCCGGCGTTTGTGCTTTCTGCGTTTCATCCGATCTCGGTGCTCAGAGGATCATTTAAAACCACGGCTAAAGGGGCGGTTCTGCGTAAAAGCTTGGTGGTTTTCCAATTTGCGATTTCGGTGATCCTCATCGTTGCCACACTGACGGTTTTCGATCAACTGCAGTTCATGCGCAGCCGCGAGTTGGGTTTTGACAAGGAACAGGTTTTGATCATCCCGCCGACTTCCGCCAAAGCCTTGTTGCCGCATTACGAAGCTTTCGAGCAGACTCTTTTGCAGAACCCCGGCATTGCCGATGTGACTTTTTCATCGGCGATTCCCTCCGGCGGCTTTGGAGGCGATCTTTATGCGGAAAAGGGCGCGCCTGCCGACGCGGCTGTTAGCCTCGCAGAATACTGGGTGGAAAATAATTTCACCGGCGTTCTCGGCCTTAAGCTGGTTGCCGGCCGCAATTTCAACATGGACGTTGCCCTGGATCGCGGCATTTTCGGAGCAAACGGATGGATACAGGAAATCGGCGTGATGGTGAACGAAGAAACGGTGCGCCGAATGGGGTGGGCCTCGGCAGAGCAGGCTTTGGGCAAGCAAATCATCCGTGATCCGCAAGCAAAAGATTTTACCTGCACGATTATCGGCGTGATCAAAGATTTTCACTTCGAGTCTTTGCGCGAATCGATCAAGCCCGTGGTCATCGGCCGATTGGAGCCAAAGTATATCGGTTTGATGTCAGCCTCGGCATACATTGCAGTAAAAATCCGTCCGCACGAGACGCGCGCCGCGATTGCCGCCATCCGGAAAGAGTATGACAAATTCGCCGCCGATGTTCCCTTTGCTTATTCTTTCTTGGACGAGGACTTTAATAAGCTTTATGATTCGGAAGAAAAAATGAGCGAAGTGTTTGGCTATGTTTCTTTCTTGGCGATTTTCGTGGCTTGCCTGGGCCTCTTCGGGCTTGCTGCCTTTGCCGCAGAACAACGCACTAAGGAGATCGGCATTCGGAAAGCGTTGGGCGCAACCGTGTCGAATGTCATGATGTTGCTTTCAAAAGATTTTGTCAAGCTGGTTCTTGTCGCAAATCTGCTCGCGTGGCCGATTGCATATTTTGCCATGAACAAATGGCTGCAAGATTTTGCTTATCGTGGTGGCTTCGAGTGGTGGATATTCGCGCTGGCAGGCGGGCTGGCGCTGCTCATCGCGTTCGTCACCGTGAGCACGCAGGCGATCAAAGCGGCGCTGGCGAATCCGGTGGAAAGCTTGCGGTATGAGTGAAATTGTGATACGTAAAGCGTACTCCGTAAAACTTAAAAAAGGTGCTATGTATTACGAATTACGCATCAGGAGATCATCATGTTCAAGAACTATCTGAAAATCGCGCTGCGGAATTTACTTCGGAACAAAGGCTATACATTCATCAATGTTGCAGGGCTGGCTATCGGGATCGCGTGTTGCATCGTGGTTTTTGAATTTGTCCAAAGCGAAGTGCGCTACGATACATATCATGAGCTTGGAGATCGAATCTATAGAATTGCCACCCGCGCGGTGTTGATGTCCACTGGCGAGGAGGAAGTCGTGGCCGACTCTCCTTTTCTGTGGGGGCCAGCGATGAAACGCGACTATCCTGGGGTCGCGGATTTCGTGCGCTTCTCCGAGGCGACGCGACCGAGCGATCCATGGGAAATCCGCGCCGGCGAAATTGCTTTTAGCGAAAGCAAAATTCTTTTCGCCGATGCGAGCGTGTTTGGAATTTTCAGTTGGCCTTTGAAACAAGGTGATCCGCAAACGGCATTGGTTAATTCCAGGTCACTCGTGCTCTCACAAAGAATGGCGCTCAAGTATTTTGGCGGGGAAAATCCAATCGGAAAAATTTTGAAGATTGACCCCAAGCAGCGCGACCAAAACGGGCAGTTTACCCGCGAGACCATCGATTACACCGTGACCGGGGTAATGAAGGATATCCCACACCGCTCGCATTTTCCCACAGACTTTCTGCTCTCGTTTGTCGATCTCAATGACATTTACGGCGGAGATGTGACCACCGGCAGCAACTTGAATCCTGGTTTCTGGCGATGGCGGTTTGCGCATACTTATCTGCTGATGAAGGATGGAGCCGATCCTTCGACGCTCGAAGCGAAGTTTCCCGATTTTCTTGATCGCAATGTTCATGAAGCATCCAAGGCGCGCGGGTTTTATTACAAGAGCTTTTTGCAATCGCTGCCGGAAATTTATCTTGGCGGAAATTTTGGCGGGCAGCTCGCGCCGGTCGGAGACAAGAACAACCTTTATCTGTTTTCGCTCACGGCGTTTTTTGTGTTGCTGATCGGCTGTATCAATTTTATGAATCTTTGCACGGCACGGGCGGCGGACCGCGCCAAAGAAGTTGGCATTCGCAAAGTCGTCGGCGCCGATCGTGGGCAGCTCGTCAAACAATTTCTCGGCGAGTCGATTCTTTTGACCTTTGTTGCGCTGCTGTTGGCGCTTGGACTGGTCGAAATTATTCAGCCGCAATTTTATGAATATATCGGAAAAAACTTTATTCGTGAGACGGCAGATGTTGCACCTCTCGTGTTTGGGATTGCAGCCATCGGGATTTTTGTGAGCATTGTGGCAGGCAGTTATCCGGCGTTCTTTTTGTCGCGCTTCACGCCGGTCGCGATGTTGGGCGGAAAGTGGAGCGGCAAATCGCGCGGCCAATGGCTGCGCAAGGGATTGGTGGTTCTTCAATTTGGCGTTTCCGCCGTGCTCATCGTGGCGACGGTGACCGTGTTTCGACAACTCTCGTTTATGCAGAATTACCGGCTGGGATTTAATCAGGAGCAAGTGGTCGTGCTGCCGCCAAAGGTTGGCCGGTCTTTGATGTCGAGCTATGACGCCTTTAAAAATGAACTAAAGAAACATCCTGGCGTCGTCGAGGTCACGGCTTCTTCCGGCCTGCCAGGATTCGAAACCGGAGGCGATTTGTATGGCGAAGAGGGCAGACCAGCAGAGGAAGCCTTCGGCATCGCCGAATACTCGGTGGATTATAATTTCATCGACATGCTCGGGCTTGAGCTTGTCGCCGGTCGAAATTTCTCACGCGAGATGACGACGGATGCCGGTGTTCGCGATGAAAGCGGGCGTCTTCGTGAATTGGCGCTGATCGTGAACGAAGAGGCTGTTAGAAAATTCGGATGGAACTCATCCGATGCCGCTTTAGGCAAGCGCATCGTGCGCGACCCCAAGGCGATTGATTATACCGGCACGATCATCGGCGTTGTAAGAGATTTTCATTTTCAATCGTTGCGCGAACCGATGCAGCCTCTGGCCTTGAGCGTTTTTCCAAACTACGGCTTCGTGGCGGTCAAGGTTCGGGCTGAAAAATTATCGGAGACAATCTCCTTCATTCGACAGACGACCGAGCGCCTCGCGCCCGATGTTCCGTTCGAGATGTCTTTTCTCGATGAGAATTTTGTCGCGCTTTATCAGGCCGAGAAAAAGATGGGAGAGATTTTCAGTTACATTTCGGGGCTGGCGATTTTGATCGCGTGCATGGGGCTGTTTGGTCTCGCGTCGTTTGCGGTCGAACATCGCACCAAAGAGATCGGCGTCCGCAAAGTGCTCGGCGCTTCGGTTGGCGGCATCGTAGCCATGCTCTCGAAAGATTTTGCCAAACTCGTTCTCGTTGCGAATCTCGTTGCGTGGCCGATAGCTTATTTTGCGATCAACAAATGGCTTGAGCACTTTGCCTATCGCAGCCCAGATCTTGCCGGCATCAACGGCTGGTGGATTTTTGCGCTGGCTGGAGGATTGGCGCTGGCAATCGCCCTGATCACGGTGAGCGCGCAAGCGATCAAAGCGGCGCTGGCGAACCCGGTCGAGTCGCTTCGCTATGAGTAATAAAGCGTAATCCGTAAAACGTGAGAAAATGTGTTACGCATTACGCATCACGCATTAGGAGTCCATCATGTTCAAAAATTATCTCAAAATCGCTTTGCGTAATCTCGCGCGGCAGAGGGCGCTGACGTTCATCAATGTGTTCGGCTTGTCGGTCGGGCTGGCGTGCTTCACTCTCTTCATGCTTTATGCCGTGAACGAATTCAACTTTGATCGCTTCCACAAAAGCGCCGACCACATTTTTAGAGTTTATCGATGGGCGGAAGCCACGAACGAAGAAGACGCCGAGGGCGATCCGTATTTGCCCATGCCACTCGGTCCGGCCATAAAGCAAGACTTCTCAGATGTTGAAAATTTTGTGCGCTTCCGCGACGCGTGGGGCGAGGAGTTCATCCGTGTGAATGATGTGGTCAGCCGCATCGGTATTACTTATGCCGACCCGCAGGTCTTCAGCGTCTTTACTTTTCGATTGAAACGAGGCGATGCGGCCACGGCGTTGAGCGATTTACGCAACATCGTTTTGAGCGAAAAAACTGCTGACAAACTTTTCGGCGAGGCGAACCCGATCGGCAAAACGGTCGAGATCAAGATAGATGAAAAGTTTGAACCGTTCACGATCACTGCAATCGCAGAAGAGTTGCCCGCCAACTCGACTATCCGTTTCAAGTTGCTGGCCAACTTTAATTTTCTGGAAAATTCGAATTGGGGACAAACTTCCCGTGACAACTGGTTTCGTTCCGCATTTCAAACTTTTGTGCAGCTTCACGCCGGAAGTAATTTAGCGAATGAGCCGCAACGCTTGTTGAGCTTCCGTCGAAAATATTATCCTAATGAAGAGGCCGAACTGCGCAAGAAGGGATTCTGGGCCGGCGAAGGCGCTCCGGTCACTTATGGGCTGCAAGCGCTTCGCGCCATGCACACCGATACGCGTATCTGGGGCGGCTTCACTCCGGCGATCGATCCACAAAATGTTTGGATTCTGCTGGCGATTGCCGCGGGAGTTTTGCTCATCGCTTGCATTAATTTTACGACTCTGGCGATTGGACGTTCGGCAGGGCGGGCACGGGAGGTGGGGATTCGCAAAGTAGTCGGCGGTCGCCGCGCCCAATTGGCGACTCAGTTTTTGACCGAGGCGTTGATGTTGAGCGGCATTTCTGCGATAATCGGATTTGCCCTGGCGCAGCTCGTCCTGCCGTTTTTCAACAATCTGTCAGGCAAGTCACTCGAGTTTTCGCTGACGACCTATCCGGAAATCGGATGGCTTTTTATCGGACTGACGATTCTTTCCGGCTTGCTGGCGGGAAGTTATCCGGCGCTGGCGTTGTCAGGATTCCGGCCGGTTGAAATTTTAAAAAGCAAAATTCGGCTCGGCGGCTCGAATTTTTTGACGAAGTCTTTGGTCTCGCTGCAATTTATTCTCTCGGTGAGTTTAATCATCGCCACCATCACCATTTTGCAGCAACTGCATTTCATGCAATCGAAGTCGCCGGGCTTCGACAAAGAAAATGTTGTGATCGTCGATGCTGAAGGCACGGAGTCGAAACGCATTTATCCACTGTTCCGCCAGGCGCTCGATGGAAGATCGGAGATTAACGGCGTTGCGTCTGCAGAGCTTGGGCTGGGGGCAGACGCCGGCTGGAGCCGGTCGGGTTGGGATGACAATGGCAAACACTACGATGTTTATGAATACTACATCGATGAAAACTATCTTGGTGTGATGGGCATGTCATTGCTCGCCGGGCGTAATCTTGATCCAACCATTGCCGCGGACAATCAAACCTCCGTCATCGTCAATGAAGCCTTTCTCAAAGAATTTGGTTGGACAATGGATGAAGCCCTCGGCAAGCGGCTGACCGGCTATTCCGAAAATCCCGAGCGCCTGCCGACGATCATCGGCGTGGTAAAGGATTTTCATTTTCGCTCGTTCCATGAAGATGTGCAGCCGCAGATGTTCCATCACTTTGCCGATTATTCACCGCGGAAGTTTTTCGTTCGCATCAAGCCCGGCAATCCGGCTACGGCTTTGGCAATTATGCAAAACTCCTGGCACAGCGTCGTTCCCGATCTGCCGTTCACCTACAGTTTTCTCGATGAAGACCTCGATGCTTTTTACAAAGCCGAAGCCCGCTGGAGCGCGATCGTCGGTTGGGCCGGCGGCATTTCGATTTTTCTCGGCTGTTTGGGATTGTTCGGCCTGGCGGCGCTTGCTTCGGTGAATCGCACCAAAGAGATCGGCGTCCGGAAAGTGCTTGGCGCCACGGTTTCCGGTCTTGCCGGATTGCTGTCGAAAGGTTTTGTCAAGCTCGTGCTCGTGGCCAATGTCATTGCCTGGCCAATTGCCTATTTCGCGATGAACAAATGGCTGCAAAATTTTGCTTACCGCATCGATTTTAATTGGTGGGTCTTTGCAATGGCCGGAGGCTTGACGGTAGCAATCGCTTTGATCACGGTGAGTTTTCAAGCGATCAAAGCGGCGCTGGCGAATCCGGTGGAGGCGCTTCGCTATGAATAATAAGAAGTGACCAGTGATTAGTAGTCAGTAATCAGTTTCTGAGACCCGTCCTAGAAAAAGTTGACAGGTTATTGATATGTTTAGGTCTGTATTCCGTAGGAATACAGGAGTTCCATAATTTTCGCGCCCGTACTGGTTATGCGGCGTGTCGTATCGCCGGCGTTTGATAATTCAGACTCAGATGTGGACGCTCGTGATTGTAAATATAAATCGACTCGTCCACCAGCTCTTTGGCAACCGCGAAGGATGAAAGT
>Ga0247727_10014149_pt1 | contig 13313 bp, 12 predicted proteins | sample WisWelCaveWW1625_FD_202498 | JGI IMG/M metagenome (GOLD analysis project Ga0247727, IMG submission 202498) | Biofilm microbial communities from Wishing Well Cave, Virginia, United States - WW16-25 | ecosystem: Environmental > Aquatic > Deep subsurface > Groundwater > Cave microbial mat | place... | reverse complement strand
GATGTCCGACACCACTTTTTGCTGGAACGCCAGACTGTAACGGTTGATCACTTTTTCGCCTGACATTGGTTGACTCCTGGTTTGGTTGTGTGACTCCAAACCTGTCAACCAATTTCAGGACGTGACAAACGAGGCTGATTACTGTTTACTGAATACTGATAACTGATTGAAGTTCACCACACGTCGGAGGACACATGCAAAGCTTAAGAAGCAAAGTGCAAGGGGCAAAAAGCAATTGGCGATTAGCGAACGGCAAAGTGCTGTTTGCTGTTTTCTTTTTGCTTTTTGCATTTTCGTACGCATTCGGCCAACAAAGCAGCAAGGGAAAGCCGCGCTTTGTGCCGGGGCAGGTGCTCATCAAGTACAAGCCTGATGTTTCCGTAGCTGACATAAATGCAAAATTTGGAACTCACCCTGTGGTGCGCAATGAGCGGTTGGATCTCGTGCGTTGCCATACGTCGAACATGGATTCGCTGCTCGCGGCTTGCAAGGCGGATCCGGACGTCGTGTACGCCGAACCGCTCTATCTTTATTACGCGCAGGAGATGCGAGATACACCTTCGCAAATTGACATGCCGTTACTGATGGCAACGCCACAAACTCCGGTCGTTCCCAACGACCCGCGCTTCAGCAGCTTGTACGGCATGCAAAACAGCAATGACAACGACATCGACGCGCCGGAAGCCTGGGGCAAACAAACCGGCAGCGCAAGTATTCTGGTCGCAGTGATCGACACCGGCGTCGATTACAACCACGAAGACCTGCAATCCAACATGTGGCGCAACCCGGGCGAGAGCGGCGGCGGCAAGGAAAACAACGGCATCGACGACGACGGCAACGGCTACAAAGATGACTATCGCGGCTGGAATTTTGTTTCGAACAACAACGATCCTTACGACGACAATCAACACGGCACGCATTGCTCCGGCACCATCGGCGGTATTGGCAACAACGGTAAGGGCGTTGTGGGCGTGAATTGGACGGTGAAAATCATGCCGCTGAAGTTTTTGAGCCGGGAAGGCTCCGGCACGAGCGAGGACGCCGCCGATGCCATCCTCTACGCGGCGAATATGGGCGCAATGATTTCAAGCAACAGTTGGGGCGGCGGTGAAAAATCGCAAGCCATCGAAGACGCCATTCGCGATGCGAATACCAAAAACCATTTGTTCGTGGCCGCCGCCGGCAACGAATCGTCGAACAACGATGCCACCGGCAGCTATCCGGCGAACTACGATTTGCCGAACGTCATCTCCGTCGCGGCGAACGATCGCAACGATAACCTGGCGAGCTTCTCCAATTACGGAAGAACCAAAGTGCACCTCAGTGCGCCGGGCGTGGACATCTTGAGCTGCCGCCCGAATAATTTGTATCAATTACTGAGCGGTACCAGCATGGCGACTCCGCACGTTGCCGGCGCCGCCGCGTTGATTGCTGCGCACTTCCCCGGTATCACGCACACACAAATCAGAACGCGCATCCTTGGCGCGGTCGATCGCAAATCGCAATTCTCCGACAGAGTGGCGACCGGCGGTCGTTTAAATGTCAATAATGCGTTGACCACCTCGCCATTGGTTGGCGGCACTACAGTTTTGGGCAATACACCGAACACCACCGGGCCGTACGTCGTCAGCACAAACATTGTTGACGACACGCCGGGTGTGAGCGGCGTCTTGCATTGGGTGATCAACAACGCGACTTCCGACAGTGTAGTGATGAGCGCGCAAGGCAACGACGCTTTTCGCGGCCAGATTCCCGGCCAGGCGCTGAACACGACGATCTCCTATTACATCACGGCGCGCGACGCCGGCGGCAATCTGGCGCGCGACCGGACTTATACATTCCGTATTACCACCGAAACCGGTCAGCCGGGCGGCGCCTGCTGCGGCAACGCGGCGGTATCGATGGGATGGAACGGCAAGCGCAACAAATCGGTCGAAGTGCCGGTCAACCTGGCGATTCTGGCATTGCCGGTTGTGGTTTATGTTGTGTGGAGAAAAAGAAGCAGGTAATTCGCGAGTTCAAAGGAGTGGCCGGTGACGAGAAAAAGAAATCGACTAAGTTCTCGCCGCCGGCCATTTCGTTTTTGATACGCCATTAGAAGAAGCGCGACGCATGAAAATCCTTGTTCTCAATAATGCGGCCATTGAAAAACTTCTTGATATGTCCGCGTGCATCGAGGTGATGGAAGCGGCGCTCACTGCGCTTGCAAGAAATCAGGCGCACAACCCTCTTCGCATGATCGTCCGGCCGCCAACCGCCAAAGGTCTATTGGGTCTCATGCCGGCTTATGTCGAGGATGAGCGCGCGTTTTTCGGATTAAAAGCAATCGGCGTGTTTCATCAAAACCATGTGCTGGGAAAAGATTCGCATCAGGGAATCGTCTGCTTGTTCGATGGCGAAACCGGCGAGCCTTTGGCGTTCATGAATGCCTCGGCGATTACCGCCATTCGCACGGCTGCAGTTTCAGCCGTCGCCACCAAAGTATTGGCGCGACAAGACGCTTCGATCTTGGCGATTATCGGAAGCGGAGTGCAGGCGGCATCACATCTCGCGGCGATGTGCCTCGTTCGTAATCTCAAGCGCGTTCGTGTGGCAAGTCGAAATCCGGAGAATGCAAAAAAGTTTGTTGTTCGCAACACGGCGCATCACTCTTTTCCTATCGAGGCGGTGAGTAACGCCGAAGAAGCGATACGCGACGCTGATATAATCGTCACAGCAACCTCATCGGTTGAGCCGATCACCCGGCGCGAGTGGATTGCCGCGGGCGCTCACATCAATGCCATCGGCGCGAGCATTCCCACTGCCAGAGAAATCGATTCCGCCACGGTTGCGAGTTCAAAGTTATTTGTCGATCGCCGCGAGTCTGCCGTCAATGAAGCAGGCGAATATCTTCTGGCTCTGAGAGATGGCGCGATTGACCCGTCGCACATTGTGGCGGAAATTGGCGAGATTCTCATTGGAGAAAAATCTGGCAGAACTACGCCAGACGAAATCACTCTTTTCAAATCCGTGGGATTGGCTGTCGAAGACTTGGCCTCGGCGAAATATCTTTACCGTCGCGCTGTCGAATTGAATGAAGGAAGTTGGGCGGAGTTTTAATTTAAACTGAGACGAAGCTGTTTGCTGATCCAAGAAAAGGAGAAAACAACATGTCGAAAAAACTGACGCACTTCCACATAGCCGCCATATTCCTCTTGTGTCAATCCACCTTGGTGATGTCTCAGGATCACGATCATGCGACCGGCGGCCAGACAAATGCGACAGCCTCCACGCCGCAGGCTGATGAAAAACTTCCTCCCGGCGAAGAACAAGCAAAGGCGGCGCTCGAAAAATCCCCGCGGCACGGTGAGTATGTCGATATAAAAATCGAAGGAGTCGATATTCCGGTTCGCTCCTGGGTGGTCTATCCCGAGCGCAAAGACAAAGCCGGCGTCGTGATCGTCATTCATGAAATTTACGGACTCAGCGATTGGATTCGTGGCGTGGCCGATCAACTCGCTGAAGATGGTTTCATCGCGGTTGCGCCGGATTTAATTTCCGGCAAAGGCCCCGGCGGAGGCGGCACCGACTCCGTGAAGACTCGCGACGACGTTGTGAAACTCATTCGTGGCTTGACGCCGGATGAGGTAACCGTTCGGCTGAATGGCGTGAGAGCTTATGCGATGAAGCTGCCCTCGGCAAACGGCAAGACGGCTACTATCGGGTATTGCTGGGGAGGGGCGCGAAGTTTTGCTTATGCTTGTGCGCAACCCGGTTTGAATGCTGCCGTGGTTTATTACGGCTCTGCGCCCGACGTGAAAGACCTGGCCCCGATCAAAGCGCCGGTGCTCGGTCTCTATGGCAGCGACGATGCGCGCGTCAACGCGACGATCGATACGACGAAGGCCGAGATGAAAAAACTCAACAAGGTTTACGATGTAAACATTTACGATGGCGCGGGCCACGGATTTCTTCGCAACCAAACCGGCCGTGACGGCGCGAACATGAAAGCCACCCAACAAGCTTGGCCGAAGACCGTGGAGTTTTTGCGAAAGAATTTGTCGTAACGCAACTTTCGGCTCGACTGAGACTTCGGCGTGAACGCCCAATCGAGCCGCTCGCCGAAGTCAAGTTGCAGCTCTGGCAGTATTTTCCCTATCATCTGATTTTCAGTAAACTGAAAACTGAAGCTTGCCGGTGGCCCACTGAGTGAAGAAACCCACTGATGATGGGCTTTATCAGTGGGATTTTTCAATCAGTGGGTAAATTTTTTCTGTGGGATTACATTTCTGCCCCGCCCCGTGTCCATAGCTTTCTATGAATGCGGGACGGGGTGAGCAAAAAACTTTTTGATTTATTCTGAGAAAGTATTGAGGAAGAATCGATGAATTCGCTTTTACTCCTGTCATTGATTTTCACGATCAGTGTTTCAGGTACAGCCGTTGCGCAAGAGAACACTAAACCCGCTCAGCCCAAAATCATCGTCGAAGAAATCACTCCACGCTCTGAAGACGTCGGCACGCTCGACGGCATCATCAAAGCTTATTATGAAACCATCACCGGCCCGGCGGGGCAGCCGCGACAATGGGCGCGCGACCGCACGCTCTATATTCCCGACATGAAATTCGTCTCGATAGAAATGCGCGGCAACAAACCGTTCGCCAACGTCATGAGCCATCAACAATATGTCGAAAGCTCGGACGCTTACATGGTCAAGAACGGATTCTTCGAGCGTGAAATTCATAGCGTCGCTCGCACCTTTGGCAGCATGACCCAGGTGTTTAGCACTTACGAAATAAGAAACAAAGCCGATGGCCCGGTGATGGCGCGCGGCATTAATAGCATCGAGCTATTTTACGACGGCAGCCGCTGGTGGATTACCGCAGCGATGTGGGAAGATGAAAGGCCGGGGAATCCGATTCCGAAAGAGTTTTTGCCCTAAGGTTTAAAACGTAAAACGAAATGCGTAACCGGCGTTCAGTTACGTTTTACGCATTACGGATTATTCTTAACACGTCCCATCTCAAAACTAATTCCAATGGCACAGCCCGAGAAGATCGTCGTTGAAAATTTTGTACAAGAGATTGTCAGTCGAGTGAGTGATATGCATTCGCGCAATACCGCCAATCTTCGATCCCTCCGCCGCGAGTTTTCCAAGCGCTTGATAAAGGCTGAACCACGACTCATCATTACCCTCGCGTTAAAGCTTCTTGAAGAGCGAGCGATGGAATATCGCTTCATCGCCTATGAGTTGATTTGCAGCCATCGCCCGGCGCTGCAAAGCTTGCGAGCGAACGATCTGAAACGCCTCGGTCGTGGCATTGACAACTGGGGCGCGGTGGACTCTTTTGCGTGTTATCTCGCCGGCCCGGCATGGCGAGAAAAGCAAATTCCCGACAGCTTGATTCACGGTTGGGCGCGATCGAAAGATCGCTGGTGGCGGCGCGCAGGATTAGTGAGCACTGTCCCGTTGAACAATAAAGCGCGCGGCGGAAGGGGAGACGCGGCTCGCACGCTCCGTGTTTGCCGGATGGTGATCAAGGATCGCGACGACATGGTGGTGAAAGCCCTCTCGTGGGCGCTGCGCGAGCTGGCCAAGCGCGATGCGAAACCCGTTCAAGAATTTCTTGAAAAATATGAGAGCCGTCTTGCTTCACGCGTTGTGCGCGAAGTGCGAAACAAACTGAAGGCCGGTTTAAAGAATCCGCGACGAAAGTGAGTGAACCAATGCCGGAGATTACCTACAAAGTCGGCAACGATCTTGATCTCGATGCAGTCATCGATCTCTACAAAGCCTCGACGCTCGGCGAGAGAAGGCCGGTGGATGATCGCGACTGCATGGCGCAGATGATGAAACATGCCAACCTCGCGATAACTGCATGGGACGGCGATCTCTTGGTCGGCATTTCTCGTTCGCTCACGGATTTTTCTTATGTCGTTTATCTGTCCGACCTCGCGGTTCGCTTATCCCACCAGAAGCAAGGCATCGGCAAGGAGTTGATGCGACGAACTCAGGCAGAGCTTGGGCCGAAAGCGATGATCGTTCTCCTCGCCGCGCCTGCTGCAAAAGATTATTACTCGCACGTTGGCTTCACGCATCATCCCCGTGCGTGGGTGTTGCCATCCGGTGAGCGAATCAAATAACTTCGCCAATTCCCTCGGATTATTCTCATCCACGAGTGCACTAATGGTGAGCACCCCGAGAGGCGTTGCTGGAAAGAGCGTTTCCCGTTCTCGTCATTCTGAGCGCAGCGAAGAATCCCTTGATTTTTTTCAGATCGAGATGCTTCGCTTTGTTCAGCATGACACTGTGCGCGATTCTTCTATCCTGTTTAATTCATAAAATCTGAACCGCGAAGCCGCCAAGAGCGCAAAGAAACCGCAGAGGATTAATAGAACTGAGCATTTCGTAGTGATGAACATCAACACCGGAAATCAGGATTTTGCAGTGTCCGATTGGATAATATTTTCCGATACACTGGACTATTTGAAAAAAATAATAAAAAACCTTGTCCTTTGCGAACTTCGCGACTTTGCGGTTTTCTTTATGAATTATTCAGGCTGGTTGATCGCCTTGAGTAAGCTCATAAGTAACTCAGCCACCAGTCTTTTCTCCTCGTTTTCAGATCGGCGAACCAGCGGCACGCGAAATAGAGAATCACGATTGCCACTGCCCACACCAAGTAGAGCAGCGAGAGGTTCCAGATGTACCCGTCAGGCGGAGGGGGATTTCCCATCGGATGGTTAGCGAAGAGCCAAGAACTAATCTCGCCCTGCCGGATCTTCGACACCACCAACGCCAGCGCGTGAATCAGTGGGATGTGGAGCATGTAGTAGAAAAACGGCACGCGGCCAAAGACGGTGATCCAGCGAGCGAGGGCACCCCGCGCTCCTTCGAGCAACGGGATCAGCGCGATGGTCGGGCCCAGCGTCATGAGTAAGAAGTTGAACGACGCCGGGTACTTGGTTGTGTTCAGCAACGCGAGCAATGCCGGCATTGGTGGCGGGCCGTTCGGTTGCGCCGCCGTCGTCCATGGACGCGGATCGCCATAGAGGTTGAACCCCCGCAGCACCAGAAAGAGCGCGGTTGCACCGAGGCCAAGACCTAAGCAGATCCGGTTCCGCTGCGCCGGTTCCAGCGTCAAGACCCTCCCGAACGCATAACCCGCCGCCATGACGCCGACCCACGGAATGATCGAGTACAGCACGATCAGGTTCGGCCCGTCGGCCCCGAACTGGATTGGTCCCGCGAAGAATCCCACATAGAGAATTTTCCAGAGACCGGAGAGACTACTGTCGCTAAACGCCGGGATCAGTTCGCCGAGGTAGGGATCCATCAGATTGTGGCCGGCGATGATGACGACGCCGATTGCTCCGACCGCCGCGAGCGGCAGTTTCACCAGCCCCGCCAGCAAGATCATGCACCAGCCGATGACCCAAATGACGCCCGCCATCTCGTAGTGCGCGAAATCGAAGTTGAATGTCCAGGCAAAGCGGAAGAACGTAAGCTCAAGAAAAACGAGCCAGGCGCCGCGAGTCAGCAGAAAGCGCGGGAGGTCGGCATGTCTTCGGCCATAGAAGAAGGCGCTGGTTCCAGCCAAAAAAAGAAACGCCGGCGCGCAGAAGTGGGTGAACCAGCGGGTGAAAAATATTCCCAGCGTTGGGCCGCCGGCGGGGAGGCCGGAATAGACCCGCACGTGGTCGATTGCCATCAGAATCATCACCGCGCCGCGGATCAGATCAATTGACGCGATGCGAGAGGTCGGCTCGGCGGGTGTTGCTTGGGAACGAGGAGTCGTGGTCATAAACAATTTCCTGCGCGGTCGAAGTTAAGCTCAAGAGAGCCGTACAACATTCCAATTAGTTTCTTTGAAGTGAAATCTTTGCTTTTAAAGCAAAAAATCATGGCAAGATGATTTTATGGCAAAATAATTTCGGAGTATCTTTAAAAGGTGTGTAGATTTTTGAGCTCTTGTTTTTGAGGTAGAAAACAAAGCGGCGCATCCTTACCTTGAGGTGTTATTGTTGTTTTGATGACACTTCAACCCATGGAGGATACGCCTGTGGCAACGGACAAGAAACTTCATCCACAAGCAAGATTAAAAGTTGTCCACGCGGCAGCTCATTTTGCGGCTCATTTAGTTTTTTGTATTTTGGTAAAACCACCTCGCACATTTTTTTATCCACAAAACCCCTCGTAAACTCCACAAACGGATAAAAACGTTGCGCCAAAATCTCACACAAGCTTATAAGCTTTCCTCTTCGTCTGCATCACCGGCGGGCAACTCCAATCTCGCAATCGGCGGCAGCGCTGCGCCGATGATGCCCTGCAAATCGCCGTAAAACCTCGTGGTGTTTTTGACGATCCGCTCGATTTGCTGCTGGCGTTTTGCCCAAATCTTTTCCATGGCGCGCTTTTCCGCTTCCAAGTCGTCCTTCATGTTGATGAAAGACTCAACCACAGCTTCGATGCGCTGCCGGAAAGTTTGTCCGGCAAGATAATTGTAAACCATCTCCATCTTTTCATTCCTGCCTTCCATTGAGACGTGGGCGCGGGCAACTTCGATCATGCCGTTGCGCAAGGCCATGGCCAGGCCGATCGCCGAGGAGAAATCGGCAATCCAGATACCGTCGATGTTGGTGATGTGAGCCACGTCCTTCGGCAGCACCGTTGAGACGATCACCGCGATGTTGGCTTTGACTTCCCGTTGATCATCTTTGAGCTTTTGCAGCCAGGTATCGCTCCACGATTTCGTGCGCTTTGATTCCCACAAAATCGTCCCGCACGCATGACCGAGCTGCGCTTTCACGTGCTGAATAACATCTGCGCCTTTGATGCCTTTGGGAACCGGTTGAATGTCGTCATGGCGGAAATTTTTGCGGAGAAGGTTTTCCAATTCAACTTCAAGAATTTCCCCCTGCGCTTGTTGAGAGCCTTGTTCGGCTTTGCGTTTCAAGTCTTCGATTTGCCGCAGCATGTCGGCAATTTGCTTGTCCTTCTCAGCATCCTTCAAGCGTTGCTTCTCGTCGTATTGTTTGGTGATCTCGGCCAGCATGTTTTTGCGCTCGGTCTCGAGCTGACGTTCAAGCTCCAATTTGGCGGCTTGCTCACGCTCTTCGAGTTCCCTCTGGCGCTTGCGAAGCTCAAGCTCTTGCTCCTGCGCCTGTTTGAGCTTGTTTGATTTTTCATCCACTTGATTTTTCAAATCACACAACTCAAGAGCCAACGTTTCCTCGGCCTGCTTTTTGATCTGCTCCATGAGCTTTGATTTTTGTTCATCAAATTTTTGCCGGACTTCTTCTTGAATGTTCTTTTCGCGTTCTTCCAATTCGCGCTGGCGTTTGCGGATCTCCAATTCCTGCTCTTCGGCATGTTTTAGCTTTGCAGATTTTTCTTCGAGTTGTTTTCGCAAATCTTTCAGCTCGATGCCCAGTTCATCTTCGGTTTGTTTTTTTATACGCGACTCGAGTTTGGATTTTTCTTCGGCATATTTTTGATTAAACTCTTTGCGCAGCTTTTCTTCGACTTGATGAGTAAATGCCTCGGTCAGCTCAATTTGTGCACCGCATTTTGGACAGGTAATGGATTGTTGGGCCATGGTCATTGCCTTTAAAACTGCTGTTCTTATGCTATGATAAAGATGTGAGGGAGTTGCCCCGCGAAGCAAAATTGATTACGCGGTCACAGGGTAAGAAACGGTGCTGAGAATGTCAAGCGGGTTTTCAACGTCATTTTTCAAACAGTTTTTCTAACTCACAAACCCTCTCGCAAATTCCACGAACCGATAAACATCCTCAAAATTACTGACCAATCCAGCCGACACCCTCACCGCGCCGGTGCTTTTGCCGTCGATGCAGAGGCGGAAGTCGTCGATGGTGAGGCGCTGTTTGCTCGGTTGATGAAAGCAGGTGTCTAATTCCGGCTTGGTGATGCCCAGTGCAATCTCGCCGCCGCCAGGATTGCAGAAACAGCCGGTGCGCAGCGAGATGTTTTCTTTATTCGCCGCCTGTTCGATGAGGCGATGATCAATATTTCTATCATCTGCATCATAGAAATTCATCGTCACGGTGCCGCCGCGTTGTTGAGTGGTTGGTGCGCCATAGAGTTTGATGAGCGGCGCGCCGTTGCGATGATGCAGAGCGAGTAGATTGTCCATCAGCCAGCCGGTGAGGCACATCACGCGATCATGAATGGTTTCGATGCCGATCGCGTTAAGATGCTTCAGTCCAATTTCCACAGCCGGTAGATTGAGATAGTTCACCGTGCCATCCTCAAAGGCGGCCTCGCCATCGGCGTAGTAGAATTTATCACCTTGCACCGAAGCGACAGTAATTGTGCCGCCGGCGAACCACGGGCGATGCAATTTGCCAAGCGCCTCGCGACGCGCCAGCAAGCAACCAACGCCAGTGGGATAGCCGAACATTTTATAAAACGAGAGCGGCACAAAGTCGGGATGCCAGCGACTGAGATCAAGGCGATTCGTCGGCGCGAAGGCCGCCGCATCGAGCAAGACATCCCAGCCTTTTTCGTGCGCTTGGTCTATCCATTCTAACGGATGTTGAATTCCTGAAAAATTTGACTGCGCCGGATAAGCAAACAGATTGTATCCGCCTGGTTTTGCGAGATCGAAGCGCTTCTTGAGTTCATCTTCGTCGGCGCGAAGCTCGGGCAACACCAGCGGCGCGTAGGTTGTCTCGGCCCCGCGGGCGCGGGCATATTCGCGAATGCCGTTCACCGAATTGTGATTGTCGAACGTCAGCAGATAATGATCGCCGCGAGCGAAGGGATACGACTCTCCCACCAACTTGAGCGCAGCGCTGGCATTGGCGGTGAAGATGGCGAGATATTCTTTCGGTGCGGCATTAAAAAATTTCAGCACGTTTTCGCGGGCGTGTTCAACCAAATGCGTCATCGCCAGCGAGGTGGGATTGAGCGAGTGAGGATTGCCGAATACGTTATCTTGCAGCAAGGCCATATGCTCGCGAAGCTGCGATTCGGCATACAACCCGCCGCCGGTGTAATCCAGATAGATGTGATGATGCTTGTCGAGCCGCGCATATTCTTTGGCGCGCAAGTCGTCGAGGTGTTGGGTCTCGGTGAAGGTGGGATAGGTTTTTAGGAAATCGCCGAAGGATGCCTCAATATCTTTGTTTGATGAGAGATTTTGGCTTTGAGCGGAAGAACTGGAGGTCGTGACCTTGTCTAAGGATTTTGCATTCATCAGTCACCTCCTGAAATATGAGAGAGCCGGAGTTTGACAGCTCGGCGGGTTTGACTCGGATTATTCCGCCATAATCGTAATGCCTCAATTATTCTTGGGCGGTGGAACCGAAATGTCATCGCTTTTTGCAGCACTGAGCAAACCGTCAATGGATAGGTCTTCATCAAGCTGTGGCCAATGAATACCATAGTTAGCAGGCGATAGCATAAAGTTCATTTTTGCATCTTCACTTGCCGCTGCAAGCCTCGGCGAGATTTTTCGTAAATCAATCTGATAGTCCCCGCCATCCGCAGTAAAAAAGAGAAAATGTTGATCAAAATGAATGTTTGAGACTTCGTGATGCTTTTTCATTTTCTTTTTTCCTTGAATTGATCCCAGGCGTTTTCAATATCTTCAAAATACTCGAAGATGAGTCTTTTTATCTCCCGACGATCGGCCGGCTTCATGTTGTAACTGAATGCTTCGCTAATCTCGAAACTCTCACGATTCAGCCAATATTTGCATTCTGCATCCGCTTTTTGGCAATGAACATGAATTGGTTCATTGCCCTCATCAGAATAGAAGAAAACCCTCCGCCTCGAACAATTAGAATTGTTGGCATTTGCCACCCCAAGTTTATAAGTAGACAGCGAAAAATTAGAGTACGTGGTTAATCTACAAAAACCGCTCTGACAAATCCACTAAAAATTTCCTTTTTCAACTTGCTTCTCAATGGAAAATTCGTACCATTGAGCAGTCATGATGCTCGTCAGAAATATCCATAACATCGAGTCTTCGTTTACGACGCTGGCCACGAAATAACGATGAGCCGAATCTGTGTTTCGCATTTCGAGTTGATTGCGGGTAGATAAGTTTCGTAAAAAATTAAAAGGAGTCGGCCATGGAAGGCGCACAGGCAGTAACAATGCCCACGGTAAAGCATGACGTTGCGATCATCAAACTTGGTGGGTATCTTGACCAAAGCACGGCTCACGAGCATGAGCAGGTTCTGGATTCCCTCCTCAAATCAAATTGCTATCGCATCATCCTCGACCTCAGCGAAGCGGAGTACATCAGCAGCGCTGCCTGGGGAATTTTTATCAGCAAGCTCAAGGAGTTGCGCGATCACGACGGCGATCTGAAATTGGCGCGCATGAAGCCCGATGTCTTTGAAGTGTATCAGATTCTCGAATTCTTCTGGTTTCTCAAATCCTACGAGACCATTGAAGCGGCGCTTACCGATTTCGACAATAATGTTCCGCCGATGCCGTAATCACCGACCCGAACCTTCCCGTTTTTCTCGTTCAGCACTCTTATTCGATTGGGATCATCGTCCAACGTCAGTGTTTTCGACGTGAAGCCTCCCTTGTCTCCGAACCGATTCGTTAATCTCGACTCACGCAATCTCGTGACCTTCACCGAAAATTCTTAAACAGAATTGTAGCGCATTTGTTGATTCAGCTTCCGAAGCTTGCAAGAAGCGCAAAGTCACTATTGAGTCGTTGCAAATGATGGATCGAACTGCTATTTTAACACTACGCATGAAAAACAGATAAACTATCCATACGCCCTATTCATGGTTGTCGCGTTTGTCGGTAGATGCGGAATGAATCGTTGATCAAGACACAGAAATTCGAACAGAAGGATCATAGATGGTCGAACCCAAAACTTTTTATCGAAAGCTGGACCTGTTGCTCGCTAAAATCGGAAAGGAGAAAACCGGTAGCAATTTTCTGTTTACAATTCTAAAAGAATTGGAAAACAGCTTTGCTCAGGACTTGCACTTTGCCAATGCCCGGCTCTATGCGGAGGCTGGCGATTATTTTGAATTGGTCGCTCCCATCGAGCGATCTGAATCGTCGCGCATCGTCACACAGATTCCCATCGATTCCGAAGCATTGCAATTTCTCTTGAAGCATGGCAGTTACATCTACGATGATGCGAGATTGCGCGCCGACTTCGGGGAGAGTAACCAGGGCGAGTATGCAATTCCCGCGGGCTTTACCGTGCAGCGCAGCCCGGAAGATCGCTGGATCATCATATTCGAGCTGCACGCCGGCTGGGTGCGCGAAGAGATCGAGTTTTGCATGAACGCCGTTCGCAGCGCCGTCAATCACCGGCTCTATACCGACG
>Ga0247727_10014148_pt1 | contig 13315 bp, 9 predicted proteins | sample WisWelCaveWW1625_FD_202498 | JGI IMG/M metagenome (GOLD analysis project Ga0247727, IMG submission 202498) | Biofilm microbial communities from Wishing Well Cave, Virginia, United States - WW16-25 | ecosystem: Environmental > Aquatic > Deep subsurface > Groundwater > Cave microbial mat | place... | reverse complement strand
CTGCGCGCCAAAATCAGCGCCCTGCGCCACCAGCTTCAAGCGTGGGGGCGCGAGTCGGCCCGACAGCGCGAGTCCGCCGAAACTCTCAACCGGACACTGGCCGTCGCCGACGAACGCCTGCGATCATTCGCCGAACTGCGCGACTCCCTCACCGCCGAAATCGCCGCCCTCGACACCGAACTGGCCGCGCAAGACCAGCAACTTGCGTTGGCCCGCGCCGAACTCGAACAGTTGATGGCTGAGCGCGACACCGCCCGAGCGCAAGTGGCCGAACTCGACTCGCTCCGCGCCCAACGCGAAGACGAACGACAGAGTCTGGCCCAACGGGTGACCGGGGCCCAAACCCGCGCCGCCGATCTCGGCAAACACCTCGCCGAGCGGCAGGCGCGGCGCGCCGGACTCACCGCCCAACGCGAAGGCCTCACAACGGCGCAGGCCGAACAGGCGATGGCGTTGACGCAGGCCGAAGCCCAAGTCGCGGAAATGCAGGCGGCCTTGACCGGGCGCGCCTCGCGCGCCGCCGCCGCCCTCGCCGAACTCGAACAAAGTGAGGCCGCCCTTGCCGGACTGGCGGCCCGCATTGCCCAACACGAATCGGAACTTGCCGTACTCAGTGCCCGCCTCGCTGAAGCCATTGCCCATGAAGGCAAACTCACCGCCCGGGCCGACGTGCTGGCCCAGACTCGCGCCGGGCTGGACGGCGAGTCGGCCACTGCCCTCCTCAAACGCGCCGCGCAAGAGAATCGTTTGACTCTCTGCGCCGAGTTTACTGACCTCATCACCGTGCCGCCCGAACTCGACGCGGCGATCGCCGCCGCGCTCAGCCAGCACCTCAAGGCCCTCGTCCTCGACGAGGCGGCGACGGCGCTCGAACTACTCGCCGATGTTGAAGGCCGCGCCGCGCTTCTGCCTCTCAACGCCCTCCGCCCCTCGCCCCTCGCCCTGCCCGACCCCATCACCCATCCCAACGTCCTGGGCCTCGCCTCCGAACTCGTCACCTGCGATCCTCAGCATCGCTCAATCGTAGAAACGATCCTCGGCCGCGCCGTCGTCGTTCGGGATCGAGAGACGGCCCAAACCGTCGCCAGTCGGCTTCCCCCGGGGGCCGCCGCCATCACGGTGGGCGGCGGCATCTTCTATGCCAACGGCGTCATCATTGGCGGACGCGATTCATCCGCGACAACCCTGGCTCTCGCCCGCGAGGCCCGCGCCTTGCCATCCGCGATCGAAAACGCAAAGGTGGAAAGACAAAAGTTGGAGACCGAGCGCGATCAACTCGACTCGACTCTGCGCCGACTGCGCGACGACGTGGCCGCGGCCACTGCCGCCCGCCGCGCGCTGCAAATCGCTGAACGCGCCGCCGTCGCCGATCGCGACTGCGCTCGACTCGCTCTCGATCGGGCGAACGCACAAACACAATTGCACCGCGACCAACGGCAAACCCTTGATGCGCAAATTGCGGCGACCCACAGCGATGAAGCGGCGTTGACTGCCGAACTGGACTCGCTCGCCATCCAACTCGCGCAAGCTGAAGAGGCCGCGCGGCGGGTCTCAGCGGAGGCCCTGGGGCTGACGGGGGACGACCTTGCCGAAAAAGCCTCGGCCCGGAACATTGCCGCCGCTGTGGCCGCCCGCGCGGCAGACGATGCCGTCACCCGTTTGGCCGAACTCCAGCGCGCGCTGGATCGGACTCAATCGGCCATTGCCGCGCGCTATGACCGACTCAACGCCCTCAACGCCAACGCCGAAAACTTCCTCGCCAGCCTTGATACTGATCGCGCCCAACTCTCCAATCTCCGATCTTTAATCTCCAATCTCCAGTCCCAAATCCTCCCCGCTGAGGGCCATCTCGCCTCCATTGAATCTGAGCTCACCGCCGCCGAGAGCGCCGCTCGCGCCGAACTGCACACCGCCGAACGCTACCACGCCGAGGGGCAATTGGGTTACGCGCGCAAAAAGGATGAACTCGAACTTTTGCGCCGTCAGATCACCGACGACTTCGGCCTGGTGGCGCTGGACTACACTGAAGAGCTGACCGGTCCCACGCCCCTGCCCTTCGAGGGCATCGTCGAGCATCTACCCCATGTTGAAACCTTGCCGGAAGGACTCGAAGATTTACTCAACCGCCGCCGGAGTCAATTGCGCCGCATGGGGGCCATCAACCCCGAGGCCCTGAATGAATTTAACGAGGCCAAAGAGCGCAACGAATTTCTGACAACCCAGGTGGACGACCTCAACGCCGCCGCCGCCCAATTGCGCGAAGTGATCGCCGAACTGGACGTGTTGATGGAGTGTGAGTTCCGCAAAACATTCGATGCGGTGGCCGAGCAATTCAAAGACACTTTCGCCCGGCTCTTCGGCGGCGGCTCGGCCAAACTGCTCCTCACTGAACCGGAAGACATTACCAATACCGGCATTGACATCATCGCCCGTCTGCCCGGACGCAAACAGCAAGGGCTGGCCCTGCTCTCCGGCGGCGAACGCGCCCTCACTGCCGCCGCCCTCATCTTTGCCCTGCTCCGCGTCAACCCGCCGCCCTTTGCGATGCTCGACGAAATGGACGCCGCCCTCGATGAAGCCAATGTCGGGCGCTTTCGCGATATGCTGGTCGAGATCAGCCAGACCACGCAGATCGTCGTCATCACCCATAACCGCAGCACGGTGCAAGCCGCCGACACGGTTTACGGCATCTCCATGAACGCCGACAGCGCCAGCCAGGCCATCAGTTTGCGCCTGGACGGGGAGACGGTGGTGAAAGGCTGATCTGCGGTATACTTTCAGTATGGTCGTTCAAATCTCGCCAACAACATCCCCTGAAACCGACAGGCGTTTGCTCACAGCTGAGGAACTTTTGGCCCTGGGCGACATTGGCCCCAGCGAACTGATCGAAGGGAGACTTGTGCTTATGAGTCCAACCGGGCATCCGCATGGTTTGATCGAAAGCCGCCTCGACCGCACGCTGGGAGTCTTTGTCGAAACTCACAAACTCGGCGAAGTGTTTGTCGGCGAAACCGGCATCTACATCCGGCGCAATCCCGATACGGTGCGCGCCGCCGATCTGGCATTCGTTTCCAAAGACACTCTGGCCGAACTCAATGACGAAGGCTACCTCAATGTCGCCCCGGAACTAGTCGTGGAGATCATGTCCCCCGATGACCGCTGGAGCGAAGTCAAAAAGAAACTGCGCGACTATTTCAGTATCGGCGTCAAGCTGGTTTGGGTGATTGACCCGGCCTCACAAGCAGTGTCGGCTTACCGCTCCCTCACCGACGTCAATGAACACACTGCCGATCAAACCCTCGCCGCCGAAGATTTGCTTCCCGGCTTTGCTCTGCCCATCAAACGGCTGTTTGATGAATAGCCGCCAACGGTACATTTCCATCCCATCTGGACTTACGCAATTTCCACTGGCAAGCGCCCTGAGCGGAACGTGGCGGCTCTTCGACGTGCAGTGCCCCTGGGCAATGCCTTTCACTCCGCTCAGGCCGCGCCCTGAGCCTGCCGAAGGGATGCCGCCACGCGGGCTTCGCACAGCGAAGCACGTCGAAGGGCGCGTTTGCGTAAGTCCATCCCATTACAGTCCGCGCCGCAGTTGTACTGCGGCGCGTTCGTAAAGAATCAAATACGCGACCTTCCCGGCCGCGCATTTTTCGAATCTGTGGGCTTGGTGGTGAGCCTTCACGCCAGCGGCAAGGTAAAACTAAACGTCGTCCCCAGGCCGACGGTGCTTTCCACCACCATCTCGCCGCCATGCACTTCGACGATCTTTTTGGCAATTGCCAGCCCCAGCCCGGTGCCTTGCGTCGCGCCATCCGCTGACTCCGGCACACGATAAAACTTCTGAAACATTTTCGGCAAGGCCTCGGGCGGGATGCCGCGCCCGGTGTCCTCCACTGACACCTTCACCCGCTCACCCACAATGTCGCCGTCAATGTAAATGCTTCCGCCCTCACGGTTGTACTTCACGGCGTTGGTCAGCAAATTTAGAAACACCTGTTTGAGCTTGCTCCGATCTCCCTCGACCATTAAGTCCGGATCCGGGATGCGGACGTGGGCGCTCACCTGCCGGGTCGTGGCCTGCGGCATGATGATTTTGGCGCATTCGCCTGCCAGCTCAAACAGGTTGAACGGCTCCCGAACAAACCGCATCCGCCCCGATTCCATTTTGGTCAGGTCAAGGAAGTCCGTCGTCATCGCACTCAACCGGCCCGTTTCACCTTGAATGGTTTGCACGAACTCCCGGCGCATCTCTTCCGGCACATTGGGCCGCATCAAAATCGCCGTGGCCGCGTTCAACGAATTCAACGGCTGACGTAGTTCGTGCACCAGATCGGAAATCGAGTCGCTTTGTTGAAAGAGGCGGGCATTGACGATGGCGACGGCGGCCTGCGAGGCCAGGCCCTCCAGAGTCTGCACGTCCACCTGAGTGAACTTGCCGCCGTCTTTTTTGTTAATGGCCTGAATCACACCAATCGGCTTTTCTTTGCTGATCAGTGGTGCGCCAAGAATGGAGCGAGTGATAAACGTGGTCTGGGCATCCACGTTGCGGAAGTGGAGGGGATGGTTGGCCGCGTCTTCAATGATCATCGGTCTGCCACTGGTGAAGATGGTTCCGGCGATACTGCCCTCCAGCGGTACAACGATCTTTTCCATCGAGGAAAGATCAGAGTTGGTGGTGGCTTCAAAATGCAGTTGGTTGGTGCGGGAGTCGAGCAACATGATCGAGGCGGCTTCGGTGTCGGTCAATTCCGCCGCCGCTTGAATAATGGTGCGCAACAGAAACGTCAGGTCGAGGGTGGACGACAGCTTGCGTGTCACTTCCAACAGGCGCTGATAGCGATTGACCAGTTCCGGCCAATCTTTGCGTCGCTCAGGACCCTGATACATGAGAAACCTCATCGGCCAGCAGTGGCAAAGCTTCGGCCAGGTCGGCGCGAATGACTATCGCCGCTTGTTCATCCAGAAACGTCGGATCGTGATTGACGATGATCAGCCGCGCGCCGCGCGCCAGCGCCAACAGTGGCAGGTCGGCGGCGGGGAACACCTCCAGTGACGAGCCGGCCACCAGCATCACATCGCACTGTTTAGCCGCCCGGCGGGCCTCGTTGAACACCAGGGCCGGGAGTTGTTCGCCGAAGAGAATCGCATTGGGTTTCATGGCATGGCCGCAAGCCGGACACTGTGGCAATACGTCGTCGTCCAGCCAATCTTTGATCAATTCTTCGGCTGATGCGCCATGGTAGCAATGGATGCATGTTGCCTCGCGGAGATGGCCGTGAATTTCCAGGACGTGACGCGATCCGGCGCGCTGGTGCAACATATCAATATTTTGCGTGATTACGGCAGTGAGCAACCGCAAGCTTTCCAATCGGGCCAGCGCCAGATGCGCCGGGTTAGGTTGGGCTTCGAGCAATGTCCGCGCCAGAGGCCGCACCCACTCATAGAAGGCGCGGGGGTCGGCCCGGAAGCCGCTCAGCGAAGCCACCTCCATCGGGTCGGCGCTGTTCCACAGCCCGGAAACATCGCTGCGAAAATCGGGGATGCCGGAGGGGGTTGAAATCCCTGCGCCCGTGAAGGCCACCGTCATTTGCGCGTTCTGGATGAGGTTGGCAGCTTGGTGGATCAGATCACGGTCATTCATGGCAGGCCGGACGGGAGCAGGGGCGGCAAACCCGTCGTCATCAGGCTTTGGGCGGGATCGGCTTGTTCTTCTGGGTGATCAACTCGGCCAGGGTCCGGGCTTGATCGGCGGTGAGGCTTTGAGGTTGCATTAAGATCATCGGCACTCCGGCCTCGCCGGCCTGATAGGCCAGTTCCGGGGCCGCCGTTATCACCGAGGCGATCGAATGATTAAGACTACCTTCAACTTGTTGCCACGACATTTGCAGACTCGACCGTTCGCGGTTCAGCAACAACACATCGATCCGGCCGGGGCTGATGCTCAACTTTTCAAATTCGGCGAACATTTCTTTGGCAAGGACGATCGTCACCCGCATAGGTTCGATGATGAGCAAATGGCGGTCACACAGGGGGATGATTTTGCGGACGATGTCCGGCATGCCGGGGCCCATGTCGAGGATCAAGTACTTCGACATGGTTGCCGCTTTACGCACAATCTGTTCGGCCTGAGCCACAGCACTTTCCAGGGAGATATTGCTGGGCGAAGCTGACGACAACAGCAAACGCAAGCCGGTATTGGCGTGCGACACCAGTTGACCTTCAATAATTTTGGCGTTGATCTCGCTCTCAGGTTTGGACAGCAATTGTTCGACGGCGTTGCTATGGCTGAAGCCCAACTGCAGGCCCAACGTACCCTGCCCCGGGCGTAAGTCGCACAGGACAACGTCATTGTCACCCTGCGCCATCGCCGCGCCGAAGTTGAGAGCAAAAGTGCTGACCCCCAGGCCGCCCTTCGGCGCAAAGAGGCCGATGATCTTGCCACGCTCCAAAGGCCCGGTGGAACGCTGGGTGGCCGCCGCGCGGGCCAACAATGCCTTCACGCGCGAGACCAATTCTGCCGGGTGCGTGGGTTTGGTCATGTAATCGTCTACCCCGGCTTCAAACCCGGCAACTTTGTCGTCTACCAGTGTCTTGGCGGTGAACATGATGATGGGCGTTTGGGCCAGGTCACGGTCGGCTCGGAGCCGTCGGGCGACTTCGTAGCCTTCCATATCCGGCATCATCACGTCGAGCAGGATCAGGTTGGGACGCTCGGCGGCGGCCTTGGCCAGCCCCTGACCGCCGCTGTTGGCGGCCACGATCTGATACCCCTGCCGCTGAAGAATCAGCCCGACCAACTTCAAGGTATCGAGATCGTCGTCAACGATCAAGATTTTTTCCGCCATACGATCAAGTCCTTTGCTTGAGTCTCAATAGTGTGTTGCCACAAACTTGGGTTTTTCCATTGCCTGCCAGCAACCCCATAACTATGAGACTACCTTTAATGTAGTGGAGTGTAGCATAACTAAGGCACAGCCACAACTCGACTTTGAGAAAGTCTTGCAACCTGCGCCGATTTGACCCCCATAGGCCCAATGCTATAATCCCACTTATGTTGGGGCAATTGTCGTTTGAAGTGTGGGAGGTTAACGGCTGGCCGTACCTAAGCTCCCCTGCTAACTGGCTCGGATACGTCATTTTATTCGGGTACGCCGCCGTCGTGACGATTGCCCTGATCAAAAGTTTCCCTGATTTCTTCAAACTTAAAGGTTGGCAATGGGGATTGTTGTTTGGTCTGATTATCCTCACGCCAATCACCAGCACGGCGCTATGGATTCGGTTTCCCGGCACCGTTGCCCCACCTGGCCTCGCCATCGAGCCGCGCGGCCCCACGCTGGCCCTGCTGGGCTACGCGCCGGTTGTCATGGCCGCTGGGTTTCTCGGCCCCGGCCCGTCTCTGCTGGTCGGCCTGGCCGCTGGATTGGCGCGCGGGGGCTGGGATACATATACAGTCACCACAGTGTTCGATGTCGCCATTGCCGCCGGGGTGATGAGCTGGTTGATGTGGCAGGATTATCGGGGACGGTTCCCCTGGCTGGTGCGCTTTCCGCTGGCATCGGCGGCCGGCGCGGCGCTGGTCATCTGGGCCATTTCATTCCTTTCTTTCATTGCCAATAGCCCGGCGCTTGATTTGATCGGGTTGGACTTTGTGTTCGGGCAATGGTGGGGAAGCTTTCTGCCGTTATTTGGCGAAGTGTTGTTGGGCGGCATTGTGGGGGTGTTCGCGAGCTGGGCTTTTCCGTCGGGCTGGGCGCCTCGCATGGGACACCGACCACCGCCCTATGCGACCAGCCTCAATCAACGACTGCTGTTCACCCTTCTGCCCCTTAGCCTTGGGGGACTCAGCCTCATCATTCTGGCGAACCTCAGCATCGCCAACTCGGTGGCGACCTCGCTCATCGTTGATCAGATGGGGCGTAACGCCCAAAGTGTCGCCAACACCGTGCCTTATTTTGCTCAAACAGGTCAAAGCATTCTCAACGCACTGACAACGGACTCGCATTTGCAAAACCCCGACCCGGAGAAGCTGGTTGCTTGGCTGGCCGAACAGATTCGGGCCATTGCCTTTTTCCGGTATCTGGCGTTCTATGATCAAGCCGGCGACCTGATAGCGGCCTATCCACCCGATGGCGGCCCGGCGCAGGGATTGACGAATGAAGAGAAAGAGGCCTTGCTGTTGGGAATTCCCCAAACCATCACCATCTACCCACTCAACCCCGCAACTGAAGGGGTGCAAGTATCCTTCATCGTGCCGGTGTTCGGCGCCGAAGGAGAAACCCAGGCCGGAACGCTGGTGGGGCGAACCGACATTGCCGATAACCCCTTGCTCAAGCCGGCGATTGATCAACTGCAAGCCTTTAGCACCAGCGCCGGTCAGGGGTTTATTCTCGACGAGCGCGGGGCCATCATCTATCACTCCGACAGTTCACAATTATTGCAGTCATGGTCTCCGGCCGAGTCCCCCGACGAAATATTGGAGACGGCGGTCGCCAACGGCATGGCCTATCGTGATCGTGCGCCCGGCAATACCCGGCAGTTGGTGTATTACTTGCCGGTGGATGGTTTCCCGTGGGCCATCGCAATTCTGACGCCGAATGAGGTCGTGCTGGCCCAAGCCACTCAAATCACCACGCCGTTGATCGGATTGCTGATTGCCGTCGGCGTGTTGGGCACCGCGGCGATCCTGTTGTTGACCAGCCGCATCACTTCGCCGCTGGAGACGCTGGCCCGGGCCACCGCCACCATTGCCCAGGGTGATTTTAACCGGCCGGTGAAGGTTGAAGGCGACGACGAAGTGGGCCGACTGGGGGTAGCCTTTGAGCGGATGCGCGAAGGATTGCGGGGACGGGTGGGCGAATTGAATTTGTTATTGAGAGTCAGTCAGGGGATCGCTGGCAGTCTTGATCTCGAGCGCTCATTGCCGACCTTGCTGGACAGCGCCCTGACGACGATCAACGGCGGGGGCGCCCGCCTCCTGGTTTCAGGCGGCCTGCCCCACCTCAACGGAGGGCCGCAAAAGGTGTTCGCCGCGGGCGAATTGTCCGAAGCGATGGCGCCGCTGGATTCTGACTTGCTGGCGCTGACGCGATCTGAAGATCGACCGGTCGTACTGGAGAACTTGGCGCGAGCGCGAGCGGTGCTGGATGTGAGCAAGGTGACGAGTCGGGTGCAGGCGCTCATTGCTCTGCCTCTGCGTCAGGAAGCAAACTTTCTGGGCGTGTTGTGGATTGGATTTAGCCAGCCGCACTCCTTCAACGACACAGAGATCAATTTTGTATCCACGCTGGCCGGGCAGGCGGCGGTGGCCGTCAGCAACGCTAGCCTGTACGAGGCCAGCGAGGGCGGGCGTCAACAATTGCAAGCGATTCTGGCCTCGTCGCCGGATGCGGTGATCGTGGCCGACAGCCGGGAGCGCATTTTGCTGATCAATCCGGCGGCAGAGAATATATTTGGCATCAAATCGCAAACGGCGGATGGCCGCCCGTTGGTGGAGGTCATTGACCGGGCGGAGTTGACGGAGTTGATTCGCAGTCCGCAGGTGGGCGCGCCGCGACAGTTGGGGCTGGAAGACGGCCGCACTTTGTTCGCCTCGGCTTCCCCCATCACCGCCGACAACGACGATTTGATCGGTTACGTCATCGTTCTGCGCGACGTCACCTATTTTAAACAGCTCGACGAACTGAAATCGGAGTTTGTGGCGACAGTGAGTCACGACCTGCGCGTGCCCCTCACCTACATGCGCGGCTATGCCACGATGTTGCCGATGGTGGGCCAACTCAATCCCAAGCAGAGCGAGTTCGCCAGCAAAATCATGGTCGGCATTGAGCAGATGAGCGAATTGATTGAAGATTTGCTTGATCTGAATCGGATCGAGGCCGGGGTGGGACTGGCCCTTGAGACGTGCACGATGGATGAATTGGTGACGAATGCTGTGGCCAATCTAAGAAACAACGCCGCCAACAAAAACATCACCCTCACTACCGACCTGGCCGGGGGCCTGCCGCCGATTTCGGGTGACCGCACTCTGTTGCGGCAGGCGATCTCGAACCTGGTGGACAACGCCATCAAATATACCCCCAGCGGCGGGCGCATCCGCCTCTTCACCGAGGCACGTGATGGGCGGGTGATCATCGCCGTGCAGGACAACGGCATTGGCATCGCTCCCAGCGATCAAGCCCGGCTGTTCGAGAAGTTCTTCCGGGTGAAGCAACGCGACACGATTGGCATTAAGGGTAGCGGGCTGGGTCTGGCGATTGTCAAATCCATCGTCGAGCGGCACGGGGGCCGCATTGGAGTGGAGAGCCGCCTCGGACAGGGCAGCACGTTTTATGTGGAACTGCCGATATAGGGCCTCTCATTTTTGTGAAATCCTGAGTCTTGTGGTAAACTCTCGCGCGCGGTGATAGCGGGGACTTCGCCCCACTACACCGCCCGCTCCAGGCGGCCCGCTCCCCCGCGGACCGACCGGGGCAATCCCAAGGAAAGGAGAATACCCATGCGTAACTATGAAGTAGCCTTCATCATCCACCCCGAGGCGGATGACGAAGGGGTGAACGCGCTGACTGAAAAGGTCAAAGGTTGGATCGCGGCTGGCGGCGGTTCGGTGGAGAAAACCGAATTGCAGGGCCGCAAGCGAATGGCTTATGAGATTCGTAAACAGCGCGAGGGCACCTATGTGTTGATGCAGGCCAGGATGGGCGCGGCGACACCCATTGAAGTTGAACGCAACCTGCGCCTGACCGAGCAGGTCTTGCGGTTTATGATCACCCGCGCCGATGAAGGGGCCCCGGTTCCCCCGGCGCCGGCCAGCGCCCCGGCCGAGGCCGAGGCTCCGGCGGCAGAACCCATGACCGCCGCTGGACTTACGCAATTTAGTGGTTTGTAGCACCCTGAGCGGAGCGCGGCGGCCTCTTCGACTGCGTTTCACTCCGCTCAGAGTGCCGCCGCGCGCAGTCGAAGGGTGCGTTGCGTAAGTCCAGCACCGATAATTGAGAGGAGTGACCCATGAGCAGAGGGCTGAATAAGGTCATGATCATTGGCAACCTGGGCCGCGACCCGGAGATGCGCTACACCCCGGCCGGCCATCCGGTCACCACTTTTACGGTAGCCTGTTCGCGGATGTGGAGCACGCCCGACGGTGAACGCCGCGAAGAGACCGAATGGTTCAACGTGGTGGCCTGGAACCGGTTGGCTGAAACCTGCAAGCAATATCTGGTCAAGGGGTCACACGTTTACATCGAAGGCCGCATGCAGACCCGGAGTTGGGATGACGCCGAAGGCAAAAAGCATTCCCGGAGCGAGGTGGTGGCCAACGAGATGATCATCCTCGACAATCGCCGACATCACTCAACCGAGCCGGCGGCGGCGCAGGAACAACCCGCCGAACCGGAAGACGAATTTCCGTTTTAACAATAAGGAGTAAACCGTGGACGACGACTATCGCCGACGCGGCGCAGAGGAAGAAGAAGGTGAAGGCGAAGATCGCGGGGGACGATATGTCCGCCGGGTGCGCGTATGCCAGTTCTGCGCTGAAAAAATCAAAACCGTGGATTACAAGCAGACCGATCTGCTTCGCAAATACGTGACCGAGCGCGGCAAGATCCGCCCGCGCCGCCAGACCGGCGCTTGCGCCAAGCACCAACGCATCGTGGCCGAGGCTGTCAAACGCGCCCGGCACATGGCGCTGCTGCCGTACGAGTCGAGCGCTTTGTAATTTCGGCATAGACCTGTCAGGTCGTGCAAACCGAACGTTTGCCTGAAACCTGACAGGTCTACGCTATATGAAACGCAAACCGGGCATAGGGCCATCCCTATGCCCGTTGTATGTAACGTAGTCTAGGGCCTTGCGCCCGGCAAGCCCGGTGCTGTTCCGGGTGACGCCCACAAGGGGTAGACTACTCTTCGGTCAATCTGAAGAGGAGAAGATAGAGCATGACCAAAAGCAGGCCGCCACAGGCCGGAGTCAGTCACAAACATCGGGCCCGCGCCGAACGCGAAGCCCTTCTGCGCCAATGGGTGTTGTGGGTGACAGGTGGCATCGTCGCCATCATCGTCGCCATCGTCGGCTATGCGGCGATCGATCAATTCCTCATTCAACCGCGCCAGCCTGTTGCCAAAGTCGGCGCCGCCGAGATCACCACCGCCGATTTTCAAAAGGCGGTTAAGTACCGCCGCATTCAGGTGATCAACCAACTCGTCCAGTATCAGCAAATCATCGAACTCTTCGGGAACGATCCCAACACCACCGGGCCGTATCAACAGCAACTGCAACAACTGCAACAGCAACTCTCGGACCCCAACACCATGGGGCGGCAGGTGCTCGACAGCCTGATCGAAGACGAGATCCTCAAACAGGAAGCGGCGACACGCGGCCTCACCATTCCGCAGGAAGAAGTGGACAAAGCGGTGCAGGAAGCCTTCGGCTACTACGCCAATGGGACGCCGGCCCCCGAACCCACCGCCACCTTTCCCCCCACCCAGACTCCAGCGCCGACTCTGACCAGCACTGCCGGGCCATTGCCGACGCCCACTGCGACGGGGACGCCGACCCCCACCCTCGAACCGACCTTCACCCCAACGTCTGGCCCCTCGCCTACGCCCCTGCCCAGCGCCACACCCTACACCCTCGAAGGCTACCAGAAGTTTTACGGCGACGTGACCCAACGCTACAACAGCCTGGCCGGCTACACCGAGGCCGACTTCCGCCGCAATTTTGAACTCAACCTGTTGCGCGAAAAACTGGTCAAAGAGATCGGCGTAGGCGTGACGGGCGACACCACCGAAGCCAATGCCCGTCACATCCTCGTCGCCGACGAAACCATTGCCAAAGAGATCATCAAACAAATTCAGGACGGCGCGGACTTCGCCAAGATGGCGGCTCAATACTCAACTGACACCAGCAGTAAAGATCGCGGCGGCGACCTGGGCACGTTTGCGCCGGGCCGTATGGTGCCTGAGTTTGACGCCGTCGTCTTCAGCGCCGACATTGGCCTGTACCCGGCGCCGGTGAAGACTCAATTCGGCTATCACGTCATTGAAATTCTTTCGCGCGAGGGGCGGCCACTGGCTGAAAGCGAACTCCAACAAAAGCAACAGGAAGAGTTTGACAAGTGGCTGAGAGATAAGAAAGCCGACACGACCTACGTCACCGAATACGACATCTGGCAACTGCGCGTGCCAACGCGGCCCAGCGGCGAAGATGTGCAAAACTCGTATCCGACCTCGACGCCCGAACCGGCCACCGCCGTTCCCAGCGCGACCCCATAATGTAGGGGCGTTCAATTGAACGCCCCTACACCTCAATTCGGCCTCACCA
>Ga0247727_10014147_pt1 | contig 13315 bp, 9 predicted proteins | sample WisWelCaveWW1625_FD_202498 | JGI IMG/M metagenome (GOLD analysis project Ga0247727, IMG submission 202498) | Biofilm microbial communities from Wishing Well Cave, Virginia, United States - WW16-25 | ecosystem: Environmental > Aquatic > Deep subsurface > Groundwater > Cave microbial mat | place... | reverse complement strand
CCCTGATTGTATCGAGTACCGCTTCCGCCTGGGAGAGATCTAACCGTCCGTTGAGAAAGGCCCGCTTCGTAAACTCTCCCGGCTCTGCCATCCGCGCACCGGACGCCATACATACCTTGCAGACCATCCCTAGCACCAACGCTCCACCATGAGACTGAATCTCCACCACGTCCTCTGCCGTAAACGACCGCGGAGCCTTCATATAGACCACGAGCGCCTCATCGAGCAGGCCCGAGACCGGCGGGAGGTCATGAAGGACTCTCGCCCCTTCCCGCTTGTCAGATGTCGGAATCACAAGATCGGCAAGATGCAGCGTATGAGAGGGAACCGATGAGAGGGGATCACCAGACCGCAGCCGAACAACTTGGGAAGCGACGACAAGCGCCTGAGGGCCACTCAGACGAACGATCCCAATGCCGCCCTCGCCTGCCGGGGTAGCAATGGCACAGATCGTGTCTTCGAGTCCTCCATACATGTCGACTCTTTCACCGGCGGGTTGCGAAAAACCATTACGGCTTCGCAGAACTTCGATGGCCTGCACGTTTGAAACAAGCCTGGTCTGTCTGATCCATCTGATTAGTCTCATGCAACCAAACAAAACAGACAGACCGAACAAACCAAATGAACAAGACAGGCTGACGGACTATTTTAAGCACCTGATTAGGTGGCCCAATCGATTACCAGCGGGCCTGTTTGTAGCAGACAGCGTGCCGAGAGGCGCCTATGCGTTCGTGCCGCCGCTCTGTTCGGCCCCTACCGAGACGAGTGTCTTGTTGCGAAATATAAAACGATCCGTGATCAATTGTTGGGAGATGGTCAGGGTATTGTTCGTCACCCAATACAACACAAGGCCCGCAGGAAAATTCACGAACAGGAATGTCATGCCCACCGGGAGCACCAACATGATCTTCGCCTGTGTCGGATCCATCGTGTTGGGCGTAATCTTCTGTTGGATAAACATCGTCACCCCCATGATAATCGGCAACACATAGTAGGGATCCTGCACCGACAAATCGGTAATCCAGAGCATGAAAGGGGCTTGGCGCAAATCAATCGTGGTATAGAGGACATTGAACAGGGCCACGAAGACCGGCATCTGCAGGATCATCGGGAGAAAGCCGCCCAGCGGATTCACTTTCTGATCCTTATACAGCTTCATGAGCTCCTTGTTCAGACGGTCGCGGTCACCCTTGTATTTCTCCTGGACTGCAGTAATCTTGGGTTTGATCAGCCGCATCATTAACATCGACTTGTAGCTCTTGTATTGCAACGGCGCAAATAACAGCTTAATCCCCACCGTCAACAGGATGATGGTGACCCCGTAGTTATAGGCATAGTCATGGATGAATCGCAGCACAAAAAAGATCGGCTTGGCGACCGACTTTACAACAGTCCAACTTCCGAAGATGAAGAATCCGAAATCGATCATCTCTTCCAGGCCCACGTTCAACGAGCGGAGCGTGTCGTGTTCCTTCGGGCCTGCATACAGCTGAAGAGCAACCGAGGACGCGACTCCTGACTCGGCCATCCGCACCCCAGCCGACACGATCTTCTCACCTTCGTTCTTGGCCAGCGCGGCCGTACCCTGTTTCGGCATCAATACCGATAGAAAGTACTTATCGTGCAATGCGACCCACTGAACCGCCCCCTTCCGCTCAAGCTCCTTCTCCGGCGTCTCTTTTTCTATTTTGTCGTCAACCCGCGAGGCAGATCCGATCACACCGATGAATCCACCACCCCATTCCACGATACCGAAGTTAGTCCCCAACCCGACATCATAGGGTTCGGTCACCCCCTCCAAGGCGACCGATACATCCACCACATAACTGTTGTGATGAAATGTCAGCCGTTTCTCCACGCCGAGATGGGTGACCGGATCGTGGAACTGCATCGTGACATGCCCGACAGGATGAGCGGCATCGAGACTCGTGAAATCTTTCTCAACATTGTAGAGGCCTTCTCGAATCGTCTTATCGATGTCGGCATTCGCCACCGTAATCGAGAGTGGGCCTCTGAACTTTCCCCCTTGATAGACGAGTTGCACCGGCTTCTTTTCCGGGGGCGCCGTATGGTATCGCTTCAACTCCCAACTTTGAATGACCCCACCACGATTGGACAGTCCGACCCGAACCAGATCTGTTTCAACCGTCACCGTCTCTTCAGATGTTGCCGGCAAAATATCCGACGAGGGAGCGGCAGACTTTTGACCTGATTTAGCTGGGACGCTCAGACTCGTCGAACCGCTGTCCTTGCCTGTCACGGGAGCAGGAGTTGGCTTTTGCTCCGCGGAAGAGGGGCCCGTGTTAGCGACGTCCTGAGCAGGAGGCGGCTCAGGAAGCCACCCCATCTGCTTCATCAGAAAGTCAAATCCCAGGATGACCGCTAACGACAGAACGAGAAAAATGACGACGCGTTTGTCCATAATAAATTACTACCCCGATGTGAACAATTGAGTCCCTGCTACTTCACAGGATCCATTCCTCCAGGGAGAAATGTGTAACATTCCAGTAGGCGGCAGATCACAAGCTTGTGTCCTTACAGCAGCCCATACTGGCTGCGACTCTCGCATATTCAAAGTAGGTCGGCTCAGAAGGGCAAGCAGGCTCCTAGGAAAGCCGAGACCCAATAGCGGTAACCGGCGAGCAAGGCCAAACACCGCTGGCGCACGCTAGTGTTCCTGGATACGAAGCAGCCGTTGGCGCCGGAGCGCCGACAACCACACCTCTTCTAAGACAGCAAAGGGTTGCGTAATCGAATCCCGTTTAGGGAAGACCACAAGGGCGTGTCCAGGGAGCAACTGATCGCGCAGTTGCCGTGTGAGCTCCCGAAACAGGCGCTTCGCTCGATTTCGTCTGACAGCTCCTCCAAATCGCTTCCCCACCACAATACCGACCCGGCTGCCACTCACTTCAGTCCGGCAAATCACCACATTAAAAAGAGCCGTCGAGATACACCGGCCGTGTGCCTTGGCATACTCGATGTCACGGCTGCGTTTCAAGAACAGATCCCTGTCACCTCCACTCTGCGACATCGCCCTCATCGTAGGAGAGGTCCGGCTTGCACAGGACTTCCCCTTCGAGACCAGATATCCGGACTCGGTCATGACCACACAGCGCCATCCTGTGCTGGGAACTACCTTGTCTGGGGTACATAACGGAGGGCGAAAATTCCTTCGTGCAGCCCTAACCAGCGTCGTTCGACCTATACGGTCAAGCGGGCCCGCCCCTTTGCACGACGACGAGCCAAGACCTTCCGACCATTCTTCGTACTCATCCGCTTACGGAATCCATGTTCACGTTTTTTCTTAAGGTTCGATGGCTGCTGAGATGTAAACGACATGCGATCACTCCTTGCGTACGCATACTCACGAGCGAAGCAGGCATTATAGGGGCGCGGCGGCACCCTGTCAAACACGTGCTATCCACTCAGGAACGGTCATCTTGTCCAAGGGCAACATGGAGTGCTTCCTTTCTAGCAGGATGTTGAAATAGTCCGCCAGCCTGTCTGGTTCATCTGGTCTGTTCGGTTGTCTGGTCTGTCTCGTTTATTTGGTTAATTTGGCTTGTCTCGTTTGTTTGGTTAAACAAGATCAACTAGATGAACGAAGCAAACCAGATGAACCAGACAGACCATTTGATTTCAAGCAGGCCGGCATCGTTGTTCCAAAGCCTGATAAAGCCCGAGGGACATTAGTCATAACCCTTTGATAACTCTTTTGTCTTGAGGCGCTTTTGTCGTTGACAGACTAGATTGCCCCAGGACTTTCTGAGCCGCGCAATCTTTCGCACCGCTAAATTGTTGTAACTGCTCAGTTTCCTTCCAACCCTTGCTATACCGTTTATGGCATTACCTTTGCGCATTATCTAGAGTTCTCAATATCTTGTGTGGGAGAGCACCAATGTTTGGGCGAGAGGCGCGGGACCAGAGGCTACGGGGCACCAGAAGGAATATTTCCCCCTCGCCGGGCCTCTTATGTGATTTCGCGACGAACCATCATGAATAATGCGGGTAAGTTATCTCTCAATCAGGTGCGGATGGCAATCGACACAGCAGACTATCCGACCGCACGAACTAATGCGAAAGCCATTCACGAAAAAAATCAAGCCGTCTTTGGCGAAACCGAGACAGCCCTTGCCAAGATAAGAAAGAGAAAGCCCTCTGTGTCGAAGCAGAAGTAAGGTAGACTCGCTGCATGTCTAGTCATTGTCCACGACTAAGATTGGAGTTTTTGGGGTGGGGAGCCCTGGCGCTAGTCGGCTCCTTTTCTGGCTGTGTGGAGGCCGTGCCTCAAGACGTGGTTAAAGCGGTTGAAAACATCGATCGAGATTTGATGGAGTTACGCGCGGCTGAATTCTCGCCCACCGACTATACCCAGTTCGCACACCAGTGGATGGCCCTAAAAGTTCGTGTCCAGGCCGACGAGGAACTGATCCGTTGGCCGTGGGAACCCAACGACTTGGAAGTCGCCCTTCGCCGGCTGCAAGAAGAAGGGTCCCGCACAGTCGCCCGCCTCACGAAGGAACGTGAATCGCTCCGCCGCTCAGCCGAAGCCAAGATCGCCCGGGTCGAGAATCGATTCCGTATGATGACCCTGCAAGTCAGTGCCATCGATAGTCGGCTCATATTGGGACAGAAATCAGATGAAATCGAACTATCTATGAAGCAGGCCCATGCGTTCTATGAACAGGGTCGGTACGATCAGTCTCTCGAAGCATCTGACCGGGCTGCGCAGAATCTGGCAACGCAAGCGGCCGTGCTGAGCAGCGAATTGGGGCGGTACGCCGATCGAGATCGAATCAGCCGGTGGCAACAGATGGCCAAAGACACCATCACCTGGTCACGCATTCACCGAACCTCGGCCATTGTCATCAACAAAGCGGACCGAGTGTTGACTCTCTACAGAAACGGACAAAAAATACTATCATACCCCGTGCGGCTTGGGTCCAATGGTATACGAGAGAAGCAACACCAGGGAGACGGTGCCACTCCGGAAGGCCGATATCGGATCAGCAACAAGAGTGGGCAAGGGCAGACTCAGTTCTACCGGGCCTTGGTCCTCGACTATCCCAACGAAGATGATCGACGACGCTACCAGCTCGGGCGGAAGGCAGGACTGATCCAGGCACCGAGGACCATCGGGGGACAAATCGAAATCCACGGGGTTGAGAACGAACTGATGGCCCAATTATTAGGGTCCGTCATGCTCGACAATCCGCAAATGGCCCTTCTCTATGACCGAGTCGCGAAGGGGACGCCGGTCACCATCGTCGGCGCGCTGCACAAACAGAACTCGGTCGCGCTGACCTTGGCAGCACTTGATGATCAAAGCGAAGAGACCTGAGCAGGACTCATGAAGCGCATTTTCCTATCTCTTTGATCTGGCCTGATTGACCTCCACCGGTGCGGGACGATCATCGACCTCTTTCCTCTCTAAGCCTCACTGTCTCTCTCGATCGTGCACAATCTCTCGCCTGGACGGTGACCGAAGGCATGCCCATTCTGACTCGTCGAACCACGACACCATGGTGAAGCCTCATGTTTGTGTTTCTCTTATCCGATATCTACAATAGAAGGAAAGCTTGCCATGAAACTCGAAACTGATCGATCATTTCCCTCGGTACTTCAATCCCTGGTCGCTGCGGCAAATGCAAGACTCTCCGCATCCCATGCGGTCGAGCGACTGTGGGCCTGCGACCATCGGCTCTGGAAACAAGATCCCACCGACATCACTAACCGCCTCGGATGGCTGACCATCATCGAGTACATGAAAGATCGGACCGAGGAGTTACGGACCTTCGCCACTTCGGCCAAAAAGCGCGGCATTCGCGACGTGGTCCTGCTCGGGATGGGTGGCAGCAGCTTGGGACCGGAAGTGCTGCGCGCGTCATTTGGATCATCCCACGGATTCCCTCGCTTATGGGTCCTCGATTCTACCGTTCCAGGCTGGGTTCGGCAGGTCACGCAGTCGATCGACCCGGCTCGAAGCCTGTTCATCCTCGCCAGCAAATCCGGCGGAACCATCGAAGTCATGTCCCTCTTTGCCCACTTTTGGGAGCGTGTTCACCAGACCCTGGGTCATCAAGGCGGCGCACAGTTCCTCGCCATCACCGATCCCGGCACCGGGTTAGAAAAACTGGCCGCAGAGCATCAGTTCTGGCGCATCTTTACGAACCCACCGGACATCGGTGGACGGTACTCGGTCCTCTCCTATTTTGGATTAGTCCCTGCGGCCCTGATGGGGATCGATGTCACACGATTGCTCACGCGTGCCACAGTCATGGCCCAGGCCTGTCGCACCCAGCCTCCTCTTGGACAGAACCCCGGTGCCGACCTTGGCGCAACAATGGCCTCACTGACGCAGACAGGACGCAACAAGATCACCCTGATCACATCACCACAGATCACCACATTTGGTCTGTGGGCGGAACAGCTCCTCGCGGAAAGCACCGGCAAGGAAGGAACCGGCCTCATCCCCGTGGCAAATGAACCGATTGTCTCACCGACCGCCTATGGTACGGATCGGCTCTTTGTCTATCTTCGGTTGAAGGGAGATCAGAATACACAGCTCGACCGACAAATCGCCGGGCTCGCGCGACAGGGCCATCCAGTCCTGACGCTCACGCTCCAAGACCGTTACGATCTCGCAGGAGAATTTTTCCGGTGGGAAGTCGCCACGGCCGTGGCAGGCCATCTCCTGGGGATTCACCCGTTCGATCAACCGAACGTCCAAGAAAGCAAAGACAACACCGCCCGCGTACTGGAAACCATCCAATCCACAGGCCGGTTGCCGAAACAGACCACCTCAACCGCGGCACAAGCCGCGGCACAACTCAAGCGACAGTGTCGCCCCGGCGCCTACGTTGCCATCTTGGCCTATACGACACCATCATCCAAGATGGAACAGGCCATTCGCTCGCTGCGAAGAGCGCTTGTCTTCCATCACCATGTGACCACGACGGCCGGCTATGGTCCGCGCTATCTCCATTCGACAGGCCAACTCCACAAAGGGGGTCCGAAGAGCGGACTTTTCTTACAGCTCGTCGATCAGATGATTCCTGATCTCAGCATTCCCGGAAAACCATTCACCTTTCGTACGCTCGCGCAGGCCCAAGCAGCCGGCGACATACAGGCGCTCCAAGCTCACGATCAACAGACCATCGTCTTGCCATTGGGCAAGAACCCGGTCGCGACAATTCAGGCCCTGACGAAGTCCCTCGCGCCTCGCACGCCGGCTCGGCGTCCAACTATGCGGCGCACCAGGAGCGGGCGCGCCCGCAAGAGGTAGGATGCCCGCCGTCCCCGACATCCGCATCCACCGCGACAGCCAGGCATGGACTGAAGCAGCTGCTGCATTCATCCTGGAAGCGGGCAAAGAGGCCGTTCGTGCGAACGGCCAATTCTTCATCGCCCTCTCCGGCGGCACGACGCCGGAAACCCTCTACCGAGCCCTAACCTCTCCCGCCTTCGCCGATCGCTTCGATTGGTCCCGGACCACATTTTTTTTCAGCGACGAGCGCTGCGTCCCTCCGGATGATCCTCGGAGCAACTACGCCTTGGCCGACAAAACCCTGTTCACCCCTCTGAGAATTATGCCCTCACAGGTCTATCGTATGGCAGGGGAGTCTCGTGATCCACAGGCGGCGGCCCATGAGTACGAACAGCAATTGCGTCTTGCGACGAAGACCTCACCATCGGCCCAGCCATCCCTTGACCTCATACTCTTAGGGCTAGGAGAAGACGGGCATACGGCCTCTCTGTTTCCTGGAGCACCAATCTTACGGGACCACCAACGCGTGATTGCGGCAACGCAATCTCCGAAAGATCCACCGACCAGACTGACCATGACCCTAGGTGTGATCAACAGAGCGAGTGTGATACTGTTTCTCGTTGTGGGAGCCGGCAAAGCAGGAGTTGTGAGAGCCATCCTCGATCCGAAGACCGAGGCAGAACGACAGCTCCCGGCCGCGCTGGTCGCACCAGAGGAAGGCCGCCTCATCTGGTTTCTCGACCAAGGTGCGGCAGCCGAGCTTCCGATACATCAACAGCGGACGAACGCATGAGGGCGAGATGATTGTTGCCGGAGATGTCGGAGGCACGAAAACTCACTTGGCCCTGTTCGACTGGAAGAAAGACCGCGTCGATCCCGTCCGGTTGGAGTCATTCCACAGTGCTGATTACACCTCGCTCGAGGACATGCTCACGGAATTTCTCGTCCCACCGAAGCCCCCGTCGCCCATCGACGAATTCGCAACCGAGAAGAGGAACGCCGCCGTGCCAGAACCGGAGCGCCCAGCGGAAAAACCGCCGAAGATCGACGCGGCTTGTTTCGGCGTCGCCGGCCCCGTCATCCAGAACCATTGCCATACGACCAACCTCCCGTGGGTGATTGATGGCGCCACGCTGGCGAAACATTTCGACATACCGAGAGTGAAGCTGCTCAACGATCTCGAAGCCATGGCACACGGAATTCTCATGCTCCGACCGGACGAAGTCGAAATCCTCAACGCCGGAACTCCACCACCGCACAACCAGGCGCTCGCCCTGATCGCGGCGGGAACCGGACTGGGCGAATCCATCCTCTTCTGGAACGGCTCGCGCTATCAGCCTATGCCGTCGGAAGGGGGGCATGCGGACTTCGCACCGAACAATGACAACGAAATTGAACTGCTACGTCATCTGCGCAGTAACTACCTGCACGTGAGTTACGAACGTGTCTTGTCCGGCCCCGGTCTGCATGCCATCTATGACTATGTCCGAGACAGCAAGAAGAATGAGCCGACGTGGCTTTCGGAGCAAATCAAAGCCGGTGACCCTGCTGCGGTGATCGCAGAAGCCGGGCTCAAGGGCCAGGCAGACATCGCCAAGCAGTCACTCGACCTGTTCGCCTCCATCTATGGAGCCGAAGCAGGCAATCTTGCCCTAAAGGCGATGACACTGAACGGCGTGTACCTGGGTGGTGGCATCGCACCGAAGCTGCTGGCCAAGCTGAAAGACGGAACATTCATGAAGGCCTTCACCAACAAAGGTCGCTATACACGCTTGATGAATTCGATCCCGGTCAAAGTGGTGATGAATCAGCAGACCGCCTTACTCGGTGCCGCATACGTCGCCGCGGCCATCTCCCATACCCCCGCGTCATGATGAACAACCAGGACCTCGACAGTCTGAAGAAAGCCGTGGCGTTAACAGCTGTCGAATTCATCCGCGATGGTATGGTCGTTGGTCTCGGGACCGGCTCAACGGCTAAGCACATGGTCATCGCGCTGGGGGAAAAGGTCCGCGCGGGCATGAGACTTCGCGGAGTGCCCACGTCGAAGGAAACGGCCACGCTCGCCAGGCAACAAGGAATCACTCTCATCGATGCCGATAATGCCTGGGTGATCGATGTCGCGATCGACGGAGCAGATCAGGTCGATCCAGGCTTCAATCTCATCAAAGGCGGAGGCGGCGCACTTCTGAAGGAAAAGATTGTCGCGGCCTCGGCCAAGCAGTTCATCGTCTTGGTCGACCATACCAAACGAGTCCCCGTACTGGGGGGATCATTCCCGCTCCCCATCGAAGTGATTCCCTTCGGCTGGGGAAGTACGGCACGAGAAATTGAGGCCCTCACGCAGAGTCCTGTGGTGCTCAGGGAACGGAACGGATCGCCCTTCAACACGGAAGCGGGCCATGTGATTCTAGATGTCCATCTCCCACGGATCGACAACCCGCGAGAACTCGAGATCGCCCTGAGCCTGATTCCGGGAATCGTCGAGACCGGCCTCTTCGTCGGACGAACAGACCTGCTTATCGTAGGCACACCCAACGGGGTTGAGTCGCACCCTGCGACGAGGACATGAGTGAGCTGGTCGGCAGGCGACAGACCCTACAGGCCCTCATTAAGCACGGCCGCTTCCTCCTGGCCATTCCACTCACACCGTTCTTCAGCTCGTGGTTCTACACTTCCTTCGCACAAGCAGCCACCGAACGACCGAAAGGTAAGGATATGAACCAGGACTCTTCCCCAGGCACGCTCGATCCATACCGGCTTCCGAGGCATGTGGTTCCGATTCGCTACGATCTGCGATTGGAGCCGGATCTGCCTACCTCAAGCTTTGCTGGACAGGAAACCATCACCCTGACGGTCCATCAGCCAACTTCTAAAATCGTCCTCAACGCCATTGAACTCGACATCACCTCGGCACAGATTGAGGGAGATTCAGGCCCGACGAGGCAGGCCACGATTGCGTTGGATGCAGCACTCGAACGTTGTCATCTTACATTCACCACGCCTCTCTCGCCAGGCAGCTGGAGGTTGACGATTACATTCTGCGGGACGCTCAACGACAAGCTCCGCGGTTTCTATCGCAGTACCTATAAAGACGAGCGTGGTGCGACTCATAGCCTGGCCGCGACACAGTTCGAGGCCACCGATGCCCGCCGGGCTTTCCCCTGCTGGGATGAACCGAACTTCAAAGCCGTCTTTGGGACGACGCTGGTCATCGATCCGACTTTAACCGCAGTCTCCAACACCACGATCGCATCCGAAACGCTTTCTGGGGGGAAGAAGGTGGTGCGCTTCGCCGATACGATTAAGATGTCCACCTACCTGGTCGCGTTCATCGTAGGCCGGATCGAGCCGACCGAGCCGGTGATGGTCGGCCAGACCCCGCTTCGCCTGTGGGCCATCCATGGGAAAGGGCATCTCGCTCGGTTTGGCCAAGACATTGCGGCGGCGTCACTCTCCTTTTTTGAGGGCTACTATGGAATCCCATACCCCGGCGACAAGCTCGACCTGCTCGCCATTCCTGACTTTGCCTCCGGGGCCATGGAAAACCTGGGCGCCATTACATACCGTGAAACGGCCCTGCTGGTCGATCGGCAGAGCGCCACGCACGGTGAACTAGAGCGCGTGGCCGATGTGGTGGCACATGAAAACGCGCACATGTGGTTCGGCGATTTAGTGACCATGTCTTGGTGGAACGGGCTCTGGCTGAACGAAGCCTTCGCCACCTTCATGGAAATGCTGGCCGTCGACGCCTGGAAACCAGAATGGAAACGATGGGACAGCTTCGACGTCTCGCGCGCCGCGGCCTTCTCGGTGGACGGTCTGCACAGTACCAGACCGATCGAATATCCGGTGCAAGCCCCCAAGGACGCCGACGCGATGTTCGACGTCCTGACCTATGAAAAGGGCGCATCGGTGCTCCGGATGTTAGAACAGCGCATTGGACCGACGGTCTTCCGCGACGGGGTCCGCGACTACTTGCATGCGCATGCCTATGGGAACGCGGACACGAACGATCTCTGGGTTTCACTGGGGAAGATCGCCAAGCAGCCGGTGCCTGAACTCATGGACGGCTGGATTTTCCAACCAGGGTATCCGTTGATCACCGCTGAACTTCGGGAAGGCTTAGAACTCGTTTTAACTCAACAGCGCTTCACATATCTGCCCAACCCCTCACCCCTCACATGGCAGATTCCACTCCAGATGCGAGTCATCGCCGGCGGCAAGACCAGCACCTTGCGCATGTTGCTGACGGAGAAGGACACGACGGTCCCGCTCCCCCACGATTGGGAGTCCATCCTGCTAAACGAGGAAGGCCATGGCTTCTATCGAGTGTGCTATGCACCAGACCTACTCGATCGGCTCCTGAGCACCGGCATCGATCGCCTCGCCGCCACCGAGCGATTCAACCTCATCAACGACGCCTGGGCCGCCACCGTCGCCGGCCACATGTCCCTCACGGACTATCTTGACCTGACAGCCCGCTTCACCGCGGAGCGGGACAAGAATGTCTGGGTCGTGCTACTCGACTCCTTCTCCTTCCTGAACCGGATCATTACCGTGGAGGATCGGCCGGCGCTCGAAGCGTTCGTACGCGATCGGATCGGTCCGGCCGTTGCAGACTTGGGCTGGGTCCCCCGAAGCGGCGAGAGCGAGCTGACGAAACAACTGCGGGGTGAACTGATCGGCGCGCAGGGTAAACTCGGCAATGATCCGGCCATCCAACGACGCGCCGCCGAGCTGTACCGGATATACCGCAACGACGCGACAGCCGTTGACCCCAATGTCGTGCCCTCACTCATTACGATCCTCGCGCATACGGGCGACGCAACCCGGTACGACGAATTTAACGAACGGTTCAGTACCGCCGCCACACCGCAAGAAGAACGGCGCTATCTCTTCTCGCTCGCGGCATTTCAGCCCAAGGCATTGCTTGAACGCACGCTCGCTCGCACCATCATCGGAGAGATCCGCACGCAAGACGCGCCGTTTCTCGTCAGCGCCATCCTGGGCAATGTCTATGGCAGAGAATTGGCCTGGGGCTTTGTGAAATCGAACTGGGAGAAGATGGACCAAATCTTCCCCAAACAAGGGTTACGCCGAATGTGCGGTGGGATCGTCAGCCTCGCCACACCTGAACTTGAACGAGACGTGCGGGACTTTTTCACAACGCGCAAGATCGACCTCGGCGGGAAAACGCTTGAGCAATATCTCGAACAATTGCGGATCGCCGTCACGGTCCGAGAGCGGGATAGCCGCGCCTTGCGCACCTACATGGATAGGTACCGATAGACCGCTGAGGCAAACCGGCCTGATTGCATCTTTTACTCGTGCCGAAGCACGGCCAGCGGCCGTTGGCCGAGAATCCGGAAGGTGCTCGCAAAACCCACGATCAGCGTCAGCAACATCGTGAGGAGGAGGCCGATGCCGAGCACCTGTGGGTGTATGCTCCAGGGAAGATCGAACACATACCGCAACACGGCCCATGACAAGACACTCCCGAGGATCAGTCCGATCAACCCGGCGACGGCGCCCAGCAGGACATACTCAAGGGCAAAGGCGCGTGCAATCAGGCTACGGGTCGCGCCGAGCGCCTTCAGAATGACCGATTCGTAGAGACGCCGGTAGCGTGTCGCTGCAAGTGCCGCCGCCATGACCAACCCGCCGGCAGCAACACAAAATAACGCCACCGCCCTGATCGCCAGCGAGAGCCGATCGAGAACCCGCGCGAAACCATCGAGCACGTCGCCGACATGGATCGCGCTGATGTTCGGGAATGAGGCGACGACCGCCTGCTGCAACGGCACCTCTTCCTGTGGCGAGACCCGCACCGTCGCCACATAGGTAAACGGCGCCCCTTCAATCGCGCCTGGGGACAAGATCATGTAGAAGTTCGTCGAGAAATTTCCCCACTCCACTTTGCGAATACTGCTCACCTCTGCCGACACCATGGCCCCCTGAATGTCGAACTCCACGATCGAGCCGATCGCGAGGCCTAAATGCGTGGCAGCCTCTTCTTCCACTGAAACCTGTGGGGTCGAAAAGACC
>Ga0247727_10014146_pt1 | contig 13316 bp, 19 predicted proteins | sample WisWelCaveWW1625_FD_202498 | JGI IMG/M metagenome (GOLD analysis project Ga0247727, IMG submission 202498) | Biofilm microbial communities from Wishing Well Cave, Virginia, United States - WW16-25 | ecosystem: Environmental > Aquatic > Deep subsurface > Groundwater > Cave microbial mat | place... | reverse complement strand
AATAGTGCTCATCGTGAAGCAGCAAGCAAACGCAAATATTCCGCTATGCGGAATCATGACAGATTTGATCTCCCGCAAAGCGGGACGGATCATTTTTCTGCCCTGCATCTTTCTGTCTTTTGAATGTTTTTGCGTGATGCAGTAAGATGAAGAGCTTGATGTGTCCCGCCTGCGCTTCAATTTGGCCCGTTGTCGATTTTGGCCTCTGCCGAACGATTATCTAGTAAAACGATGCTCAATCATAATTGCAACGTTGATTTGGAAACGATCTACCAAGTATAAGGTAAGAAAAGATTTCTCATGAACACAGTTACCTCGCCTCGGGCAACGCGCCGTGAGTGGATCGGGCTCGCCGTGATCGCCCTTCCGTGCCTGCTCTACTCCATGGACCTGACCGTTCTGAACCTCGCTGTGCCGTCCCTGAGCGCGGACCTCAAACCCACCAGTTCCCAACTTTTATGGATCGTGGACATTTACGGGTTCCTAGTCGCCGGGTCACTGATCACAATGGGCACATTGGGAGACCGAATCGGCCGCCGCCGACTGTTGTTGATCGGCGCCGTTGCGTTCGGCGTCGCCTCGGTGCTCGCCGCGTTCTCGACCAGCGCCGGAATGCTCATCGCAACACGCGCACTGCTCGGGATAGCCGGGGCGACCTTGGCACCATCGACTTTGTCCCTGATTCGCAACATGTTCCTCGACCCGCGCCAGCGCACGGTCGCCATCGGAGTGTGGATTACCAGCTATTCGGTGGGTGGCGCAATCGGCCCGTTGATCGGCGGGGTGTTGCTGGAGCACTTCTGGTGGGGTTCGGTGTTCCTGGTGGGCGTACCAGAGATGGTGTTGCTTTTGGCGGTGGGCCCGGTGCTGCTCCCCGAATACCGAGATCCCAAGGCAGGTCGGTTGGACCTGACGAGTGCTGCCCTGTCGTTGGCTGCTGTTCTGCTGGTGATCTACGGCCTCAAGCAGATCGCCCAAGACGGTTTGGGATGGTTGCCTGAGCTAACCATCGTGGCAGGCTTGGCGGCCGGCGCTGTGTTCGTGCGCAGACAACTAATATTGGCTGACCCGCTGATCGACCTCCGGATCTTCCGGGTGCCCGCTTTCAGCGCGTCATTAGCAACGTACACACTCGCCTCCTTCGTTGCGTTCGGACCCTTTGTCTTCATCGCGCAGTACTTGCAATTGGTGCTCGGGCTGTCGCCCTTGCAGGCGGGTCTATGGACGATGCCCTTTGCCGGCGGGTTCATCGCCGGTTCCATGCTCACCCCGATGATCACGCGCCGGGTTCGCCCGGCCTTCGTGATGGCTGCCGGATCCGCCCTCGCGGCCGTAGGCTTCGTAGCACTCACCCAGGTCGGCGGGGCCTCCGGACTCGCGATCCTCGTGACCGGGTTCGTCGTCTTCTCGCTGGGTCTCGCTCCGGTCTTCACTCTGGCAACCGACTTGATCGTCGGGACCGCCCCACCTGAGCGGGCCGGGGCGGCATCGGCGATCTCGGAGACCGGCTCCGAATTCGGAGGGGCGCTCGGCATCGCCATCCTCGGCAGCATCGGCATCGCCATGTACCGAAGCGAGATGGCTAACGCCATTCCGGCCGGGCTTCCGCTCGAAGTCGCGGAGGCTGCACGGAACACACTCGGTGGCGCCCTGACGGCAGCCAGGCAACTACCCGACCAGCTCGGCTCAGGGTTGATCGACGCGGCCCGCGAGGCCTTCACCCATTCGTTGCAACTGACCGCCGCAACAAGCGCCGCCCTCGCGGTGGGCATCGCCATTCTTGCTATAGTCCTATTGCGACGCGTAGGGTCGAACGCCGAACTCGAGCGGCAATCGGAGTTGGACTTGGGTGAAGCGGTCGCAAGCAGCGCGGATGTCGAGAAGGTTCTAGTAGAGTGATTCCAAATTAAAAACGTCATTTTCGTGCCTATTTATTGCTATGCTAATTTGGAATCGCTCTACTAGGTCCCGCTGCCACGGCCCCAGTGAAGTTGTGAGTATGACAGTAGATCGAGTCCAGTCACTTAAAAACCTGATGAAGAAATGAACGACGCAATCGAACAAATCAAAGAAGCGTTTCGCAAAGATGACGCAACAAGTGTCGGCGAGTTGCTCGCGCGCTATCCTGATTTAAAAGCCCAAATCAATGAGCCATTGGCTGCTTTTGACGCGCCGGCGATTGTTTGCGTTCGCAGCCGTGAAATGCTCGACGTTCTGCTTGCGGCAGGCGCTGACCTCAACGCGAAGAGCCGTTGGTGGGCGGGGGGATTCGGGCTGCTCCATAGCGCGAATCCCGAGTTGGCGTCGTATGCAATCGAACGAGGCGCGGTCGTGGACGTTCATGCCGCGGCCCGGTTGGGCATGCTGGAAAAACTCACGGAACTTGTCGCGGCCGATCCCGAGCTGGTTCATGCGCGCGGCGGAGATGGCCAAACGCCTCTGCATTTTGTCCCGCAAGGCGGGATCGAAATCGCGAAGTATTTGTTGGATCACGGCGCAGCGATTGATGCTCGCGATGTGGATCATGAATCCACACCGGCGCAATACATGGTGCGCGACCGCCAGGACATCGCGCGTTATCTGGTCACGCGCGGTTGCGAGACGGATATTCTCATGACGGCAGCGCTGGGCGATGTTGATCTCGTGCGGAAACATCTCGAGGCCGATCCGGATGCGATTCGTATGCGCGTGAGCGACGAATATTTTCCGATGGTCGGTGGGAAGACCGGCGGAACGATTTATCAATGGACGCTCGGCTGGTACGTTTCGGCGCATCAGGTTGCTAAAGATTTTGGCCACGAACACATTTTCCAATTTCTCCTCGAACGCAGTCCGGATGAAATCAAGCTGATCACGGCTTGCTGGCTTGGCGATGAGGCAACGGTGAATTCTCTATCCCGCCTTGCGGGACTGAATCTTGTCGCTCGCATGCGCGATGCTGATCGTCGTCAACTTGCACACGCTGCGCGCAACAATAATCTGAACGCCGTCCGTTTGATGCTGGCGATTGGCTTGCCGGTGGATGCGCGCAGCCAGCATAATGCGATGCCGCTGCATTGGGCCGCATTTCACGGGAACGCGGAGATGATCGATCTCATTTTGCGCAAGAATCCTGCGTTGGAAGTGAAGGACACGGATTTCAACGCGACACCACTCGGATGGGCCATCCACGGCTCCGAGAACGGGTGGCAGCGCGAGACGGGAAATTATGCTGCCACCGTGGAAGCGCTCCTCCGCGCCGGCGCCAAGCCTCCGCAAGAAGTAGCTGGCAACGCTGACGTGAGGCAGGTGCTCCTCAGGCAAGTGAAAGCTTGAACAAAAGTAATGACAGAAAAATGTAAGGCAGAAAAATGGAGAACGGTCAATTCACCATCAAAGAGGAAATTATGAAATACCTGTGCATGGCTTACGAAGAAGAGAGCAAACTAAACGCGCTCTCGAAGAACGAATGGGATGCCCTGAGGGCCGAGACTCTAACCTATGTTGATGAGCTTAAGAAGGGCGGTTACCTCATTGTGGCGGAGCCCCTCCAAAGCGTTCGCACCGCCGCCACTGTGCGTGTGCGCGACGGCAAGCTTTCCATCACGGACGGGCCCTTTGCCGAGACAAAAGAAACACTGGGCGGGTTCTTCCTGATCAATGCGAGAGACCTGAATGAAGCCCTCCAATTAGCTTCGAAGTGGCCGTCGGCGCGCCTGGGGAGTATCGAGGTACGGCCGATCGAAGATGGGCTTAAAGAAGATAAACGCTACGCGTAAACGCTGTGAGAGGAGGAGTTCGAGGTGCCCCGTCCCGCTTTGTCGCAGACGCCGCGCCACGCGGTGCGGGACTACAATCACGCCCGCTGTCGATTTCGACTCTCCCCGAACGACTATAGGATATAAACAATAATCACCAAAAGGATGACGGAAAGGAAAATGAGCTTCTCGCGGTGCTGAAAATGAAAATCCAGGTTCAACAGGAGCAAACAGAGAAAACGGAGAATTCTTTTTCTATTTGCTCTGTTAGCTCTTGTTCAACAGGCGTTCAATTTTAAATCCGGAGGTTATGTTATGCATCCTTTATTTGAAAAAGCTTCAAGCCTGACCGAAACCGTCATTGCCGCAGCGATTGAAGTTCACCGTGACAAAGGGCCAGGGCTTATTGAGTCCATTTACGAATGGTGCTTATTGAAGGAACTTGAGCTGCGTGGCTTGAAGTGTGTGAGCCAGCAATCGGTGCTGATCAAATACAAAGGATTCACCCGCGAAGAACCCCTGCGCTTTGATGTGTTGGTCGAGGACTGTTTATTGGTAGAAGCGAAGGCGGTCGAGCACGTTCTGCCGATCCATAAGGCGAAACTGCTGAGTTATATGAAACTGCTCGATCTGCCTCTCGGCCTGCTAATCAATTTCCACGAGATGAAAGTCACCGACGGTGTCAACCGCTTGATTCTGCCCGGAGCGAACAAGTGAAATGAGCCTTTTTTCAACAGGAGCAAACCGAGAGAGATTTTTTCTCAGTTTGCTCTGTTAGCTCCTGTTCAACCTGGAAAATCAAACTTTGTGTCTTTGATCCAAATTCAACAGGAGCGAACAGAGAAGACGGAGAATCCTTTCTCTGCTCGCTCTGTTATCTCCTGTTCAACGAGGAAACTATGAAATACATTTGCCTGGGATACGTGGACGAGAAGAAGTGGGACGCCATGTCCCAAAGTGAGCAAGAGACTTTCATGGACGAGTGCTTTGCCTATGACGACGAGCTGCGGAAGAACGGTCACTCTGTTGGCGGGGAAGCGCTGCAAAGTGCTCGGAACGCCACGACCCTGCGGTGGCGGAAGGGCAAGGTGTCCATCACCGATGGCCCATTTGCCGAAACAAAGGAACAGTTGGGCGGAATCTTTGTGCTCGAGGCCAGGGACTTGAACCACGCCATCCAGTTGATGTCGAAGCACCCGGGTGTGAAGGCAGGGCCCTTCGAGATTCGCCCGGCCGAGGACTTAACCCAACTCCTCCGTGAAAGCAATGAGCGGCGGCGTGCAGTAACAAAATGAGGTTTAACACAAAGGAGTATCCATGCAGTTCCTCTGCCTATGTTATGACGAGGAAAAGAAATTGCAGGCGATGCCCAAGAGCGAATGGGACGCCATCGTGCGCGAGGTCTATGCCACCAACGAGGAGCTTCGGAAGAATGGTCACTTAATCGCCGCGCAGGCCCTGCAATCCGTTCGGACCGCCACGACGGTGAGAGTGCGCAACGTTAAGGTGTCCACCACCGATGGGCCCTTTGCCGAGACCAAGGAGCAGTTGGGCGGTTTCTTCCTGATCAACGCGAGGGACCTGAACGAGGCCATTCAAGTGGCCTCGAAGCTGCCGGGCGCGTGCCTGGGATGCATCGAAGTGCGGCCGACCACGGAGTTGAGCTAAGACAGAAAAATGAAAGACAGAAAGATGGAGTCTGGCTGCGCCCGCAGGGTATCATCAAAGCAATGCTCACAATGGAGCAACAGGGCAGACGACAAACATTTTTCTGCCCTCCATCTTTCTGTCCTCTGAATGTTTTTGCGGAATGATTCTGTCATGCCGATTGAAAAAATAGATTCTTTAACTTAACAAGGAGACACAACCATGCGATTCATGATTTTAGTCAAAGCCAACAAAGATTCAGAGGCGGGCGTTCTGCCGGACGAGAAAATTTTGACTGAAATGGGAAAGTTTAACGAAGAGTTGGTGAAAGCCGGTGTGATGCTCGCGGGCGAGGGGCTTCATCCTAGCTCGAAGGGCGCGCGCGTCAAGCTCTCGCAAGGAAAATGGAACGTAACCGATGGCCCCTTCGCCGAGACGAAGGAGCTGCTCGCCGGTTTTTGGCTGTGGCAGTGCAAGTCAAAAGAAGAGGCGATTGCATGGCTCAAGCGCAGCCCTTTTGGTGAAGGCGAGGAAATTGAGATTCGCCAGGTGTTCGAAGCGGAGGATTTTGGCGAAGCGTTCACGCCGGAACTGAGAGAGCAAGAGGAGCGCTTGCGCGCGCAAACGGCCGCGAAGAAGTAGTCGCGGCGTGGCTCGGCCTTGGGTGCGACTTGGGGCTGAAAATTCTTGTTGATCATTTGTCGTGCAATTAATCTTCGAAATTAAAAAAGGTGACGAAACATGCGGAAATTAGTCGTTTTCAATCACGTGACGCTGGATGGTTACTTCACAGACATGAACGGCGACATGAGTTGGGCCAAAGCGGATCACAACGATGCCGAATGGAATGCATTTGTCGCAGAAAATGCCAGTGGCGGAGGCACGCTAGTGTTCGGCAGGATTACCTATGACCTCATGGCAGGCTTCTGGCCGACGCCGTTTGCGATTGAGAATATGCCGGCTGTGGCCGAACGGATGAACAATCTGCCGAAGGTCGTATTTTCGAGAACACTGAACGAGGCGTCGTGGAACAATACGAAGCTGGTGAAGGGCGGCATCGCGGCGGAAATACGCAAAATGAAGAAAGAGCCCGGAGAGGGCATGGTGATTTTGGGAAGCGGCAGCATTGTTTCGCAATTGGCGCCGGAGGGTTTGATCGATGAATACCAAGTTGTAGTGAATCCCATCGTTCTGGGCAAGGGGAAGACGATGTTCGACGGCATCAAAGAAAAACTAACCCTGAAGCTGACCAAGACGAGGGCCTTCGGCAATGGGAATGTCTTGCTGTGCTACGAGTCGATGAAGAAGGAGAAATGAGAAAATAGGAATGTTCAACCAAGACCGTTTATCGTGGAATTAATCTTCAATCAAAAGGAGAACCTCATGAATTTCTTTGGCAAGCGTTTGTCTGAGTATGTTGCATTTGCGAAGCCGTTTCTCGGTTTGATTCTTGTCGTCGGGATTGCCCGACTCGCACTGTCTCTTGGTGGCGTGCCGAATTCAACAACGAAGTGGCTTAGCATCAACGCTGTGATATGGATCGGAGTCTTGTACTACTCGATCCGAGTTCACACCAGCGGCTTCGGCAGCTACAAACAACTCCTCCCTATCTGCGTCCTCCAGAGCCTGGCAGCGCAGGCGATAATCGTTCCGGGAATCGTCATCGCGATCTTCACTGGCAATGATAACATCTTTAGCGCGCCAGAGTACAGCTTCGGCGGCGACGGTAAGACCTGGCTTCACATGTGGGAGCGCATCTGGTAATAGGAACGACCATCGGGTCCCTTGTGTCCTGGCTCGTTGGGTGCCTGATCATGTTTGCAACCAAGAAGCTGGCGCCCAGAGGTCGGGACACAAAAGTTGCGGCGCGGGCGTGACGCAAAAAACCTCAAATAAGCTGTTAGCGGCCTTGACGCCTTTTCTCGAAGCGCCCACGCCGGAACCCAAAAAGCCGAATGAAGATTGAAGACAGAAAAATGAAAGACAGAAAGATGGAGTCTGGTATCATCAAAGCAATGCTCACAATGGAGCAACGGGGCAGACGGCAAACATTTTTCTGACCTCCATCTTTCTGTCTTCTGAATGTTTTTTACGAGATGATTCTGTCATGCTTAACGAAGAAATAGATTCTTTAACTTAACCAGGAGACACAACTATGCGATTCATGATTTTAGTCAAAGCCAACAAGGAATCAGAAGCGGGCGTTCTTCCAGACGAGAAGATCCTGACCGAGATGGGGAAGTACAACGAAGAGCTGGTGAAAGCCGGTGTGATGCTCGCGGGCGAGGGGCTTCACCCAAGCTCGAAGGGTGCGCGCATCAAATTCTCGGGAGGAAAGTTCACCGTGACCGACGGACCTTTCGCCGAGACGAAAGAGCTGCTCGCCGGATTTTGGCTGTGGCAAGTGAAGTCGAAGGAAGAGGCGATCGCATGGGTCAAGCGCAGCCCTTTCGGGGAGGGCGAGGAAATCGAAATTCGACAAGTGTTCGAGGCGGAGGACTTCGGCGAAGCGTTAACGCCGGAACTGAGAGAGCAAGAGGAACGCTTGCGCGCGCAAACGGCTGCGAAGAAGTAGACACGGCGTGGCTCGGTCTTTTGGGGCAATGCTCTTAGCTCAAATCGGACATCGTAGTCCCCGCCCCTTGTGGGCGGCTTTTGTACGCAACGGTTAACCTTAAAGACAGTGCCCCACAAGGGGGCAGGGCTACTAAAGATCCTTTGTCGTGCGATTAATCTTCGAAATTAAGAAAGGAGAAGAAACGTGCGGAAATTAGTCGTGTTCAATCACATGACGCTGGATGGCTACTTTGTAGACATGAACGGCGACATGAGTTGGGCCCACAAGGATGATGCGGAGTGGAATGCATTTGCCGCAGAAAATGCAAGTGGCGGAGGTGTGTTAGTGTTCGGCAGGATTACCTATGAGCTTATGGCAGGCTTCTGGCCGACACCGTTTGCGATTGAGAATATGCCTATTGTGGCCGAAGGGATGAACAATCTGCCGAAGGTCGTGTTTTCGAGAACATTGGAAAAGGCCTCGTGGAACAATACGAAGCTGGTGAAGAGCGACATTGCGGCGGAAATGCGAAAGATGAAGAAAGAGCCCGGAGAGGGCATGGTGATTTTGGGAAGCGGCAGCATTGTTTCGCAATTGGCGCAGGAGGGTTTGATCGATGAATACCAGATCGTGGTGAATCCCATCGTTCTTGGGAAGGGGAGGACGATGTTCGACGGCATCAAAGAAAAGCTGACCCTGAAGCTGAACAAGACGAGGGTCTTCGGCAATGGGAATGTCTTGTTGTGCTACGAGCCGATGAACAGGAAAGGATAAGGATATGGCGACGAAAATTACAGCAGAACCCGGCAAGCAAGAGCTTTTCATTCGAGAGAATTATCCAGACCTTTGAGTTTGAAGGGCTTCCGGAAAAAGGGCATGTTACCCTCGAAACGGCGCGGTTTGAAGCATTGCCAGGCAACAGGACAAAACTGACGGCTCAATCTGTTTTCCAGTCGGTGGCGGATCGTGATGGCATGCTCCAGTCCGGCATGGAAGGTGGCGTCAATGATTCGTATGATCGTCTCGATGAACTTTTGGAAAAGATGAAACCGGAGTATCAGACATGACAACGAACAAGGCTGAAAAGATCGAGATAGAAAATGTGAACCACCCTGGGCACATCAGGCGTGTCGACGCGGACATGTACGAAGCAATGAAACGGGCATTCCTGAAGATTCTTCCGAAGACATCGCCGGGGATGACGTTGGCGGAAACTCAAGAGCGTTTGGTTGCACATCTACCCGAGGAATTGTTTCCGGAAGGAGCCAAGGCAGGTTGGTGGGCGAAGGCAATTCAGCTTGATCTGGAGGCGAAAGGTATTGTTGCGCGAGAGAAAACCAAACCACTTCGTTTACGCAAGGCATGACAAGATAACGTTTCGTTTTTATTTTATTATTAGTGCAAAGCTCAAAAAATTTTGAAAGGAAAGGACATGGCTACTCAAATTTACGTGAACCTGCCGGTAAAGAATCTCAATAAGGCGATCGAGTTTTTTACCAAGCTCGGCTTCACATTCAATCCCCAATTTACTGACGAGACGGCCACGTGCATGATCGTGAGCGAGGACATCTTCGTCATGCTCTTGACTGAGGCCAAGTTCAAGACTTTTACTCCCAAAGCAATTTGTGATGCAACAAAAAGCACGGAAGTGCTGGTGGCTTTATCTGCTGAGAGCCGGGAAAAAGTCGATGAAATGGTTCGCAAGGCAGTCGCCGCCGGCGGAACAACCTATAGCGAATCCAAAGACTATGGCTTCATGTATCAACATGGGTTTCAGGATATCGATGGGCACATTTGGGAGTTGCTCTACATGGAGCCGAGCGCGATTAACCAATGACAATCAAAAGTTCACAGAAAGATATTTCGCTCACGGAATAGAACTCTCACGGAAAGTTTTCTGAAGTTTAATTCCGTGAGCTGTTCCAATTCCGTGAGCCAAAGCTTTTCAGCATTTTATTCTATCTTTCTGAACCAATGACACAAACAAGGAAGCACAACCATGCGATTCATGATGCTGATGATCCCCAAGGGATATAAGAAGGCAGCGCCGGGCACCATGCCGGACGCCAAAGGGGTTGAAGCGATGATGAAGTATAATGAAGAGCTGCAAAAGGCCGGCGTGCTACTCGGCCTCGATGGTTTGCACCCGCCCTCGATGGGCGCGCGCGTCTCGTTCGTCGGAAAGAAGCCCACGGTGACGGACGGGCCTTTCATCGAAACGAATGAAGTGCTCGGCGGTTATTGGATGATTCAGGTAAATTCAAAAGAGGAAGCGATTGAATGGGCCAAGCGCTGCCCGGCTTCGGACAACGAAGTGATCGAGATTCGCCAGGTGCAGGAGTTCTCGGACTTCCTCGCCGATGTTCAGAAAGCGGCGGCTGGGTTTCCCGAGATGCAGGCGCAGTCCAGACAGCGCAAAAAATAATAGCTTTTTGAACGCGGCTGACGCGGATCGCACGGATTATCACGGATTTTTTTTATCCACGCCTGCCCCGCCGCAGGCCAGGGAAAATCTGCGCCATCCGTGTTGGGCGATTCAGAATGTTTTTCAGGATTCTACGAAGGAAATACTATGAGAGCTAATCAAACAGCACCCCAAAATATAGATGAATATATTGCGGACTTCCCAAATGATGTTCAAGAGATTCTAGAAAAGATAAGGAGGACGATTAGAAAAGCGGCGCCGGACGCGGAAGAAACAATTAAATATCAAATACCGACCTTCGCGCTCAAAGGCAATTTGGTTTATTTTGCTGCTTACAAAAAGCATATCGGGTTTTATCCTGCGCCAATAGGAAATGCGGAATTCAAAGAGGAACTGTCGGTTTATGAAGCAGGTAAGGGCACGGCGAAATTTTCGTTAGACAAGCCAATTCCTTTCGACCTGATAAGCAAAATTGTGAAGTTTAGGGTAAAGGAAAATTTGGCAAGAGCAGCAGCAAAAGGGAAGAAGAAATAAAGAACATTGGCTACCATTTGCTGTATTATTCGCATTACAAAATCACCGCCCAACGCGGCATGCCGCCGACCGCTTCTCGCCTTCGACGGCTGATGCCCACGTTAGCGAGGTCTACACCGCAAAAAATGAAACCATGGCAACCGCAAAAAAAAACCGCGAAAAGCTCATCCGGCGCGAACGATGTCGATGACTTCATGCAGAAACTCAAGCATCCGCTCAAGGCAGAATTGGAGGCCGTGCGCTCCATCATTCTCGGCGCAAACCCGGAGATCAGCGAAGGGATCAAATGGAATGCGCCCAGCTTCCACTTTAAAGAGTATTTTGCGACTATCAACATACGGAAAGACGTTGTTCTCGTCATCCTCCATTTGGGCGCAAAGGTCAAGGACAACAGCACCATCGGGCTAACGATCAGTGACCCGACCGGCCTGCTGGAATGGCTTGCGAAAGAGCGAGCCGCTGTCAAGTTCCGTGACATGAAAGCAATCAAGTCCAGCCGAGCTGCATTCGAGAATATCGTGCGTCAATGGATCACTTACATGTCATGAGTCCGCATAGCGCAAAAGGTAATGACAGGAAAATGGATGGCAGAAAAATAAATTTGGGCATCATCCAAACAGTGCTCACCATTGAGCAAACAGTACACAAATATTTTTCTGCCAGTCCTCTTTCTGCCATCTTACGGTTTTCTGAATTTTTTGAGAGAGAAATTTGCTATGCCGATTGAATTTAACAAAAACTTCCGTGTCCTCAATCAGCAAGCGTTCGGAGCGATTGCGTATGAGGTAATGGAGAAGGCATTCCAAGTCCACAACAAGCTGGGACGGTTCTTTGACGAAGATGCGTATCAGCATGAACTGGCCCATGTATTCGGATCGCGCGCCATAACAGAAGTCCCCATTTTGGTGAAGCACGCTGATTTCTGTAAAACCTATTTCATCGACTTGCTCGTTGATCAGGGCGCCATTTTTGAATTGAAAACGGTTAGCCATCTGACCGACGAGCATCGTGCGCAACTCATTAGTTACCTGCTGCTGACCGGAGGCCGTCACGGCAAATTGATCAACTTCCGACCGGAACGTGTCGAGCACGAGTTTGTGAACACGACGCTCACCCTTACCGACCGGATAATATTCGATGTAGATGATTCGGCATGGGATGCCTCCGTCGAGCAGGCACCGGAAATCCGGCGTCGCGTCGAGGCGTTTCTGCGGGACTGGGGCACCGGACTCGATCTTCAGCTTTACGTCGATGCACTGACGCATTTTCTTGGCGGTGAAGATCGCGTCGTGCGGGAGATTGACATTGTGAGCGAAGGACGCTGTATCAGCCGCCAAAAAGTTCGGCTCGCGGGAACGGAAGCTTCCTTCAAAATCACGGCTCTCTTCGACGGGCTGGACAATTTCGAGTCTCACGCCTTGCGCTTTCTGAAGCATACTGCTCTGAAGCACTTGCTCTGGATCAATGTTACCCTGCGGACAGTCACCATGAAGACACTCAGCAAATAAACAGAAAAGCAGAACAATGACAGAAAGATGCAGGGCAGAAAAATAGAGCATAGTATCATCCAAGCTGTGCGCACTTATGGAATAAGTAAAATAAAAATATTTTTCTGCCATTCATCTTCCTGTCATCTTAAAATTTTTGCGAGAAGATTTGCCAGAAAGGAGAAACGTCAATATGCTCAAAAAAATTTTCATCGCTCTCGCGGTGATCGTTGCCGTGTTTATCGGCATGGTTGCGATGCAGCCATCTGAATTTCGCATCGTGCGGACAGCCATCATCTCCGCGCCGGCGGCAGCGATATTTGCGCAGGTCAACGATTTTCACAAATGGGAGGCATGGTCGCCGTATGAGAAACTCGATCCGGCGATGAAGAGAACTTACGAAGGCGCGCCGGTCGGAACCGGCGCCATCTACACGTGGGCCGGCAACAGCGACGTGGGCGAAGGGCGCACTACGATCATTGAGAGCCGCCCGAATGAGTTGATCCAAATCAAACTTGAAATGTTTAAGCCCTTCGCCGTCACCAACACCGCGGAGTTCACCTTCAAGCCCGAGAGCGATCAAACCGCGGTGACGTGGAGCCTGACCGGCAAAAACAATTTCATCGCCAAGGGAATCGGCCTGTTCATGAACATGGATAAAATGGTCGGCGATCAATTCGAGCAAGGCCTCGCGGATTTGAAATCAGTAGTGGAAGCCGCGCCCGGGAACGAATTAATCATCACGCGCATTTTCCATGCGCCGCGTGCGCTCGTGTGGAAGGCATGGACAGACCCCGAGGACCATACGTGTCAAGCTAAGCTGGCAGTTTTTCTAATAGTGTTAATGGATATGTTCTTTTTTTGCTTTTACCCTTGAGACATCGTTTCATAATAAACGCTATTGCATTTTTTAAAAGTTGCGCAATGTC
>Ga0247727_10014145_pt1 | contig 13317 bp, 11 predicted proteins | sample WisWelCaveWW1625_FD_202498 | JGI IMG/M metagenome (GOLD analysis project Ga0247727, IMG submission 202498) | Biofilm microbial communities from Wishing Well Cave, Virginia, United States - WW16-25 | ecosystem: Environmental > Aquatic > Deep subsurface > Groundwater > Cave microbial mat | place... | reverse complement strand
CTTGCCGACCAGGTGCGCGAGCCGCGCGCCCTCGAACTCCTGGCCCGAGGCGAGCCGGACCTTGCGGTTCTCGGCCGCGCGCGTCAGCAGGAAGCCGTCGAGCGCGTGCTCGTCCTTCAGGTAGGTGACGCTCTTGCCGTGCTTCACCTTGAAGAGCGGCGGCTGCGCGATGTAGAGGTGGCCGCGCTCGATCAGCTCCTTCATCTGGCGGTAGAAGAACGTGAGCAGCAGCGTGCGGATGTGGCTGCCGTCGACGTCGGCGTCGCACATGATGATGATCCGGTGGTAGCGGAGCTTGGCGACGTCGAAGTCGTCGGCGCCGACACCGGTGCCGAGCGCGGCGATCATGTTGCGGATCTCCTCCGACGCGAGCGTCTTGTCGAGGCGCGCCTTCTCCACGTTCAGGATCTTGCCGCGCAGCGGCAGCACCGCCTGGAACGCGCGGTCGCGGCCCTGCTTGGCGGAGCCGCCGGCCGAGTCGCCCTCGACCAGGTACAGCTCGCAGTTCTCGGGGTTGCGCTCCTGGCACTCGGCGAGCTTGCCCGGCAGGCCAGCCCCGTCGAGGGCGCCCTTCCTGCGCGTGAGATCGCGCGCCTTCCTGGCCGCCTCGCGCGCGCGCGAGGCGTCGAGGATCTTCGAGGCGATGCGCTTGGCGTCCTGCGGGTGCTCCTCGAGGAAGGCGGAGAGCCGCTCGTTCATCAGGCTCTCGACGATGCCCTTCACCTCGGAGTTGCCGAGCTTGGCCTTGGTCTGGCCCTCGAACTGCGGGTTCGGGACCTTCACGCTGACGACCGCGGTCAGCCCCTCGCGCGTGTCCTCGCCCTCGAAGCTCTCGCCCTCCTTGATCAGCCCCGCTTGCAGGCCGTAGCCGTTGAGGCTGCGGGTGAGCGCGCCCCGGAAGCCGGCGAGGTGGCTGCCCCCGTCGTGGGTGTTGATGTTGTTGGCGTAGCAGTGGATGCTCTCGGCGTAGCCGTCGTTCCACTGCAGCGCGATCTCCACGGCTACCGAGTCGCGCTCGCCGCCGAGCTCGATCGGCTTCTGCGGCAGCACCTCTTTGTTGCGGTTCAGGTGCTCGACGAACGAGCTGATGCCGCCCTCGTACTGGAAGCGGTGCTTCTTGTTGTCGCGCTCGTCCTCGAGCGTGATCAGGATCCCGCGGTTCAGGAACGACAGCTCGCGTAGCCGCTGCGACAGCGTGTCGAAGCTGAAGGTGGTGGTCTCGAAGATCTGCGGGTCGGGCTTGAAGGTGACCTTGGTGCCGCGCCTGTCGGTCGTGCCGGTCTGCTCGAGGCGTGTCTGCGGCAAGCCGCGCGAGTAGGACTGGCGGTAGACCTTGCCGTCGCGCCAGATCTCGAGCTCGACGAGCTCCGAGAGCGCGTTCACGACGGAGATGCCGACGCCGTGGAGTCCGCCCGAGACCTTGTAGGCGCCCTTGTCGAACTTGCCTCCGGCGTGCAGCTTGGTCATCACGACTTCCGCCGCGTCGAGGCCCGACTCGTGCGGGCCCACCGGAACGCCGCGCCCGTTGTCGATCACCGTCACGGAGTTGTCGATGTGGATCGCGACGGCGATCTCGCTGCAGTAGCCGGCGAGCGCTTCGTCGACGGAGTTGTCCACGACCTCGTACACGAGGTGGTGGAGCCCGGCCTCGCCGGTCGAGCCGATGTACATGGCGGGCCGGATGCGCACCGCCTCGAGCCCCTCCAGGATTCGGATCGCCTCGGCGCCGTATTCGGCCGCCACGCCTTCCGGTGTCTTGCCTTGCGTCTCGCTCATGTCCCCTGTCTTTTGGTTCCCTGGCGTCAGGCGCAGCGGACCGCGCCCCCCGAGACCTCGTAGATGCGTCCCAGCGGGCGAAGGCTCTCCGCCCAGCGAGGGTGCGCCGTCGTGACCCAGGCCTGGCCGCGCCGCGATACTTCCGCGCAGAGCGCGCCCGCTCGTTCCTCGTCCAGCTCCGAATCCAGGTCGTCGAGCAGCGCTACTGCCGCCCGGCTCGTCTCTTCGCACAGCAGCTTGAGGCTCGCGAGCGCCAGCGCCAGCAGCAGGCTGCGAGCCTGCCCGGACGAGGCGCCCTCCCGGGCGTCCTGCCCGTCGAGCAGAAGCTCGACCGTGTCGCGTTGCGGCCCGGCCAGACTGCGTCCAGCGGCCCGCTCGCGCGGCGCCAGCCGCCGCAGCTCGTCCGCGAGCGCTTTCTGCCCCTCCGCCTCGCTCGCGTGCCCCGGGCCGACACGCACCTCGTAGCGCTCGTTCGCGGGCCGGAACCCGGCCGCGAGCGCCTCGGAGAGACGCGTCGCGTAGGCGGCGCGCCGGCCGCGCAGCCGTGTGGCGCACAGCACGAAGCGCTCCGTCCAGGCGCCCTCGTCACGCGCCCGTGACTCGAGGGCGGCGTTTCTCTGCGTGAGCACGCGCTCGAACTGCCTGAGCTCGGCCCGATACGACGGCCAGAGCGCTCCCGCCTGCCGGTCGAGGAACTGCCGGCGGTCGCGCATCGTCCCGTGGACCACGCGCAGCCGCTCGCTCGAGTACACGACCACGTCGAGGCGGCCGTGGTACTCCGCGGGACGCACGTCGCGGCCGTTGATACGGAACGCCCGCCGTCCCGGCTCGAGCCGGACCTCGAGCTCGGACGGCCGCTCGTCGCAGGTGGCGGCCGACGCGACGAGCGAGCCCGCGCCGCGACGGATCAGGCTATTCGCGTCGTCGGTGCGGAACGAGCGGCCGCGGGCGACGAGGCCCACCGCTTCGAGAAGCGACGTCTTGCCCTGCCCGTTCTGGCCCACGAACACGTTCAGCCCCGGTCCCAGGTCGAGCTTCGCCTCACGGATGTTGCGCAGGTCGCGTACGCGAAGCTGTTGCACCCAGACCAACCGCCCCCCTCGTGACGTCCTAGAAACGCATCGGCATGACGACGTAGCGGTAGTCGCCGCCGTCGTCGCTTCCGGGCCGAAGCAGTCCCTGGCTCTCGCTGTCCTTGAGCTCCAGCGCCACCTGGTCGCCTCCCACGACGCCGAGGAAGTCGAGCAGGTACTGAGCGTTGAAGCCGATCTCGACGCCCCCTCCGGAATACTCGACGGGGAGCGACTCGCGCGCCTCGCCGAGCTCGGGCGACGACGCGCTGAGCTCGACCTTCCCCTCGTCGAGCCCCAGCTTCACGGCACGGCCGCGGTCCGAGGAGAGCAGGCTGACCCGGCGGATGGCGCTCTGCAGCGCCTCGCGCCCGACGCTCACTTTTTTGTCCCCGGTCACGGCGATCACCTTCTCGAACGCCGGAAACTGCGCCTCGACCTGCTTCGAGGCGAGCGTGCGGCCGCCGATCCCGAAGATCAGGTGGCCGTCCCCCTGGTGGAAGGAGACGGCTTCCTCGGGGCCCGCCTCTTCGATGAGCCGCGCGAGCTCGGCGATCGCCTTGCGCGGCACCAGCACGCGCACGGCGCCTTCGAGCTTGAGCGTCGCCTTGCGCTCGGCCCAGGCGAGCCGATGACCGTCCGTCGCCACCATGGCTGCCGCGTCCTTCTCGAGCACGAGCAAAGCCCCCGCCAAGTAGTAACGGGCGTCCTCCGCCGTGATCGCGAACGCGGTGCGCTGCACGAGCGCCCGCAGCACGGCCGCGGGGATCTCGATGCCGCGGCCGCCCTTGGCCTCGGGCAGGCTCGGAAAGTCCTCGCGCGGCAGGCCCGCCATGCGGAACTCCACGCGCTCGCAGCGGATCCGCGTCCACGCGTCGTTCTCGAGCTTCACGCGCACGTCGTTCTCGGGCAGCGAGCGGACGATCTCGTACAGCTTCTTGGCCGCGAGCGTGACGGATCCCTCCTCGACCACCTCGGCCGCGCAGCCGCAGCGCAGCGAGACGTCGAGGTCGGTCGCGGAGATGCGCAGCTCGGAGGCGCGCGCCTCGCACAGCACGTTCTGCAGGATCGGGATCGAGCTCTTGCGCTCCACGATTCCCTGGACCAGCTGAAGCTCCTTTGCGAGATCGTTGCGCTGGACGAGGATTTCCATGGCTTTCCTCTTCTTCTTCTTCTATCTATCCTTCAAGGAAGAAAGACTTCCTTGAGTTGTTGAAAGGGGCTGTGGATCTGTGGAAATGCCCCGCATCCAACAGAGCTCTAAGCCCTTACGTCGATGGTGCCGCTGTGGGTGGATGTCGCGAGTGAGACAGATTCTGTGGAGCGATGGTTTTCCGCAGCCAGACCGCGGGGCCGTCCACAGCCGCCCGTGTGGAAAAAACCGTAACCTCATCGGAAGGCTTGCACGAAGCTGTGGATCAGCCTGTCGAACTCTGGGTCCTGCTTGCGGAGGTCGTCGATCTTGCGTATCGAGTGGATCACCGTCGAGTGGTGCTTGCCGCCGAACTCCTTGCCGATCTCGGGCAGCGAGGAGCTAGTCAGGCTCTTCGTCAGGTACATCGCGATCTGGCGCGGGACCGCGACCGACTTGGAGTTGTTCTTGGCCTTGAGCTCGCTGATCTTCATGCTGTAGTGGTCGGCCACGTACTTCTGGATCATCTCGATCGAGACGGGCTTCTCGTCGGCATGCAGCAGCTCCCGCAGCGTCTCCTGGGCGAGCGGCAAGCCGATGTCGCGCCCGGTCAGGCTGGCGTAAGCGATCAGCCGGATCAGGCCGCCCTCGAGCTCGCGGATGTTGGTCTTGACCTTGCTCGCGATGAAGAGCGCCACGTTCTCGGGAAGGAAGACGCGCTCGGCCTCCGCCTTCTTGCGCAGGATCGCGATCTTGGTCTCGATATCGGGCGCCTGGATGTCGGCGATCAGCCCCCACTCGAAGCGGCTGTGGAGGCGTTCCTCGATCGTCGGGATCTGGCGCGGCGGGCAGTCCGAGCTCACCACGATCTGCTTCTGCCCGTCGTGGAGCGCGTTGAAGATGTGAAAGAACTCCTCCTGCGTCCGGTCCTTGCCCGCGATGAACTGGATGTCGTCGATCAGCAGCACGTCGATGGCGCGGTACTTCTGCCGGAAGGACGGCAGCCGGTCGAAGCGGATCGCGTTGATCATCTCGTTGATGAAGCGGTCGGTCGAGATGTAGCAAAGGTTGAGCTTCTTCTCGCGCGCCAGGATGTAGTGACCGATCGCGTGCATCAGATGCGTCTTTCCGAGGCCGACGCCGCCGTAGATGAAGAGCGGGTTGTAGGACTTGGAAGGAATCTCCGCGACCGCGCGCGCGGCGGCGTGGGCGAACTGGTTGGAGGAGCCGACCACGAAGCTGTCGAACGTGTACTTCGGGTTGAGCACTGCGGTTTCGCGCTCGGCGGGCGCGACAGACGTCGCGGGGTGCTCTTCGGCGTTCTCCTCGAAGATCACCTGCAGCTGGGCGTGGCCCACCTCCGCGAGCGCCTCCTGCAGGATGCTCCGGTAGTTCTTGCTGAGCCACTCGCGGAACTGCGCGTTCGGGACGCCGATCCGTAGCGTGCGACCGTCCTGCGCGAGATAGCTCGTGGGGCGGAACCAGGTGGCGAAGCTGTGCCGGTTGATCTTACCCTCGACTCGCGCGAGAACATCGTCCCAGAGGTTTTCCGACATCGAGCCCCTTGTCACCACCACGGCCCCTGGCCGGGCGACAGGAAGAAAGTCTTTCTAAATCAACAACTTAACAACAAGACCGCCGCAGGGGAGGGCTCAACCGCAACACCGTATCTCTTTTGCACAGAGATTTCAACAGATGTGGAAAAGGCCGGAATGAGAGACATGCGGGGCCGCAGGGGTGGATGCCAGTGAACCCATGAAAGGTATCACACTGACGAAGCGCGGTTCAAGGACTGCGCTCGGCGGGGACGTCTTTGGGTTTGACAGACACCCGCCGCAGTCGCTAAAGTTCGGAGTTTGTCCCGCGCGCGGCGACGGCAGGCCCGCCGGGCCACGGGGTTCACCGATGAAGAGGACGTTCCAGCCCAACAACCGTCGCCGCAAGCGCACCCACGGCTTCCTCGTGCGCATGCGCACCAAGGGGGGCCAACTGGTCCTGAAGCGCCGCCGCCAGAAGGGCCGCAAGCGAATCGCGGCCTGAGAGGCGGCGGGGACCCGCGAGGGCGCATGCGGTCGCGCTACGGGGCCCGCAAGCGACTGCGGACCGCCGCCGAGTTCGATGCCGTCTTCAAGCGCGGAGTACGACTCGGGGGCCGGTTGTTCCTGCTCGTGGTCGCCCCCAACCCGCATCGGACCCTTCGGCTGGGGCTGGCGGTCAGCCGCCGTGTCGGCGGCGCGGTGGAGCGAAACCGCGCCCGCCGGCTGCTGCGCGAGAGCTTCAGGCGCAGCGAGCACCGGGGCGGGCGCGGGCTCGACCTCGTGGTGGTCGCCCACCGTGATCTCGTCTCCTGCGGACAAGTCGAGGTGGACCGTGAGTTCCGAGAACGCCTGCGCCGAGTCGACCAGAAGCTCGGGCCGGACGGCGCGATTCCTGCTGCTGCTCATTGAGGGATACCGTGTGCTGCTTTCGCCGCTTCTCGGAGGGCACTGTCGCTACTGGCCGAGCTGCAGCGCCTACGCCGAGGAGGCGATCCGCAAGCACGGTGCCCGCCGCGGCTCTGCCCTCGCGCTGTCTCGCCTGCTCCGCTGCCAGCCGTTTCACAGAGGGGGCGTCGACCCCGTTCCCTGAATTTCTCTACTGCTAGGCTAGGATGCCGTGATGGAAGAACGCCGTCTGCTGCTCGCCGTGGCGCTGTCGCTCCTCGTGTTGACGGCCTACAGCCTGCTGTTCGCGCCGCCACCCCCCGCGTCGGCCCCGGCCGGGCCCGGCCGCGCGGACGCCACAGGCGCCATGGCCGCGGCGTCGCCGCCCGCGCCAGCGCCCGCCGTGGCGGAGGCGCGTTCCGCGCCTTCGGCAGCCAGCGTCCGCGTCGTGGCGGACGCTCGCGAGCGCCGCGTCGAGGTGGTGGCGCCCGACTTCACGGTGGCGTTCAGCAACCGCGGGGCGCGGCCCGTGTCGTGGACGCTCGCCCGCCACCGCGACGCGCGCGGTGCGCCCGAGGAGATGGTCCCCGCCGCAGCCTCTGGCGCTCGCCCGCTGGACGTCGCGACCGGCGACACGGAGCTCGACGCGCGGCTCCGCGACGCGCTCTTCCTGCCGTCGACCGAACGCCTCACGCTCAGCGAGGGTCGTGAGACGGCGCCGCTTCGCTTCGAGTACGCATCGGGCGAGCTCGAGGCGCAGAAGACGCTCGTTTTCCAGGCCCAGGGGCTGGTGGCCGTGAGCGTGGTCGTGAAGCGGGGCGGGCGCGAGATCCCCTGCCGGCTCCACTGGGGTCCCGGCATCGGGAATCCCACGGCCGAAGAGCGCGAGGTGCAGGGCTACCAGGAGCCGGCGGGCGTCGCGCTCACGGCGGCGGGCCTCGAGCGCCACCTTGCGAGCAGCCTGAGCGAGACCGGCCAGCGCCTCGACGGCGTGCGCTGGGCGGGCGTCGAGAGCCACTATTTCGCGGCGCTCTTCGTGGCCCCCGAGACGCCGGTCGCCGCCGTGCTGTGGTCGCAGCGCGTGAGCGCGCGCGCCGAAGAGAAACCGGTCGCGCTGCCCGTGGCCGCGATCGACGCGAACGGGACCGTGCCGATGCAGCTCTTCGTCGGGGCCAAGGACTACCAGGCGATGGCCCGGCTCGGCCATGGGCTCGAGCAGGTGGTCCCGGTCGGCGACTGGATCGGCCCGATCGCGGTTCCCCTGATGCGGCTGCTCGACTTCGTCCACGGCCACGTGGGCAACTGGGGCTGGTCGATCGTGGTGCTCACGATCCTGATCAACCTGGCGATGGCGCCGTTCCGCCACTACAGCATCGTCAACGGCATCAAGATGGGCAAGCTCGGCCCCGAGATGCGCCAGATCCAGGACCGCTACCGCAAGGTGCCGCTCATGGACCCGCGCCGCCAGCAGATGCAGGAGGAGGTCGGGGCGCTCTACGCGAAGCACGGCATGAACATGGGATCGCAGATGCTAGTGGGCTGCCTGCCGCTGCTGCTCACGATGCCCTTCCTGATCGCGTTCTACCGCGTGCTCACCGTGTCCGTGGATCTGCGCGGGGCGAGCTTCCTTTGGATCCCCGACCTCGCCCAGAAGGACCCGCTGTTCCTGACGCCGGTGCTGATGGGCGTCTCGATGTTCGTGATGCAGAAGATGATGCCCAGCACGCTCGACCCAGCCCAGCAGCGGATCATGATGCTGATGCCGCTGATGCTGACCGGGATGTTCCTGTGGGCGCCCGCCGGGCTCAACCTCTACTGGCTCACGTCGAACCTCTGGTCGATCGCCCAGCAGGCCGTCTCGATGCGGCTCTTGCAGCCGGCGCGCTCGCGCGAGGCGCGCGACACCAGGGGGCGATGATGAAGGACCGGGTGTTCTCGGGGGCGGACGTCTCGGAAGCCGTGGCGCTCGCCGCCGCCAACCTGGGCCTGCCGCTCGCGGAGCTGCGCTACGTGGTGCTGGAGGCGGGCACTCCGGGCGTACGCGGACTCTCGCCCACGCCCGCGCGGATTGCCGTGCTGCTTCAGCGGATTGCCGTGCTTTGCTTCAGGAGCCGCAGACCCCGGGGAGCGGCCCGGCGCGCGAAACGCGGGCCTCGTCGCTTCCCGCGGACCCCCGTGCCGGGATCCGCGACACCATCCGCGCGGTCGCCGCGGCGGGGGGGCTCGCGGTCGAGGCCGAAATCGAGGACGGCGGGGAGGCGCTCGTGGTCCAGCTGCACGGGCAGGACCGGGAGTTCTTCCTCGAGCCCGACGGCCGCGGCGAGGTGCTGCGCGCCACCGAGCATCTGCTGCTGCGCCTCTACGGCGCGGCGCTCCAGCCGCGAAGCGTGCGCTTGACGGGCGAGGGCTTCCAGGAGCGGCGCGACGCGGCCCTCGTCGAGGAAGCGCGCCGGGTGGCCGAGGCCGTCCGCGGCGACGGCCAGGCCCGTACCCTGCGCGCGCTCAACGCCTACGAGCGGCGCGTGGTTCATCTGGCGCTGCAGGACGAGTCCGGGATCACGACCGCGAGCGCCGGCGAAGGCGCCGAGCGGCGCCTGACCATCGCGCCGGCCCCCGGGCCCCAGGGTGGCGATCCCGGTCAGTGAACACCGCGAAGCGCTCGAGGCGCTCGGCCTCGCGGGCTCGGCGCTCGGGCGCCTCGCCGCCTATCTGGACACGCTCGCGGCCTGGAGCCCGCGCGTCAACCTGACGGGCGCCCGCACCCCGGCGGAGCGCGTCCGGCTCTTGGTGGCCGACGTCGTGGCGGCGGCGGAGCTGCCCGAGGCCGGGCGGCTCATCGACGTGGGCTCGGGAAACGGCTCGCCCGGGCTCGTGCTGGCCCTGCTGCGGGACGACCTCGAGATCACGCTGCTCGAGCCGCGCGCGCGGCGCTGGGCGTTCCTGCGCGAGGCGGCCCGCGCGGCCGGGCGCTCTGGGGTGGAGGTCCAAAGGCGGCGCCACGACGGCTACCCCGGTCCCCCGGCCGCGACCGTGACGCTTCGGGCGCTGGCGCTGCCACTCGCAGAGCTCGGGCCGCTCGTCCTGCCGCACGGGCGTGTGATCGTGTTCGGGGCCCGGCCCGAGGGCGGCCCGGGCTTCGAGGCGACGCGCGAGGGAGACGGCCTGCCGGGAGGGGTGACGGTTTTCCGGCGCCGGTGACGGAGATGCCCCGAGCCCGCGCCGGGAGTGTGCCACGTGGCACACCCCGGGCGCCGATGTTTCACGTGGCACCCAGGGCGGTGCCTTGGGCTCGTGCTATCCTGCCGGCCTTCGGGCGGGGGACGGACGAGCAGCCTTGGGACGCACGATCGCGATCGCCAACCAGAAGGGCGGGGTCGGCAAGACCACGACCGCCGTCAACCTCGCCGCGAGCCTGGCGGCGGCGGAGCGTCGCGTGCTGGCCGTGGACGCAGACCCCCAGGGCAACCTGACCTCGGGGCTCGGCCGACGCTCCCGCGAGCGGCGTCCGAGCCTGTACGAGGCGCTCCTCGAGCAGCAGCCGCTCGAGACGCTCATGCTCTCGACCGATCTCGAGCACCTGACGCTCGTGCCCTCGGACCGCAATCTCACCGGCGCCGAGGTGGAGCTCGTGAGCGTCCTCGCCCGCGAGTACCGGCTGAAGGAGGCGCTCGCGCCCGTCGTCTCGCGCTTCGACTACGTGCTCGTCGACTGCCCGCCCAGCCTGGGGCTGCTGACCGTCAACGCGCTCACCGCCGCGCAGAGCGTGCTGGTGCCGATGCAGTGCGAGTTCTTCGCGCTCGAGGGGCTCTCCGAGCTCACCGCGACGCTCCAGCGCGTCAAGCGAGCGCTCAACCCCGAGCTCGAGATCGAGGGCGTGCTGCTGACGATGGTGGACGAGCGCACGAACCTCACGCAGCAGGTGATCGCCGAGGTACGTGAGCACTTCAAGGAGAAGGTGTTCGAAACCCAGGTGCCGAGGAGCGTCAGGCTCGCCGAGGCGCCGAGCTTCGGCCAGCCGGTGATCCTCTACGACATCCGCTCGCGCGGGGCAGAGGCCTACCTGCAGCTCGCCCGCGAGCTCCTGGCCCAGGGCCAGCTGGCGCTGTTCACCCCGTGAGCACGGGCAAGCGCAAGGCGCTCGGACGCGGGCTCGCGGCACTGATTCCGGAGCCGGAGCGCGACGCGGTGTCCCCCCCGGCTGCGGCCAGCGAAGCCCCGATCGATCGGATCGATCCCAACCCGTTCCAGCCGCGCACCGCGATCGACCCCGCGCGGCTCGCCGAGCTCAGCGCTTCGATCCGCGCCAGCGGGATCGTGCAGCCGATCTTGGTCCGGCGGCGCGGCGAGCGCTTCCAGATCATCGCCGGGGAAAGGCGCTGGCGCGCCGCACGGGCCCTCGGGCTCGCGAGCGTCCCGGTCACGCTGCGCGAGGTCGCGGACGGCGAGCTTTTGGAGCTCGCCCTTGTCGAGAACGTGCAGCGCCAGGATCTCACGCCGCTCGAAGAGGCCCAGGCCTTCGAGCGCCTGCAGTCGGAGCTCGGGCTGACGCAGGAGGAGATCGCGCGCCGCGTCGGACGCGACCGCACCACGATCGCCAACACGCTGCGGCTGCTGCGCCTGCCGCGTGAGCTGCGGGAGCTCCTGGGCCGGGGCACGCTCGACGCGGGCCACGCGCGCGCCCTGCTGGCGCTCGAGGCCACCGAGGACCAGCTGTCGCTCGGGCGCGAGGCCGCCCGCAAGGGGCTCTCGGTGCGCGAGGTCGAAAGGCGCGTGGCGCTCCTGCGCGCCCCGCGCGGCGCGCGGCCTGGCGCGCGCAAGGACCCGAACACGGGGGCCGCCGAGGAGCGGCTGCGGCGCGCGCTCGGCGCCAAGGTCGAGATCCGCCGCCGTGGCAAGGGCGGCGCGATACGCGTGCTGTTCCGGAGCGAGGCCGAGCTGCAAAGGCTTTTCGAGCTTTTGCTGCGCGCGGGGCGCGGGCGATAGCGTGCTAGTCTCAGCGGGATGCTGAAGATCAAGGGCTCGGCGGAGGACCTGAACGGCTTCCTGGACGACGGCACCGAGTTCTCGGGCGAGCTGCGTTTCCGCGACGTGATGCGGGTCGACGGTCGCCTCAAGGGCCGCGTCGTCTCGGACAACATGCTGATCATCGGCGAAACCGGGCAGGTGGACGCCGAGATCGAATGCGGCGTCGTCTCGATCCGCGGCAAGGTCACCGGCCAGGTCGTGGCGCGCCAACGCATCGAGCTGCTCGCCGGCTGCCGCGTGCTCGCGACGCTCGTCTCGCCCAAGCTCGTGATCGAGGACGGCGCTTTCTTCCAGGGCGACTGCCGGATGGGTGAGGGCGTCACGCTCGCTTCCGCGCCGAGCACCGAACGCATAGCACCCGCCCCGGCGCCCGCCGCCATTCTTCCTGCCGGGGCTCCCGACGGCGGCGAGAGCACGCCCTAGAAGCCACGGTGTTCGCCCAGGCACAGGCGCGCTCGATCCGGCCCGGCCCGTGGGCCCGGGCGTCCGGCTGGGCGCCGAACCGGCAGCGTCCCAGGCTGCGGTATAGAATAGTATCTTGTATACCACCACGGAATCGAGGCAAGGCTCGGCCCGGCCCCGCGAGCTGGGGCGGGCCGCGGTGAGCGACGAGCGCGAGCGGATCCGCCGGCTCACCGAGCAGGTGCGCTGCGCGGGTTGAGCGAGTAAGCTCGGGCCCGCCGAGCTCGCCCAGGTGCTGGGCGTCTTGACGCCATCCGACGACCCCCGCGTGCTGGTCGACCACCGAACCGGCGACGACGCCGGCGTCTTCCGCCTCGACGCGAGGACGGCGCTGGTGCAGACCGTCGATTTCTTCACGCCGGTCGTGGACGACCCCTACGCCTTCGGCGCGATCGCCGCCGCGAACGCGCTCTCGGACGTGTACGCGATGGGGGGCCGGCCGCTCACGGCGCTGTCGATCGCCGCGTTTCCGGAGCGCGACTTCCCGACCGAATGGGCGCGCGAGATCGTTCGCGGCGGCGCGGAGGCACTGCGCGCCGCGGGCTGCGCGCTCCTCGGCGGCCACAGCGTGCGCGATCCCGAGATCAAGTTCGGCTATGCGGTCACCGGCCTCGTCGACCCCGAGCGGATGCTGACCAACGCGGGCGGCCGGCCGGGCCAGGCGCTGGTGCTGACGAAGCCGCTCGGGACGGGCGTGATCGCGACGGCGCTCAAGGCGGGCAAAGCACCCGAGGCCGCCGTCGCCACCTCGACGCGCTCGATGACCCGGCTCAACCGCGAGGGCGCCGAGGCGGCGCTCCGCCACGGCGTCACCGGCGCGACCGACATCACCGGCTTCGGGCTCGTCGGGCACGCGGCGAACATCGCGCGCGAGAGCCGTCTCACGCTCGAGATCGAGCTCGAGGCGCTGCCGCTGCTGCCGGGGGCGCTCGAGCTCGCCGACGGGTACCAGGCGGGGGGACTCAAGGCGAACCGCCAGACGTTCGAGCCGCTCGTCGAGTACGGAGAGCGGACGGAGGAATCGCGCAAGGCGCTCCTCTACGACCCGCAGACCTCCGGCGGCCTGCTGCTGCTGGTGCCCGAGGCCGAGACGAGAGCGCTCGTCGCGAGCGTAGAGGGCGCCTCGGTCATCGGCCGGGCATACGCTGCGGGGCGGCGGCCCATCGTTGTGAAGGCCTGAGGCCAGGGCCGGTTCCCGTCAAGCCATCTAAGAATGTAACTTTGGGCTGCATCGTCGAGCCATCTAAGAAGTAACCCTGGGGTGGGGCCTGTGGGAGCTTGTGGACGCGGGGCCCCAGACTGGACTTCGAAGGCGCGTCCATGCCCGCGGCAGGCGCGGCAGCTTCCGCAGGCCGCTTCGAAGCTTGACCCCCGTGCCGTTTGGGAGAGGGGGTGCGGGGGAGAGGGTCGTGTGTCCTGGAGGCGTATA
>Ga0247727_10014144_pt1 | contig 13318 bp, 12 predicted proteins | sample WisWelCaveWW1625_FD_202498 | JGI IMG/M metagenome (GOLD analysis project Ga0247727, IMG submission 202498) | Biofilm microbial communities from Wishing Well Cave, Virginia, United States - WW16-25 | ecosystem: Environmental > Aquatic > Deep subsurface > Groundwater > Cave microbial mat | place... | reverse complement strand
ATCACCCACGACTTGCGCGTCGCGTCGCAGGTTTGCGACCACGTGGCGGTCATGTCGAAGGGCGTGGTCGTCGAGTACGGACCGGCAAAGGACGTTTTCAGCTCGCCCAGCCACGAGTACACGCGCGCGCTGTTCGCCGCGGCGCCGGGCCGGGGCTTCGCCTTCGGCAGAACGTAGAATCCGCCCCATGGACCGGCTCAGGAAAGCGGCGATGCGGGTCCCGGGGCTCGAGATTCGAATCGTGCAGCGCTGCAACTCCACCAACGCGGTGTTGCTGGCAGGGAAATTCGACCATCCGGTCCTGCTCGCTGCCGAGGAGCAGACCGCCGGCCGCGGGCGCCGCGGGCGCCAGTGGCACTCGGCGCCGGGCGCCGGCGCCACCTTCTCCATCCTGCGGCGCATGCAGTGCGCGCCGCAAGCGCTGCCGGGGCTCTCGCTCGCGGTCGGCGTGGCCGCGGCGCGCGCGCTGCGCGCGCTCGGCGCCGGCGAAGTTTCGCTCAAGTGGCCGAACGACCTGCTCGCCGGGGGCCGCCATGCAGACGCCAAGCTCGGCGGCGTGCTGATCGAAACGCGGGTCCAGGGCGAAAACATCCTTGCGGCGGTCGGCATCGGCATCAATTGCCGCCCGGTACGCGGCCTGGCAGCGCGGTTGCGGCGCAAGCTGATCGCGCTCGATGACCTGGTGCAGCCCGCACCGTCCCGCAATCGCGTGATCGCTGCGGTCGCCAGGGAGGTGCTGGCGGCGCTGGCGACCTACGAGCGCGCGGGGCTGGCCGCTTTTGCCGAGGATTGGCGCGCCATGCACGAGTACGAAGGCCGCCGCCTGCGGGTGCGCCTCGCCGATGGTTGCACCGTCAGCGGCATCGCGGCGGGACTGGCGCCGAGCGGCGCGCTGCGGCTGCAGACGCGCAGCGGCACGCGCGAGGTTGCCGATGGCCGCATTGTTTTGGCGGGGACTGCGTGATCCTCGCCATCGATGCAGGCAATTCGCGCGTCAAATGGGGCTGGTACGACACGCAACTGCGCGGCCGAGGCGGCTGGTCGAGCATCGCCAACGTGTCGCTGATCGAGTTCGCGGCGTCGAGCGATCACGTCAATCCCTTCTCGGTGACGCACGACAGTCCGTCGCGCATCGTCATCTCCAACGTCGCCGGCGAGGGCGCGCACCAGTTGCTGGTGAACTGGACCAGCATCTTCGACGCCGCACCGGAGTGGGTGCATGGCGAGCGCAAGCTCTGCGGCGTAAGAAACCTCTACGACCGGCCCGAGCTGCTGGGACCCGACCGCTGGGCGGGGTTGATTGCCGCGCGGGCGCTCGAACCGGGCCGCGCCTGCTTGGTGGTCAACGCGGGCACCTGCACGACGGTCGACGTGCTTTCTGCCGAAGGAGAGTTCACCGGCGGCCTGATCCTGCCCGGCATCGACTTGATGCGCTTCGTGCTGCACGAGCACACCGGCCGCCTGCCGCTGCAGCAGGGACGATTCGTTGCCGCGCCGCGCAACACCATCGACGCGATCGAGACTGGCTGCCGGCATGCGCAGGCCGGCGCCGTCGAGCGCATGCTCCGGACGATGGGCGCGGACAGCGCCTGCCTGGTCTCGGGCGGCGGCGGGCCGGCTCTCATCGAACGCCTCGAGCGGTCGTGCCGCTACGTGGAAAACCTGGTGCTCGAGGGCCTGGCGCGGATCGGCGCCGCGTGAAGTCGCGGATTTCCTCGTGAGAGCTTTGTTTCTCCTTCTGCTCGCGGCCAACCTGGCGCTCTACGCCTGGTCGCAGTACTACGCGGCGGCCGACGGCGCCCTGGATTCCGAACCGCAGCGCCGGCAGTTGAACCCCGAGAAAATCCGCCTGCTGGAGGGCAGCGAATTGTCGGGCCTCGCCTCGGCCAAGCCGAAGCCTGCGGCAGCGGGGGGAATCTGCATCGAATGGGGCGGCTTCGCGGTTGCGGAAGCGCCGAAGGCGGAACAGGCGCTCGCGCCGCTCGCGCTGGGCGCGCGCCTGTCGCAGCGCCGCAGCGAGGAAACCGCCGGCTGGTGGGTCTTCATCCCGCCGCAGGGCAACCGCGCGGCCGCGCAGAAGAAAACGACGGAACTGAAAGCGCTCGGAATCGACGACTATTTCATCCTGCAGGACGAAGGCAATCTGCGCTGGGCGGTGTCGCTCGGCGTATTCAGCAGCGAGGAGGCGGCCAGGCACCGTCTCGAGGAATTGCGCGCGCGCGGCGTGCGCAGCGCGCAGACTGGCGAGCGCGACACGCGGGTGGCGAAGCACTGGTTCCAGTTGCGCGGCGCAGACGCGCCGCTGCAGGCGAAACTCCGGGAAGCGGCGCAAGGTTTCCCCGGCACCGAAATCCGGGATTGCCAAGGCTAGCCGATCGGAATGGCCCCGCCGGGCAGGTGCTGCGCGATCAGTTCCAGCAGCCGGTCGGCACGCACCGGCTTGGTCAGGTAGCCGACCGCCCCCAGTTCCTTGCCGCGATGGTCGCCGTCTTCCATCGAGGTGAGGAAAATCACAGGGATGTAGGGCAGCGTGGTGTCCGACTTGAGCGCCGCGACGAACTCCAGGCCGTCCATATGCGGCATTTTGATGTCCGACAGGATCAGGTCCGGGGGATGCTCCAGCAGCTGGTAGCCGGCGCTGATGGCGTCGGCCGCGGTGCTCACCTCGTAGCCGGCAGAGGCGAGGTGCATGCGCAGCAGCTCGCGCAGGCTCTCGTCGTCGTCCACCACCAGGATCCTCGCGGCCATTTGTTCGTCGTCGGCTGGATGGTGCTGATGCCCCGAATCGAACGGGGGACCTACTGATTACGAATCAGTTGCTCTACCAGCTGAGCTACATCAGCATAGTTGCCCGCAGTCGCTGCCGGGGGAAGCGGATTATACCCCCCGGCCCCTGCGGCCCCGGCCGGCGCGTGAACTGGTTCCGCCATAAGCGTCCGCGCTGCGCCGTTCGGGAGGCGAATCCGACCGCCGGTCGCCAGAATATTGTGTCTCCCGCCGCCGGCCCGCAGCATGTCGCGCAAATGTCATTGCATCGGCCGCGCCGGGCGAAGGGGTTCAGCATCATCGAATTGATGGTGACCGTGGCCGTGGTCGGCGTCACCGCGGTCATTGCCCTCCCCGCCATGGGCGACTTCGTCAGCGACATGCGGATCAGCGCCAAGACCAACGACCTGCTGGCATTCTTCAACCTCGCGCGCAGCGAAGCGGCCAAGCGCGGCGCGCGTGTCACGATCTGCATCAGCAGCGACCAGGCGACCTGCGCCACGGGCGGCACCGACTGGGCGGCGGGCGCGCTGGCGTTCATCGATGGCGACGCCAACGGGCAGGTCAACGGCACCGACACCATTTTGCGGGTTCTGGATGCCATGCCGGCCAACTTCACCGTAACCGCGACCACCGCGTTCGCGACCGGCTATTACTTCTACTACCGGCCTTCGGGAGCGGCCAGCTCGGCGGGCACGCTGCGCCTGTGCCGCAGCGGCCGCTTTCAGCGCAACATTTCCGTGAGCACGATCGGCCGGCCGATGTCCACCGCAACGACCACGACATGCGCATGAGACGCCGCCGCCGCACCCCCGGGACTGATCGGGGCTTCACCATGCTGGAGGTGCTGATCTCGCTCCTGATCATCTCGATCGGCATGCTAGGGCTCGCCAGCCTGCAGGCCCTCTCGCTCAAGAACGGCCAGAGCGCCTATTACCGGTCGGTGGCCACCCAGCTCGCCTACGACATGAGCGACCGCATGCGCGGCAACATCAACGGTGTTCTCGGCAACGCGTACAACCGCACCGGCATCAATACCGATTACTCCACGGCGGTCGCCAACTGCGGGACCACGGCCGGCTGCGTCGCCGCGGACCTCGCCACCAATGACGCCTTCGAATGGCAGCAGCTCGTCGCCACGCTGCTCCCCGGGGGCGAAGGCATCGTGTGCATGGACGGCGTGCCGAACGACGGCACCACCGCGCTCAACCATGGCTGCGATGGCGCCATTCCGGCCAACCCAAACGAGCGTCCGCTGCACGCGGTGAAAATCTGGTGGCAGGACGACCGCAGCGCGGCGAACACCACTGGCGCCAAAAAACTCTTCGTGTACGCCTTCCGCCTGTGAGGCGCATCACCGCGCGCGGCTTCACGCTCATCGAGCTGATGGTCGGGCTGACCCTGGGCATGCTGCTGTCGCTGGTGGTCGCGCAGCTCTTCAGCAATTCGCGGGAGGCCAGCCGGGCCACCGAAGACGGGGCGCGGGTCCAGGAAAGCGCGCGCTTCGCCACCGAAGTCCTCGGCCGCACCGTCCGCATCGCCGGATACAAGAACAATCCGGCCGGGCTCAGCAGCGACGTGTTCCCGGCCGGCGCTCTTGCGCTCGAAGGCACCGACGGCGCCGGCACCGCCAGCGACACGCTCATCGTGCGGTTCCAGGGCGGCGGCGCCGTGTCGGGCACCGCGGACAGCACCATCCTCGATTGCCTCGGCAACCCGGTCGCCCCGGATTACACCGCGACCTACAACAAGGCCTACAACAAGTTCAGCATTTCGAACGGCGCCGACGGGCGCAACGCGCTTTACTGCAGCAACGATCCGGCGGTGAACCCGGGAACGGAGCTGGTTCCGGGCGTCGAGGCGATGCAGGTCATTTACGGTGAGGACACTGGTACGCTCGACGGTACCGCCGACCGGTTCGTGCCCATCGGCTCGGTCACTACCCTGGACAACGTCGTCGCGGTGCGCTTGTACCTGCTCCTCTCGGGCAGCGAGAAGGTGCGGCTCGATACCGCCGCGGCCAACTACCCGGTCGGCGGCGTCACTTACACCTACAGCGACCAGAAAATCCGGCGCGTCGTCACCACCACCGTGGTGCTGCGCAACCGCGCCCCCTGACATGACCCGGACTGCGCGCATGCGAACGATCCGAACGGGCACGCCCGGGCGCGAGCGAGGCGCCATCCTCATCATCGCGCTCATGTTTCTGGTGCTGCTGACCATCGTCGGCGTGGCGAGCATTTCCAGCACCACGCTGGAAGAGAAAATGGCCGGCAACATGCGCGAGCAGGTCAATGCGTTCCAGGCAGCCGAGTCGGCGCTGCGCGACGCCGAGATCGACCTGGAGACCCTGATCGGCGGCGCGGGCAACCGCGACGCCGCGCTCGGCATCGGCAATGGTTACTTCAACACGCTGTGCAGCGCCGCGTTCACCAACGGCGTGTGCAGGCAGCCCGCCGTGCCGGCCGGGACCTTCCAGACCGAGATCGTCACCGCCGCGGGTTGGGATTGGGCGAGCGTCACCAAGACGGTAGGCTACGGTACCTTCACTGGCGCCAGCCCGTTCACCGGCCTGTTTCAACAGCCGCGCTACGTCATCGAGTACCTGGAAGAGAAAAACGACGCCACCACCACTCCCACCACGCGTTACTTCCGCGTTTCGGCACGGGGCTGGGGCGCCAATGCGAACACCGCCGTCACGCTGCAGACGGTCTACAAGATGCCGTTGAACTGACCCCGAGGTCCGATATGAACCGCCTTCTCCCGTCCCCGCTCATTGGTCTTTCGCGCGGCGCGGCCGCGCTCGCCGCGGCGGGCGCGCTGCTGCTCCCTACGCAGGCCGGCGCGCTCGACCTGGGCACGCAGCCGCTCTACCTGGGCGGCTCGGTGCCGCCGATCGTGATGCTGCTCACCCCCAAGGACCACCAGTTATTCAAGAAGGCCTACGACGATTTCTCGGACCTGGACGGCACGCTGCCCGGCGGCGACACCGCGCTGGAGACCAGCTACAAGCACTCGATCGACTACTACGGCTACTTCGACCCGTTCAAGTGCTACCTCTACAGCAACGCCAACGGCCGCTTCGAGCCCTCGACCATCACCGCGGACAAGTACTGCGCCGCCAGCACAGCCTGGAGCGGCAACTTCCTCAACTGGGTATCGATGTCGCGCATCGACATCATGCGCCGGCTCCTGTACGGCGGCAAACGCTCGACCGACACCGCCACCACGGTGCTCGAACGCGAGTTGATCCCGACCGAAGCGCACGCGTGGGCGAAGCACTACCGTGGCACGGACCTGTACCAGCTGACGCCATTCACCGCCAGCCAGGTATTGACGACGGCGAGGATTTATACCAGTGCGACCAGCCTTACCTTCGCCGGGACCGGGACCCGAGTCTACAGCGTCACCAATACAAGTTCGGACGCGCATCCGATGATCCTGGGGGACCAGGTGTCCGTCTGCCGCGCCGCGCCCAACAGCAGCCAGTGCATGTTCGGCCAGATCACCACGACCTCCAGCACCAGCGTGACCGTGACGATCCACGGCCAGGCAGCCGGGAACCCCGCCGGCAGCTTCACCGACTGGCGGATCACCAACCACAGTTCGGCCGGGATCTCTTTTTGCAACACGACGCAGGCGACCAGCGGCACTTCTCACGGCTCGACCGCGGCGCCTCTCGTGCGCGCCGCGGCCGGCGACTACACATTGTGGGGTGTCGGCGACGGCACCGCCTGCCGCTGGTCGGATGAGACCGGCGGCGTCAACGGCAACCGGCGAATCGACACCGAAATGGACGCCAACGCCAATGCGCCGCTGCGCAATACCGCGGGCCTTCCGACCACGCACCTGAACAACGGCGGGGTCGCGAACGGCGACTACAACGCGCGTATCCTGGCGTGCGACACGTCGCTCATCGGCGCCGAGGCCTGCACCCAGTACCCGAACGGCAACTTCAAGCCTACCGGCCTGCTGCAGGACTACGCCTCGGGCTCGCAGAAGAAGATCAAGTTCGGCCTGTTCACCGGCAGCTACGCCAAGAACAAGACGGGCGGCATACTGCGCAAGAACCCCGGCTTCCTCGACAGCACGACGAGCGCGCTGCCGAGCAACTTTGACGCCGCGGCCGACGAGATCAACGGCGACTCCGGCGCCTTCAATACCGCCGTGACGGGCATCATCCGGAGCTTCGACGTGCTCAAGCTTTACGGATACACCTTCGCCGGCGGGACCGGCTCGTACACCGCCAGCGACGGTTGCGGCCTGCTCAGCCCGGACCCGGCCGAGGGCATTTGCACCTCCTGGGGCAATCCGCTCTCGGAAGTCTACGTCGAAACTCTGCGCTATCTCGCCGGCAAAAGCGGACCGTACTCAGTCTCGATCGCCGTAACTACAACCACGGCGACCGCCGCGGCCGGGGCTACAGCGGTCACGGTCGCATCTACAACGCTGGTTGTGAACGGCAATGCGATCACTATCACCCTGGACAACGGATCGCTGCATTCGGCGACCGTCAACGGAACCCCCACTGCGACATCCATCCCCTTCACGCCGGCGATCCCTGCCGGCAGATCTGTTCTGAATGCAGCCGCGATTGCGCGCGTGGACTCGTTCAGCTACACCCAGGCCGGCTCGAAAGACGCCACCGTCGGCCTGCTGCAACCCGCCTGGGTCAACCAGCTTACGAGCACGAACTTCTGTACGCCGCTCAACGTCATCGTGATGAACGCGAGCGTCAGCTCCTACGACAACGACCTGGTGCCCTCCGACCTGTTCCCCGCGGGCAGCACGGCGGTCACGCTGACCAATACCATCGGCGGCACCGGCTACGAAGGCCTCAGCGGCAGTGTTCTCATCGGCAACAACGGTACCACCAACAACGGTATTTGTTCGCCGAAGACCATTGGCGCGTCACCCAACGGGCTGGGCAACATATTCGGCATCTGCCCCGAAGCCCCGGCGCTGCGCGGCAGCTACCAGATGGCCGGCGCGGCCTGGTGGGCGAGGACCAACCGCATCCGCAGCGACATCACCGGCGTTCCGCCGAGCGACACCAGATCGCTCAAGGTCACCACCTACGGCGTGGCGCTCGCGAGCGCGGTGCCGACGATCCAGATCCCGGTGCCCGGTACCAGCCCGGTCACCTACGTCACCATCCAGCCGACCGCGCGCACCTTCAATGGCGCGATTGACCGCGGCCACGGCAGCATCGTCGATTTCAAGGTGATCCGCCAGAACCTCGCCGCCGGCACCGGCAAATTCTTCGTCAGCTGGGAGGACAGCACCCAGGGCAACGACTACGACCTCGACATGTGGGGCACCATCAGCTATTCGTTCCCGTCCGCCGGCCAGATTCAGGTCACCACTGACGTCATCTATGGCGCGGCCGGCCACTCGATCGCCTTCGGCTACGTCATCAGCGGAACCACCGACGGGGAGGGCGCCCATTTCACTTCCGCGCACAAGGGCGGCGGCGGGACGGTCATCAGCTACCACTACCCGACCGGATTTAATACCAGCCTCACCGGCAACAATGAATGCAACGACTGCAGCACGGCCAATGCGGCGGCGTCCAAAAGCTACACCGTAGCGGCGGGCGGCGCCGCGAGCGTCCTCAAGGAGCCGCTCTGGTACGCCTCCAAGTACGGCGGCTTCGTCGACCAGGACGGCAACAACAGACCCAACCTGGTGCAGGAATGGGACAGCAAGAACAACATCACCGGCGCCGACGGCGCCGACGCCAACCCCGACACCTTTTTTCCGGTGACCAACCCCGGCGCGCTGCAGCAGGCGCTCGACAGAGCCTTCATCAGCGTGCTGCAGGTGTCCTCGGCCTCGTCGGTGGCGACCAACTCGACCTCGCTGCAGTCGGGCTCGACCGTCTTCCAGGCGCGCTTCAACGCCAACGAGTGGAGCGGCCAGCTGCTCGCATTCAGCATCTCTACCCTGGGCCTGATCGACCCGGCGCCGCTGTGGGACGCGAGCCAGCTCGTGCCGGCGGCGAGCGCGCGCAGCATCGTCACCTTCAAGCGCGATCCCGGCAACCAGGCGCAAGGCGATCCCGGCGGCAAGGGCGTCCCGTTCCGCTGGGCCAACATGAGCACGCTGCAGCAAGCCGACCTCGGCAAGAACGCCGCCGGCACCGCCGACGTCGCCGGCACCTTGTGCACCGGCGTCACCGTAACCGGCTTCACGCCCGCCGGATGCACGCTGCAGGGTTCGCTGCGGCTCAACTGGCTGCGCGGCGACCCGGCGAACGAGGGCGCGACCGCATCCAAGTACCGCTTGCGCCCCTCCACCAAGCTCGGCGACATCGTCAATTCGACGCCGACCTTCGTCGGCCCGCCGAGCACGCTGCAGTACGGCGAGTTCAGCCCGCCCGCGGCGGTTTACTCCGCCACCAGCGAACCGACCTTCGCCGCCTGGGCCAGCGACCCCGCGCGCGCCAACCGCAGGGCGATGATCTACGCCGGCGCCAACGACGGCATGATGCACGGCTTCGATGCCTCCACCGGATCGGGCAGGGGCGTGGAGAAGCTCGCCTACGTGCCGGCCACCTCCTACCGGCATCTGACCAAGCTCACCGACAAGACCTATTCGCACCGCTATTTCGTCGATGGCTCGCCCACCGTGGCGGACGTGAGATACCAGGACGGCAGCTGGCATACGATCCTCGTCGGCGGGCTGAATGCCGGCGGCCAGGGCGTGTTCGCGCTCGACATCACCGATCCGGGCCCGTCCGCCGACCCCGCCAATCCGGGCCAGTTCACCGAGGCCAACGCCAATAGTCTGGTGCTGTGGGAGTTCTCCGATCACAACGACAGCTGGCTCGGCAACACCTACAGCCAGCCGACGGTGGCGAAGATGAACAACGGCCGCTTCGCGGTGATTTTCGCCAGCGGCTACAACACTTCGATCGGCGAAACAGGCGACACGCTGCTCGGCTCCGGTTGCGCGACGCTCTACATTCTCTACGTCGACGGCGGCATTGACGGCGTCTGGACGTCCGGAACCGATTTCCGCTTCATCGACGTTCTTACGGGTTGCTCGACGAGCAACCCGAACGGGCTCGCCACCCCGCGCGCCCTGGACGTCGACAGTAACGGCACCGCCGACTACATCTACGCCGGCGACCTGAACGGCAGGATGTGGAAGTTCGACGTGAGGGACGCCAACCCGAGCAATTGGGTCATCGCCAACGGCGGCTCGCGCCTGTTCAGGGCGAGGGACGCCAACGGTAATCCGCAACCGATCACCGCGGCGGCCACGACCATCCACCCGAACACCGACACGGCCGCCCTCGGCGTCGGGAGCATGGTGCTGTTCGGCACCGGCAAGTACCTGGAGCAGGTGGACGACTCGCCGGTGTTCACCAATGACAGCTTCTACGGCATCTGGGACAAGCACGACGGCTCCACCGTCTCCAGCACCCCCAACCGCAACGCCCTGCTGGAGCAAAAGGTGCTGGGCGCGACCGTGTCGAACCCGACCGGCGCCACCCTGGACAACCCGGCCACGACCACGGTTGACGAGAGCGGCTTTCGCATCACCACGCCCTACCGGCCGAATTACGGCGGCGGAACCCGCACCAACACCCAGTTCGGGGAGAGCAATTCCTCGGCGGTGGACGCGACCGCCACCAGCCCGGCGCATCGCGGCTGGTACCTGGATTTCCCGTTCTCGGGCGATTCGGGTGCCCTCACGCCGGGCACCGGCGAGAGGGTCGTGTTCCGGCCGATCCTCAGCACCGGCAAGCTGGTGTTCACGACGCTGATCCCGAGCACCCTGTCCTGCCAGTTCGGCGGCACGAGTTTCCTCATGGACCTCAATCCGATCACCGGCGGCCGGCTCGCCATTTCGCCGTTTGACGTCAACAACGATTCCAACTTCAGCGACGCGGACAAGATCCTGGACCCGTACGGCAACCCGGTGTACGTGAGCGGCAAGGCCTCCTCCATCGGCATCGTGCCGACGCCGACGGTGATCCAGATGACGCCCGGGGTCGGCGGCACGCCGGGCAAGGAAGTGAAGGTGCTGTCGGGCTCCTCGGGCCAGTTGATTTCGGTGCTCGAATCTGGCGAGCCCGGAACCCTGCCCGGCGCCACCGGCAGGCGGGTACTATGGCGCCAATTGTTCACCGACTGACGAGGACCGGCCATGCAAAAGGCAGCTGCGGGTTTCACGCTGATGGAGTTGATGATCGTGGTTGCGATCATGGGCATCCTTGCCGCGGTGGCTTACCCGAGCTACACGCAGTACGTGCTAAGGGGCAAGCGCGCCGAGGCGAAGACCCGCTTGCTGCAGGTCGCGCAGTTGCAGGAACGCTTTTTTTCGGAGAACAACGGTTACACGGTCAACATCGCGTCACTGCTCGGTGTCGCCGGCACGGTCTACTCCAGCGAGGCCAACAACGCCACCAGCGGCTACCAGATCACCGCCGCCGCGGGTACCGGCGCCGGACAGACGATCGCCAATTCATTCGTGCTGACGGCGACGCCGCAACTGACGCAGACCGATGACACCAAGTGCGGCACGTTGACGCTCGCCCACACCGGCGCCAAGAGCAAGACCGGCACCGGCACGCTGTCCGACTGCTGGAACTGAGGGCGCGGCGCGTGGCACCTTGGCTGGCACCGCGGCTCGCGCCGGCCCTGCTGATCCTGCCGGCGATCCTGCTGTCGATCCTCCAATGCGCGCCCGCCGCCGCGCAACAGTATCGCTGGATCGACGAGCAGGGCCGCGTGCAGTACACCGGCACGCCGCCGCCGGCGACGGCGAAGAACGTGCAGACCAAAAAGTTCGGCGACGCTCCGCGGGCCGCGGCGGACGGCGGGCGCTCGCTCGACGAGGCGGTGAAGCGCGCCCCGGTGGTGCTGTACACCTCGCCCAATTGCCTCGCGCCGTGCCGGGAGGCGCGCCAGCTCCTCGACGGGCGCGGTGTTCCTTTCACCGAGATTTCAGCGTTCGACGAAGCCTCCATCGCCGAACTGAAGCGCGCCGCGGGCGATGCGAAGATCCCGACCCTGAAGGTGGGCGCGGAAACGCGCGTCGGATTCAGCGCTGCCGCCTGGGCGGCCGCCTTGGACGCCGCAAGATATCCCGCGGCCGGCGCGGCGGGCGCGAAACCGCGCGCGCTTCCCGCGCTGAAGCTCTACACCAATTCCGGTTGCGGCGCGCTGTGCGATGAAGCGCGCGCGTACCTGGCGTCGCAACAGCTGCAGTTCACCGAGATCCCGGTCGAGGATCCGGCCGGCATGGATGAGCTGCGCAAGCTCACCGGCCAGCGCAACGTCCCGGTGCTCACCGTCGGCAGCTTCGTGCAGCGCGGCTACGACGCGGGGCTTTACTCGCGCGCGCTCGAGTCCGCGGGCTACCGGGCGGCCGCGAAATGAGAATTCTTGCGGTCGCGTCGGCCGTCGTTCTCGCCGCCGCCGGCGCGCAGGCGCAGGCGCCGGCGCCGAAGGTGTTCCGTTGCACCGACGAAAAAGGCGCGATCATCTACACCGACAAACCCGCTGCGAGGTGCAAGACCGTGCGCATCGACGCGCCGCCTGCGGGAGCACCCAAGCCGGCGGTCAAGGCGCGGCCCGCCCCTAAAGCGCGAACCGTGGCGCGCGCCCCCGAACCCAGAACGCAGAAAACGCATTGCGCCGCGATTTCGAAGGTAGCCGCCGACTTTGCCGCGGGCAAGACCGGCGGCCTCGATGCCGCCGGCGCCGCGCAGCGGCGGGCGGGCGTCGATAAGGAGATGTCCGAGAACTGCCGGTAGCGAGGCGCGGTGGGCGGCGCCGGACCGTTACGGGGTCCCGCGCCGCGCCAGTTCGCGCGGCAGCGTGAATACCACGTGCTCGGCGGCGCCTTCGAGCGACCGCACGCTTTTCGCGCCCAGTTCCGTCAGCCGTTCGATCAGCTCGTTCACCAGCACTTCCGGCGCCGAGGCGCCCGCGGTGACGCCGACGCGCGGCCTGCCCGCGATCCACTCGGGCTTCAGCTCCGCGGCGCTGTCCACCATGTAGGCCTCGACGCCCATGTTCTGCGCCACCTCGCGCAGGCGGTTCGAGTTCGAACTGTTCGGCGAACCGACCACGATCACCACGTCGCAGCGCGGCGCCATGAACTTCACCGCGTCCTGGCGGTTCTGGGTCGCGTAGCAGATGTCGTCCCGCTTGGGCCCGCGGATCGACGCAAAGCGCGCGCGCAACGCCGCCACGATCTGCGCCGCATCGTCCACCGACAGCGTGGTCTGGGTCACGTAAGCGAGCCGGCCGGGCTTGTTCACTGCCAGCCGCGCCACGTCCTCGACCGTCTCGACCAGGTGCATGCCGGTCTCGGACTGGCCCATGGTGCCCTCGGATTCCGGGTGGCCGCGGTGCCCGATCATCACGATGTCGAAGCCTTCGCGCAGCATTTTCGAGACTTCGACGTGCACCTTGGTGACCAGCGGGCAGGTGGCGTCGAACACCTTGAGGCCGCGCGCCTCGGCGTCGCGCCGGATCGCCTTCGAAACGCCGTGCGCCGAGAAGATCACGGTGCTGCCGCGCGGCACCTCGTC
>Ga0247727_10014143_pt1 | contig 13319 bp, 6 predicted proteins | sample WisWelCaveWW1625_FD_202498 | JGI IMG/M metagenome (GOLD analysis project Ga0247727, IMG submission 202498) | Biofilm microbial communities from Wishing Well Cave, Virginia, United States - WW16-25 | ecosystem: Environmental > Aquatic > Deep subsurface > Groundwater > Cave microbial mat | place... | reverse complement strand
TGCCTCAGTGCTTTCGTCGGTCATAAACGGCATCTTCAAAAACATCATAGCTCGAAGCGCTCGCCTTCCTTAGCAATATCAAATCCCGCATCTTTAATGCGTCGCGCAGCTTCGCTATCGTCGCGCAACGCCGGGTTGGTATGATTCAAATGAATGAATCGGATTTTTTCCTTTTCAACTTTTGGAAGCGTAGAAAATCGCTGCATGCTCTCAACAATAAACGGATGGGGAATCTCCGACATCGCCCGTCCGGTAACTTCGCCGTCTGCGTAGAATGTTCCATCAAGATAAGCACGGTCAACTTTTGAAAGCACATCTTCGATGCGTATCGTCCACTTCTCCCACTTGTCAATGTCGGGAATAAAAATCACCGCGCGCTGCGGGCCGGAGATGCGAAAGCCGACAGTCTCAGAATATTCATCGCGATGCGGCACGAGAAATGGCTGCACGGAAATTCGCTCGTTCAATTTCACTGCCACGCCATCATGCAACGGCTGCAGAATAATATTGCGCAAACGGACCAATTGATCCCACGGGCCGGAGATCGAAAGAAATTCCATCATTCGCGGCATGGCATAGACCGGTACATCTCGCGCACCGATCACCTCGCGACCGAGATGCATCAAGCCGGTGTAATGCCCAATGTGGCCGTGCGTGAGAAAAATACCGGTAAGCGCGGGCTGGTTTTTAATCGGAGCGATTTCATCGAGCGCGCGAAGCTGCGCCGGAAAATCCGGCGTCGCGTCGATCATCCAGCGTTCGGAAGTCTTTGGATCAACGATGGCAAGGCACGACACGCGACGCCGCAAAGCAGAATTTGTCCACGCCTCGCGACAGCATTCACTCGCGCATCCTGCATGAGGCACGCCGCCATCCTGCGCGACGCCAAGCACCACGACGAAAGGACCGGCGTCGCGCATTATTTCGCTTGAAAAATCAAACAGGGACACCAAAGCAATGAAGAGCGAGAACATGAATAAGAAATGATTTTTCTTTCAACACAAAAAAGGCAAAACGATTTGTGGCAAAACCATTAGAAGCTTCGTTTGAGATCAATAGTATTGCCCGAAATAGTTTTGCCTTTGAATATCGTCACAAATAAACTTTCAGAATTTTATTTAGAGTTTAAGCGCCTTTGTGTTACTTGATCCCCAACAGCTCAATGTCGAAAATCAAAGTCGCATTCGGCCCAATCTTGCCGCCGGAGCCTCGCGACCCGTAGCCGAGATTCGCCGGAATGAACAACTGCCACTTCGAGCCAACGTGCATGAGCTGCAACGCCTCGGTCCATCCGGCAATCACGCCGTTCACCTGGAAGGTGGCGGGTTGATTTCTTTTATACGAGCTGTCAAACTCGGTTCCGTCAAGCAACGTGCCGCGATAATGCGTGGTGACGGTATCGGTCAATTCCGGTGTCGGGCCGGTTCCGGCAGTGATCACTCTGTACTGCAATCCGCTGGCTAAGGTGACCACGCCTTCCTTGTTTTTATTCTCGGCAAGAAAAGTCTCGCCTTCCTTCATGTTCTTATCTGCTTCCATGCTTGCTTTCTCCCTTTGTTTTACACTCATCTCTTGCTGAAACTGCGTCATGCACTGACTAATTTCAGCTTCCGTCATGAGCGCTTGAGCGCCGGACAACGCATCTTGGATACCGCGCGCCAGGATGGCGGTATCGACCTCGATCAATTGCTGCTTGAGATTATTGCCAAAGTTCAACCCAATGCTGTAGCTGACCCTCGCCTTTTGATCTTCTAGAACGATGTTTTGAGGGCCTTTATCCTGACAGGCCAGCAAACCAAAAACTAAAGCTGCCAAAAGTTGCATACGCATGAGTTCTCCGTAACTATTGAAGGTGTGGTTCCAATCAGTGCAGATGCTTAACCCGCACCTGCAAACATTTATGGGAAACTTATCCAAATCTGCCGCAAAAGTCAATGGGAAGTAATGCGCCAAAATACTTCGGTGCGTATTGAGTTGGATGAAGGTTCATATTGATGTTCAACTTATCGTGGTTATTCCGGTGATGTTCTAACATAAAGGACTTGCAACAATTTTGTTGGATGTAGAAATACGAAAATTTATATTTGGTTTGAGATGGGGAGCACATCTTAATTAGTCAGCTTCCTAACACTCGAACTCTATATCTCTCATAGAAAATGATGACTCCAGGAATTCGTCCAGGTGAGAGCCCACAGTTCTACAAAATGGATGAATATATTTTTCAGAATCTTTGCCGTGATATTTTCGACGCAGAGCCGAATATTGTTAGTTGTGACGTTTACGGAGTTCGTGGTCAATCTCAGGATGGTATTGATCTATTGGCACACCGCGGGGTTGGTGATGGAATTGAGGTTGGACAGTGCAAGTGCTATAGGAGTTTTTCACATAGACAAATTAATGAGGTTTCAGATGAGTTTTTCAAATACTGGGATCGTTGGTCTAAAGAAAATGTTAAACGGTTTGTTTTATTTGTTGCATGTGATTTGAATCAACGACAGCAGCAAGATGAAATACTGAAGCAAAGGAAATGCTTTGAGTCATACAGGGTAGCCTATGAGGTTTGGTCAGCCGCAAAAATAAGAAACAAATTGCGACAAAGACCAGGTATCGTTGCGTCAAACTTTTCTAATCCGGAGTATTGGATAAGAGCGATTTGTGGTAGAGCATCCCACACATCAACAATTTTAGAACAACAATCCAAATCAGTAGTTATTGTTGAAGCAGCATTAATAAGCCACAGTAAGGAACTTGCAAGAGAGATTTCCGATGATATTGAGCATCAATTGCTAGACATGGTTATTGCCTTTAGGGAAGGACATAAGGATAAAGCTATAAAGTGGATAAAGAATTTGAAAGATAATGGTAGTCGATGGCTTACCTTGTCAAAAGAGGCGAAGGCCAAAGTGTTGCTTTTAGAAGCAAACTTGGAATTAGGAGCTACAAATAATCTTCCACTGGTCAAAAAGTTAGCGGATGAAGCAGAATCACTAGCGCCTGCTATCAATCAGAGGCGATTACGAGCCTTGATTGCTCGCTTCGAAAATAAACCTAATGTAGCGTTAGAATTGCTCGCAGATCAAGAAGACATAGACAGCCTCAACCTCAGAGCTGCAATTCTACTTGAAATGGGGCGAGTTGATGAATGTAATAAGATCTTAAAATTCGAAGAGGATGAACTCGGAATCGATGGAAAAGCTTAGACCAAACGCAGAAACATTCAGACTTCGTGCCCTTACGACCCTTTTGAACAAAGATATTGACAGGGCCGGGCTCGAAATTAGAAAAGCACTTGAATTAGAACCACGGTGGGAAATCATTCGCTTCACTGCGGCGACTATAGATTATTACAGTGCTTTGTCGAGGGCTGTACTATCAGATCACTTTGACTCATGGCCATTGCCTATTGATTGGGCCTTTGTGAAGCGCGATGACGAAAGTTTGACCCCTCTAAGAGATGCAGCAAGAGTATTTCTTGAGCTTGCTGAAACTCCTTTCAAAGAAAAAGATGAAAAGCGGGTATACGAGTCTTGGCACTTGGCGTGTCTGATAAATGACGCCGATCGACAAGATGATGCAAAAAAGTACTACCAAAAGATCGTTGCTATTGATCCAACTCATTTTCGAGCGATTGCTTGGGCAATAGAACGCAATCTTGATGTGGATTTAGGAACGAGTGAAAGGGCACTCAGGAAACTCATAGCCGAAGGCAAAGCAGAAATTCCTCATATTTTGGCGCTCGTTAGCTACTACCTCAAATTTCGTCGAACAAAAAAAGCTCTCGACTTACTAAATGATAGGAAGGTTGCCTTCAGTACACAACAACAAGAAGCATTGTGGAAATATTGGCATATACGTGTTTTGACGGCCAGTGGAAAACGCCAGTCTATCTTCAATTCTCTTGATGATCTGAGAGAATCAGAGAAGTATCGTGAAGCACAAACTTTGATTCTTTTTGCAAATGCTAAACAAAAAGGAGATTGGCAACCACTATTTCGTCATTTAGAAAGCAGCTATGAGAAAACAAAAGATCCTATTTTCCTTTTTGAATGTTGCGCATTAAAAGCTCAGCATAAAGACTGGAAGTATGTGTCCGAGCGAGCCGAAACTTTAGTTGAGAAAATTGGGACAGTCGAATCATTAAGAATTGCAGCAATTTCAACTTACAATGCTAAACGATTTCAGCGGTGTCTCGAACTTTTGGATAAGCACAGAAAGTTATGTTATCAACAAAAGCTCCCAATTGAACTTCGACGGATTCGAATTTCCTGCCAACGCGCACTTGGAATTTTGTTGGGAGCCATTATCGACGCAGAAGAGTTGGCACGTGAAGAACCCACTACCGTTAATCTTCTTTCTCTCGCTGAAATTTATGCCGTGAAAGGAGACACAAAAATGGTAGCCGTGACATCACGTCCGTTGGCTGATCGGCTCGACGTACCACTTGAGAAAATGTTTTGGCTTAGCCGGATACTGCAATGGGAAGATCGTGAAATCGCTATAACTTTTTGGAGAAGGGCTATTATTCAAAATTTACCGGATTCGCTAGTCGCTGAGGCCTGCACTTTGGGTTTTCAGCTTGGCCTGGATCAGGAAGTCACTCCACTCTTGACAAGAATGCAGACGCTGGGATATGAGAAGCGCGGTGGAGTCCAATTCGCTACGAGAGATGATATTATTTCTTTTTTTAAGCAGCGACACGAAGATGCAATAAAACTTAGTGAGTTTTATCGTAGTGGCACAATCCCAATTCACATGATAGCCGAAGCATTGCAAAAACGTCCATTAGCAGATCTTTATCATTCTGCGCTTTTAGAGAATGAGTCAATTTCCAAACCCAAAGGTCAACTTTATTTGCTTGCTAGGCATGGAGGGCGAGGACTCATTACTGGTTTTCCCGACAAGAAACCTGATTGGCGGCTCAATCTTGATATAACTGCACTCCTCCTGGCAGCGCATTTGGATATTCTTTCCGAAGTAGAAAAAGCATTTAAGCCGCTTCGAATTCCACAAGACACTGTACCCGCCTTAAGAAGTATGCGAGATAGATTCACGGCTCATCAGCCATCGCGCTTTCGGATTTATGAGCAAATAATTGAGTTGGCAGAGAGGGGATTGTTACGAACAGCAAAATATGAATTGCCAGCAAAATACGAGAACACCCCACTAATAGCTGAGCTTGGCAAAGACTGGGTCGCCGCTTTTGAAAATGTCCGGGCCAATAATGGCTATGTGGTCGAATTTCTTCCACTCAAGAAGCAAGACCTAAGTGGCATCTCCACTGCCTTGCCGCCAAACGCACACCAATATTTAGTCAACTGTCGTGGACTCGTTGAAGCATTAAGAAAACATGGGCCACTCTCTGATGAGCTATACAAAACCTCTCTTGAATTGCTTGGCACTGAGGGGAAGAGTCTGCCGAGCGATGTATTGCCTCGTGATGGATCGTTACTCTTTTGTTGTGGAATTATTCCAGAGGTTTTGGCTGATGCTAAGTTGCTTCAAATTATCTGTGAACGCTATACTGTTTATTTTGAGAAAAGCGAACTTGACCGAGTACGCGATGAATTGAAGCAGTATCGTCAGCGTATAAAAATGTCAGATTGGCTCGGCAGTTTAGTTGAAAGAATTCGCAAGGGAATCGATGAACAAATCTATCAAATAATTCCATATCAGGTTGAAAAAGATGAAATGGGCAAAGCGTTGCATCAGCCTACGCCTGAAATTCTTTGCATGTTAACACTCGTACAGATGAAATCACAGGCCAATGACGTCACCTGGGTTGATGATCGATCCTTAAATAGCTTTGCGGCAATTGGAGCCACTCGTAGTATTGGAATAAACGAGATTCTAAAAGCATTGGTTGGCGCTGGGGTCATGGACTTAGACGCCTATTACCGAAAGCTCCTCAAGCTGCGTGCAGCAAATGTGTTATTCATCCCAGTTCAAAAGGATGAAATTCTCTATCATATCAAGAAAGCTGCAATCGAAAACGGGATAATGGTAGAAACCCAAGAACTCAGTATACTTCGTCGATATATAGCCAGTTGTTTAATGCATGGTGACATTTTGCAAAAGCCTCCGATATCTGAAGTTAATCCAAACAAGCCAGGAGAGATGGGATTTGTGCTGAGTCTTAGTCACGCCATGGTAGAGGCAATTATCGACGTTTGGGCAAATGAAGAAGAGTTTGAGGGCATCCGTGAGGCCAGGAGTGACTGTTTAATTGAAAATCTCTATCTAGACCATCTGGCTTTGCTTGACGTAACGGGAATGCCGCGATCCAAGCAAAATGATCAATTCCTGTTAGCGGTTAGTTATGCTGGCTTGATGTTCCAAGCGGTAATTCTGGTAAAACCTATAAAGGATGAACATGCGAAACCTCAAGCCAAGGACTTTCTTGAATATTTGTACGCCAGAATATTAAGAAAGAGAATTGATGCTGACCCACAATTCCTCCCAATGCTTGCAGATATGATGAAGAAGTATTTTCTAAATGCACGTAGTGGACCGTTAAAGAAGTATCCAAAGTGGGCGGTAATTGGGATGTTTCAGGAAATGCACGAAGCCTTGCCAGAATCGCTTCGCAATGAGATTGACCTTGATACCGACTTTATGTCAAGTATCGGTTACAAAACTGCTACAACAGTCAGTGTTGCTGATCTGAATTTTGAAGCAAATAATTTCTGGAAATCTGCTGTCGAAGCAGTGAATGGAAGGAGTGCCACGATCTCACCGATCGGATCAGATCACAAAATAGAGCTTCGACATTGCAAAACAAAGGATGGTCGCAACTCGTTTTGTTTCAACCATCCGGAAAATGGTCAACCAATAGGTAATAACGATTTTGATGTTGAACTTCTTCTAGAATCACCAATAGAACGAGAAAAAACTATACGCAACAACCGCTATTGGTTTGATTGTGCAAACATCGTATTCGAGCGTGTTGTTGCAGAAATCGTTTCAATGGAAGATGCTAGACATCGAATTGAAGCAAGCCGAGCTTGGCGAGATTCTAGCGCTACTGTTTTTTATGCCGCCTTGAATGATAAATTGCGCAATAATTTTGTGAAGCAATTGCCATTCAATCACGCCGACTTGTTACCTGTAAGTGTGGATGGACTCTTACGATATTTCAGGCTCACAAACGATGTTGGACCAGGCATCGCCTTCAAAGAGGTGCTGGAAGAATCTGCCAAAACTCTATTACTTGATGAGAACATTGAAATAGCGCTAGGCCGATTTGTTAGTTTACCTATACCTTTACCTCAAACACTAATGTCAGCTATCAGTGCACTCTCTAAACAAGACAGACGAACGTTGATCAAACGACTAATGAGACTTACAGGATCACCAATTTCTAAAACTCACTTTCTTTTCATTTTACTTAGCGTCGGAGATGATGCCTCTTCATATCGCAGATTGGCAAAGCGTCTGATTAATAAACAATTATCTGCTGAGTCAGAAGCAGATTTCACTGCCTATCTTAGCATACTAATTTGGGTGAATGAAGAATTCGGCCATTGGCAGGACTCTCGTAATTTGTCTCATCAACTTAGATTAGTATTAGTCTGGAGCCATTCTTATCGCTTATATACTATTTTCAAATCTTTGGGTGCGCCTTCTGACTGGCTCGGGGAGATGTTTGTCAATGCTAGGTATCACGTCCCACATGAATTCTTTAGTCGAAATCCTGATTATTGGTTGGATATCGCGCATCCGCGGCGGGTCAATTGGCGAGCATTTCTTCTCTCCAGTCTGTCGTATGCTATCGGTAAAAAAAATCTGGATTACATTGATGGAAAGAATATTCAGGAGCGATTGCATGATTTAACATTTCCTCAAAGTGAGGGCCTTCGATGGGCACATCCATTTTTAATGATAGATTCAACTAGAACTCGCAACTCGCTTGAATCTTTTTTCGGCGGTGATCGTGGAGAAAAGTTATCGTCATTGCTTTCTGCTGAGGACGTGAGTTCGCTTAGTAGTTCGTCTCTGCGAGAAACAGCAAAGGATGCTATCAGTATCCTAAATGAAAAGAAAGACTTTAATTTGGCATGGGCTGTCTTGAATGCGATAATCGGCGATTTGCCCCCCGATCCTTCTTTATCGAATGATCTGAAAGCACTCTACCTAAAAACTGATTTTGTTGAACTTTTCAAAACAAACTCATTGACGGGGAGGGTGGCAATTCTGTTTGCATCTTTTCAGGCAGGATATATCAAAGACGAGGGTCTACGAGGTTACCTGAAAGAGCAGTTGGCAAAAATTGCCGTGTTTTTGGCAGATAATGGATCAGGTGGAGTGCCTCCCAATCCTGATCTCAAAGATCGTGCAAGTGAATTTGAAGACTTAGGTATTTTTTTGCTTGACCCTGCACTGAACATCTCTATTGCTGCTGAGAAACCTAACTCAGTAATTCCTGAGTTTTGCGATATCCTAAGACGGTTCGTAGATGCTTGGCCTGCGATGGTGCCGATGGTCAAACGCAGTGTTCAACGTTTTTACCAAGAACTGCCAATTTCCCAAGCGCAACAATTCATTGAGCTTCTAATCCGTCTACGCGCAGAGTGAAAAGCGTATAACCTCGACAAATCCAACTTTCCCACTTTTCCTCACCAACTAGGCAGATAATCAGGGAAGGCAATGAGCCGAGGCAGGCTCTCGCGATCTTTCGGTCGATTCGCAGCTTGCTTGCTGGTAATGATGTCATCTGAAAAATACTTTCATTCCCAGTACCCGAGATAATACGGCAAATTTTTTCGGCACCATCGGCGATAATCTTCCATGGTGTCGAACGAGCGATAATGAGGAGGGTCATCCATCCCCGGTTTGTAGGTATAGATGAATGAATATCGCATTCGCTCGCGCAGGGAACGCTTGGCCGCGGCGTCGAATTCCTTCTCCCACTCGCGCCGCTGTTCCGGTGTAATCTCCATCTTCTCGACTCCATGAACTGTGTGTTGCAACCTTGAGATCAAGATCGCTGCACAGTCAACGAATATAAAAAAATCATCGAGAAAACCAACTTCCGTGATACTTTTGCGATAAATTTTTTGTAAATTCAGCGCATGAACAAAGCCGAAAAAATCCTGATCATCGAAGACGATCCCCACGTCGCCGATCTCGTCCAGATCAATTTAAAGGATTTGGGATACAGCTTGGATTGGACCGCCGATGGCCTCTCCGGCCTCAAAAAAGTGCAGGAGCAGGAGTATGATCTGGTGATTTTGGATCTCATGCTTCCGCAACTGGACGGCATCGAAGTCTGCAAACGCATTCGCGCCGAGAATCGCTACACGCCGATTTTGATGCTCACCGCGAAATCCGAGGAGTTCGATAAAGTGCTTGGCTTGGAGCTGGGCGCCGACGATTATCTCACCAAACCGTTCAGCGTGCGCGAGCTGGCGGCGCGAATCAAGGCGTTGTTCCGCCGCATCGAAGCCGATAAGGAGCAAGCTGGCGACTCATCGAAGCGAAAAGAGCTGGCCTATGATGACTTGGTGATCTCTTTGGAAAAACGCAAGGTCACTCTCTCCGGCCAGCCGGTGGAATTAACCGCGAAAGAATTTGATCTGCTGGGATTGTTCGCTTCTCATCCCGGACGCGCCTACAGCCGTCAGGAATTGTTGGATCTGGTGTGGGGGCATCACTTCGACGGATACGATCACACCGTCAACTCGCACATCAATCGGCTGCGCAGCAAGATCGAGAAGAATCCTTCCGACCCGAAATTCATCCAAACCGTGTGGGGTGTAGGCTATCGCTTTGTTGAGCCGGAGGAGATGGCGGAATGAAAAACGTGTTGCACACACTTTACGGCAAAATCTCTGCTGCATTTCTCGTGCTGCTGCTCATTTTGGGGCTGGTGCAAACCCTGGTGTCGGTGCATTCCTCGATGAGCTTCGTCAATGAATCCGACCAGAAACTCAACCTCAATCTTGCGCGCGACCTGGCGAAAGAGTTCGCGCCGTTTCTCAAAGACAGCATCGCCTATGGCGACATCATGCACACGATGCACTACATGATGGTGATGAATCCGCGCGTCGAGATTTACATGCTCGACGGCAAAGGGAAAATTCTCGCGTTCTTTGCCGAGCCTGGAAAAACCGTCAAGCAAGATTATGTGAGCTTGGACCCCATTCAAAAATTCCTCGGCACGCCTCGCGACATGCCGATCGATGGAGACGATCCGCGAAACATCGGAAAGAAAAAACCGTTTTCGGCGACGACCATCGACATCGGCGAAGACATTCACGGCTATCTCTACGTCATTCTCGGCGGCGAGCAATACGACTCCGCCGCAGAGATGATCAGGGAGAGTTACATCATCCGCACCACCGCCATCGGCCTGGCGATCATTCTTTTTCTCACCGGCGTCGTGGGCTTGGTTCTTTTTGCTTTTCTCACCAAACGCTTTCGCGCCATGACCTCGGCGGTCAAGCACTTCGAGGCCGGAGATTTTTCGCCGCGAATCAACATTCGATCCAACGACGAAATCGGCCAACTGGCGAAAGCCTTCAACGCCATGGCCGATACCATCGTCGCGAACATGGAGGAGCTGAAGCGCACCGATGATTTGCGCCGCGAGCTGATTGCCAACGTCTCGCACGATTTGCGCAGCCCGCTGGCCTCGATGCAGGGTTATTTGGAAACCATTTTGATTAAAGAGGCCAATTTAAAACCCGACGAGCGCAGCAAATATCTGCAGGTTATCTTCGACAACACCCAAATGCTCAGCACGCTCGTCAGTGAGTTGTTCGAATTGTCGAAACTCGACGCGAAGCAGATTCAGCCCAAGTTGGAGCCGTTTGCGCTGGCGGAGCTGACGCAGGACGTGGTGATGAAATTCAAGCCGCAGGCCGAGAAGCTGCAGGTCAATCTGCAAGCCGCGTTGCCAAAAGATTTGCCGATGGTGTTGGCCGACATCGGCATGATCGAGCGGGCGCTGTCCAACTTCATCGATAACGCGTTGCGTTTCACACCGCCGGGCGGCAGCGTGAATGTCGATCTGAAAAATCATCACGGCAAAATGCGCGTGGCCATTTCCGATACCGGCTGCGGCATTCCCGCGGATGAAATTCCCCTTGTTTTCGAAAGATTTTATCGCCTTGAAAAAAGCCGGACGCGCCATGCGGGGCCAAAGCCCCTTTCGGGCGGCGCGGGATTGGGGCTGGCGATTGCAAAGCGCATCGTGGATTTGCACGACAGCAAGATCCGGATTGAAAGCACGATCAATGTCGGGACAAGCTTTTCATTTGATTTAAAAATTGCCGGCATAAATTCGCAAAGAAGTTGAGCGATTGATTGCACCGCCCGCCGCCATCCCTTTTGCTCACCGCTTTTTTCCTCTCTCGCTTTTCTCGTGGTCTCATTTCAACCCGGACGCGCCGGAACCCCAAAAAAGCTTTTGGTATCCGGATTTTCCGAATCGCCCAGATTAACTTATCCGGGTGCCAAAATTTAAAATGGGTAAAAATTTAGCGATTTGAAGCAGGGCACTCCGACTTCGGATAGCTAAATTCATACACAAATTTGGAAGCTTTACTGGTGCCGAAAATTTTTTTATGCTTTATTGACTCTCGCGTGATACTTCCGTGATAGTGTTTTGGTTAATTGGAAAGCGCACTCTTCATCGTTTCTCATTCACCCAATTTCCCATTAACCAAAACAAGAGGAATCTGCCATGCGAAAATTTTACGCGCCTTTTTTGCCGGCCTTCCTGATGGCATTCACTGCGGCCACGCAGCCGAGGGCGACTTTCAGGGTTCTCATCGAAGACGTCTCACAGGTCCACAAATTCACCGCGAGCGGATTTTTCAACACGCCGGTTGGCGCAACGGCGCCGGGGCCGATTGGGCCGGGCGGCGCGTACGAGTTTCAATTCAGCGCGATTCCCGGGGCGCGGCTTTCTTTCGCCACGATGTTCGTGCCTTCCAATGATCTCGTTTACGCTCCCGATGAAAACGGCATCGCTTTATTCAACGCGAACGGCACGCCGATCTCGGGCGAAGTCATGAGCCAACTCATGCTTTGGGACGTTGGCACCGAGGCCAACGAGGAGCCCGGTGTCGGACCGCATCAAGTGCAGCGCCAATCTGGTCCCAATACCGGCCCGGTCGACCCGAATAATCAAGTACGTCTCGTGAACGATGGCTTCACCTATCCTGCGGTCTTGGAGGTCATTCGCGTCACGATCAATTCGACGCCGGAGAGAAGGTTTACCGTGCGCATTGAAAACGTTTCCACGAACACGACGCTGAAGCCTTCGGATGGCAGCATGCAGCCGGTTCCGCTTTCGCCCGGCGCTTGGGTGGTAAACAACCAGCCACAGCCACTCTTTGCTTCCGGGCAACCCGACTATGGCAAAGGTCTTGAAGCCATTGCGGAAGACGGCGACCCGGCTGGCCTCGGAAACTCACTCGCGAGCGAAACCGGGTTGACGGTGCCGTTGTCTCCCGGGGTTTGGGCGATACACAACGATCCGGGCCCGCTTTTTACTGCGGGACAGCCGGATCGCGGCGAAGGCCTGGAGGCCATTGCCGAAGACGGGGACCCGATGGCGCTGGGAATGGCGTTGGCCGCACAAACGGGAATACTTTCGAGCGGCATTTTCAACACGCCGGTGGGCGCAACCGGCCCCGGCCCGATTGGACCGAACGGCGCGTATGCGTTCATGGTGACCGCTGCACCCGGGGCCCGTCTTTCTTTCGCCACGATGTTCGTGCCTTCCAACGATCTCGTTTATTCTTCAGATGAAAACGGCATTGCGCTGTTCGACGCCAACGGCCAGCCGATTTCCGGCAACGTCACCAATCAACTCATGCTTTGGGATGTGGGCAGCGAAATCAATCAGGAACCCGGCATCGGGCCGGATCAGGTGCAGCGCCAGTCCGGGCCAAACGTCGGCGCGCCGGATCCGAATAATACCGTTCGCCTCGTCAATGATGGCTTCGCTTATCCCAATGTCACCGAGGTCATTCGTGTCACCATCAAGCGGGTAGAAACCATTCCCTTCCATGTGCTCGTTGAAAACGTCTCCACACCCACTACGCTGCAACCTTCGAACGGCACGATGCAACCGGTGCCGCTGTCGCCGGGCGTCTGGGCGGTTCACACCGCTGATGCGCCCTTGTTTAAATCAGGCGAACGCGATCGCGGCAACGGACTCGAAGCGATTGCCGAAGACGGGACACCGACCATGTTGGGTATGGTGTTGGCCAATCAAGCCGGGATTGTTTCGAGCGGCGTCATGAACACGCCGGTCGGCGCTTCCGCGCCCGCGCCGATTGGGCCGGGCGGCGGTTATGAGTTTGTGGCGA
>Ga0247727_10014142_pt1 | contig 13319 bp, 11 predicted proteins | sample WisWelCaveWW1625_FD_202498 | JGI IMG/M metagenome (GOLD analysis project Ga0247727, IMG submission 202498) | Biofilm microbial communities from Wishing Well Cave, Virginia, United States - WW16-25 | ecosystem: Environmental > Aquatic > Deep subsurface > Groundwater > Cave microbial mat | place... | reverse complement strand
GACCGCATGAGCATGCAGTCGATGATGATGGCGCAGCAATATCGCCAGATGCCGCAGCCGATCAACGTCAATCAATTGGCGATTCGGCCGCTGCTGCAAAATATCGCGATCATCGGCCTGTTTCTCGTGCCCGGCATCACGATGCGGCTGTTCGCAGAAGAAAAACGTCAGGGCACGATGGAGCTGCTCGCCACCTCGCCACTCACGAATTGGCAAATCACGCTGGGCAAATTCGCCTCGGCGCTGGTGTTTTATCTCGTGATGCTGCTCGCGACCGGCGTGTTCGTCGGCCTGCTGTTTATCTTCGGCAATCCGGAAGTGATGCCGATTCTCACCGGCTATCTCGGCCTGCTGCTCGTCGGCGGCTGCTTCATTTCACTCGGCCTGCTGTTCAGCGCTTTTACGGAAAATCAAATCATCGCCTTCGTCGGCGCGTTCGCCGCCAATCTCGCGATTCTGTCGCTCGGCTGGCTCGCCAGTTTCGTCGGCCCCAATCTCGGAGCGGTTTTATCGAACCTGTCCCCGATCGAACATCTGGATGATTTCGCCAAAGGCATTATTGACAGCAAGCATTTGATCTACTACGCGAGCTTTATGTTTGGCGCGATTTTTTTGACTTATGTGACCGTTGAATCCAGTCGATGGAGAGGAGCGCGATGAAAAAATACAGTGCGATGGCCGGCACGCTCGGCCTGGTTTTAGCCGCCGCCGGTCTGTTGATTTATTATGTTCAAGCCGTCTGGCAATGGCAGAACATCGTGCCGCTGGCTCTCGGCGGCGCGTTGCTGTTGTTTTATCTCGTGTTTAATTTGAAAGAGGTGCTGGCCTTCGTCACGAGCCGCGGCGCGCTGCAAACCGCGAATGCGCTCGTGATGTGCGTGCTCGTGCTCGGTTTGCTCGGCTTCGCGAATTATCTCGCGGGCAAACACACGTGGCGCAAAGACACGACGGCGGCGAAGCAATTCAGCCTTTCCGATCAAACCAAAAAAGTTTTGGGCGCGTTGAAGGAAGATTTGCGGATCACCGCGTTTTATCAGGCCGGTGAGCAGGGTCGCGTCGCGGATCAATTCAAGGAATACGCCTCGGTGACGCCGAAATTCAAATACGAGTTCATTGATCCGGACAAAAAACCGGATATGGCCAAACGTTTCGGGGTGACGGCTTACAACACGACGGTGATTTCGTTTCGCGGGCAGGATGAGAAAATCACGACGGCGACCGAGGAAGATTTGACCAATGCGATCATCAAAGTGACGCGCGATAAAAAGAAGAAAATTTATTTCACCGTCAACCACGGTGAAAAAGCGATTGACAGCGAAGAGCGCCTCGGCATGAGCGCGGCGCAGAAATCCATCAAGGATAAAAATTACGAGATCGGCTCGGTTTCGCTCATCGACACCGCCGGCGTGCCGAGCGATTGTTCGGTGCTGGTGATTGCGGGCGCGCAAACGCCGTTTCTGCCGCCGGAAATTGAGAAGGTGAAAAATTATCTCAACAAAGGTGGCGCCGCGTTCTTGTTGTTGGAGCCGGAACCGTCGCCGGCGTTCAGCGAGATTCTCGCGGATTACGGCTTGCAAGCGGACAACGATTTGATCATTGACGCTTCCGGCATCGGCCAGCTTTTCGGCGCCGGGCCGGATATGCCGGTGGTCACGGCTTATTCCAAACATGCGATCACCGAAAAATTTGGCAGTTCCATGACGGCTTATCCGAGCACGCGCTCGTTGACCCTGATGAGCGAGAAACCTTCTGGCGTCACGACGGATGCCTTCGCCAACTCCAGCCCGAACAGTTGGGGCGAAACGAATATGGATGAGCTCAAAAGCGGTCGCGTCAGTCCAAACGTTCCGCCGGATCGTCGCGGGCCGTTGCCGCTCGCAGTGGCCGTCACCAAAAGCGCCTCTGATGGCAGCAGCACGAACGGTTCGAGCAGCAGCCGTCTCGCGGTGTTCGGCGATTCCGATTTTGCCGCGAATTATCTGTTCGGTTTTCAAAAGAACGGCGATCTGTTCATGAACGTCGTCAGTTGGCTGGCGGAAGAGGAAGATTTGATCGCGATTCCGCCGAAGAATCCGGAAGACCGGCGCATCAGCCTGGACGCGGCAAGCTCGAAGATTATCATGCTCGTGAGCCTCTTTTTATTGCCGCTGGCGGCGTTCGGAACGGCGATCGCGGTTTATGTGAAAAGAAGATAAATTTGATTCTCGTGTAACGTGTAACGTGTAACGGTCTTTCATCAGAATTTTGATTTTAGACCGTTACACGTTACACGTTACACGAAGTATATGTGGAGAGTCGAAGCAATGAAATTCCGTAACACCTTGCTGCTGTTGTTGCTCACGGCAGCAGTTGGCGCGTATGTTTACTTTTATGAAATCAAAGGCGGCGAAGAGCGTGAAAAAGAAAAAAGCGCCGCCGGCAAATTAATCGATATCAAAAAAGATTCCGTCACGGCGATTACGATTCGGCCCGACGGCGTCGAGTTGAAGAAAGTCGGCGCGACGTGGGAATTGACGGCGCCGGTGCAGTATCAGGCGGATGACGGCACGGTGAGCACGTTGCTGTCGTCGCTGGAGTCGGCGCAGCGCGATCAAAAAGATATTACGACGTCGCGCGCCGATTACGCCGGTTTCGGCCTCGAACCGGCGCGCACGGAGCTGATCGTGCGCCACGAGAAAGGCAAACAGGATACGCTTTATCTCGGCGACGGTAACGTCACCGCGACGATGGTTTATGCGCGCGTCAATAACGATCCCGAAGTGGTGTTGACGAGCAATGGCTTGTCGAACAATGCGAAAAAAGCGTTGCTGGATTGGCGCAATAAAGATCTGCTGGTTTTCGACAACAACGCGGCAAACCGCCTGCTGCTGGCCACGCCGAAAAACCGGTTCGAGCTGAAAAAAGAAAACGGTAAATGGCAAATGGTGTCGCCGCTCAAAGCCGCCGCGGATGAGGCGAAAATTTCCAGCATTCTCAGCCGCGTCCGCTATGGCCGCATCAACGAATTTACGACCGAGCAGATGGACGGCGCGAAGAATTACGGTCTCGACAAACCAGCGTATGAATTTACCGTTTTCTTTGGCGCGAATGACGCGCAGAAGGCGCTGAATTTCGGCAAAAAAGACGGCGCGAATTATTACGCGCACGATCCGGCGCGCCCGCAGGTTTTCAAAGTCGACACCAGTCTCGTGAAAGATCTTAACGTCAGCGTGATGGATTTGCGCAACAAAAAAATCGCCGAGTTTGAAAACTGGAATGCGGATTACGTGGAATTGGATTATGCCGATACGCTGAAGATCGTCTGCGAGAAAGACACCTCGGATAACTGGCAGATCAAATCGCCGGAGGCGAAGAAAGCGAAAAGCTGGGAAATCTCGAATATCACCGGCGGCCTTTCCGGAATGGAAGCGACGGCGTTTGTTGATGAAAACGCCACCGATTTGAAAAAATACGGCCTCGATAAGCCGCGCGTGATCGTCACCATTAAACAAAAAGGCAGCGAAGTTGCCAGAGCTTTAATTGGCAAAGAAAAGGGCGACCGTGTTTATGCGAAAGCGGCTAATAATGCGATCGTGGTCGAGGTGAAAAAAGAAGACGCCGACAAGTTTTTTAAGAAGCTGACTGATTTGGCGGAATAAATCCTAACTCGGATAAGCCGCAACCAAACGGCACCACAAAGGCACAAAGTTCACAAAGAAAGCTTTGTGTTCTTTGTGTCTTTGCGGTGTAAGAATTTTTTTTCTTGCAAAGATTGTACTGTTAATTGATAAATGCTGGCCGCGAGTCCGTTGTTGCCGGTTGCTTTAGGATCTGCGCAAAAGCAACTTCATGTGGTTGTTTTTGTGCGGACCCTCGAGATAAACAATCGGTGACACTCCGGCAAGCATGCACCTTATTTTATTTTTAGGAGTGTTTCACATGAGTTGTTTTAAGGAAATCGAATTAAACGGAAAGAAATTCAGCATCGAGACCGGCCGCGTCGCGAGACAGGCGCACGGTTCATGCTGGGTGCGGCTGGGCGATACGATCATCATGGCGACGGTCGTCGGCGCGCCGGAAGCGAAGGAAGAAGCGGATTTTTTTCCGCTCTCGGTCGATTACCGCGAGAAAGCGTATGCCGCGGGAAAAATTCCGGGCGGTTATTTTAAGCGCGAAGGCCGGCCGAGCGAAAACGAAATTTTGGTCAGCCGTTTGATCGACCGCTCCATTCGCCCGTTGTTTACGGATGAATATCTCAACGAAGTGCAGGTGATGGTCTCGGTTTTGTCGGCGGATAAAGAGAACGATCCGGACGTGCATGGCATCACCGGCGCGTCGATGGCGCTGCTGCTCTCGGACATTCCGTGGGCCGGCCCCGTTGCGGGCGTGCGCGTCGGTCGCGTGCGCGGGCAATTTGTTGCAAACCCGACCCATGCCGAAATCGAGCAAAGCGATATGGACATGGTGATGGCGGCCTCGGAAGATTCGATCATGATGGTCGAAGGCGAGGCGAAGGAAATCAGCGAAACCGACATGGTCGCCGCGCTGCGCTTCGGACACGAGGCGGCGCGCAAGCTGATCGGTTTGCAGAAGGCGGTGGCGGCGGAAATGGCGAAGCCAAAACGCGAAATTGCCGCAGTCGTGCAGCCAAGCGGTTTGGAAGAGCGTGTCAACGCGATGGTCACCGCGACGCTGCACCGGCTTTTGCAGGAACCGGAAAAGCAAAAACGCAATGACGGTCTCAAGCAATTGCGCGACACGACGACGGCGGCGCTGCAAACGGAATTTCCGGAAAGCGAAATTTTCGTCAAAGAGTGTTTTAATAAAATTGAAAAGCAGCTCGTGCGCAACATGATCCTCACCGAAGGCCGGCGTTTGGATGGCCGTCGCCCGGAAGATATTCGCGACATCACGTGCGAAATTGCGGTGCTGCCGCGCGTACACGGCTCTTGTTTATTTACCCGCGGCCAGACGCAATCGTTGGGCGTGGTGACGCTCGGCACGAAAATCGACGAGCAGAAAATGGACAAGCTGGAAGGCGAGTATTATAAGAGCTACATGCTGCACTATAATTTTCCGCCGTTCAGCGTCGGCGAGATTCGCCCGTTTCGCGGGCCGGGCCGCCGCGAGATCGGCCACGGCAATCTTGCCGAGCGTTCGCTGAAAGCCGTGATGCCGAACGAAGGCGTTTTTCCGTACACGGTGCGCGTCGTGTCCGAAATTCTGGAATCCAACGGCTCCTCGTCGATGGCGACGGTTTGCTCCGGCTCGCTGGCGCTGATGGACGCCGGGGTGCCGGTAAAAGACGCAGTGGCTGGCATTGCAATGGGCCTCATTAAAGAACGCGACAACACCGTGGTGCTCACCGATATTCTCGGCGACGAGGATCATCTCGGCGATATGGATTTCAAAGTCGCGGGAACGCTGAAGGGCGTGACGGCGTTTCAGATGGATATTAAAATTGAAGGCCTGTCGCAGGAGTTGATGGCCGAAGCGTTGGAGCGCGCGCGGGTGGCACGCTTGCACATTCTGAATATCATGAATGCCGCCATCGCCAAACCGCGTCCGGAGATTTCACAGTACGCGCCGCGCATCATCTCGATCAAAATTCCGGTGGACAGCATCGGTCTGGTGATCGGGCCGGGCGGCAAATCCATTCGCGACATTATCGAGCGCACCGGCGCGACGATCGATATTGCCGACGACGGCACGGTGACGATGGCCGCGGTCGATCCGAATTCCGTCAACATGGCGAAGGATATTATCGAAGGCATGGTCGCGGAGCCGGAAGTCGGCAAGATTTATAAAGGCGTCGTCAAAGGCATCAAAGAATTCGGCGCGTTCATCGAAATCATGCCGGGCCGCGAAGGCCTGCTGCACATTTCGGAGATCGAGCATCGCCGCCTCAATCGCGTCGAAGACGTGTTGAAGATGGGCGATCAGGTCGAAGTGAAGCTGCTCGAAATCGCCGACGGCGGCAAGCTGAAGTTGAGCCGGAAGGCGTTGCTGCCGGGAGGCTCGGGCGCGCCGCCGCAACGACGGAATTATTAAAAGCGTTGGCGGATTAACCGGTTTAATTTAGGTCAATAGAACTTAACTCAATGGCGTGGAGGTGGCGGAAATGGCAATAACCAATTTGCTAAGTGGAGCCTATGCGATTAGCAATACCGGACCATTAATTTCTGCTTTTCAGTCCGATAGTTTTGTTCTATTGACCAAAATCTGTAAAAAGATTTACATCACGACGGCCTGTGTTGTTGAATTCGAAAGGCACGGTTGGGGAAATGAGGTCGAAGCCGCGTCACCTCAGTTGGTTGTTGTGAAATTGAAAGCGAGCGAAGAGAAACGTGCGTTGATTTTTGCAAAACAAATCGCCCAACATCCTGATGTCAACGATCCGGTGGTAGAGAATCATCTCGGAGAAGCGCAGGCCATCGCATTGGCATTTCGCCCCGAACATCGAAGTGACGTGGTGTTGCTGGATGAGTTGGCGGCGCGGGCAATTGCCAAACAAGCAGGCCTAAGAGTTTCCGGGTTTCCCGGTGTTCTTTTGTCGGCGGTGCAAAATAATTTCATTTCAGCCGAAGAGTTAAAAGAACGGTTAGAAATTTGCCGGGCACGTGGAACGCATTACGCGAGAATCTTTATTCAGCAGGTTTATGAAATGGCGAAATACGGCCAGAGGTGAGTTGAAAATGAAAAAAAAATCGGTACACGAACCGAAAGCCAAATTGATGAGCGCTGCCGAAGTTTGGGATGACGCTCAAGAAGTGACGAGAGCGTTTCGCCAAAATTTGTTGGAAGCCGAGCCGGTTGTAAGACTAAATATTCCATTGTCAGCTTTACTTTCAGCGTTAGATACTCTTAGCCGTGATGAGTTGGCCATTCTACAGAAACGCGTTAAAGCGCGCTTGACAGCTTAAACGTTTGCGGCTCATCGTTTTTGACCCGCAAACGGAGGTGATTGTCAAATGGATACCATAGATACCTATCGCCAGATCATTCGCAACGTGCTGTCGGAATATGTTCGGCGGCAGTATGCTTATGGCGAGATCAAGAATGAAACGGTTTTTGACCGCGACACCGACCGTTACATGGTTGTTTCTATCGGCTGGCAAAAGGTCAAACGTATTCACGGTTGCCTGATTCATATCGATATTATCAATGATAAGGTTTGGATTCAACGCGACGGCACGGAAGACGGAATCGCCTGTGAGTTGGAAGCCGCCGGAATTCCCAAAGAACATATCGTTCTGGGATTTTATACTCCCGAAGTTCGGCGGCATACGGAGTATGCTGTAGCATAAGAGATTATCGTCATGGCACCAAATAATAACCATCAAAGCTCTTCGCTGGAAAAAAGGGCGAAAAATCTCGATAAAATCAACCGGCGATCAACCCGAGAAGAAGTTCTGAATGTCTTTGCCCCCAACGCGTTTGTGATGACGCCGGCAAAGTTTGCCGGGCGCCACCAACCGCTGGAGCACATGATCGACGCCTTGCTCGCGGAAGGCGCCGATCTCATCGTTTATGGCGAGCGTGGATGCGGAAAATCTTCTCTCGTTTATATGCTGCACGGCATCGCCCGCGGCGATTTTGAGATTCTGGATTACTACGGTTTGCGCGAGCATCTCGAAAAAAAAGGGTTTCTGTCGTGGGGCATGGACCCCTCGCATAAAAAATTCAATGTCATTTGGGTTAACGGCTTTAAAAAAACTCTTGACGAGGTGATCCGTTCCATCCTTACAAGACGTCGTGAGGGCATCTACGGACCGGGTCTTCTCGCGTATCTTGAAAAAGAGGCGGATCAAATCGAAATCTCTGCAAAAATCGGCTTCGACAAAGTGTTTACCGCCGACAGGGAACTTAAAGAAGTCTATATTCCGGAAAAGCCGCTTAACCTTAAAGAAGGCTTTGAAATCGCCATGTTGCGATACGCGGATCAGCACTCGGACGAGCTTTTGATTATCATCGACGAGCTTGAAACCGTAAAGGACAGAGCCGAGATCTCGCAATATTTAAAAAGCGTCAAGCGCGCCCGTTTCGTGCTGGTCGGCATTGCGGCGACCATTCTGGAACTGATTGGAGAGCATGCCTCGGTGGCGCGCGACCTGCATGGCATTGAATTGGAGCCGATGGAGGACGCCGAGCTGCGATTGCTTCTTGAAATCGGCTCGTACATGCTCTCGCCGTATTGCAGCTATGCCGAAGCGGCAATGGATGAAATCATTCGCTATTGTTACGGCTCGCCGTATTGGTGCCATTTTTTTGCGCGAGCGCTGCTGCAGCAAAAACTGGAAGCCGCGGGGAGTTTTGATCGTTTCATGAATATCGACGCTTATGCCAACGGCTTGCGGCAAATCGAGCGTGACGAGGTTATCGCTTTGCTGGCGGCGCTGCCGAAAAGAACCGACTGCAAAACTTATGAAGAGGGGCTCAAGCAGATCATTGTAAAAGATGAGACGATGGCGCGAGTGCTGCTGGGCATAGCAATTCAGCCGGAGAGCATTATTTCTTCCGTCAGCGTTGCCAAATGGCTTGAGCAGGAGCAGGCAATTTCCAAAGATATCGTCATGACAACGATTAATACCATCCTGCAAATGCCGGCCGGCCCGCTTGAGGAGAGAGTGCGGATTCGCGATATCGTCTCTTTCTCTTTTCGCGATCCCAATTTCAAGCGGTATATTCTCATAAGAAATGCCGGGCTTTAAGTGGTTTTTGTAAGAGGTGCAACATGGCCTACAGCGATTTTAACTTGAGCACGCTCAAAAAGCAGTTTCATCTTGTGATCGATGAAACGCTCGATCTTTCAACCGTGCCGGAAATCGCGGTGAGCGATTTTTTGCAGGCGACGTTGAACGAAAACATTCCGTTGGCGCTCGCCAGCCAAAACGAAAAAGCGCGCTCGGAATTCATCATTTCGCCCGTGCTGGTTGAGTTGCGGAAACTGGCCGGCCGCAAAATCGGCCTGTTTTCGGGGGTGGATTTTTCGGTGGATCCGGCAAAGGGGCTGAACGGCCTCTGCGATTTTATTATTACGCGTTCACCGGAGCTGCTGTCAATTACGGCGCCGGTGCTCATGCTGGTGGAGGCCAAAAACGAGGACATTAAAAGCGGCATCGCGCAGTGTATCGCCGAAATGATCGCGGCGCAGACATTTAATGTCCGCGAAGGCAATGAGCGCACCGGCGTCAACGGCGTGGTGACGACGGGTAGCATTTGGAAATTCCTCAAATTGGATCATGCGGCGGTGATGATTGATCCGCGCGAATACTACATCAGCCAGGTCGGCAAGATCTTGGCCGTACTGCTGCACTTCATCGAATGAACATTTTCTTAATCAGGACATTTACTTTTGCAAAAAACTATCGACACCGCGATGCACCAGAAGACCGTTCTGCCGGGCGGACTGCGCATCGTTTCCGAATATATGCCGCAGGTCAAATCGGTTTCGCTCGGCGTGTGGGTGCAGAACGGCACGCGCGACGAGCGTCCGGAAGAAAACGGCGTTTCGCACTTCATCGAGCACATGATGTTCAAAGGCACGAAACGCCGCAAAGCCAGCGATATCGCCGAGAGCCTCGAAGCGTTCGGCGGACATTTGAATGCGTTTACCGGCAAAGAGCTCACCTGTTATTACGCCCACTTTCTCGATGAGCACCTGCCGCTCGCGGTCGACGTGCTCGCCGATATGTTGAGCGACTCGGTTTTTGACGCCGACGAAATGACCAAGGAGAAATCCGTCATCATCGAAGAGATTAACTCCGTCGAAGACACGCCGGAAGATCTCGTGCAGGATTATTTCATGCGCGATATTTTTCCCGAACACGCGCTGGGTTATTCGACGCTCGGGACGCGCGAGATCGTTACGAAGTTTGAGCGCGAGCAGCTTCTCGATTACACCCGCCGGCATTATCCGCAGAGCCGTTTGCTCGTGGCCGCGGCGGGCAATATTGAGCACGCCGATCTCGTGGCGCAGGTCGGCGAACGCTTCGGCATGTTGCCTTCCAACGGCGCGCGCGTGGTCGCGCCGCCGACGGTCAAATCCGTTTCCGGCTCGGTGACGGAAGACGAGTGCACGCAAACGCATATTTGTTTGGGAACTCTGGCGCTGCGTTTCAATGATCCGCGCAAATTCGTTTTGCTCGTGCTCAACACGTTGCTGGGCGGCGGCATGAGCTCACGCCTGTTTCAAACCATTCGCGAGCAGCATGGGCTGGCTTATTCGGTTTTCTCGTTTCATGATTTCATGCTGGACACCGGCCTCTTCGGCGTTTATCTCGGCACCGATCCCGAGCGCGCGGAAAAGGCCATGATATTGTTGCAGCAGGAATTGCAAAAATTGCGCGACGAACGGGTTTCAGCGAACGAGTTGAATCGCACCATCAACCAGCTCAAAGGCAGCCTGATGCTCGGTCTCGAAAGCACCGGCAGCCGGATGTCACGGCTGGCGAAAATGGAAATTTATCTCAACGACTACGTCACGCTCGATGACGTGTGCGCCGGCATCGCCAGCGTGACCGCCGAGCAGATTCAGCAGCTCGCGCAGGAGTTGTTTGCCAAAGAGCGGATGACGGCGACGATCATTCGTCCGGCAAGTGAGAACGGAAAACTTAATGCGTAAAACGGGAAGCGTAAAACGTAATGCGTAATTACGCATTATAGTATTACTGTGGAAAAACTATCACGACCGCGAAGATTTTTTTTCACCACAAAGAACACAAAGCGCACAAAGAAAAAATCTTTGTGTTCTTTGTGCCCTTTGTGGTGCAGTTTTGGTTGCGGCCAAAGCCGCGCTATGTTTTACGCATTACGCCTTACGTTTTACGCCTCAAAAATTCAAACCCCAGCAGTTCATCAAGCAACGAACCTCACGAGGGAGGATGGAAAATGAAAATCGGCGTTCCCAGAGAGATTAAGACCAACGAGAATCGCGTCGCAATGATTCCGGTCGGCGCGGAATTGCTCAAAGCGCACGGGCATGAGATTCTGGTGGAAAAAGGCGCGGGCATTGGCAGCGGTTTTCAAGACGACGATTACGCGCGCGCCGGCGCGAGAATCGTCAACAATCCCGCGGAGATTTTTGGCGCGGCGGACATGATTGTGAAAGTCAAGGAGCCGCTGCCGGCGGAGTATCCTTTGATTCGCGAGGGGCAGATCGTTTTCACGTATTTTCATTTTGCGGCGTCGCGCGAATTGACGGATGCGATCATCAAATCGAAGTGCATTGCCATCGCGTATGAAACCGTGCAGACGCCGGATCGCGCGCTGCCGTTGCTGGTGCCGATGAGCGAAGTCGCGGGCCGCATGTCGATCCAGGTCGGCGCGCGCTGTCTGGAAAAATTGTTCGGCGGCAAAGGCATTCTGCTCGGCGGCGTTCCCGGCGTCGAACCGGCGCGCGTCGTCATTCTCGGCGGCGGCGTCGTCGGCACGAATGCGGCGAAAATCGCGGCAGGGCTCGGCGCGCACGTGCAGATTCTCGACATTAGTCTCGAGCGCCTGCGTTATCTGGACGACGTGATGGCGAAAAACGTTACGACCATCATGTCGAATCCCGCGAACATTCGCAAAGCCATCTCCGAGGCGGATCTGGTGGTCGGCGGCGTGTTGATTCCCGGCGCCAAAGCCCCGCGTCTCATCACGCGCGAAATGTTGAAGCTGATGCGCAGAGGCTCGGTCATCGTCGATGTCGCCGTCGATCAGGGCGGCTGCGTCGAGACGATTTATGCGACCACGCATGAGAATCCCACTTACGAAGTCGAGGGCATCGTGCACTACGGCGTCGCCAACATGCCCGGCGCCGTGCCGATGACGTCCACCGTGGCGCTGACCAACGCGACGTTGCCGTATGCGATTCAGATTGCGAATAACGGCTATCCCAAATGCGTGCAGGAATCCAGCGCCATCGCCATGGGCGTCAACGTCGTGCGCGGCCAGGTCACTTACAAAGGCGTCGCCGAAGCGTTTAATCTGCCGTACGCGCCGCTGGAAGAAGTTTTGTAAAACGTTTGTAGTAGCGCCTTCAGGCGCATTAATTTTAAGCGTCATTGATTTTACTTGGACTGGAAACTCGCGACGCCTAAAGGCGTTACTACCAACTTACCTCCCGTTCTCGCTTATCATCTCGTCGACCGGCGTTTCGATGCCGGCATGGCGTGGACGACGCCGGCGCGGTTTGAAAAACAGATCGCGTGGCTTGCCGAAGCCGGTTATCGCTCGTTGTCGCTGTCGGATTATTTGCAACATAATCCTGTCACAAACGATAAGCGTGTCGTCATCACTTTCGACGACGGTTATCGTTCGCTGCTGAAATATGCCCTGCCGATTCTCGCGCGCTATCATTTTCACGCCACGGTTTTTGCCATCGCCGGTTACGTCGGACGCGCCAACTCGTGGGATGTGAAGTTTTTTCTGCCGCGCTTCCCGCATCTCGATTGGAATGAATTGCGCGAGTTGATGGCCGCCGGCTGGGAAATTGGCAGCCATTCGTTGAACCACGATTATCTCCCTGCTCTTGCGGACGCCGAATTGCGCCGCGACCTTGTTGATTCCCGCAAGATTTTGGAAGACGACCTGCAAACGCCGATACGTCATTTGTCCTTGCCGTTCGGCCGCGGCAGTGAGCGGGTTTATCGGGTGGCGCAGGAAACTGGATATGAATCCGTGTCGATTTTAGGCGGTGGGAATTTTGCCCTCCGCCCTCCGCTCTCCGCCCTCCCAATTATCTCCCGCCGCGGCGTTTATTTGCTCGACACGATGCGCAGCTTTCGTCAACGCGTGGAAGCGCCGGCAAATTCCAAATGGCAATACTGGCGGCAACGAACCATCAGCGCGCTTTCGCTGGGGACCGTGATGGTCAAAAGCGTTAAAAAAAATTATTTGAGTAGTGACTACGACGGTTTTTCAAAGAAGCCTGGAACGAAAGCTCTTTGCTAAAAAATGTCTTGATATTCACCAAATGGTGATTTAAATTAATAAAAAATAAATAAAACCGGCTAACTGGCGAACAGACAAACCGCCGTGAGCGACCAGAAAATCAAAAAACTCTATTACTCCATCAGCGAAGTCAGCCAGATCACCTCGCTCAAAGCGTACGTCTTGCGCTATTGGGAAACCGAGTTTGCCGAATTGCGCCCAAAGAAAAGCCGCGCCGGCAGCCGCACGTATACGCTCGACGACATCAAGCTGGTTTTTCTCATCAAACGCCTGTTGTACGACGACAAATACACCATCGAAGGCGCGCGCCAGCGCCTGCTGCAGCTTCGCCGCGTCGGCGAGCAGATGGATATTTCCTTCGATCAGTTGCGCCGCGATGATATGATCGTCGAGCTTAAAAAAGA
>Ga0247727_10014141_pt1 | contig 13320 bp, 12 predicted proteins | sample WisWelCaveWW1625_FD_202498 | JGI IMG/M metagenome (GOLD analysis project Ga0247727, IMG submission 202498) | Biofilm microbial communities from Wishing Well Cave, Virginia, United States - WW16-25 | ecosystem: Environmental > Aquatic > Deep subsurface > Groundwater > Cave microbial mat | place... | reverse complement strand
GCTGGTACAACCCGCGACGGCGCCACTCCGCGCTCGACTACCTCTCTCCGATCAACTACGAAAGGAGCCACGACGTTCAGGCGTGAAGTTCAAGAAAGAACCCGTCCACGGAAACGGGGTAGCTCCAGGGTCGTCGCGAACTGCGGTCCGTATCCGGCGGTCATCACCTGGACGTCGCTGACCGCGTCGTAGTTGAAGCTCGTGCCGAACGTGTGATCGACCGGATCCGTCACCGAGACGCCGTCGACGGTGAACGTGTTCTCGTGCCGGCCGCCGCCCTGGATGTACGGCCGGCTGCCACCGGTCACCCCCGGCACCGCTTGCACGACGCTCTCCGGTTCGCGCGCCTCGACGGGGAGCGACTCGTAGAAGCCGTGGGGCGCCGACTGTCCTGGGCTCGCCACCGCCCCGTCGACCGCGGGCGGCACGGCCTCCACCACGATGTCCTCGCGCGCGGTGGGGACCTCCAGCATCGCGAAGACCTCCGCGGTCCCGCCGAGGGGAACGTAGACGTCTGCCTGCCGCACGGCGGCGAATCCCGTCTTGGAGACCCGGATCTCGAAGGTGCCCGGCGTCAGGCCGAGGAAACGGAAGCGCCCGTTGCGGTCGGATTGCACCGAGCGGTCGCCACCGATCTGCGTCGCCGATCGCGCGACGATCCGTGCCGCAGGCACCGCTACGCCGTCCTGGTCCACGATCTCGCCTCCGAGCGAGCCCGTCTGATCCTGCGCGGACGCCGCGGAGGGCGAGAACAGGGCGCCCAGCGAAATGACGCAAGCCACGAGCGCGATGACGGCGCGAGCGACCTCGCAGCTTCGCATCGACGAGGGCTTCACCGTATCACCTTCTCTCCGACGGGCGACGCTGGCGGTTCCGTGTGCCGCGGAAGATGCGAAGCCATCCGACGAGGATTCCGAGGAGCGGGGCGCTTCCCGTCGAGAACGGCACGCCGGCGGTGACGCTGCATCCCCCGAAGTCCATTCCCGAGAGGTACCAGCCCGACTCTGCGCAAGCTCCGCTCTGGGAGTCACAATAGAGGCCGTCCTCGCACTGCCCGTAGTCGTTGCACGATTCGCCCTCCGCCTTGAGTGGACGGCAGACCGCTTCGTCGATCTCGCAGTACTCGTCGTCCGCGCAGTCTTCGTGTTCGTCGCACTCCGCGCAGCCCGCGGCGAACACCACCACCGCCACCACGCACAGACCCTCGATCGTCCGCATCTGCATCCTCCTCGCGAGGGTTGCTCAGCAAGGCCCATGCCACGCAGAATCGCGGTGTTCGACCGTCGACAGGAGAGGACCTGCGCTGCCGACCGCACACCCTGTGCGCGCCGCGCCACACGGAGTCCGGCGCGGGAGCGGTTTGCCCATCGCGGCAAAAGGCACAAGTGTTGCTTTACACACGCCGGAGGCGAGGGATGCAGAAGGGATGGATGCTCATCGGAGCGGCGCTCCTGGCCGGATGCCGCCCTGGCGGTCACGACCCGCCTCGACGACGAGACCCTGGCGAAACGGCCGACCGCGCCATCTCGGTTTCGATCGACCTCGACTCCGCGGTCGCCCAGACGAGCCCTCGGTTCCTCTCCTTCGCGATCGACATCGCCGCGCTCGTGCGACGCGAGCCTTATGACTTCTCGCGCGCTCGGCTCCGTCGGATGACTTCCGGGCTGGCTCCTGCCTACCTTCGGATCGGCGGAACGGCCGCGGACCGCACTTACTACGACCTGTCCGACGCGCCAGTCGGGGCCGCGCCGCAGCCCTTTGAGAAGGTGCTCACGCGCGATCGCTGGGACGCTGCCGCGGGGTTCGCCCACGATCTCGGCCTCGAGGTCGTCTTCACGCTCAACGCGGGACCCGGTCCGCGCGATCCCCTTGGGCAGTGGACACCCGACAACGCCGAGGAATTGGTCGAATACACCGCTGCACGGGGCTACCCCGTGGCCACGTGGGAGTTGGGAAACGAGATCAACTTCCACTGGGCCGACCACGGCCTCTGCCTCGATGCCGAGGACTATGCGCGCGATTTTGCCGCCGCCCGATCCCTCGTCGACGCCGCGCACCCGCGGGCGCGTCTCGCCGGTCCGTCCAATCTCTTTTGGCCGGTGTGGGGCGAGCCGCCGCCGATCGGTTGCGACTTCTCCACGACCGCTTTCCTTGCGCTCGCGGGCGACCTCGTAGACGTAGTTGCCTGGCACTACTACCCCCAGCAATCCGACGCGGAGAGCTGCGTCGTCCGCGATCGGCCAGCCGACGTGGACACGCTCTTCGACGCTGCGAACCTCGACGCCGTCCTCGCCTCCGCGCAAGCGATCCGGTCGGCTCGCGACGAGAGCGCGCCGGACGCGGAGGCATGGCTCACCGAGACGGGACACGCTCTTTGCGGGGGTCAGGACGGTCTCTCGGACACCTTCGCATCCAGCTTCTGGTGGCTCGACCAGCTCGGGTTGCTCGCGAAGAGGGGGCAGAAGGTCGTCGTCCGCCAGACGCTCACCGGCGGCAGCTACGACATGATCGACAGCAGGACGCTGGAGCCGAATCCCGACTACTGGAGCTCGTTACTGTGGAAACGGCTCATGGGAACGCGCGCGCTCGACCTCGCCGTCGACGCGGGACCTGCCCTGCGCGCCTACGCACACTGCGCGGCCGACCGCGCGGGCCCCGTGGGCGCGGTTACCGTCCTGCTCATCAACCTCGGCGACGAGGAAACCCGCCCGCTCGCCATCGGCCGGGCCGGAGGCGCTCGTGAACTCTACCAGGTCACGGGACGGATGCCCTCCTCGCTCGGCGAGTGCCTCGATGATCCGCTGACGGTCGCCGACGAGCGCCCCGACGACTGCTCGGAGCTGGTCGTGAACGGCGTCACCCTGCAAGCAGCCGACGATGGCAGCCCGCCGCCGATCGAGCCTGCGTTCGTCGAGGACCCCATCCGGCTGGCGCCTCGCAGCTATGCGTTCGTCGTCCTTACAGAGGCCGACGCCCCCGCTTGCCTCATCCCGTCGGCGGGGGGCTGAGCAGGACGCAGGACCCCGCAGGCAGCGCACCAGCGAGCTTCAAGTCAATGGGAGGACGATGTGGCGCGCGGAGCCTGCGCTCCGCACCAGACGGGACTCGTCCGCCGCCTCGGGCTGTCCAACGTCCTCGTCGCGTGGGCAGCCCGCCGCACACATCAGTGAGCACACAGCCGCACGCTGCGCCGGCATGGGCCACATTTTCGCGGTGCCGACGGCCGGCACGCGACGTGCACTGAGGCAATGCATGACTGCGACCGAGAATCTCGCTCTCCTCGTGCGGCTGCCGACCGTGTCGCTCGGAATCTGGCCTACGCCCATCCACCGCGTGCAGCGCAAGCGCGCCGCCGACGTTCTCGTCAAGCGGGACGACCTTTCCGGCCACGGCCGGGGAGGCGCCAAGGCGCGGAAGATCGCTCACCTGGTCGGCCACCTCGTGAGCCACGGGTACGACGAGCTCATCGCGACGGCGGGAAACGTGACGAACCTCGTCTTCGATCTCCTGCCGGTCCTGGCTACACACCGAATCCGCCCTCGGCTCTTCGTGCTCGACGATCCGCCCGCAGTGCCCGAGGATCGCGAACGCATTTTCGAGGGGGTGCGGGACCAGCTCGAGTTGCTCGGCCGGAGCCGCGCGGAGGCCTTCGGCGCGATGCTCGGGGCGTACCTGCGTGCGCGACTCGCCGGACGTCGGCCGTTCGTGGCGCTGCCGGGCGTCTCGCACCCTTCGGGAGTCGTGGGCAACGCTCGGGGCTTCATCGAGATGGCGATGCAGCTGCGCGACGTGGGCGAGCCGCTGCCGGGCACCGTCTTCGTGACGGCGGCAACGGGAACGACGCTCGCGGGTTTCGTCCTGGCCGAGGACGCGCTCCGGCGGGCGGGCTTCGATCCGATCCGCGTCATCGGTGTGCAGGTGTACCCGGGAGCGACCCGGAGCCGGACGCTCGCCCTGTTGCGCTGGACCGAGCGGTTTCTCGGGCTGAGTGGGCATGTGCCGGCCGAGCGCATCGAGGTTGTGTCGCACGCGCCTCACGAGGGGTTCGGCCGCTATCCGGAGGCGCTGGCCGATCTCTGCGAGCGCGTCGCATCCGAGACGGACTTTCGGATCGATCCAATCTTCGGCGGCAAGACGTGGCACGCGATGGAGCAGCACCTCGCGCAGGTCCGCGGGGGCCGGCCGACGCTCTACTGGCACTGCGGCTACACCCCAGAGTGGCGAATGCTCGGCGGCGCGGTACGGCGCGGGAGACCCTCGTGAACGTGAGCTCGACGATGTGGACCGAGTCATCGTCGGTCCCTCGCCGCGCCCTCGTCGTTGCGGCGTACGCGGTCAGTTTCTTCGGCGCGCTCCCGGCGCTGCTCTGGGCCATGGGAGGGCAGCTGGACGCGCTGCTCGGGCTCGCGCCCCTCGTCGACGTCGGGTTGCGTGTCGCCGGAGCGGCGCTCGCGACGATCGGCGCGGCGTGGACCGGCTGGTCGATGCTGTGGCTGTCGCGGCTGGGTAAGGGCCTTCCGATATCGCACCTTCCTCCCGAACAACTCGTCGCTCGAGGGCCCTACGCGTGGATGCGCCATCCGATCTACGTCGGGTACGCAGCGCTCGTCTCCGGCTCTGGACTCGTCGCGGGATCCGCCGGCCGCGGCGTTGGCGCGCTCTTTCTGCTCGCTGCAGGAACGATCATCTACGTGTTCGGCTTCGAGGAGCCGAGGCTGCGCAGGCGCTTTGGAGCAGGTTACGCAGCATACGCCCAGGAGGTACCCGCCTTCCCGCTGGGGGGATTCTTCGCGCGCGCGGCTCTCGCTGCCTGGCGCCTGGCGCGGCCCGTGGTGGAGGCGCTCGCCAACCGCCCCGTGCTCGCCCGGATCGGGCCCACGGTGTGGGTAAGCTACGGAGCGTTCGCAGGGCTCGGGGCCGCGGTCGGTCTCTCGATCTGGAATGTGCTCATCGAGCCATGGCTCTCGGCGCGATTCCGGGCCGGATATGCGATCGGGATCGCGCTTTGGATGCTCCTCGGCGCGCGTGTCGTCGCCCTCCTCTACCAGCCGCGCTTGCTCGCGAACGCCCCTCTCGAGTCGCTGCGGCGGGTGGGTTTCGTTTCGTGGGGCGGCTACCTCGGCCTCTTCACGTTTCCATTCCTCTTCGCGGGCCTGACGGGCGCTGATGGGTGGATATTGCTCGATTGCAGCTTCGTCGGCGCGCTCGCCTGCTCGGCGGTCGGGCGGATCGGCTGCCTCACCTATGGCTGCTGCTATGGCCGCCCGTCGCCCCACGGGGTCGTGTGGAGGCATCCGGAAGCCAAGGTGAACCGCGAGCGGCCCTGCGCGCACAGGGAGCCAAGGATCGCGACACAGGTCCTCTCGTCTGCTCACGCGTTCGCCCTCGTCCCGATCATCGCTCTCCTGACGGCGAGGGGCGCGCCGGGCACGGCGACCGCAGTCGGTGCGCTCCTGTATTCGCTCGGGAGGTTCGGCGTGGAGTGTCTGCGTGACGAACCACGATTCGGTCCGCTGCGCCTGACGCGCGGTCAGATCGCGAGCGCCATAGGTGGCGGGCTGGCCGTAGGGGTCCTGCTGCTCCTTCCGGCGGCGGGGCCTCCGACCCACGCGTCCGCCGCGGCGATCTCGAGCGAGGTCGGCGCGTGGGTCGCAATCGCGGTTGCGGCCGCGTGCACGTTCGTCTGCTGCAGCATGCACTGGCGCCGCGTCGGAAGCTGGTGAGAGCCAGAAAGGAAGGTCTCGATGTTCCGGTTTCGAAAGCTTTACGTCGATCTGGTCACCGCCGACGGGACGGTGTGTGTCGCTTACCTCGCGAGGCTCCACGTCCTCGGAGTGCGCACCACTCACGCAGGCGTCGAGATTTACGGAGCCGACGGGAAACGCGAGGTCATTCGGGCTCGCGCGCTCTCGCATCGACTCGACGCCGCACGCGGAGAGATCGTGCTCTCGCTGGACGTCCCGGGAGGTCCGTTCGTATTGACTCAAGGCGCGGTCCACGGCCCGTGGGCACCGAGCGGGCCGTCGCCGTGCCGAGGGCTCAGCTGGCGGGTCCTTGCGGCGAGGACCGCGGCGCACGCGCGCTGGCTCGGCGCGGAGGGCCGCGAGTTGCACGGTCTAGGCTACGCGGACTGGGTGGAAATCGAACGACCGACGCGGCTGTTGCGGCTGAGCCGACTGCGGTGGGGCCGAGTTCACCTCCCAGACGCGACGGTCGTGTTCAACGCGGTCCACCTTCGCTCGGGCGAGTCGTGGCAGCGATCCGCCTGCTGGTCGGCCGGCGGCCCCATCGAGTCGACTGGGCTCTCGATGGCGTTCCACGCCGGGCAGCTGGATCTCGCCTGGCGCGGCCGCAGGGTGCGGATCGAGCCAGTACGGACGCTGCACGCCGGCGAACCGATCGACCCCTCGCGCTTCCCGGGCGCCATCGAGCGGCTGGTCTCGAACGCGATCACCGGGCCCGCCGAAGAGGAGCGTTGCCTCGGGCGGGCCCGATGGCTCGAGGAGTCCTCGGCCGCCCACGGGTGGGCGCTCCACGAGACGGTACGCTTTGGTGCCGCCGCGTCGGGGCGATCGCAAGCCGAGCTTGGGCAGGAGGCACGGTCGTGAGAGCGCTCGGGTCCCTCCGCTTGCCGCCAGGGCCGTCGAGTGCCTTCCGGACGGCCGCCGCGCTGCGTCGCGATCCGCTCGGCTTCGTCACGGAGGCGCAGCGCCGCTTCGGTGATGTCGCGCGCATCCCGCTGTGGCATCGCACCTTCTACCTCGTGAGCCACCCCGACGGCGTCCGCCACGTGCTGATCGACAACGCGCGCAACTACGGCAAGGACACGGCGACGTTCTCCAAGCTCCGATCGCTCTTCGGTGCCGGCCTCCTGACGAGCGACGGAGAGGACTGGCTCCGGCGAAGGCGGATCGCGCAACCGGCGTTCGGTCGCGAACGCCTGGCAGCCATCGTGCCCGTGGTGGTCCAGGCGACCGCCGCGATGATCGCAAGGTGGAGCGCGCAAGGCCCCGAACCGATCGACGCGGCGCGCGAGATGACACGCCTGACCCTCGAGATCGTCGTCGCCGCCCTGCTCGGCGGCAACCTCGGCGAAGGGAACGAACAGGTGGCCGGCGCCGTCAGCGAGATCGTCCACCAGACGAAGCGCCGCATCGAGTCCCTCATCGACCTCTCCGCGATACTTCCGACCCTCTCGAATCTGCGCGCGCGGCGCGCCCGACGGCTGCTCGACCGCGTCGTGGACCGGCTTGTGACGCGGCCCGCCGGCGAGGGCACGGACCTTCTCGCGCGATTGCGCCAGGCGAGCGAGGCGCAGGGGCGCGGCGCGCTGCGCGACGAGGTGATGACGATGTTCGTCGCGGGCCACGAGACCACCGCCAACCTGCTGACCTGGACGCTCTACGAGATCGCGCGCAACCCGTGCGTCGGGCGCAGGGCCGCCGCGGAGTCACGCGAGGTACTTGCGGGGCGCGCGCCGGGATGGGACGACCTGGCGCCGCTCGCCTTCACGAAGCGTGTCCTGCAGGAGTCGATGCGTCTCCATCCACCGGTGTGGCTGGTCGAGCGTAGCGCCAAGGAAGACGACATGATCGGAGGATGCCTCATCCCGGCGGGCGCGACAGTAGCGGTCAGCCAGTACGTCACCCATCGCAGGCCTGGCTGCTGGCGCGAACCGGAGCGCTTCGATCCGGATCGATTCACGCCCGAGCGGCTCGAGGGCCTGCCGCGTTGCGCATTCTTCCCCTTCGGGGGTGGTGCGCAACAGTGCATCGGAGGCCAGTTCGCGATGATGGAGGCACAGATAGTCCTCGCGATGGTCGCGCAGTCCTGCGCGGTCGGGCTCGTGAACGATCGGCCTGTCGAGGCCGACGCGGGGGTCACCCTGCGGCCGCGCGAGCCCATCCCCCTCTCGATCCGGCTGGAGGTGCCACATGCGACCGACTGAGCCGCGGCGACCGGCGCTGGCCGCACGAGACCTGTACAAGAACTACGGGCGTCGCGCGGTGCTCCGAGGCGCGCGCTTCGAGGCATGGCCCGGCGAGCTCGTCGCCGTGCTCGGAGAGAACGGCGGCGGCAAGAGCACGCTCCTGCGCATTCTCGCCGGGACGATGCGCGCCGACCGCGGGAGCGTCGTGCGAGGCGGTGCGATGGGCTACTGCCCCCAAGATTGCCTGCTCTACCCTCATCTCACGCCCGACGAGCACCTCGCTCTGTTCGGACGCGGCTACGGCCTCACACCGGCCACGACGCGCGTGCGAGCCGACGCTCTCGCGGGCACTTTCGGGTTCGAGCGGGATCGCGGGCGAGTCGTCAACGAGCTGAGCGGCGGCACCCGCCAGAAGGTCAGCTTGTCCATCGCGCTCCTGCACGATCCCCCGGTGCTGCTGCTCGACGAGCCGTACGCGGGCTTCGACGTCGAGACCTACGAGCGTTTCGTCGCTTACTCTCGCGAAGCAACGAGCCGCGGTGTGTGCATCGTGCTCGTGACCCACATCGCCTTCGAGCGCGATCGCTTCGATCAGCGGCTTCACTTGCGCGAAGGAATCCTCCATGCCGAGACTCGTTGACGGTGCGGGCCGCGTCGCCATCGCGGCGCGGATGCTCGCGATGGATCTCCTCCGACGGCGCGTCACGCTCCTGCTCCTCTTCGTCGTGCCAGCGCTCTTCGACGCGATCGTGTTCGCGACCACCGCGAGCCGTCCGGTCGACGTTCTCGTTGCGGCGCTCGGGCGGACGAGCGCGCTCGACAACAGACAACTCACGCTCGTCTTCATGGGGGGCGCGGCCGTGAGTTTCCTCACCTGCTTCCTCGGATTCAACCTCGTCCACAAACGAAGGGACGTCGACGCGCGGCTGGTCCTCGCCGGGTTCCGAGCGCACGAGCTGCTGACTGCCAAGCTCGTCGTGCTCCTCTCGCTCGTGGCGCTGCTCGCCGTCTACGAGACCGCGATGCTCTACCTGTGCTTCGCGCCGCGGCACGTGCTCGGAGTCGGGTGCGGTCTCTTGCTGGGCGGCCTCGTCTACGGGTCCTTGGGGTTCGCCGTGGGCGCGATCTTCACGCGAGAACTCGAGGCGATCTTCGTGATCGTTCTGCTCACGAACGTCGACGTCGGCTGGCTGCAGAACCCGATCTACTACGCGACGAGCGAGCGCCGCGGACTCATCGAGAACCTACCCGGTCACTACCCGACCCAGCTCGCGATCGTGAGCGCGTTCACGGATGAAGCCGCGAGCAGCGCTGCGCTGCACTCCCTCGCCTGCGCGGCAGCGGCGCTCGCGGCGGCACTGCTCGCGTTTGCATTGCGCGTCCACTTGCCGAGGCGATCATGACCGAGATATCGCGGTCGCGGCGCTACTATGCGAAGGCGCTGGGCATCTTCTACGTCGCGTGGGCCGTGAGCTTCGAAGTAGTGGGACGGTACGCGGCGACGCTTCCGACGTCCGATCTCACGAGCAACTGGGACCGGGCCATCCCCTTCGTGTCCGCTTTCGTATGGCCGTACGAGGCATGCTATGTGCTCCCGTTCGTCGCTCTGTTCGTCCTCAAGGATTGGCATCGCTTCAACATCGCGCTGGTGGCGATCGCAGGCTCCAACCTCGTCGCGTTCGCCGTGTACCTCGCGCTTCCCGTTGCGTTCCCCAGACCGTCGTTGGGGACGGGACTCTCGGAGCAGATCGTTGCGATGGAGTACGCCGCCGACTTCTCGCCCGGCGCGAACAAGCTGCCGAGCATGCACGTGGCAATCTCCTGGATCATCGCGTGCGCGATGCTGGGGCAGCGAGGCCGGATCGCGGACGCAGCGACGCTCGGGACCGTCTCCGCGATCACGCTGTCGACGGTGTTCATCAAGCAGCACCTCGTCGTGGATGCCGTGACCGGCTTGATGCTCGGCATCGGTTCGTTCGTCCTCGTGCGCCGCACTTACCTCAGGCGGTTCGGCCCGCACGTGACGGCCGAGGAGGCGCTCGCCCGCATGCTCCGCCCCTGGCGTCGCGCCTCCGTGCCTGCGCGCTGAAGAGAGACAGGACCTCCTACGCGGCCTGGTGCGCCCCGTTAGGGTCATCGTCGCTGACGACGTGGGCGAAGAGACGGTCACCCGCTCCGCCCCCGACCATCAGGAGCGCCGCGGGCAGCGCCCAGCCCTCGTGCCCGTGAGCGATTCGGTCGGCAATCGAGCGCAGATCCCTCGAGCGCGGAAGGTTGGATTGTGCGGGTTCTTGCACACCGCTGTGCGGGCGGATGCACGGTCATCGCAGTGCCTCCGACCACTCGCGTGAGCGAACGCCGCGTGACGCACGCCAAAGGCGTGCGTTGTCCAGCACCGCTCGCTTTCCTGCCGGCCTCTCCCATCGGATGGCACGCACGTTGCTCTTCGCTCCACGCGGCAGCACACGACCGCGAAGGAGATGGCCCGTGCGACATGAAGTCCTGATTCTCGCGACGATGCTCGCTCCCCGCCCTTCCTTCGCCGGCATTGCCGACCGATCAGAAGCGTCCCTGCCGGAAGGTGCCGCGACGCTTGAGCCGGTCGCGGCACCCTCGCCGCGCGCGGTCCTCCTCGAGCGGCGGGAATCTCACGGGCACGCGATCCTGCTCCTTGGCGCGACGTTCTCGGGAGGCCCACTGCCAGTGCCCTCGGGGAGCGGGTACGTCACGGAGGGCGCGGCCCGCTCTTCTGCTTGGGCGGACTTGCTCGACGGCCCCCTGATTCGTCTGATGCACGGCCAGACCGCGATGGCCCGCGCCAGTCTAGGGTTGAGGGCCCTATTCCCGATCACGGGGGCAGCAGTCGGCGCCGCCACTTGCGACGATGACTCGCGGGGATTCCTGCTCCCTTGCTTCGGGGAGGCGGCGGCTGGTTTCGCGGGCGGATTGCTCGCGGTGCTCATCCTCGACCCGGACCTGCTGGCTTGGCGCGACGTCGACTCTTCGTCCTCGCTCGTACTTCGCCCGCGACTTCGCGTGAAGCGCGACGGAGTGATCCTGGGCGTCCACGGGACTCTCTGACCGGAACTCTTCGTCGGCCTCTGGTCGATTCACCAGATCTCCCCGCCTAAAGACGTGAGGGCGAGGTTCGGCCCGACGCGGAAGTGAACCGAAACGCGAAAGGTGACTTGTGCGAGCGCAAGAGCATCCCAGGAGGACACTCGCGGTTTCGATCGCGACGGCCGCCGTGCTCTGTACCGGGCTGTACCTCTGTGTCGCGCAACTCGATCGATGGGCCGCGCGCTCGTTCGCGGAGGCGAAGCTCGCCGCGATGCTCGTCGCGGTGCTGCAGGTCGGTCTCGTCGTCTGCTGGCTATGCCTGGCACCGGCCCTCTCCAGAGTGTTTGGCCGCGTGCTCTGCCTTCCCCGAGGCGTGTCGCGGCCGGTGCCCTTCCTCCGGTTCTGTCTGGCCGGAACGACAGCGGCCACGATCGTCTACGCGGCCGATCTCGTCGCATGGCTCGCAACGGCCCGGCCAGAAGGGAACTGGTTAGCCGGGCTCGTCGGCGCATGTATCGCCGCAGTACTCGGACTCGGAGCCGGTGCCGTCTCCGGCCTCCTCGTGTGGCTCGGCACCCGTGCGGGTCCGGCCGCAGCGTGGAGAATCTTCCCGCTCGCGTCCGCGGCGTCTCCAATCGTCGCGGCTGCCGGGCTCGCCGTGGCAGCGGTGCCCCTTGCCTCCGCCGTTCCACTTCGCGTGCGCTTCCTGGGCCAAGCTGGTCCTCGACCTGGGCAGGCGCTCGTACCCCTCGACCCCGCGCTCTGCGCGCTCATCGACTGTGCCGCTCTCGCGGTCGCGACTCTCCTCTTCGTGGCTGCGGCGCGCCTCGCGTCGAGGTGGCTACGGGTCCGCTCGCCGGGCTGGCGCGCGGTCGGGGTGGCACTCTGCGTCGGCGCGCTCGCGCTGTGCGCATTCGCCGGCGTCCGTCGACCTGCGCTTTCCCCATCGGGATTGCTCGACGTCGCCCACCTCGGCAGCTTCTCGCTGCTCGGGATCGGGATGTTCCTGGCGCTCCCGATCAAGCCACGTATCGCGACACGCATCGTCCCCGCGGCGCTCCTCCTGGGCCTCGGGGGTCTGGTCGGCGTCGAGCGCGCGCCGGGCCTCTTTGGGGGAGCGCCCACCGAGGTCGTGCTCTCGCGGTGGATGCTCACCGAAATGGTGACGCGAGTCGATCTCGACGGCGACGGCTTCGCGTACTTCTTCGGCGACGATTGCGACGACCTCGATTTCGAGCGTAGGCCCGACGCACCCGAGGTCCCGGGAAACGGGATCGACGACAACTGTCGTGGCGGCGACAGGCGCGCGAGTGTGCCCTGGCGTCCCCGCCCCTCGTTCGTGTCGCTGCCGGCGTCCGTCGCGGCGCCCAAACGGATCCTCCTCCTGTCGGTCGACGCGCTGCGTGCCGACCGCTTGGGCGTCTACGGCTACCCGAAGGGAACCTCGCCGAACATCGACCGGTTGGCGCGAAATAGCGTCGTGTTCCGGCGCGCGTACAGTAGTTCGCCCCTCACGCGGTTCGCTTTTCCGATGTTGTTCACCGGAAGGCTCCTCTCCGAAATCCAATGGAACCACGAACTCTACCCGCCGGGCATGACGCCCCAGAACCGCACCGTGGCCGAGATCCTCGCGGAGGCCGGTTTCCGGACAGCCGTATTCCAGACCGTCTACCCGCTGGGGCAGCGGTGGGGAATCCCGCAGGGCTTCCAGCACAACGACGAGTCCCTCGCGAGCGCCTCCTCGCATCGTGCTCGCCATGCGGACGCGCTGGTCGATGGCGCGCTCCGCTGGATCGAGGCGCACCGGGACGAACGATCTTTCGTCTGGATCCACTTCTTCGATCCACATGCTCCGTACAGTCTGCATGATGGGATCCGCGACTTCGGGCCGGGCGATTCGGGTCGGTACGACGGAGAGGTCTCGTTCACCGATCGCGAGATCGGACGGCTACTCGATCGATTCCGCGAGTTGGACATGGTCGGAGACACCGCCGTCATCCTCGTGGCGGATCACGGGGAGATGCTGGGCGAACACGGGGCCACTCGGCACGGCGGTGCGCTCGTTTGGGAAGAGGTATTGCGCGTACCTCTCATCGTGCACGTCCCCGGGATTCTGCCTCGCGAGGTCCATTGCGTGACCGAGCACCGCGACCTGGCCTCGACGATCTTGAACCTCGGGGCCATCGATGGCGCGCGGGAGGGGCTAATCCCGCCGCCCAGGATCTGATCCATCGGGCGCTCTGAAACTGATCCACCCCCAGGCGCGAGAGGTTGACCGACGAGGGAGTCGGTGCCTCCGCTCGGAGGATGCTGAGGATGGATCAGGTTCA
>Ga0247727_10014140_pt1 | contig 13321 bp, 7 predicted proteins | sample WisWelCaveWW1625_FD_202498 | JGI IMG/M metagenome (GOLD analysis project Ga0247727, IMG submission 202498) | Biofilm microbial communities from Wishing Well Cave, Virginia, United States - WW16-25 | ecosystem: Environmental > Aquatic > Deep subsurface > Groundwater > Cave microbial mat | place... | reverse complement strand
GCGTTTCCTGATACGCATCGAGAACGATCTCGCACGGTTGGCCGGATTTAATACGCTGAATATTGGATTCCGAAACATCCGCTTCGACTTCGAGCGACGACATGTCGGCGATGGAAACCACCGCGGTACGCGCGCTGCTGGCGGAGCCAAACGGCGCCACGATTTCGCCGACGTCGGCGTTCTTCGTGAGCACGGTGCCGTCAAACGGCGCGCGGATGTTGGTGTATTCCAACGCGACGTCGCCCGAACGCACCGCGGCTTCCGCGGCGCGAATATTCGCCGAGTCGGCAGAGACCGCGGCAATGGCGCGTTTGTAACGCGCTTCCGCGGCATCAAAATCCGCTTTGGAAACAAGCTGCTCGGCGACCAGAGATTTATAGCGCTCGTATTGAATCGTCGCTTCCTGTCGATCCGCTTGCGATTGCGGCAACTGCGCCTTCGCGGCGGCGAGATTGGCTTTGGCCTGCGCCAGCGCTGCCGACATATCGCTGTGCTCCAATCGCGCGATGATCTGCCCGGCTTTGACTTGGTCGCCTTCTTCGACGCCGAGATATTCCAAACGGCCGGTGCCTTTGGAAGCGACGGCCGCCTGCCGTTGCGCCACGACATAGCCGCTTGCGGTCAACACCGCATTCGCCTGCGCCGGCGAAATGGCGGTCACGTTGAACGTTTGCACTTCGACGCTCGAAGCGAGCGAGCCGCGCCAGAACAAAAAAAACGCTGCTACCGCAGCGGCCGCCACCACGCCAAAGAGGATAAAGTATTTGCGGCCCGGGGAACCGTCGTTCGACTCGCGGTCCCGCTTGGCGGGATCGATGCGCAGCTTGGATAAATCGGCTGATTGGGAATCTGTCATAATCAAAGTCCTCTCCAAAAATTATTCGCGTTGATTTCAACAATTTTAAAACGGCTTTTAACCTGCGAAGTTACATAACTGATAAATATAGTCAAATTTGTGGTCATCGTCAAGCAAGGAATTTTGTTGCGAAACTTGACTTTGTCAATTCATTTTACTATTTTATCGAAGACTCTTAGAAAGACTCGGGCATAAATGGAGTGGCATCATTTATTTGGTTTGACGCTGAAGGATTTTTTCACTGATTCCGCTTATCACGTTGAACTGGAAAAAGATCTTTCGCTGAAGCATCAGTTTTTGGATGTGGTAATTATTGAGCAGGTGGCAGGGCAGCCAATAATAGCGCCGCCGGATGGTCTGGAAAATCTGGCGCGGCATAATTTGTTGACGTACAAATCACTCCGCCAACCGTTGGATGGCTGGGCGCTTGACGAACTAATTGGGCATTATGTTAATTATCGTAAGCAAATCAGTCGGTCATTAAAAAGCCTGTTGCCGGCGGAAGATTTTCGTTTATATGCGGTCAGCACCCGCGAACCCGAAAAACTTGCGACCGCGGTTTCGCTGACATCATTAAAAGAAGGGTTGTATGAAGTTCCATGGGGAACGCAAAAAATTCGACTCATCGTTCTGAGCCAAGTTCCAAAGATCAAGCGGAATTCCATTTGGCAATTATTTAGCGGGGTAGCGGAAAAAGTACAATATGGCGCCGCGCAGTATCAATGGCGTCAAAAAGACCATAGCACCATCATCAGCAAACTCTATAAACGTTATCAAGTCGAGGGTATCACTATGCCTTATACCTGGAATGACTTCTATCGCGAATTCACTAGAGAACATCTGGATATGCTGTCCACTGAAGAGCGGTTGAAAGGGCTGCGCGCCGAAGAGCGGTTGAAAGGGCTGCGCGCCGAAGAGCGGTTGAAAGGGCTGCGCGCCGAAGAGCGGTTGAAAGGGCTGCACGCCGAAGAGCGGTTGAAAGGGCTGCGCGCCGGGGAAATCCGAGCGTATCTCAACAGGTTGCAAAAAAAACAGAAAAGAAAATAAATGCCATTTTTCCGTAGACGCTCTGCGCTTGGCGCCGGGCTATTTCAAATACAGCATTCGAATCACCTGGGTCTGCCCGCCGGCCTGTAGCGCCGCGAAGTAAAGGCCGGCCGGCAAGCGCGAGGCGTCGAAGTGGACGCGGAATGTGCCGCGCACGTGATCGCCTTCCGCTAAAGTAGCGACGACTTGGCCGGCGAGATTCACCACTTTCAAGGTGGCGTGCATATCTTGCGGGAGCGCATAAATAATTTCCGTAGACGGATTACCGAAGGTTCTCCGCCCATGCGGGGAAAAAGGATTTGGCCGGTTTTGCGAAAGTTGCAACTGCGTCGGAACGTTTGTCGAAGCGAGCAGCCTCCCAGCGCTTTTGCTCGCGGCTGGGCCGGCGGCAGTTGTCGCGCTCGCCTCGTTGGAAAAGGCGGAATTGCCGCCGCTGTTATAAGCGCAAATGCGATAAACATACAGCGTCGCGCTCGCCAAAGTTGTATCAATGAATTGCGCCGCATTCGCGCCGGTTTTAGCGATTTCAGCATAAACGCCGGCGACGCCGGTTTTGCGCTCGATTTTGAAGCCGGTTTCCGTGCTCGATTTGTCCGTCCACGTCAAAGTGATTTGCTTCGCACTCGCGGCAGCGGCCTTTAAATTAATCGGAATCACCGGCGGAAAAGGCAGCGTCGTCGTGGAAGCCACGCTGGAATAGGGCGAGTCGCCAACCCCATTGTAAGCGCGCAGGCGATAAAAATATTTTGTATTCGCATTGAGCAGCGAGTCGGAATAGCTCACGCTCGCGGCGTTAACTACCGCAATTTCCGTATACGCTCCCACCGTGCCTTTGCGCCGCTCGATTTTAAAACCATCCACCGGGCTCGAAAAATTAGGCTTCCAATTCACCCGAATTTTATTTTTGCTCAACGCCGTAGCACCGACGCTATCCGGCGCGGCCGGCGGCGCTAGCAGCGTCGTCACGGATACCGTGGGCGAGTAGTCCGAGAGACGCGCGACATTAAACGCGACGACACGATAGGAATAATTCGTGCCCGCCATAAGGCCGCCATCAAAATAACTCGTCACGTTCACCCCAACCGCGGCAATTTCCGCGAACGCGAGACCCGCCGCAGTTTTGCGCTCGATTTTAAAACCGTCCTCGTTGGTGGATTGATCCGTCCAACTCAAATTGATTTGCGCTGAACTCGAAACCGTCGCCGCCAAGTTAACCGGCGGAAGCAATGCCAGAGACACGGTCGTGGTGGCGCTTTCACTGGAATAAGCCGAGCTGCCGCCGGCGTTGTACGCCGCGATCCGATAAACATAAAGCGTTCCATCGCTCAAACCGTTATCAGAATGTTTCACCGCATTTGCCGCGACCGTCGCGATCAACGCATAGACTCCGGCGACGCCGGTTTTGCGCTCGATTTTGAAGCCGGTTTCCGTGCTCGATTTGTCCGTCCAGGTCAAATCAATTTGCGTCGCGCTCACGGTCGTGGTTTTCAAATTGGCCGGAATCACGGGCGGAAAAGGATACGTCACCGTGCTCACCATAGCAGAATAAGGCGAGTTGCCGCTGAGGTTGTACGCGCGGATACGATAAAAGTAGGCGGTGTTCGCATTGAGATTCATATCATCATAACTCGTCACGCCCGCACCCACGCTGGCAATTTGCGCAAAAGCATTGGCCGTAGTTTTGGAACGCTCGATTTCAAAGCCGTCTTCATAACTCGCGGTGCTTTGCCACGTGAGCCGCGTTTGACTTCTGCTGATCGTAAAGGCGATGAAATCCGCCGGCGTCTGCGGCGGGTCGGGCCAGGTCGTGGCTTGCAGGGTATCGGAATATGCCGACCGGCCATCCGCTTTAAATGAGAGCAACCGATAAGCATACATCGTGACCGGCGTCAATCCGGTATCGAGGTAACGCGTCACATTGGGCGCGACGTTCGCCAGCGCGGCAAAAGGCCCGCCGTTGATTTGACGCTCGATCGTGAAGCCGCTCTCATCAACCGAATTGTCGCTCCAGGTAAAATCAATTTGCGAACGATTCACCGTGACCATTTGCAAGCTGCTCGGCGCGGGAATCGGATAAACAATCGTAAAAGTATTATCGCTCACATCCAGCGGGTTGACGGCGTTGGCCGCGGAGACGCGAATTTGCGCCAATGCCGTGGGGGTCGTATTAATTGTCCAATTGAAATTGCCGGCATTGCTGGCGTTACTCGCTAAAACTTCCCACATGTTGCTACCGTCACCGGAATATTCGATTTTGACTTGGTCGGTAAAACAAGCATTATTCGTCCACGTGAGATTGACAGCGTCGCCAATTTTTAGAAACTCACCACCATTCGGCGAGGTGAGCGTAATCGTCGGCTGCACCGAAGGCAAGCCGGATTTGATGATGCTAAAATTGTCCAAGCTGCCGCCCGCGGCGGTGATGAACTCGCCGCGCAGGGTGTCGCCGGAAATCGAAAACAAATGAAAACCGTGCACTCCGCCTATTTGCGAAACCATTAAAGGATGGTTGGCCGTCTTAATGACGCTTTTTTCTCCGGCGCTGCCGGAGACGACATAAATTGTGCCGGGGGCAAAAGCCGTTTTGGTGTATGTCGAAAAATTGCTGTTCGCAACGACGCCGTTGTTCAGCGGATACGTCCGCTCCACGGCGTGCGAATGGCCGGCGAGCACAAGATCGACGCCGAACTCGTCCATAATCGGATTAAAATTTTTCCGCGATAAGTCGTCGCCGGAATGCGTGCCCCCGGAATACGGCGCTTCGTGCCACATCGCGATCAACCAATGCTGGCCGCGGTCGATGGCGTCTTGCAAATCACTGCGCAGCCACGCCAACTGCTCGCTGAATTGCGGCTCCACAATCATCAGCTCGATGTCCAACGAAACAAAATGCGCGTTGCCGTAATCGAAAGAATAATAATGCTCGCGCTGCTGCGGGTTGTTGGCGGGCGTGTGAAAATATTCAAAGTACGGCGCGCCGTCATCGGTTTTGATGTCGTGGTTGCCCAGCGCCGGCCACCACGGCCGATGGCGAATGAGCTGCGGATAAACGGAAAAATAACGATCAAAGTATTGCTGATACGAACCGTCGGGATAAACGATATCGCCCAGCAGCAAAGCGAAGTCGTAACGATATTCTTCTAATTGCAAACGATCCCGCACTTCGAGCTGCTCCGGCTCGTCTTGGCCAAAATCGCCAAACGCGGCGAAGCGAAACGGCGTGGGGCAATTGGTGGTGGGATGGGTGCGAAAATAATATTCCGCGCCGGTGGCGTGAATGACCGCGCCCTCGGCGATTTCATAATAATACGTTCTCGCGGCCGACAATCCAACCATGGCCGCGACATGCACCGTGTCGATGGGCGTGTTGATCTCCCCTTCCCAAACGCCGGGCGTTTGGCCGTAACGCAAAACGCCGGACGTTGGATTTTGGGTATACCAAACGACCGTGGCGCGGTCGGCCGCCGTATTTTGCACGTACGGCCCGATTTTAATCTGGGCGTTCGCGGGTAACCATAACTGGAATGCGCCGAACAGGACCAAAAGTGCGAGCCGATTTAACATGTCTTCTCGGTAAGATCAACGGACCGGCCACTTTTACAAAATTTATCGCACGTGGATAGGAACGGTGGCCGGGCAGTTACATTAGATTTCCTAAAACGTCATTTCCAGACGATGAAATAGCAGCCGGAGTGTCAAGCTTCAGCTTGACAACATAAATTTTTGTCAAACTAAAGTTTGACACTCCAAGCTTTATTTCACTAAGGCCATACGCCGTGTTTGCGTATGCACGATCTCCCCGCTCGCGCCGCGCACGACAAGCTGATACAAATACAAACCTGCCGCAACGATGCCGCCGGATTGATCGCGTCCATCCCACGTCAGCGCATGACGTCCCGCTGCCATCTCGCGCTGCAACAACTGGCGCACAAGCTGGCCGGTGACGGAATAAATGGCCACGGTCACGTCGCTAACTTGCGGCAAGGCAAAACGAATCTGCGTGTTTGCATTTCCCGCCAAGCGCGATGCCGCGGCGCGGCGAAACGGATTGGGATAATTTTGCTCGAGCGTAATTTCTCTCGGAATGCTCGCCGCCTCTACGCCGGCTCCCGCCAAGCCTTTGCTCAGGCTGCTGGAATAGACTTCGAATTCGAGGATGCGATAATTTGATTTTTGATTGGAACGCATAAAGATGCGCACGTAGCGCGCGGCAACCGGCGTGAAAGAAATATCCTGGGTGCCGCTGGTGCCGGCGTTATTGGTGTAGACCGTGCTATAAGCCACATCATCATTGGAAATCTGAATGTCGTAAATCTTCGCGTAATAGTTATCCTTCCATTGCACGACGGTGCGGGCGACGGTCTGGGCCACGCCCAAATCGACGCGCCACCAATTTGTGGGACTGCCGCTGCTCACGGTGCCGCTGCGCCAATAGGTGGAGGTGTTGCCGTCATTCGCGAGATTCGGCAGAAAGGTGGTGTTCGTGGTCATGGCCGCCGCGGGTTTGTTGAGCGCGAGATTGCCGCTGCCGGTGCCGCCTTGCGTCGTCGCATTCGCTTCATTGGAATAAGCGGAATTGCCGCCGGTGCTGTAAGCACGCACGCGATAGACGTAATTCGTGCCGGCGAGGAGGCCGTTGTTATCCGAATGAGAAATCGCATTCGCGCCGAGAGAGGCAATTTCCGCATAAGTTCCGGCGGCGCCGGTTTTGCGCTCGATTTTAAATCCGTCTTCATCGTTCGCATTGTCCGTCCAGCTCAGATTGATTTGGCTGGCGCTCACCGCGGTCGCGCTCAAATTGCTCGGCGCTGCCGGCGGCAAGGGTCCGGGATTCGTCACGGTAATCGTCACGCTTGCCGTGCCGGTCGCACCCAAATTGTCAGTGACGGTCAACACCGCATTATAGGTTCCGGCATTGTTGTAAGTATGCGCAGGATTCGCCGAAGTCGAAGTATTGCCATCGCCGAAATTCCACGAATACGAAGCGATACTGCCATCAGAATCATTCGAGCCGGCGGAGTTGAACGTGACGGCCAATGGCGCGTCGCCGCTTTGTGGAGTGGCCGAGGCGACGGCCACTGGCGGCTGGTTTCCGGTTCCCGTGCCTTCGAGCACCAATTGCGGCGCGTTCGCCCCCTCTTTCGAGCTGAACCCAACGGCGTTTGTCGAAGTGGAGTTTAGACCAAAACTAAAAACGCCGTTGCCGGTAACCGCCGAGATCACGTCATACTCAATCCAGGTGTTGAGCGGCGCCGCTCCCGCCGTGACGATGGGCGTGCCGGAAATCGCGGGGGCGTTGCTCCAATTCAAGCCGCTTTCCAACCACGGTGTGCTGGTGCTCAGGTAATTATTGGAAACGGTGTAAAGCGAGCCGCCGTCGGTGCCGTCGTCAACGACGTAAAGACGCAGTTTCGCGCTCGTCACCGCGCCGGTGAATCCCGTGACATTGAATTTTACATAACCCACCAACGTGGGCGTGCCGCCGCGAATTTTAAAATTCGTCTGCGCGCCATAATTGGCGGTGGGAATGGAAGAATTGACAAAGGCATCGTTCGTGGGATTGAAGGTCACCGCGCTGCCGCTGGTCACGGTAATGCTCACAGAAGCAGTGCCCGTCGCGCCTTGATTATCGGTCACCGTCAATACCGCGTTGTAGGTTCCGGCCGCATTATATGTGTGCGCCGGATTCGCTGAAGTCGAAGTATTGCCGTCGCCGAAATTCCACGCATAAGAGGCGATGCTGCCGTCGGGATCGTTCGAGCCGGAAGAACTGAAGCTCACTGGCAAAGGCGCCGCGCCGTTTTGCGGCGTCGCCGCAGCGTTCGCCACCGGCGGTTGATTGGCGCCGCCGTTCGGCAAGCTCATGTAACCGTGCAAATAATTATGCGAATCTTCATCGCTCGCCAAAATCAAAATGCCGGTGGTGCTGCTCACGTTTTGGCGCGTGGAAGTCGGATTGTTCGTCAGGAGATCGGATTCGCTGCGGATGAATTCATCGCCCAAGCCGGGAGCGAATTGAATGTTGTCCATGCTCGTGCTTTTGCGGTAAATGCTGCGCGGCGTGCCGGCTAGACGCGCGAGGAAAACGTAGATCATCCGATTCTCCGAGTCCAGCGCTAAAATCGGGCGCGTGTGATCTTCGGATTTCTTGGAGACTTCAGAGGAAGACCAATTGCCATTGTCGTCGCGTTTTAACAAATAAATATTCGTGTCGGTCGAGGTGTTCGTGCTCGATTTGGTGACGGCATACATGTCGCCGCTGCCATCGGCGAGCAGTTTGAGATTGACATGATCATCGGCCACCGGTTTGCTGACGTCGCTCAACGCAATCTCCAGCGGCTGCCAAGTGGTCTCGGGATCGCCATCGAGGTGCCGCGCAAAATACATTTTTTCGTCGTTTTGATTACTCCACATGATGCCCACTTTATTCTTCAACTGCACGATCGCGGAAATATCATCGGCGCTGACACTCGCGCCTTGCACCGGCAGTTGAAACGGCGTCGCCCAAACCGCATCACTGGTTGTGCTATGATTGATCATGACATTGCCGCTAGCCACCCAAGTGATCCACAGCTTGCCCGTGGTGTCTTTCGTTAATGTCAAAGTCTCAGATTTGCTGTTGTTGACGACGACCGGAAAGCCGCTATCCAACGCGTGCGTATCCGTGCTGGAATCATAGCTGTAACGATAAAGCCGGGCATTGCCGGTGGCGGTGGTCTGATCGGAAATGTGCGAGGCGATGTAAAGTTTTTGCCCATCCCACAAAGCATCGGCGAGCGATTGCGAGCGATTGTCGATATCCGGACCGACGCTCGTCCAGCATTGGCTGGCCAGGTTGAAGCGATGAATGCGATATTTGTTCACGGCGGGATCCCACAAGCTGCCCCACCAAAAACCGTCATTCCACCACAGCTTGTGCTCGGGTTTTTCGGAGGTGGGCAAATTGTAAACGGTCGAGCCGAAATTGAAATCGACATATCCCTGGGTGGCCGGGGTGGAGATGCAAGTCTGTGCCTGCGCGGCCGGCCCCGGTAAAACCGCGAGCGCCAGCGCGGCGACGCACGCCAAAGCGCCGCGCCGCCAGTTGCGACGGCCGTTCTCACGGCGGTCATTGCAGCGATGTTCCCAAAATTTCATGTGTAGCCTCCTGAAACGTTGAATGCTTTTCTCACTAAACTTTTAGCGGAACGTTGTGCAGGGTGCGTCCATGACCTTGCAAAAAATTAGAGATCAACTCATCCGTGAGGTGTTGGCATGTTGGCAGCCGGAGAGATGGCGGCAAATAACAGCCAAGAGAAGGTATTTCAACTTCTTGCCCAAAAGTTGGCCTGGAATATCTTTAACATACGCGCCATCATCCCCAAATGCGAAAAAAACGGTAGCGGAATTTTTTGTTACGGTACTTGACTTTTTCACGGTATTTCATTACTTTAGCTCAACAGACTAGAAAGGCTCGGGGTATGCTGGAATGGCATCGCTTATTCGGCTTGGCGTTGACCGATTATTTTACCGATTCGGTTTTTCGCGTGGAGTTGGAGAAAGATCTTTCGCTGAAACAACAGTTTTTAGATGTCGTAATTATCGAACAGGAAGCGGGCCAGCCAATGCCGGAGATTCCGGATGGGCTGGAAAATCTTTCGCGCCACAATCTGTTGACCTATAAATCGCTTCATCAACCACTGAATGATTGGGCGTTAGATGAGTTGGTGGGGCACTATGTAAATTATCGCAAACAGATCAGCGCATTATTGAAAACGGTTTTACCAGTAGAGGATTTCAGGCTATATGCCGTCAGCACGCGTGAACCTGAAAAACTTGCAACGCAAGCCCAGTTGGTGTCGTTAAAAGAAGGGGTATATGAAGTGCAATGGGGCAGTAAGCCAATACGCCTCATCGTTCTCAGTCAAGTTCCCAAAATAGAACGCAATGCCATTTGGCAGCTATTCAGCGGCATCGCGGAGAAAGTTCAATATGGCGCCGCGCAGTATCATTGGCGCCGTTCGGATAACAGCGGTGTCATCAATGACTTGTTTAAATACTATCACGTCGAGGGTGTGACTATGCCATATACTTGGACTGATTATTATCGCGACACGACTAGAGAGAATCTAAATTTGCTTTCACCAGAAGAACGGCTGAAAGGACTCCCGGTAGAAGAACGGCTGAAAGGACTCCCGGTAGAAGAACGGCTGAAAGGACTCCCGGTAGAAGAACGGCTGAAAGGACTCCCGGTGGAAGAACGGCTCAAAGGACTCCCGGTGGAAGAGTTTCTGCAAAATATTGCAACCGAAAAAATTGAAGCGTATCTCAAAAAGCTGCGCAAAAGACAACGGCAAAAGAAATAAATGCCATAAAAAAAGCCGCCTGTTTGTCAAAGGCAAACGGGCGGCGGCGCGAATTAAGAATTTAAATATTGAACCGAATATTCAAAGTATCGCCGTCTTTGACGATATACTCCTTCCCTTCCAAACGCAACAGGCCTTTTTCTTTGCAGGCATTCAAGCTGCCCAGGCGCAGCAAATCGATGTAGTGCACGGTTTCGGCGCGGATGAAACCTTTCTCCAAATCGGTGTGAATCACACCCGCGGCTTGCTGGGCGTTGGCGCCGCCGCGAACCGTCCACGAGCGGCACTCGTCTTCGCCGACGGTAAAAAATGAAATCAACCCCATCAGCTCGTACGAACGGCGGATAAGCTTTTTCAGCGCCGGCTCTTGAATGCCAAGATCGGCCATGAACACTCCCGCATCGGCGGGGCTCAATTCAGAAATCTCGCGCTCGATTTCGGCGCTCAACGAGGTCAACGCGCAATGCGGCGTCACCAAACGCGCGAGATTTTTTTCAATTTCTGCGGCCTGGCTAATTTTGCTTTCGGCGATGTTGATGAGGTAAAGCAGCGGCTTGAGCGTGAGAAATTGATAGCCTTTCAACAGGCGGTCTTCTTCGGCGGTCAGCTCCAGCTCGCGCAAAGGTTTTTCCTGCTCCAGGTGGGTTTTGCAGCGTTTCATCAGCGCCAAATCTTTTAGATTTTTCTCCTCTTTGGTTTTGGCGCCTTTCTCCAAACGCTCGAGGCGCGATTCCACCAGAGCCAAATCGCTGAGCCAAAACTCGCTGTGGATGAACTCGATATCTTTCGCCGGATCGACGCGGCCGAACGGATGCGGCTGCGTTTCATTTTCAAAATCGCGCACCACCAACACGATGGCGTCCACGGTTTTTAAATTGCCGATAAACTGCGCCGGCAAACCTTTCGGCTCCTTGCCGTCGCCCTCGAAGCCCGGCACTTTGACATATTCGATGGTCGTATACACTTGCCGCTTCGGATTGAACAACGCCGTAAGCTGATCCAGCCGCTCGTCCGGCACTTTCACCACACCGCGTTCCGCCTCTTGTTTATGGTATCCGGCATCAGAACTTTTATGTTTGAGTAACGTCGAGAAAATCGTAGTCTTCCCTGCGAACGGCAGGCCGACGATGCCAATTTGCATGGCTGCTCCTATTTTCCAAATTTGTTATTCATCATGATTTACGAAAAACCTCATTGTATTTACTCAATTTTGCGCACAAAGTCAATAACCAAAACCCAGGCTTGACAAATTCAGTGAAGAGGGTTATATTTCACATTTAAATGCATTCACCTAACGCGGACGAGCCGTGTCGGTAAGCTCCGTTTACTCTGTTTTCTCCGTGTTAAAAATTTTTGTTTTTTTGCACCCGTGGCGCGTTGTCTGCGACAAACATTCAACTTGTAATGGCATAACTTAACCCAGGAACTCATGCACACCAAGTCCGCCAAGCCCGCCAGTTTTGCTCATTCCGCGGCGCAGGAACCGCATAAAAATCGCACGAAAGAAATTCTTAAGAAGCATCCCGAAATCCGCCGCTATGTCGGCAAAAATCCCCTGACGTTTTGGTTTATTGCCGGCGTGGTGGCGCTGCAAATCGCGCTGGCCTTTTTGCTGCGCGAGCAATCCTGGTGGCTGATCTTGCCCGCGGCCTACACCGTTGGCGCCGTCGCCAATCATGCGCTCTTTGTTTTAATTCACGAGTGCACGCACCATTTGATTTTTTCAAGACGCGTGTGGAACAACCTTGCGAGCATTTTGGCCAATTTGCCGATCGTCGTTCCCGGCGCGATTTCCTTTCATCGTTATCATCTCAAGCATCATGCGTTTCAAGGTATTTATGAGCTTGACGCCGACGTTCCGAACGAATGGGAGGCGCGGCTCATCGGCAATTCGGCGCCGGGCAAGGCGTTGTGGCTGCTCTTCTACCCCATCTTTCAAGGCTTGCGGCCTTTGCGCTTAAAAGAAATCGGTTTTATCGACGGCTGGATTCTGCTCAATTGGTTCGTGCAATTCAGCTTTGATATCGCGATCTTTATGCTCTTCGGCGCCAAAGCTTTTTGCTTTTTGCTTTTTTCTCTTTTCTTTTCCATCGGCTTGCACCCCCTGGGGGCGCGCTGGATTCAGCGGCATTTTGTGGTGGAGGGCGATCAAGAAACCTATAGCTATTACGGCGCGATGAATAAACTCGCATTTAATGTGGGCCATCACAACGAGCATCATGATTTTCCCTCGGTGCCGTGGAATCATCTGCCCAAAGTGCGCGCCGCGGCGCGGGAATATTACGACACGCTGACCTGGCACAAATCATGGACGAAGCTGCTTTTCCAGTTTTTGTTTGATCCGAAGCTTTCTCTATTTTCACGCGTGGTCCGAGGAGACCGCGGACAGGTCGCGCTCAACGCCGAAGTGAAGCCGGACCTCGAGGCCATTGAGAAAATGGCATAACACCTTAAACAGAGAAAAAGCAAAAAGGATAAAACGATGGCAGGTTCAGTCACTAATCTCTTTATCTTTTTTTCTCTTTATCTTTTTATCCTTTTTAATAGCGCCAGCTTGTGGTGTCGGCGCCGGCCGGCGCGCTTTGGCGAATTCGTTTTAAGATTTTCGGCGCGTGCATTTGATGATAGCGCAGCCGCGAAATCGCATTCGGGCGCTCGTGGTCGCCGTTCCAACAATGCTCGGCGCGGTCGCCGTAATCGACTTCGCCGCCATACGGCGGATCTTGGGCTTTCCGCAAAATATCTTCCACCAAATACACTGCATTGTTGAGATAATAATTGTCCATGTCCCCGCAATAGATATTAATTTTCCCTTGCAGCTTTTTGCCCCGTTCGCGGGGCCAATCGCGCTTGATGATGTGGCCGAGGTCATAATTCTCCCGCCAATACTCGGCCACGGTGCGGTCAATCTTGCCGGTTAATTTATCCCAAATCGGTTTGGGATAACCATCCGGCCCGGCCGGTGAATACACCGCCTGCCAAATATCCCATTGATCACCGGAGCGCGAATTCGTTCCGAGCACCAGCTCGCGATGATTCACCTCTTCCAGCGTCGCGCTCACCTCACCGAGAT
>Ga0247727_10014139_pt1 | contig 13321 bp, 11 predicted proteins | sample WisWelCaveWW1625_FD_202498 | JGI IMG/M metagenome (GOLD analysis project Ga0247727, IMG submission 202498) | Biofilm microbial communities from Wishing Well Cave, Virginia, United States - WW16-25 | ecosystem: Environmental > Aquatic > Deep subsurface > Groundwater > Cave microbial mat | place... | reverse complement strand
GTGACCGGCTCGGCTTTGTGGTTGCGCACCGAAATTTCCCAGTCCTCCTCCCATACCTTATTGGAAATCTGGCGGCGGTCTTTTTGGGCCTGCTCACAGGAAATGTCGAACGCCTTGCCGACGGTCAATTTGACGAGTTCATCCTTAGGCGTATGTTCCAGATTATCTTCGCCGATAAGCTCGATGCTGCCGTCGGTATCGCGCTTCATCATACGCACCACCCCCGCCGGAAGCGCCATTCCCAAACCGGTTTCCTTGGCATTTTTGAATTCGAGAACGACGGACGCTTTGGTGGCATCCCTATCCGGGTCATAGATGAAATTTTTCTTGACCGGTGTTTCGGCCGGCTCGAAGAGCGAAACCTGTTTGATTTGGTTATTAGCTAATGTGGTCGGAAATGCCAAAGTATAGAGATGATATTCAAAAAAGGACTTTTCTTCAAAGGGAGCGGCGGCATCAAAAGCACCTTTCTGTAACGTAAATTCCCGCACAGCGCTGGGCACTCTTGCCCGATGGAGTTGCCCGGCCACCAGCTTTAATTTGGCCTTTGGATAGGTGGCCCCGGAGCGGTTGTCGATGGAAACCCAGCCGGAAAGGGAAAGTCGATCGTCGGTGGGATTAACTAAAGCCACATATTCCGCGTGCCAGCCCAAATTACCAGTGAGATAAGAAATCTGGCATTTTTCCTTGCCGGAATAGCGGCTATTAAACAGCCACACCAAGGTCGGGCGGGTGTAGAAACCGGAGGGAAGTTCAGGCATCGAAACATTGACCACTTCGCCTGAATTGACCAGCCGGATTCCGCCGTTGGGAACGGCCAAAACGTAACTTCCGCCCGTGTAGGAAAGCAGTTTGCCGGAGAAAACCTTCTGGTCTTTGGTGACCAGGTCGATGATTTTGTCGAGATATTTGTTCAGCAACTTATCTGAGCCGATTAAATCGAATTCAAAATTCTGTTCGAGCAAGTCGATGTCATTCTTTTTCGTAAGCGGTTCAAAGCGGACGGAGGTGGGGTCCAGTGCTGCGGCTACATCGGTGATTTTCACCGTATCCGAGCCCCGTTTGAAGTTAAGCTCGCGGACGTCTTTGATCAATCCCCGGCCGTCATTATAGACGGTAACGGTCAACCCGCTCTGCGAAAAAGCATTAGAGGTAAAAAAAACGAAAAGAGAAACGACTAAAACCAGCCAAGCTTTGAAACCCAATTTTTTACGCTGTGACATACATCCCTCCTCTCTTTATTTTATACCCGTCCGCTTGGACTATATTCCCAGATTCTTCAAGCTTTCTTCCAACTCTTGCTTCATCCCCTCGAGCTTGGACAGTTTTTCACGTTCCTTAGCCCGCACGGCCTCCGGCGCTTTGGAGAGAAATTGTGAATCAGAAAGGCGTGCGGCAGCGGCGGAAATTAAACCGGAAACCCGTTCCAACTCGGCGGAAAGCTTTTGGCGAAGGGCGGCGGAATCGACCGTTTTTTCATCAATCAAATACAACTGCATATGGGGCAAAATGGAAAGCCGGGCCTTTTCCGGCGTCGGCAAATCATGTCCCATTTTTATGTCCGAAGCCCAAATTAAATCCGATAGATGGGTCTTGGCTTGTTTGAAAAATTCCAGAAGCCCGGCCTGGTCAATGGAAAACAGGAAGGGTACTTTCTGACCGGCTGGTAGCTTGGCCTCCGAACGCAAATGGCGCAGGGCGGTGACCGCTTGCTGGAACAACTCGATTTTCTCCGCAAATTGAGGTTCCAACTTTGCTCCCACCGGCAGCTTTTGCCAGCTTTCCCCGGTTATGCTTTTTAACTTCCCGGCAAAACCGAGAGAAGAAAAAAGCTCTTCCGTCACAAAGGGGACAAAAGGATGCATACAAATGAGCATCCGTCTCAAAAGCGAAGCCAAAACCCGCTCGGTTTCAACTTTTTCGGTATCCGAACCCTGGCGCAAGTTCGTTTTGGAAAGTTCCAGGTACCAATCAGCAAAATCGTGCCAAAAAAGTTCGTACAACTCCAGGGCGGCGGCGTTAAAACGGAATGCTTCTAATTCTTTCGAAACCTTTGCCACTGAAGCGTCCCAGCGCCCTAAAACCCAGCGGTTGGCCCAATTTTCAACTTTTTTAGGAACCCCTTCCGCCGCCCATTTTTCCAAATTCGGCACCGACATCTGCACAAAGCGGGCGGCGTTCCAGAGCTTGTTGGCAAAGTTTCGCCCCTGCTCAAAACTGCTGGGGGAAAGCTTGGGATCTTCACCTTCCGGCGAGGCGAAAACCAATGTGGCCCGCAGGGCGTCCGGGCCGTATTGGTCCATCACCTCCAACGGGTCGATGCCATTCCCTAGTGTTTTGGACATCTTTCGGCCGATGGAGTCCCTCACCATGCCGTGGAAATAAACGTCTGAAAACGGCTCTTTTCCCATAAACTCCAGCCCGGCCATTACCATTCGGGCAACCCACAGGAAAATTATATCCGAGCCGGTGAAAATAGATCGGGTAGGATAGAAAATTTCCAAATCGCGCGTGGCTTCCGGCCAGCCGAAGGTGGAAAAAGGCCAGAGCCAAGAGGAAAACCAGGTGTCCAAAACGTCTTCATCCTGCCGAAAATTGGCCCGCTTGCACTTCGGGCAGGCCTTGGGCATTTCAACCGAAACAAACGTTTCTCCGCAGCCGCAGTAGTAAACCGGAATCCGGTGCCCCCACCAGAGCTGGCGAGAAATGCACCAGTCGCGTATATTTTCAAGCCAATGGGAATAGACCGAACCCCAGTGCTCCGGATGGAAACGGAGGTTTTCCTCTTGATAAACTTTCAGGGCCGGCCCCGCTAAAGGTTTCATTTTGACAAACCACTGCTTGGAAAGGTATGGCTCGAGGACCGTGCCGCAGCGATCGCATACGTTGACGGAGTGGCGGTAGGGCTCGGTTTTTTCCAGAAGCCCCATTTGAGACAGCGCCTCCACCACCTTTTTGCGCGCTTCGAACCGCTCCAAACCGGCAAATTGTCCCGCTTCTAAGTTTAACGTACCGTCGGGGTTTAAGATGTTAACGCTCGGCAGTTGATGCTTTTGCCCCAAAAGAAAATCGTTCGGGTCGTGGGCCGGGGTGACCTTCAGGGCCCCAGTTCCGAATTCCAAATCGACATAGGTTTCCGCCAGAATCGGCACGGCACGGTTGACAAAGGGAACGACAGCTCGCTTGCCAATTAGATGTTTGAAGCGCGGATTTTCCGGATGAACGGCGATGGCCGTATCCCCCATTATCGTCTCCGGCCGGGCGGTGGCGGCGGTTATAAATTCCCCGGCTCCCTCCACCGGATAGCGGATGTACCAGAGGAAGGAATCTTCCTCTTTGGTTTCAACCTCGTCGTCTGAAAGGGAGGTTTTATCCGTCGGGCACCAGTTGATGATGTAGTTGCCGCGGTATATTAGCCCTTTTTTGTAGAGCCGGACGAAAACATCCATCACGGCCCGCGAAAGTGCTGGGTCCATTGTGAAGCGCAACCGGCTCCAGTCCAGCCCAGAGCCCATTTCTTTGAACTGGTTGACAATGGCGTCGCCGTACTTGTTCTTCCAGGCCCACGCGCGTTCCAGAAATTTTTCCCGCCCCAACTCCTGTTTGGAAATTCCTTGTTTGCGAAGCTCCTTCTCAATCATCACCTCGGTTGCAATGCTGGCGTGGTCCACGCCGGGGAGCCATTCCACCTCAAAACCGGAAAGCTTTTTCCACCGAATCATTACATCCTGAAGGGTGGCGTTTAAGGCGTGGCCTACATGCAGGATGGAGGTGACGTTGGGGGGCGGAACCACGATGGAATAAACCGGTTTTTTGGAGTTCAAATCCGGCTCAAAGATTTTTTCTTCCCGCCAGAAACGGTTCCAGCGCCCGCGTGCGGTGGCGAAGTCGTACTGTTTAGGCAAAATCTCCATTTCGGAAATGATAGTTTTTATGGGGGGAAAGTCAAGGAATTGGAATTCGTTGTGTCGGGAGTTACTCCCGACACCTGCATCAGGAGTAACTCCTGACGCAACAACAATAATCTTTTAATTTTCAGCAAAATGACTAACTTGCGCTTAAGGTATGTGAATATGAAAAAAGTAGTTCGGGTCACAACTAAAGAGGATATTGTACAAATTGTCGATTACGTCCACGATGAAGAAAATGATCTCGATAACATTCACTTTGATACAGCCGCCAAAACTTTAACTCTTCCCTGACAGGTTCACTTGTGGGAAGAAAAAAGAAAAACAAAAAAGCTACTTATTTTTTCTGGATGGGAGTATCCCATTATTGAAGCCGCACTTGTCTTGAAAAACGTCCTCAAGTTTGAGATTAACGATAAAGCCGGAGTGGGCGGAGGACTCATTAATACTATTCACTTGAAGGATAACTTCGTGACCATAGAATGCACTCCACCAGCTGAAATTAAAGCCGAGGTCTCAAAATTTGAATTAGAGCTTCATGTTACGGACAAATTAGTCAAATGGAGTTAACTTCTATCCCCTTTTCTTTTAACTTCTCATTAACTCTCAAACTAAGATGAAGAAAAGATCAGCGATGGAGCGGTTGATTGAAATTATGGCCACCCTGCGTGGTCCGAAGGGATGCCCATGGGATAGGAAGCAGACGCACGAGACCCTGGTGCCTTATTTGGTGGAGGAGGCGCACGAAGCGATTGAGGCGATTTACGAGAAAAATTACAAGAAACTGGAGGAAGAATTAGGCGATTTGCTTCTTCAAGTAGTGTTTCACGCCCAGTTGGCCAAAGAAAAGAAACGGTTTGACATTGAGAAGGTAGCAAAGGGGATTTCGCAAAAGCTTGTCCGCCGCCATCCGCACGTTTTTGGGAAAAAGGAAAAGTTAACTCCCTCACAGGTGTTGGAAAATTGGGAAAAGCGGAAGTTGAAGGAGAAAAACGGCGGGGTTTTAGATTCGATTCCAAAAACCCTGCCCATTTTATTTCGCGCCCAAAGGATGCAAGAAAAAGCAGCCCAGTTCGGGTTTGATTGGAAGAAAGCCGGCCAGGTGGTGCCAAAATTGAAAGAAGAAATAAAAGAGATTGAGAGGGATTTGAGGAGAAAATCGGGAAAATTGGAAGAGGAAATCGGAGACTTGTTTTTCACGCTAATCAACCTGTCGCGGCATTTGCAGGTGAATCCAGAGAAGGCGTTGAAGAAATCGGTGGAGAAATTTGAGAAGCGATTTGTTTTTATTGAGGCGAGTTTAAAGAAACAAAAGAAGAATTTGGGAGAGGTAGGATTGGAAGTATTAGATAGGTTGTGGAATAAGGCAAAAAGCACGCACTAAACCTAACCCCTTGTCCCCTTCCCGATACGCGAGGGGGGAGAAAAGCCTTAAATACTACTCGTACCGCAAAGAAACAATTGGGTCTAATTTGGCGGCCTGGTAGGCGGGGTAGATGCCGAAGATGAGGCCGACCGAAACGGAAACAGTAAAACCGATGAAAACCCATACCGGCGAGACGGCTGCGGGCAAAGGGGTCGTGGCGCCGATGAGTAAAGCGATGCCGGTGCCGATGATAATCCCGGCTATGCCGCCGGTGCAGGAAAGGGTTACCGCTTCAATCAAAAACTGCCAGAGGATGTTGCGGCGCTTGGCGCCGATGGCCTTGCGGATACCGATTTCACGGGTGCGTTCCTTGACCGAGACCAACATTATGTTCATCACGCCGACCCCGCCGACCAGAAGCCCGATCCCGGAAATCCCTATCATCAAAAAGAAAATTCCCATCGTTACCGAGCGGAAGGACTCCAAAAGTTGTTCCTGGGTGGCCAGCTCAAAGTCGTTCGGCTTGTTATAGGGAACGCCCCGCTGGCGGCGCAGGGCAGACTCAATCTGGTCCATCGCCGCCTCCTGCTCTTCCAGCGAGCGGCTGCGGACCACCAGTAAAAGTTCCTCTTCCCAGGGGTGCAGCCGGGCGAAGGTACCGTAGGGGAGGATAATAACGTTATTGACGTTCCGCCCCAGGTTGGTTTTGCGGTGCTCCATCACCCCCACCACCCGGAACTTGTGGTTGTTTACCAAAATCTGTTTGCCGACGGGCTCAATTTTCGGGAAGAGCTCTTTCGCCACATCCGTGCCGACCACGCAAACCATCGCCTTGAAATGGTCGTCGATGTCGGTGATGAAGCGCCCCTGCGAAACGTATTGGTTGTTCACCCGCTCGTAGTCCGGGAGGGTGCCGAACAGGCTAGGCCGCTTGACGGTATTCCCCCGGTATTTGGCGACGTTTCCGCCGTCAACGAAGACGTAGTTTTGGGGAGAGACCGCATCCACCGCCGGGCAGTTTTCCTGAATCGCTTCGGCGGTTTGGAAGGTAACCGGCTTGCGCAGGCGTTCCTCCTCCGAGCGGTCCCCGAACTGAAATCCGATTTTGAAGCGGGTGACGAAGATGACGTTGGAGCCCAGATTTTGAATCTGGTCGGAAACGGAGCGGTTCAGCCCCTCGATGATGGAGGCCATCGCGATGACCGACAAAACGCCAATGAAAACCCCGAGCATGGTCAAAAACGAGCGCATCTTGTGCGCGCGCAGGCTGTCGAAGGCCAAGGCCATTCCCTCCTTTATCTCCGCCCAGCGAAACTTATTCATAGCGCAATGCCTCGATGGGGTCCAGTCGGGCCGCCTTGGCCGCCGGAAAAACGCCGAAGAAAACCCCCACGCCGGTGGAGACTAAAAGCCCGGCTATAATCGACCAAGGCTCGATGGCGGCTGGAATAGGCGTGGTCCAGGATATGATTTTGGCGAGCATTACCCCCAGCAAAATGCCGGCCGTGCCGCCCACCACGGCCAGGGTGACCGATTCAATTAAAAACTGCAGCAAAATCGAGCGGCGGCGGGCTCCCAACGCCTTACGCACGCCGATTTCGCGGGTGCGCTCGGTGACGGAGACCAGCATAATGTTCATAATCACGATGCCGCCAACCAGAAGCGAAATGGAAACAATGCCGACCAGGGTAAAGGAAATACCGGTGGTGACCTGCTTGTAAAGATCCATCAAAGTTTCGGCCGAGACCATCCCAAAATCATCCTTGGCGTGGTAGGGGACGTGGCGGCGGGCGCGCAAAACTGCGCGCACCTGGTCCTGGGCTTTTTCCATCGTCGGGTAATCCTTGGCCTTGATGAAAAATTCCAACCCCTCCCAGGGCTCCGACTTGTTGGAAAAATATTTCTGATAGGTAGTAAAGGGGATGGCGGCAAAGCGGTCCTGGTTGTCCCCTAAAAAGGAGCCCCGTTTTTTGGGAACGCCCACCACCGTGAAATCGACGTCGCCAATTCTGATTTTCTTACCGACCGGGTCGAGCATCGGGAAAAACTTTTCGGTCAGCTCCGGGCCTAAAATCACCACCTGGCGGCGGTGGTCGTTCTCGAATTCGGTTATCACCCGCCCCTGCCCTTTGTCCACGATGTCGTCTAAGGCCACCACCTTCATATAGTTGGGGGTGATACCGACGATGGGAACGCGGGAAAAATGCTCCCGGCCGTATTTCACCTTGCGATTGGAGACCTTCTGGACCGCCACCTCTTCGCATTCCGAACAGCCGTCCACCACCGCCTGGTAGTCCGCCAAAGTCAAGTCCTTGCGTTTCATGGCATCGAACCAATCGTCATCGGATAAGATGATGCCGAATTTGTTGACGATGAAGGTGGTGGAGCCGAGGGTGGCCAGCTGGTCGGCCACCAGCTTGTTGAAGCCGGAAATCAAAGAGACCATGGTAATAATGGACATGACGCCGATGATGACCCCTATTAAGGTCAAAATGGAGCGGAGCTTGTTGGCCCGCAGGGAGGCAAGCGAAATTTTGATGCTTTCCCAAATCGGCGTTTGCAGTTTGCCCATCGTAAAAACCCGTTACGCCGCCCGGCGCTCGTCCTTTTCGATTTTGCCGTCGCGCAAATGCACGCTCCGTTCGGCGCAGGCGGCGATGTCGTGCTCGTGCGTGACTAAAATGATGGTATGTCCCTGTTTGGAGAGCCGGTTAAACAGCTGCATAATTTCCGCCCCGGTGGCGGAATCCAGATTTCCGGTCGGCTCGTCCGCCAGGATAATCGAAGGGCTGTTCACCAAGGCGCGGGCGATCGCGACCCGTTGGCGCTGGCCGCCGGAAAGTTCGTTCGGTTTATGGTGGGCCCGGTCGGTCAGGTCCACCGCCGCCATCGCCTGCGCCGCTTTCTTCTTGCGTTCGGAGGCGAGCGTGCCGTTGTAAATCAAGGGAAGCTCAACGTTGTGCAGGGCCGTGGCACGGGCCAACAGATTGAAGGTTTGAAAGACAAAGCCGATTTCCTTGTTGCGGATGTAGGCCAGCTCATCGTCGGTAAGCTGGGAGACGGTCCGGCCGTTCAACTCGTAGGTGCCTTCGGTCGGCGTATCCAAACAGCCAATCAAGTTCATCAAGGTGGACTTGCCCGAGCCGGAAGGGCCCATAATGGCGATGTATTCCCCCCGCTCAATGTCCAAATCCAGCCCTCGCAGCGCCTGCACCTGCACGGCCTGCCCCATATCGTAGGTTTTCCAGAGGTTGCGTATGTGGATTAACATCAAGAAGCCTTCTTCCCTTTCTCCTCCGTTTTCACTTTGGCCTCGTTTTCCAGCGTGCGCAAGGTCTTGTAGCTGCCGGTGATTACCATATCTCCTTCCGAAAGGCCCGAGACTACTTCGATATTCTGCTGGTCGGCCACCCCCACCATCACCGGCACGAAGACCGCCTTGCCGTTGCGTATGACGAAAACTCCTTCCAGCTCCTTGTTCTTTTTCGGCTTGCCCCCTCCGGAGGGGGTGGAAGTCGAAGCGAAGGCACCGCTGTCTTTTTTATCCTTTTCCTTCGCTTTCACCAAATCCGACGAGTCGCGCAAAACTACGGCCTGAATGGGGACGGCCAAAACGTTTTTCCGCTCGGCGGTGGTGATATCGACGGTGGAAGTCATCCCCGGCTTGATGCCCGGCACGTTGTCCAACAAAAGAATTTTGACCCGGAAATTGGTCACCTGTTCCTGGCCCAAACCGGTGCCGGGGGCCAAAGCGGCGCTGCCGACTTCAACTACCCTCCCTTTGAAGGTAGTGTCCTTGAAAGCGTCTATGGAAATGGACGCCGTCTGCTCCAGCTTAACCAAGGCAATGTCGGTTTCATCCACCTCCACTTCCACCTCAATGGAGGAAAGGTCCGAAACCGTCATTATGACCGTACCGGGGTTGTTCATCGTGCCGGGAATCACGGTTTCTCCCTTTTCCGCTCGAAGCTCGGAAACCAGACCGTCCATCGGCGAGGTGATGCGGGTTTTGGCCAAGTCATCTTGAGTCTGTTCCATGCTGTGCTGGGCCGCCTCGTACCGCGCCCGCACCACCGAAAGCTGGGTTTGGCTTTGGTCAAATTGCTCCTGCGAGGCGAGATTTTTTTCGAAAAGCGGCTTTATGCGGTTGAAGTTCTGTTCCGCCTGTTCGAGGTTGGCCTTCTCCAATTTCAGCTGGGCTTTGGCCTGGTCCACGGCGGCCTGGTAGCGGCCGGGGTCCAACCCCACCAGAAGCTGGCCGCGCCGGACTTTATCCCCCTCTTCGACCGGCAGCTCGATGATTTGGGCCGAAATATTGGCTGAAATTTTGACGTCGGTTTTCGGCTTCACCTTGCCGTTGGCCGTTACAATGGAGACGATGTCGGTGCGCGCCAACTTCTCCGCCTCGACTTTGAATTCCGAAGAGGAGGAGCGTTTGAGGTTGACCAAAACCAGCGCCAGAACCAGAAGTCCGGCACCGGCGCCTATAAAAATTTTCGTTTTCGTTTTCATTTTCACTCCTCGCCGATTGATTTTTTAAGCCGGGCCGCGGCCAGGTTATAGTCGAAAAGCGCCTGCACCTGCTCCGATTTGGCCTGCTTGTAGCTCACCTGGGCGTCCAGAAGTTCCAGTATGGTGGCCGCCCCCAGATTATATTTTTCCTGCACAATGTTCAGATCCTCCTCCGCCGATTCCGACTGCTGGTTGGTCACGTCCAGTTTCCGCCTAGCCTGCGCCAGGTCCAGAAAGGCCTGTTTGACTTCCAAGGCCACTTGCGAGCGGGTTTGCAAAAAACTTTCGCGGGCGTTGGAATGGCGCGCCTGGGCGGACTTTAGGGATTGATAGGTGGAAAACCGGTCGAAGATGTTGTAGCCGATGGAAAAGCCGAAACGCCACTGATAATCCCGATCGAACAGGGAGGTAACCCGGGAAAAGTCACGGTTGTTCCAGCCGTAGCCGGCGTTTAAGGAAAGGGAGGGATACAGCCCCGCCCGGCCCGCTTGAACCCCCCAGTCGGATGCCTTTAAGTTCTCCTGGGCGGAGAGCAAATCGGGATGGTTTTTTTCGGCCTTCAACAGGGCTTCTTCGTAGCCCAAAGAGGTCTCTTGCGGCGGCGTCAGGTCCTCGGCCAATTCAATGGAATCGTTGACATCCTCGCCGATGATGGAATTCAGGTTGGCCAACGCCACCTGATAGCCGTTCTCGGCCGAGATTAAAGTAAGCTGGTCGTTGGCGAACGATACTTTGGCCTTCAAGACGTCGGAAAGCGAAGCCGAGCCCAAATCGTAGCGGGCCTGGGCGATTTTCAACTGTTCCTCTCCCCTTTTGACCACGTCTTGCTGAACATCCAAAAGCTTTTTGGCCTTGAGGGCCGAAAAATAGGAGCTCTTGACGTTGAATATCAAACTCTGCCGGGCGCCGCGGAAGGACTCACGGGAGGCGGTTTCCGAAGCCGCGGCGGCCTTGTAGCCGGAAAAGGCGGCCCCGCCGTCAAAGAGGGACTGCCGGATATCCAGCCCCACGCTGTAGTTGGCGGTGGTGGTGACCTGGTTGGAGCCGGGAATAGAGATAAGTCCCTGGGTGAAGGAGGACGACGGCCCGCGCTTGGTCCAGCCATAGGACAACGAGGCGGAGATGAAAGGCAAAAGCCCACCGGCGGCGCCAGTTTTATCCGCTTTGGCGATTTCCCAGTTCCCTTCGGCAATCCGGTAGCCGAAGTTTTTTTGCAAAGCGGTCGCAAGGGCATCATTTAGGGTCAGGGGCTTGACCATTCCCTCCGCCGCCGAAACGACCAACCACAAACTAATAAAGATAATTGTTTTCCTCATATTTATCCTCCGACCATCGCTCCCAAGCCAGCCAGTGCGGCCAGTGCAACTTTCCATAAAATCCAGAGCGGCAGAATCCAGACTGCCACTTTGCCGGCTTTAAAATTGTACACGGTCGCCAAGCCGATGATCAAAACCGAAACGAACCATATCGAAAAGATGTCGAAGCCGTTGATTAGGCGATAGGCAAACGTTTCCGACTGGTCGGAGGGGAAAAAAACGGCCAAAGACAAAGGCGTGTTCAGCGTTCCTTTGGCGGTGGCTAAAAGCCCCTGCACCAGCATTTCCGGGATAGCAACAAAGTTGGTGTACACGAAAACGCCTAAAATCTGCCCATATCTCCCTTCTCCACCCATTATTATATTGCCGACAAAAAACAAAATACCGGCAACGACAAAATAGTAGGCAATTCCAATAATGGTACCCACGGAAATCCATAATGGGCTCTTGAACTGGCTTTCCGTCCGCTCAAATATTTCTTGGCGACGCTCGGCCGGCAAATTCATTATGTTTTCATTTTTGCGCATCTTCTCTAACGCGTCTTTCATCCGCGGCTGGACTGTCCAGAAATAAAATCCGGTCCCCAACAAAACCAAAAGGATCATCGGCCAGACCCAGAAGGGGCGGAGTTTAACCGCTTCGAAGGTTTTTTTGGGCGAAAAATAAATATTGCTCCCGCGGGCCAAAAAACCCAAATCGCCGCCCGGCGGTGCGGCGGCTACCGTAGCCACATTCTCCTGCATCGTTCCTCCCATCTATGTCATCTTCTCATACGCCATATTTTCGGTCAAGTTTCAAAAACTGACAAAGGTCACAAAAATTAATATAACCATTTACGGACGGTCTTGAAATAGGGGATTGGCAAAAAAGAGGGCGGAACAACGGCGTTCCCCATTATCCGGGATATTCGTTTTTCGACGCGGCTTGCTTGACGTTAATCGAAAAAAGTGAAAGGGAACAATTCCAGCAAAACAGAAGCGGAACACGGGGAAAAAAGAAGCCTTCCCCGGCAGTCCTCCCCAAATTACGGGAGCGGGTCGGCCAGAGGAGGCGTGGGGCAATACGGGCATTCCCCCGAAGTCCCATTTCAGGGACCCGCTTCCAAATCCGGGGATAAATTGAAGAGAATGCCCAGGCCGGTCAACGTAAAAAAGTTGACAGTGGGTATTTTGCTTTGAACCGCGGCAATAAGAAAGCCGCCCCATTTACGGGGCGGCAAGGTCAAAAAATCCAAATATCAAAAGAATGAATAGGCGGCGGTGATCATCGGAAATTGGATTCCGAATTCCCAGTTGGTATTCTGCGTCTCCCTGATTAGGCCCCAGAGACCCGCGTCCACGCCAAGCATAATGCGCCTATGCAGGCGGTACTCAACGCCCGCTCCAAGGGTTCCCAAAGCGCCATCGTCGACGAAGCGGATGCCAGCTGGGTACCCGAAGATGATTTGCTGGTCTTCGAGCACATCCCGCTTGTACCCGACACCGAACGTGAGAGAAGGATTAACTTTATCGGCGACGAACGTCCGCCGGTAACGGAGGAGGAACGTGAGGGAATTTTCAACGTGCCGCAAACCCTCTGCCTCGTTGCTCCTTTCAAAAAACCAGAGGTTCGAAAAGAACTCCACGCGGCTGGCTTGACTCCCGATACTCACGAAGAGCGCCTGGCCGAGAGGTCCGCTCGTCTCGCTCACCGACTTCGGCGTGATGAGTCCGCCCACGCGGACTTCTCCAAAGAGCGGAGCCGAAAGTGTGGCAAAGAGTACCGCTGCGCTTAGTAATTTTCGCATCATATCCTCCTCACTTCAGGAGTACCATCTTATCAGTGCGGCTGAAGTTGCCAGCCTTAACGCGATAGAGATAGATACCGCTTGCGAGTGAGGTGCCGTTGTCATCGCATCCGTTGAATGTCACGGCATGTCTTCCGGCGGCATATTCCGTGCGGTCAACGAGCGTCCGGACCCTTTGGCCCAACATGTTGAAGACCTCGACGGTCACTTGTGCAGTCTGTGGAAGCGAAAAACTCAAGGTCGTCGCCGGATTGAAGGGATTCGGAGTAGTCACCGTGGCAAACTGCTTCTGCTCGCGGCCCAGTTGAGCTCCTCCGTTCGCGAGCACGTATTTCGCGCCCGTCCATACCACCTCTTCGCCATTCGGCGTGAGCGTCTTTAAGATGATCCCGCTCGCGTCCCTGATTTCGCTAAAGGGATAGGCATATCCAAC
>Ga0247727_10014138_pt1 | contig 13321 bp, 8 predicted proteins | sample WisWelCaveWW1625_FD_202498 | JGI IMG/M metagenome (GOLD analysis project Ga0247727, IMG submission 202498) | Biofilm microbial communities from Wishing Well Cave, Virginia, United States - WW16-25 | ecosystem: Environmental > Aquatic > Deep subsurface > Groundwater > Cave microbial mat | place... | reverse complement strand
TCGCCGTTGAGTCCAGTTGCGATGGAACGCGGCGCGTTGAGTCCAAACGGGAGATAGCGGTCACTGCCGAAGATTTGGTCCGCTGGCAGGATAACCGTACCCGCTTCGTAGGGGTCCGAAGCGAGAGGCGCTTCCGAAGGTCCGACTCCGTAATTCCAAATCTGTGATGCCACATCCTTGCGGACGTAGAGTCTCATCAAGTTGGAAGGCTGCCAGGTGGTGAGCGTCATGGATGTGCTTCCAATCGCCTGAGCATAGCGTGTGTAGTCGCGGTTGAACCAGATATCGAAAATTCCAGCGCGAATATCCGGATTCGTGATGGCGTTCACGATGCGTGTTTGATCGAGATTGAAATAATCCTGGTTGGGCCACCACATGCGGGTGTAATCGAATCGGTAAAAGCCATCGCCGAGCGCGGGTTCGATCTTATCGAAATTACTTTGGTCAACGATCACGGCAACGGCATCACGCAAGGAACGCGTAGGTTGGTCGAAGGAACGCGTGGCTGTGAAATCGCGCAAGTACCACACCATGGGCCACGAAACGCCTGTATCGGGCGCGCTGGAATCGTATGCCACAACGGCAGTAAGTCCACCGGCGGTCCGTTTGGAAATTTCCTCCACTTGCGCCATTACTTCTTTGACTCCGCCTGCGCCATGGGCGTACACAAGATATTCCGTCGCGTCGTTGTAGTTGATGTAATTCGCGCGGAAGGAGGTGCGCGCTGTTTGAATGGTCAACAATCCAAAGATTGTCAGAGTGGCAAGACCAACAAACGGGCTTGTACGCGGCGCGCGCGCGAGATAAACCATGCCAGCTATACTTCCAATCAAGGCAACAAAGGCTGAACCAAATTTCACCCAGTAGGTTGTCAGCATTGTCGGATTAAATTCAACTGTGGATTGCGCGGAGAGCAGCATCGCTCCGTTGATGACACTCGAACCGACCGTGATGAATCCCAATATCAACAATGAAACAATGCCGAGACTCAACAGGTCGTTACGCATCAGATATACAAGTAATGCGCCCGACCCGATTGCGGTGAGCAACGGAAAAATAAATGCAGAGGTGGCTTGTAACTGGGCGAGTTCGGTTCCCTGAAATGGCGGGGTCGCCCCATACAAGGATCGCAACATATTGAACGCCGCGATGGCAAACACAGTCAACACAAGCAGTGACAGCGCTGATCGCCAGGGTCCATCCTCTGTAAATTGTGCTGAAACCGATTCGATGACCTGCCCGATCATCCAGCCCGCCAATAGAATCATGGGCCATGTCATGTGATAGGTGAGCCACGGCATTCTTTCGCCTGCCACGGTAAACGCCGCAATGCTGGATATGGCAAACCAAACTAATAAGCCGAAGAAAACCCCAAACATGGGATTATTGGATGCGGAGGAAGATTCCGCTTCATTCTCAAGATTGGCTTGCCTCTGTCCGAAAAGTTTTTTCAAGCCGAATCCGATTGCCACCAAACTTCCAATGGCGGGCAGGAATTCGTACATTGGGATTTGTACCAGCACATAAAAATATTCTGGTTGACTGCCGCGCTCCACACCTTGTTGCTCCAGCCAGTAACCGAGCGAGCCGATCAAGCCGGTAAAGAAGCCAGCCGCATTGGTGAAGACTGTTGTGTACAGAATGGTGAACGTGCCCCAGTACAATGCCCCATACTTCCACCAGTCGCGATTCCATAATAACCCGATCAAAATGGAAACGATAAAGAATATCACGACAAACGCGGCGATGACGGCGATTGATCTCTGGTCCAACGAAGTGACGGACGCCCCGTCCGTTGGAATGACGACGTTGAGCTGTTTCTCCAGTAATTTGATGGGAAAGGCGATGAGCATTGGCAACACAAATGTGCCAAGCAATATCATCAGATCAAACGAACGCTCTTTCAGTAAATTTGCCCAGCCGTACCCGATGAATAAGATGCCAAGCGCGCCGGTCAAGCCAACTGCCGCCAGTCCAAACAGAATGGAGGAAACTGAAATGCCACTGCCTGTATCTGCCAGTGGGGAGGTGACACCCGCGGGGTCAGCCGGCGCGGCGGTCTCTGTGGCGGTTAGTGTTTCAGAATGACGGTTCGTCAACGCGAATCCCGCGCCGACAAATGCCAGAATAAGCGCGATCGCAAGCGTAATCACAAAGGCTCGATAGTGACCAATTTTTTCCTCCCAGGGCTGGCGGGTGACGCGCAAAATAAAATACACACCCAAAAACAACAAAGCCTGGGCTGTGTAGATGAAGGCTGTCTCTTTTGACGTGAAATGCAGGAGGGTCGCCAGGGTGACCAGGTATAAATATTTCTTTTCACCGGCTTCAATATAACGAAGGATCGAATATAGCAGAAGGATTCCCGAAAACCCAACAAATGACTCATTGCGGACGTACCTGCCGTAATACAACATATACGGCGAAATGACCATCAACAGCCCCGCGGCAATCATGCCCCATTTCCCCAGGTAACGCCGCCAATACCATACCATCCATACGGTGGCAATACTGAATAACACAGCCGGGATGCGCGCCGTGAAATCAGAAACCCCGAAGAGGAAATAGGTTAACGCGACAATGTGGAACTGGTACGGGCCATGCATCATCGGCGTGTGCTGGTAGCCCTGACCGCGATACAACAGCCACGAGAAATACGTGTGCAGGCTTTCGTCGTGACTCATCACGCGCGTCTCAAGATCGTAAAATCTTGTGATCAGCGCAAGGATCATGATCCCCGCAAATACTGCGATTTCATTTGAGACGGCCGGCAGGGCAGGGTGGATTGCTCGGTGAAGCCAGGGAGTTGTTTTGTTTTCCATCAATGAACCTTTGCGATTATGGTTTATGAAGAGACTATACTGTATTCTAAAACATCATGCAAGAAAATTAATTAATGATTTGCGTGTAGTCAGTAAATCATAATGAATTCTTAATCAAACTATCCCAACTAAAATAAACCAGAGCCAGCCAATTGACCGCATCCTGCATTGATATCTATCCCTCGCCTCATACGGATCGTGCACGGGATGCCAGCCTGCTCCAGCGATTCTTTGAACGCAGCGGCTCTTTCACGCGACGTGGCTTGACCGGAGTATCCCGTAGTGGGGTTGAGGGGGATTGCATTGACGTGACACATCAAGCCTTTGAGTCGCACAGCAAGTTTCTTCGCAATTTCAGGCGTGTCATTGACTCCGTTGATCAGCGCCCACTCGAAAGTAATGCGACGATGCGTTTGCGAAACATAATGATGGCACGCCTCAATCAGTTCTTCAATCTTATACTTTTTGTTGATAGGCAACATCGCTACGCGTGATTGATCATCCGCCGCGTGGAGGGAGATGGCAAGGTTGACCTGTCGCTTCTCATCAGCGAAACGCCGAATTTGCGGGACCAGTCCCACAGTCGAGATTGTGAAGCGGCGCGCGCCGAAGTTGAATCCATTCGGGTCGTTGAGACAATCAATCGCGGCCATTGTATTGTCGTAATTATGGAACGGCTCGCCCATGCCCATTAAAACGATATTCGTTACAACCTGGTTCTCCTCCTTCAACATGCGCGCGTAATACAGCACCTGCGCGACGATCTCGCCGCTCGAAAGATGACGTTTGAATCCCATTTGACCGGTCGCGCAGAAAACGCATCCCATCGCGCAACCTGCCTGCGTCGAAATACAAAGCGTGCGGCGATTCTTTGCCCCACGCAAATTCGCGCTGAGCGGAGCGTTAGCGGAGGCGAAGCGGGCGGCAGTGATCTGCGGATTATCCGCCGGGTCGCCGTAGCGCATGAGCACGGCTTCGATCAAATTTTTATCGGGCAATTCAAAAAGAGTCTTGCGCGTGAAACCATCCGATGAATCTTGAAAGACCTTCACTGTGAAAGGGGCGAAGGTGACATGTTGCGCAAGTTTTTCACGCAACGATTTTGGGAGGTTAGTGAATTGGTCTGGTGAATTGTAAAGATGTTGATACAGTCCCTGCCAGATCTGATTGGCGCGATAAGTAGGCTCTTTCCACTCTGCCAATAGTTTCGTTATCGAATCGAAATCGAGATCATAAATTAGCATAAAGAAAATTATCCGATCAAACTCGCAAGATCATCTGCAATCAAATCTATCTTCGGCTCCCATGCCTCAGCCTGTTCCTTCGTGGATACGCCGCTCAACACCAACGCACACGGACATCCCACTGCCTGCCCTGCGGCAATATCGGTTTCGAGTCTGTCGCCGACGACGAGAGTCTCTTCTTTCACTGTTCCCAGCCTTTCAAGAGATAATTCCATCATAAACGGAAATGGCTTGCCTGCATAAATCGGCTCGACACCCGTCGCAGTTGTAATGACCGAAATCCACGCGCCCGCGCCAGGGATTTCTCCGCGCGGGGTGGGGAAGGTTTTGTCGGGATTCGTCGCGTAAAAAGGAATCCCGCGCCGAACGAGCAAAGTCCCTTCGCGCATTTTGTCGAAAGTGATGTCACGGTCAATTCCCATCACAAATACCTGTGCCTCCTGCGCATTTCCAACAGATAATACTCCGAATCCCTTTTCTTCCAGCGCCACACGGATGCCATCCTCACCGATCATAAATATTTTTGTCCCACGCGGATACTTCCTCGTAGCGGAGAGCATATGCGCCACACTCAGCGCGGACGTAACGACCTGTTCGGGCATCACTTTCACACCCAGCTTTTCCAAAACCGCCACATATTGTTCGGGCGTTTTCGTTCCGTTGTTGGTAGCGAAAACATATTTCAATCCACGCGCTTCAATGCGTTTGAATATTTCAGGGAGATTTCCAATCGGCGCGTCTGATTGCCAGATCACACCGTCCATGTCGAGGATGAGTGCTTGGATGTGTGAGGGGATCATAATACTCCGGTGGTTGAGTAGCCCCGTGTTCGTCGGGGCGTATCGAAACCACCAATTTCAAGTTTACTTTTAATTTCTTGCTTATACGTTATTCGCTGGTCTCGATATGCCTTTCGCAACAAGCCACTTCGACAGGCTCAGTGCGGCGGCTCAAGGCTACTCGACCAGCGAATTATTTTCCAAACTTCTTAACCAAATATTTCAAGACAGGCTTGTCAACCCACCTTGCTTCGGGATCAGCGCGCTCCTCAAAGTTCTCATTACCGATAAACTCATTAAAAGCATTGCGGAAACTCTTACGCTTTTTCAAATAGCCTTCTTGCTCCAAAATGTCATTGACTTGTTTTAGCGCCGTACCTTTTAATTCCACACGGTCTGCTTCAGGACTCTTCCCAAAATACAACTCGTGCATCTCGAGCAATTCTCCAAGCCGTGGAACTGGGTCTTCATGATCGTCCACGCGATAATCCAGCCAGCGATCCAAGTATCCGCCGTAGCCGCCTTTTGGCTTGACCACAACCATCGCCGCGGATTGACGTCCGCGTTTATCTCCACCTGCGCGGTCGCCAGCCAATAGTGCCGCGTGGAGTCTTGTGGGCAAACTGCCTTTTGTTTTTAGAAATGCCTTCTCCATCGCCGGGACAACCTTCGCGCTCTTTAGAATATTTCCCTGAATGGCATAACCGCTTGTCCTGAGCGAAGTCGAAGAACCGGAGACTCCGCCAGCCCACGCGAAACATCCTTTCCCGGTAAATGTGGCTGAACCGCCTTTTGCATCCACCAGCCCCACTTGCCGCAGTTCTTTTTCCGAATCATCTTCCAGCAAACGAGCAAGAGTCTCCTGTGCCGATAAACCTGTTCCCATCAAGGCAAGTCCGCGTGGACCAAATGAAGTGTTCGCAAACGATTGAGTTGCTACCGCGCCAACATTCGCTTGCGCCCAGGGAACCACCGCACCCACAGCCGGAAATTTAGATGCAACTGCCACGCCCCAACTTTGTTCGTCGAGATCACATGCAACGATTGAAAAAGTCATGGGTGAGATTATATCGTATCGCTTTGCCACAGAGCGCGCAGAGAACTTTGAGAGTTTTCTTTTGATTAGACATTATCGGAAATTAATTCGGGACGCTGATTCACGCTGACAAACGCAGATTTAATTCATTTGAATCAGCGAAATCAGCGTTTTCACTTGCACCTGGCGCAAGTGCAGGTGTCTGCGTCAAAACAATACTCTTAGTTTATTACCGATAAAGTCTATTAACTAAATTGCTTCTTGCAAACGCCGCCGGGGACGGCGGCTGAAGCATAGAAAAATAAAAAGCCTGCTGAGTAATCAGTAGGCTTTGACGATTAGACTTCTTGACCAACAGACTATCCGACTACTTTACTTTCTCCGGCATTTCCAACACCTGATCAACCAAACCATACTCAACTGCACCCTTTGCGTCAACATAAAAGTCGCGGTCACTATCGCGCTCGATCATTTCCAAAGGCTTGCCCGTGTGCTTCGCCATGATACCCAGGATCACTGCCTTCAAGCGCAAAATCTGCTTGGCTTGAATCTCGATATCCGTTGCCTGACCCTGTGCCCCGCCAAGCGGTTGGTGCATGTGAATGGTCGCATTCGGCAGGGCGTAGCGGAGGCCCTTTGTTCCGGCGGCCAGCAACACGGTCCCGAAAGATGCGGTCACTCCTACTGCCACGGTGCTGATCGGGTTCGAGATGATTTGCATCGTGTCATAGATCGCGAGCCCCGCGTAGATCACTCCACCGGGCGAATTGATGTACATCCGAATTTCCTTCTCGGAGTCTTCGTGATTCAGGAACAGCAACTGCGCTACGATCACGTTTGCTACCTGGTCATCAATCGGCGTACCGAGAAAAATAATTCGCTCCTTGAGCAGGAGCGAGTAAATATCATAGGCGCGCTCGCCGCGGCCCGTATTTTCCACAACCATCGGAACGATGTTATTAAAGTTTGGGATCATGTTGTCTCCTTATTATTTCGGATGATGATACACGCCGAATATTGGAATTACGTTAATTCTTTGATTCCTCTTCGGATGAAGTGCTCGCTTCCATCTCAGGGACGGCTGATCCTGTTTCCTCAGCCTTTGCCTTCTCTGATTCAGCCGCGCGCTCCTCCGGGGTTTTGTACTCGCCCACGGCAATAGACTTCAACATATCCAGCGCGCGGCGTGTGAGCACGCGGTTCGCTGATTCCATCGCGACGGCTTGCGCTACTTGTTGTTGACCCTTTTTGCCGCCGCGAAGCTTTCCCAAGTCCAAGCCTTGCATGGCGAGGGCATTCAATGTTTGGTGGAATTCACTATCGAGCGCTTCGTTGTCCACTTCGAGCTTTTCCGCGCGGACAATTTCATCGAGAATGAGCGAGCGTTCAAATCGTTTCTTTGCCACAGGTTTGACATCGGTTTCAATGAACTCTTCCCGCGTCGTATTTCGCAACTTGAAATAGGTATCCAAGTCCATGCTTTGTTGACCGAGTCTTTGACTTAGATCATCGAGCACATGCTCGCTTTCATGATCCAACGAGTGCTGATGATATTTCAGGGTTGCGCCTTCTTTGATCTTTTCGATCAGGTCAACAAAGAATTTGTCGTCGTAATCTGATTTGGACCGTGTTTCAACATCTTTTGTGACTGCTTCGCGCAAAGCGTCAAGCGTTTCACCCGCGCCGACTGTCTTTGCAAATTCATCATCCAGTACTGGCAATGTCACTGCGCGGACGGTTTTGACCGTCACCGACATTTCCGCGCTCTTGCCTTGCAGGGCTTCGAGATCGTGGTCTTTCGGAAACTCGTGATTGATCGTTTTAGACTCATTGGTTTTGAGCCCAACAAGTTCTTTTGCAAACCCGCTAAAGGGCCATTCGGTGTCGCGATCTTCCTGGCGGACGAATGCGGCGAAGCCAGTACGATTCAATTCTGTGGTTTCGGAGACAATATCAACCATCACGTAATCGCCTTCCTGCACTTCTCGTTCGACGTTCTCTGTCGTCGCGTACATCTGCCGGAGGTCCTCTACAGCCTTGTCCACTTCTTCTTGTTTAGGAGCAGACCACTCGTACGGCATCCGAAGCGAGTGATAGTCGCCCAAATCCACATCCGGCGCGAGCGGCACGCGGAAGGTCAGCTTCGGCGGCTCAAGCGAGTCGATGGATTCCAACGCGCCCGATGCCCCCGGGTTCACATCCGCTTCTTTGAGGATATTCGAATATTCGGCGTCCACAAAATAATCAATGGCTTGTTCCACGATGGCTTGCTCGCCATAATTCAACACGACCATGTGATAGGGAGCCTTGCCCGGGCGAAAGCCTGCAATCTTGCCGCGCTCGGATATCTTGCGCGCCGCACGGCGTTTGTAAACATCCATTTTTTCAGGTTCAACTTCAACCACGAGTTTGGCTTCGTGGTTCTCTTCGATTGTTTTTTCGATTTTCAATTTTGTCTCCGTTAAGACCCCCTCTCCCATTGGGAGAGGGTTAGGGTGAGGGGTATGAGGACGGTGGGAGTCGAACCCACATGCCTTGCGGCACATGATCCTAAGTCATGCTTGTCTGCCAATTCCAACACGTCCCCGGTTGTTCATCATCCGCAGATGGCATAAGAAATGGACAGCTCTTCTGATGCCAGCGTGATGCTCCTTTCGAGCGAGCGGCGAAATTATACCGTAAGGTACGGTTGTTGTGAAAATTTTTTGGGTTTTGCCTCCTCTACTCGAACTGACTTTTGGGGCTGGAAGTAATTGGTCTAGTGCGGTATCGTAGACCATCTGAAAGAAAGGATTGAAAAATGAATAAACATCGATTCGCATGGGGATTGCTCGTGTTGATCTTTGCAAGCCTTGCCTGTAACCTGGGAACATCCGCTCCCGTATCGACTCCGACCCTCGACGCGACAACCCAGGCAGAACAGATTCTTGCTACAGGATTTGCAGAATTAACCTCTGCGGCTCCCTCCTCCACTGCGGCTGTATCGGCAACTGAGACCGGATCGCCCTCTGGAACGCCAATCCCCTCTTTGACTCCTGCGCCGACCTTCACAACCGTCCCAACGAATACAGCCGCCCCTTCGGCAACTAATACCCCGCCACCACCCATCCCGGATTGGCCCCTCGTCCGGCTTGGCGATACGGGTTCGGTGGTCGCCGCGCTCCAACACTTGTTGAACTTCAACGGAAGCAACTTAACTGCCGACGGAGATTTTGGACAACAAACCCGCAATGCCGTTGTAAATTTCCAGAATAACAAAGGCTTGGGCGCGGATGGAATCGTAGGACCGCTTACATGGTCAGCGCTCATTCAAGGCGCGCAGATCCAGCAGGGGAGTACGGGTCGTGCTGTGCGCGCGGCGCAACATCTATTGAGCGCTAAATTCGGTTATGGCATTGGCGTTGACGGGATCTTCGGTCCACAAACTGATAACGCCGTACGTGATTTTCAATCGTTGCATGGGTTGGGCGTTGATGGAATTATTGGACCAAAAACCTGGCAGGCATTGGTTTCGTTTCAGCCATAGCGTCATCCAAACGAACAAAATATAAAACTCTCACGCTCGTTATTCGCGTGAGAGTTTTCGTTGGTATAATCCCGCACTTGTAATTAACCCTGTCATTGCGAGCCGCGTTCTTGGTTTTAGCGGCGCAGCAATCTCCCTGCCGCGTTGTAGATTGCTTCGGACGTAGAACAAAGTCGTCCTCGCAATGACATGAAAAAAAACTTTAGAGAAACCTTTGAGCCGCATCATCAACCCGGAGTCCGCAGGCAAAGATCGAACCCGATTATCAAAAGCCATCGTACTTGCTGTGCGCGAGCTGGCAAGACAGACCGAAGTGAAGCAAGAGGCAAAAGACCTCGCGGCGTTTATCTCACTAGCCTTGAAAACCATTTCAGAGGGAATTGACACTTCCGTCGCGGCATGGGAAAAACGCGATTACTGGGTGAAAGCGGATCGTTTTCGTATGGAATGGTTGTGGGCAGGACAATACTCTGAGAAAATGAAAGCGGCTGTCCATGCAGAGGATTGGGGAACGGTTGCCATGCTCTCTGCCCAAATTGCGCAGAAGTTTGGCAAGGTGATGGTCTCGGACAATCACAGGCTGGGGAGACCGTGGGCAGGGGCTTACAAGCAGTTATGATGGAGACGCGGGTCGGTTCGGATTTTAATCCGAGCCGATTTTGTTTCCCAATCGGAATATTGCTGAAATTCGACAGCAAAATACCCGTACCTTTTCCCAAATCCCTGTGTTTCAACCAAATAAGACCGTCTGTTTTATATCCCAAAATCCAAAAGGAGAATTAAGACATGGCTGATAAAACTTTGGAGCAAGACAAGCAAGTGTTGCACAAACTGGGCTATGCCCAGGAACTCTCCCGCCGCATGGGTGGGTTCTCGAACTTTGCGATTTCGTTTTCGATCATTAATATCCTGGCAGGCGGTATTTCCGCGTTCTATGCCGCCTTCAATTCCACGGGCGCAGGCGGCGCCTTCATCGGCTGGCTGGTCGGTGGTTTTTTTGCTTTGTTAGTGTCTTTCAGTATGGGACAGATCGCTTCTTCCTACCCGACCGCTGGAGGCTTGTACCATTGGGGCTCGATCCTCGGCGGAAAGTTTTTGGGTTGGCTGACTGCCTGGTTTAACCTACTCGGCCTTCTGTTCGTTGTGTCCTCTGTAGATGTCTTTCTGTATCAGGTCTTCTTCAAAGGACTGCTGGTTGACACAGTTCTCGGAGGAAATTTCCTGGGAATGGATTCCTCCACCTGGAACATTAATACCCAGCATATTTTTGTGATCATCGTACTCGCTACTCAGGCGCTGTTCAACCACTACGGCATCAACATCACCACCAAGCTCACTGACTTCAGCGGCTACCTGATCTTTGCCCTGACGATCGTCTTTGTCATCGCGCTGTTCGCCTTTTCACCTGTCGCACTGGATTTCTCACGCCTCGTGACCTTCACCAACTACACGGGTGAGCCGGGCGGTAACGTAATTCCGACCGCCGTAAACAGCCTGTTTATTGCCTTCTTCTTCGGCTTGATCTACGTGATGTATACCATCACTGGCTTCGATGCCTCCGGGCACACTTCCGAGGAAACTCACGATGCGCAGGTCAATGTCCCAAAAGGCATGTGGACATCGGTCTTCTATTCCTGGACCTTTGGACTCGTCATGGTCGCAGCGTTTGTATTAACCATGCCCAGCCTTGATGAAGGCGCGGCCGCAGGCTTCAACTCGTTCTTCTATATGTGGAGCTCATCAAACATGCCTTATGCCTTGAGCCTGATACTCGCTGTGGGCATTGTGATCACGAACTATATCTGCGCCCTGGCTGGTCTTACATCCACATCGCGCATGATGTTCGCCTTTGCCCGTGACGGCGGTTTGCCAGCCTCTGGATGGCTCTCCCACATCAGCACTGCATATCGCACACCCACTTACGCCATCTGGACTGGCGCCGTGCTGGCATTCGTAACATCCCTAACTGGTATCATTGGTGCTGCCCTTGGCTTGCAGGGAGTGGACATCTTCCTCGTGCTCGCCACAGGCTGTGCGGTGTTCCTATACATCTCCTACAGCATCCCCGTCGTGGCGGGTATTTTTGCCGAAGGCAAGACATGGACTGAGAAGGGACCCTTTAACCTGGGCACATGGTCAAAGCCAATTGCGATTGTAGCATCCGCTGGTGTGATCCTTCTCACCACCACTGGTTTCTTCCCTCCCAATACACCAGTTTTCTATCTGACTGTGGGCATGTTAGTGGTCCTACCCATTCTCTGGTTTGCAGGAATAAATAAGAGGTTCGAAGGCGTCCCGATGGGCGATAAGATCAAGGAACGCCAGAAGATGATCGCCGAGATCGAAAAGAAATACGCCGAATAATTCAATACGCAACTATGCAACAACAAACGCGGCATCTCACCTTTGTGGGGTGCCGCGTCTTGCTAAGAAGTGACAGTCACCTTAAAGGTGACTGTCACTTTATGGAGCGCGTATGAAATACCTCCTTGGCATTGATCAAGGGACGACTCAAACGACAGCAGTGATTGTCAATGAAATTGGCGAGATGATTGAGAAAAAATCATCTCAATTGCCGGCGCGCTTTCCGCAGGCGGGGTGGGTGGAACAGGAACCGGATGATATCGTCCGCACTGTCAAGGAAGCCTGCGCGCCGTTGCTTGCCAAATATGACATCGCCGCAGTGGGATTCGATAACCAGGGCGAGACTTTCATTGTTTGGGATAAGGATTCGGGCGAGCCTGTGACTCCCGCGATTGTCTGGCAGGACACAAGAGGGGAATCCGTTTGTAAAGCGCTCGCCTCTCGCGTGGACCCGAACCTGCTTCGCCAAAAAACCGGACTCCTCCTCGACAGCTATTTCTCCGCGCCGAAACTCAAGTGGGTGTTTGAAAACGCTCCAGATATTCGTAAGAAAGCACACGAAGGCAAACTCAAATTCGGCACAACAGAGACTTGGGTGATCTGGTCATTGACCAAAGGCAAATTGCATATCACCGATCCATCCACAGCATCGCGCACGCTATTATTTGACATGAATAGTTTTGAATGGGACGATGAATTACTAACATTATTCGATGTTCCGCGAAGCATGTTGCCCGAAGTCAAGCCATCTGCCGGATATGTTGGTGATATTGATTTTGGAAATGGTAAGCCGTTACCATTACATGCGATGTTGGTTGACCAGCAAGCCGCGTTATTTGGTCAGGCATGTTTCAATGCCGGAGAAATGAAATGTTCATTTGGCACAGGCAGTTTCCTCCTGATGAATATCGGTGACAAGCCGCGCCTTTCGAATAATGGATTACTCACAACGGTCGGATGGAATTTCGACGGGCACACTGCCTATGCGTTCGATGGCGGGATTTTTGTCACAGGTTCGGCTGTCCAATGGCTGAGGGATAACTTGAAAGCAATACCAGACTCCCCGTCAAGCAATGAGGCGGCGAAGCGTTCCACTGATTTGGGCGTGGTTGTCGTCCCTGCCTTGCAAGGTCTCGCCGCGCCTCACTGGCGGACCGATGTGCGCGGCGCGATGTTCGGGTTGAATCGCAGTACGATTTCAGATGATATTGTCCGCGCGACGTTGGATGGAATCGCCTGCCGAGTTTATGAAGTTGTTACTGCCATGTCACAGGATGCGGGTCATGCGCCTCCGCACTTGAAAGTGGATGGCGGTCCCTCGGGGAATCCATATCTCATGCAAATGATTGCGGACTTGTTGAATCTCGAAGTCCGTGTCTCTGCCGCGCTGGAGGCGACTGCGATAGGCATTGCCAATCTCGCAGGCGTTTCAGTATTAGGAACTACTTTTGACGAATTATCGAAAAATTGGAAGGCCGAAACAATTTATTCGCCGAAGATGAAGGAAGAGGAAAGAGATAAAAAGTTAACCCAATGGAATAAGGCTGTGG
>Ga0247727_10014137_pt1 | contig 13322 bp, 13 predicted proteins | sample WisWelCaveWW1625_FD_202498 | JGI IMG/M metagenome (GOLD analysis project Ga0247727, IMG submission 202498) | Biofilm microbial communities from Wishing Well Cave, Virginia, United States - WW16-25 | ecosystem: Environmental > Aquatic > Deep subsurface > Groundwater > Cave microbial mat | place... | reverse complement strand
CCATCGTCCCGGACCTGGCAGAGAGCTGGGCCTGGGATACGAGCCGCACCAAGCTCACCTTCAAGCTTCGCCAGGGGGTGAAGTGGCACGACGGCAAGCCGTTCACGGCCAAGGACGTGCAATGCACCTGGCATCGCCTGCTGGAGAGAGAGGAGTACTTCCGCAGGAACCCGCGCCGCATCTGGTACGCGAACCTTAAGGACGTCACGGTCGATAGCGATCATCAGGCAACGTTCCACCTGTCGAAACCTCAGCCGGCGCTGATCGCACTTCTGGCTTCCGGCATGGGGCCCGTCTATCCATGCCATCTGCAGGCCAAGGACATGCGCCTCAACCCGATCGGCACCGGGCCATTCAAGTTTGTCGAGTTCAAATCCAACGACTCGATCAAGCTTGCGCGCAATCCCGGCTACTGGAAGACGGGGCGGCCCTATCTCGACGCCATCGAGTGGCGCATCGTTTCGAGTCTCGCAACCCGCACCCTGGCCTTTGTCGCCGGCGAGGTCGATCTCACGTTCGTGGGCGATGTGCCCCCACCCGTTGCAAAGCAGATCGCCTTGCAGGCTCCCAAAGCGATTTGCCAGTTCGTGCCGGGGAATGCCAACACGAACCTGCTCGTCAATCGCGACATCGCTCCGTTCAGCGATCCGAAGATTCGGCGGGCCATGATGCTTGCGCTCGACCGGCAGGCCTTCAACGACATCATCTTCGAAGGCAAGGGCCTCGTCTCGGGCGCCATGCTCCCTCCCCCCTACGGAGACTGGGGCATGCCGCCCGACATCCTCAATGCCTTGCCGGGCTACGGCGGAGATCTGGCAACCCGCCAGGCTGAGGCGCGCAAGATCATGGAGGGCCTCGGGTACGGCCCGAGCAATCGGCTCAAGCTCAAGGTCTCCACCCGCGATTGGCAGATCTTCCGCGACCGGGCCGTTATCCTCGTCGACCAGCTCAAGCAGATCCACTTCGATGCCGAGTTGGAGGTGATCGAATCCTCGGTCTGGTTCGGCCGCATGGTGAACAAGAACTACGCGGTCGGGCTCAACCTGACCGGTGCCGCCGTCGATGATCCCGACTCGATGCTGAAAGAGAATTATGCGTGTGGGTCTGAGAACAACTTCACGAAATACTGCAACCCTGAGGTGGAAAAGCTTCTCGATCGGCAGTCGCAGGAGGCGGATGTAGGCAAGCGCAAGGCCCTGGTGTGGGAGATTGAGCGCAGGCTGGCCGAGGACGTGGCGAACCCGGTCATCTTCCACAACGTCGGCTACGGCTGCTGGCATCCGCACCTCAAAGGCAACGTGCTGCAGGAGAACAGCATCTATAACAGGTGGCGGCTCGAAGACGTCTGGCTCGACCGATAGGATCAACGTCGGCACCTTCCGGCACGTCGACCCGTGGCGGTGGGGAGCGCAGGAGCGGAAAGCAGTGCGGCCGTCCCTGCCTTTGATGCGCAAAGCGCTGTCGTCGAAACCAACAAGCACTGGGCAGCAAGAAGCTCCGCGCGGCCCTGCTTGCGATCCTTATTATCATCGCCGCCAAGAACTTCTCTCAATGGCACATCGCTTCCACGCGCCCTCCGGCAGGTTCCGGAGCAGAGCGGCGGTCCGAGGGTTGGCGCGGCGGTGCAAACCTGCTTAGAACGCTGGTGTGACGGCAAAATTCTACATCCGGCCGGTCGGCCGCATTGCGCCATCTGGCGACGGCGAGCGGGGCTTCGCCGTGGCGGGGCGGGACGACCTCATCTTTGCCGCCGCTGAGCTCAGCGAGCGCGAGGGCGAGGCGGTGCGGCGCCGGCTTGTGAGCGCGGCCTATCTGGCGGCAAGCGCAGACGCAGAGCTGGCGGGCCTGCTGCAGCGCCTAGGGGAGCCTCGCGCTGCCATCGCCGGCCTCGCGCTCAACCGGCCGCGCATCATGGGGGTCGTCAACGTCACGCCGGACAGCTTCTCCGATGGGGGCCGCTGGCTCGAGCCCGAAGCCGCCGTTGCCCACGCGCTCAGGCTGGAGGCGGAGGGCGCCGATATTCTCGACATCGGCGGAGAGTCGTCGCGGCCCGGCGCCGAGCCGATAGGACCGGAGGAGGAGCTGCGGCGCGTCCTGCCCGTCATCGAGGCGCTGGCAAAGCGCGCGCGGGTGCCGCTCTCGATCGACACGCGCAACGCCGAGGTGATGCGCCGCGCCGCGCAAGCGGGCGCCCGACTCATCAACGATGTTTCGGCCCTGGCCCACGATCCGAACAGCCTAGCCGTCGCGGCCGAGACCGGCTTGCCCGTCATCCTGATGCATGCCCAAGGCGAGCCGCGCACCATGCAGCGCGATCCGCGCTACACCGACGTGGTGCTCGACGTCTACGACGCCCTGGAGACACGCATCGAGGCCTGCGAGAGGGCCGGTATCGGCCGCGAGCGCCTGATCGTCGATCCCGGCATCGGCTTCGGCAAGACGCTCGCCCACAATCTGGCGCTGCTGGGCTCGTTGAGCATTTTCCACGGGCTCGGGTGCGCGCTCCTGCTCGGCGCCTCACGCAAGAGCTTCATCGGCAAGCTGACCGGCGCCGGCGCCGACGAGCGCCTGCCCGGCTCGCTGGCGGCCGCCCTCATCGGCGTCGCCCAGGGCGTGCAGCTCCTGCGTGTGCACGACGTCGCCGCCACCCGCCAGGCGCTGGCGGTCTGGGAGGGCGCTCTTGGGGTGTAACCTTTGCTTATGGATTTTGATGCCGCCTTGGCCTCCGAGGGGGCATGATAGACGGCAAGGCACGGCCTTTGCTTCCGCAACCCGGACCGGGCATTGTGGCTGGCAAGCCCTATAAGAGCTGCAACGAGCCGAAGAGACGGACCCATGGCGCGCAAATATTTCGGTACCGACGGCATCCGGGGCCTGGCCAACCGCACGCCGATGACCTCGGAGGTGGCGCTGCGGGTGGGCATGGCGGCCGGCAAGCTCTTTTCCAACGGCGGCTGGCGCCCACACCGCGTTGTGATCGGCAAGGACACGCGGCTGTCGGGCTACATGATCGAATCGGCCCTGATGTCGGGCTTCACCGCCGTCGGCATGGACGTCTTTCTCCTGGGGCCGATGCCGACGCCCGCCGTGGCCATGCTCACGCGCTCGCTGCGGGCCGATCTCGGCGTCATGATCTCGGCCTCCCACAACCCCTACGAGGACAACGGCATCAAGCTGTTCGATCCCGACGGCTACAAGCTGTCCGACGCGGCCGAGGCCAAAATCGAGGCGCTGATGGACGCCGGCAGCGGCAGCCTGCTCGTCTCCGCCGACCGCATCGGCCGGGCTAAGCGCATCGACAGCGCGCAGGAGCGCTACATCGAGTTCGCGAAGCGCACCTTGCCGCGCAACATCCGCCTCAACGAGATGCGGGTGGTCATCGATTGCGCCAACGGTGCCGGCTACCAAGTGGCGCCGGCGGTGCTGTGGGAGCTGGGCGCCGAGGTGATCAAGATCGGGGTGGAGCCGAACGGCCGCAACATCAACGACGAGTGCGGCACCACCGATCCGGAGGCGCTGTGCGCCAAGGTGCGCGAGATGCGCGCCGACATCGGCATCGCGCTCGACGGCGATGCCGACCGCGTCGTCATCGTCGACGAGAAGGGCCGCGTCGTCGACGGCGACCAGATCATGGCGGTGATCGCCGAGAGCTGGCACCGCCGCGGCAGGCTCGCCGCCGGGGGCGTCGTCGCCACCGTCATGTCCAACCTGGGGTTGGAGCGCTACCTCAAGGAGCTGGGCCTGGCGCTGCAGCGCACGCCCGTGGGCGACCGCTACGTGGTGGAGCACATGCGCCGGCACGGCTACAACGTCGGCGGCGAGCAGTCGGGCCACATCGTGCTGTCGGATTTCACCACCACCGGCGACGGGCTCGTCGCCGCGCTGCAGGTGCTGTCCGTCGTGGTCGGCACGGGCCGGCCGGTGAGCGAGGTGTGCAAGCGCTTCGAGCCGGTGCCGCAACTCTTGGAGAACGTGCGCTACCTCAACGGCGCCCCGCTGGAGCACGACATGGTCCGCAGCGCCATCGACCTCGCCAAGGCGCGGCTCGGCGAAGGCGGCCGCCTCGTCGTCCGCCCCTCCGGCACCGAGCCCGTCATCCGCGTCATGGCCGAGGGCGACGATGCGGCCCTGGTGCACGAAGTGGTGTCCGACATCGCCGAGGCGGTTCGGAGGGTGTCAGACCCTGCGGGTCTGACCCCAGGGCAATCGGCAGTAGGCAATCGGCAGTAGGCAATAACGCAGCTCCGCCGCGGCCGCGCAGCAGGCAGCGCGCCCTGGCGGAGCTGGAAAATCCGGCGAGGACTTGGGCGATGCGCATCCTGATGGTGATCGGCGCGAGCCTCGCTGGGGCGTTGGCAGGCGCGGCCATGATCGAGACCGCATGGTCGCAATCCGGGCTCAGGACCTGCACCGATGCCTACCGGGCGTGCGTGGAGAAGACGCGGTTGGCTAGGGAGTGCGAGGCGGAAAGGGTTTGGTGCAGAAAGACCGGCACCTTCGCCGACCCGGTCACGAAATCGGTGTCTTCAGGTTTGCGAAAGAAGTGACGGTGCGCCAGGACGGGCGGAGAGCGTTCTTTCGCCTCTGCGCGGCGTTCAGCCGAGCGCCAGCCCGAGAATGATGATCGCGGCCAGGGCGCCCGCTCCGCCGATCAGGGCGCGCAGCAATCTTCGATCGTCCGACAGGGCGGAGGGCACGGGCAGGCTGCGAATGCCAGACGCCGACTCAGGTTTCCACGTCGCAGGCGCATCGTCTCGCATCGGATCCCTCATCCACTATACAAGCTTGACAGTTGCGTGATGATATTGTGACAGTAAGATGACCAATGCTGGGGGTGAGGGCGTTGGGCCTTTCCTGCTTCATCATCGCGCAGGACGAAGCCGACCGCATCTGTGTGGCCATCCGCTCGGTGCGGGATTGGGTCGACGAGGTATCACCGTAGGGCGAATGGCGAACATCCCCGGACGATCAGGCTCGAGAAAATCGCGCAGGCTGCAGACGCTAAGAAGCCGGGCCTTGCGTGGCGTATCCCGCCTAATACTCAAGGCCAAGATTGCGACATCACAACAGCGCCTCGACCTGCCGCCGGATGCGCTCGGCCTGCTGTTTCAATACAATGCGGGCAACGCCAGATTCTACACCGCTACGAACGGTCGCGTTCCGATTCGGCTCTCGGAGTCGCCCCACGCTGCGTTCGCGAAGGATGCGTCCACGTCGGAAGTGTTGCCGGATGGCGCCGCGCAATCCGCATATCGGGCTTTCCTGAAGGCCAGCTGGTCGGCCTTGCCCCACGCCCCCTCACTCGGCATTGATGATCAGGTCCAGCGCTTCTGGGAACTCGCGAAATCACGACAAGCGAACGACGCTCCCGTGGCGCCAATCACCGTCACGAGAATGCCGGGGGGGGAATGCTCTGTATATCGTCGATGGCAATCATCGCGCGGCAATTGCGCTCGCGCTGGGCACCGGGCTGATAGCGCACCTCGTGCCGTTCGATTTGGTTTTCTTTCGTTATCTTAGTCCTCCAGAATACTACGGTTCTGGCCATCGAGGCCGCCCTTATCAAACAATTTACTATCATCAGCAACCAGTGATTCCGGGTCGCCGCACTGACATCTTCGAGCGGTTGGATTTGGTGCCACCTCACGTGCTCGTGAACGCCTCGATCCTCGATATCGGTTCGAATTTCGGGATGAACGCGCTGGCGGTCGCTTGGCGCGGCGCTGCGTCGGTGCTCGGACTGGAGCAATCTGTCCGATTGGCAAATGTGGCAACACGCTTGGCTGTTCTTAACGGCCTCTATCCCAAAGTCACATTTCGCCAGTTTGACGTCGATACGGATGTTCTGGCACCGGAGGCGGAATTTGACGCTTGCTTCATGTTGTCGGTTTTCCAGCATGTGGGCAACAGCGATAAACTGCGGCGAATCGCTGAAAAGCACGTGCGCAAATGGGTGATCTTTGAAGGCCATCCCGGCTCCTCCTATCTGCGCTACAAACCCTTCTTCGAAGGCGGCTTATTCCAAGACGTCGCGCAGCTCGGAGAACTCAGCCATTCGGCGGCGGACCCATTGACACGCCGGCGTCCACTTTGGTTGTGCACCAAGAAGCTTGCCTCCGACTCACGCTGATCTCTTGCGGCGCCCGAGCATCAGCGCCCCTTGAACATCGCTCCCCCAACGTCCCTCCAAACTTGTCCCTGGCAGATCAACCCGGGAATTGCTACAAGTAACGACTGTAACTCCAGGGTCTGACTGCTGCGGATGCAACCGGAATGAGGAACGCAATTAGTTTGTATTGGTCCGGCGGAAGCAAGAGCGGGGTCAACTACGGTGACGCTCTATCACCCGCAATAATAGAAATCCTTTCCGGAAAGAAGGTTAAATACTCGCCAATTTACAGATGCGATGTTGTGGCGATTGGAAGCGTGCTTGAAAAGCTCTTCAAGAATCGTTGGAAGCGACTACTTTACGCGAAGGTATCACCGGTCTCTGTGTGGGGAACAGGTTCCATGTTCCACGACAGTATGATAAGCACCTTCAACACACAAATATTGAGCGTGAGGGGAAGACTTACCGCGTCTAAGCTAAAGTTGCCCCAGGATACACCGATTGGGGATCCCGGCATACTGGCCGACTTGCTGCTTCCGACCGGCGATCGGAGGAAGAAATTCAAGTGGGGAATTGTACCACATTTTGTAGATTTTGCGGATCCGAGAGTTTGCGCACTTAGTGAACGAATCCCACGCTCTACGGTGATTGACGTTAAAGACCCCGATGTAAGGGAAACAACACGGAGGATATCGGAGTGTGAATACGTCTTGTCGTCTAGTCTGCATGGACTCATAGCGGCTGACGCCTTAGGTATCCCAAATATTCGAATGATCGTGACCAACAAGCTAGCGGGAGGGAATTGGAAATTTGACGACTATTCATCGTCCCTTGGTAATCGACAAATGCTTCTGTTTAACCTGAACGATAACGCGGACCTCAATGCGATAGAAAAAGAGATTAAGTGGAACTATTCTCCTCACATAGGAACTCTAAAAAAGGAGACGGTAGCGGCGTTCAAGAAATTGCGGTTATAGGCCCGGCCCGAGGGCAAATTATGACTGAACGACGAGAGGGGTGGCGTCATCCGTAGGGTGAGTGGGGTTGCGACGGCACCTCAGCTCAGCCGTCGCTAAAAATCCCTGTCCCAGCCAGCCACGTGCCACCCCGGGTCGTGCAAAAATCAATCACCTCACCCGTCCTCCATACCACGCGAATGGGCCAACTCGGGCTAGCTAAGTGTTCGTCACTGGCCCCAAGACGGCTGCGGCACCAGTTCTGGACCGACATCAATCACCGCGGGCCTGGTGGAGGCCCTCGTTGCTGGCGCTCGATAGATCTGGTCGGAGAACTGCCACTCCTTCGGAGGCTCCTGCCCGAATGTCATACGCAGAATGAAATCGGTCACGAGTTGCCCGCCCATGAAACCCGCAGCCTTCGCCCGCGCCCGCTCGGCCATGGTGCGCCACCGCCGGTCGTCCGCGATCGCCCATACGATCTTGTCGCCGAGCTCGGCGACATCATCGAAGAACAGCATTTCGCTGTCGTCGAAATAGCGCTGGTAGCCGGAGCGGCGGGAGGTGGCCAGCAATAGCCCGTTGCCGAGGTACTGGGCCATCCGGTCGCAGGCGTAGAGATCGCGCTCGTACCGGTTGAGGTTGAGGCCGATCTTGCACTGCTCGATTGCCCGGTAGTAGGCGTCGCCCAAGAGGCGGACATGCCTGTCGCGGCCGTGGAGTGCGTAGCGGAGATCCGGCCGCAACCGGCACAACTCGTCGACAAGACCCCAACGGTCCGTGGCACCGCCAGCTCCGGACGCGAAAAACACATCGAAGCTCTTTTCGACCACCGAAAAGGCGGACGAGTTGTCGATCGACAGGTCCACTGGGTTGGGGATGAAGGCAACGGGGCAGTCGGCAGCAAACTCGGCAAGCGTCGGCCCCGCGGTGGTAACGAAGGCGAAATCGGCAACTTGTGCGAACCTGCGAAAGCGCGCCGCCTCCCGCGGGTCGAAGATGTTGTCGAAGAAGACCACGGCGACGCGGCAGTGGGGCACCATCTCCTTGATGCGCTGGACCGTGTCGGAGGTGATGAGATCGCTGTGTTGGAGGCAGAGCAGGTCGGGCTGCAGCTCCCTGGCGACGTGCGACAGCCGGCGATTGGCCAGCCATGCTCCGGCCGCCCGCAGCCCGAGCATTTGCTTGCGGCTGTCGCGATCGTTCAGCGTCAGGACGAAGTGCCCGTTGCGAACGAACCCGTTGGCGAGCCGGTGCACGAAAGCATAGAACATCAGGCCTGCGCGGCTGCCGACAAAGGGCCCTCGAGTCGGCTTGAAGCTCAGCGTGGGCCCAGCAATCAGGACGCGCAGCGGGCGCCGCGGTATGGCGCAAGAACGGCTCGCCTCATAAGGCTCATCCGATGACTCAATACTGAAGTCCCTCATGGTACCCCCTACGACAGAAATCTACGTCGTCCTTCTCAGGGTTGCCAACAGCATTTTCTCGTCGGAAGAACTCTGACGGTCCATCGATACGGGATGATTTATACACGGTATTCGTAACCACGATTCGCCGTCTTGTCCAACTGGCCCCGGCTGCAAGCTGTGCAGCGAATGCGCCACAACCGTTGCTGTAGTATTCGCCGTCTGTTTCACCCCAAGGCTGTAGCCGAGGCGCAAATCGCGGTGGTTCCTCGATTTTCTTGACTTCCCGTCCCGCCCCCGCCAAAAGCGCCGGCGGGAGACCCCTCCCCACCGAGGGGCGCCTATCTGGAAGGGTAGATAGCCATGACCACCGCGACCAAGCCGGCCAGGCCGCCGGCATGCCCTAATTTCTCCTCCGGCCCCTGCGCCAAGCGCCCGGGCTGGTCCCTCGGCAGCCTCGACAAGGCGTTCCTCGGCCGCTCGCACCGCGCCAGGGACGGCAAGGCGCGCCTGAAGCTCGCCATCGACAAGACCAAGGCGCTTCTGGGCCTGCCCGCCGGCTACCTCTGCGGCATCGTGCCGGCCTCCGACACGGGCGCCTTCGAGATGGCCATGTGGAGCATGCTCGGCCAGCGCGGCGTCGATGCGCTGGCCTGGGAAAGCTTCGGCGAAGGCTGGGTGACCGATACGGCCAAGCAGCTCGAGCTCGAGGACCTGCGCATCCTCAGGGCCGAGTACGGCAAGCTCCCCGACCTGGCGCAAGTCGATTTCAGCCGCGACGTGCTGTTCACCTGGAACGGCACCACCTCCGGCGTGCGCGTGCCCAGCGGCGACTGGATCCCGGCGAGCCGCGAAGGCTTGACCTTTGCAGACGCCACCTCCGCCGTGTTCGCACAGCCGATCGCCTGGGACAAGATCGATGTCGCCACCTTCTCCTGGCAGAAGGCCCTGGGCGGGGAAGCCGCGCACGGCATGCTGATCCTTTCCCCGCGTGCGATTGAGCGCCTGGAGACGTACACGCCGCCCTGGCCGCTTCCCAAGGTCTTCCGCCTCGTCAAGGGTGGCAAGCTCATGGCGGCGGTGTTCGAGGGCGAGACTATCAATACCCCGTCGATGCTGTGCGTGGAGGACTACCTTGATGCGCTCGGCTGGGCCGAGAGCGTCGGCGGGCTCGGTGGGCTCTACGCGCGCGCCAACGCCAACGCCAAGGTGCTCTACGACTGGGCGGATCGGACGCCGTGGCTCGCGAGCCTGGCGGCCGACCCGGCCACCCGCTCCAACACCTCGGTGTGCCTCAAGATCGTCGATCCTGGCATTGCCAAGCTGCCCATCGACGCGCAGCGCGCCTTCGTCAAGCAGCTTGAAGCGATGCTCGACAAGGAGAACGCCGCGCGCGACATCGCCGGCCATCGCGATGCGCCGCCGCACTTGCGCATCTGGTGCGGGTGCACGGTCGAGAAGTCCGATCTGCAGGCGCTCTTGCCCTGGCTCGACTGGGCCTTCACCGAGTGCAAAGCCGGCCTCGCCAAAGCGGCATAGCTGGGGTCAGACCCCTCGCGTCTGACCTTCTCAATTTGCAGCCAACGTTGGAGGCGAGGGGTCTGACCCCTCTGAACCACCTCATGTCCCCCCGCGTTCTCATCGCCGATCAGCTCTCCCCCGCCGCCGTCGACATCTTCAAGCAGCGCGGCATCGACACCGACGTGAAGGTCGGCCTCGCCAAAGACGAGCTCGAAACGGTCATCAAGGACTACGACGGCCTCGCGGTGCGCTCCGCCGCCAAGGTTACCGGCAAGGTGATCGCGGCGGCGTCCAAGCTGCGCGTGATCGGCCGGGCGGGCATCGGCGTCGACAACATCGATGTCAAGGCCGCGACCGGCAAGGGTATCATCGTCATGAACACGCCGTTCGGCAATTCCATCACGACCGCGGAACATGCCATCTCGCTGATGATGGCACTGGCCCGCCAGATCCCGGAAGCCGACCGCTCCACCCAGGCTGGCAAGTGGGAGAAGTCGAAGTTCCTCGGAACCGAGCTGTTCGCCAAGACGCTCGGCGTGATCGGCTGCGGCAACATCGGCTCCATTGTCGCCGATCGGGCCATCGGCCTGAAGATGAAGGCGATTGCCTACGATCCCTTCCTCTCGCCGGAACGGGCGGTGGAGCTCGGCGTGGAAAAGGTGGAGCTCGACGAACTGCTGCGCCGGTCGGATTTCATTACCCTGCACACGCCGCTCACCGACAAGACCCGGAACATCATCGATGCCGCCGCGCTGACCAAGACCAAGCGGGGCGTACGCATCATCAACTGCGCCCGCGGCGGGCTGATCGACGAGAAGGCTCTGGTCGACGCGCTGCAATCGGGCCGCGTCGCGGGTGCCGCCTTCGACGTGTTCGAGGTGGAGCCCGCGCGCGCGAGCCCCCTGTTCGGCATGCCCAACGTCATCTGCACGCCGCATCTGGGCGCCTCCACCGGCGAGGCGCAGGAGAACGTCGCCCTCCAGGTGGCCGAGCAGATGTCCGACTACCTGCTCAGGGGTGCCATCTCCAACGCGGTGAACTTCCCGAACATTACCGCCGAGGAGGCGCCGCGCCTCAGGCCGTGGGTGAAACTCGCCGAGCAGCTCGGCTCTTTCGCCGGCCAGCTGACCGAAACCAGCATCAGGGCGATCCGCGTCGAGTATTCCGGCGAGGTGGCGACCCTCAATACCAAACCGCTGACGGCAGCCGCCCTTGCAGGGGTGCTCCGCCCCCTGCTCGCCGAGGTCAACATGGTTTCGGCTGCGGCCAGCGCCAAGGAGCGCGGCATGCAGGTGGAGGAAGTGACGCGCGGCCAGGAGGGAGCTTTCGGCAGCTACATCCGCTTCACCGTGCGCACCGACCAGTACGACCGCTCCGTCGCCGGCACGGTATTCTCCGACGGCCGACCGCGCATCATCCAGGTGCGCGACATCGACATGGAGTTCGAGCTCGCCCCACGCATGCTGTTCGTCCGCAACGCCGACAAGCCGGGCTTCATCGGCCGCTTCGGCACGCTGATGGGCGAGGCGGGGCTCAACATCGCCACGTTGAACCTCGGGCGCGACAAGCCGGGCGGCGATGCCATCTGCATTGTCGCAATCGACGAGCCGGTCTCCGACGAAGTGCTCGCCAAGATCAGGGCGCTGCCGCAGGTGGTGCGCGTGAACCGCCTCGAGTTCTGATCGGTGTCAGACCCTGCGGGTCTGACACCATGTTCCGTGTCGGACCACGAAGGTCAGACGCCGTCGCTACCAAGCCATGTCCAAATTATGTTAGCGCCTATGGGCGCAAGCCGGGGTTCGACTCCTGCCGGGACCGCCATTTCGGGTGAAGGCGCCGAACTGAAAGCGCCGCGCAACCGCTGTTTGTGATCTTGTGTTGGGGGGTAGGCTTGGCAGTGGCTGCGCAGGGCAGCGAGGATCGCTCAGGCTACCGTTGATTTGAAGGGATCGGCCAAGGCGCTCGTTCCCTCGCGAGCTCGACCGATCCCCCCGTGCGGCAGACTGCGGGCGTGTCTGCCGGTCCCACGTCTCCCCCGCGAGCAGTCACCCACGACGCCGGATCAGGTGCAAGCTTGCCCAACCAACGTCGTTAACCGTGAGATGAGCAAATGAAGGCCGGCACCCGTCACCGGATGCCGGCCTCGCAGGCGTAGCGCGCCTGGTCTATGGCAGGTTGCGCTCCTGCTGCTCCCAGAATGTCTTCGGGTCGAATGCGCTGACCGGGCTCACCAGGCCAAGGACGACAGTGAGTGCAACCAGAGCGGCAACGATGGTCTTCATGGCGTCTTCCTCCTACCTGCAGCGATCCCTCCAGCACGATTGCTGCCGTTCGCCGGGATGCAGATGGGGCGCCCGCCACGGTCCTGCTGTGCTGCAGGGCACACGTCGCCAATGGCGTAGGTGCGCGGCCGCTGCCTAAATCGGCGAAGCGGCCGGACGGAATGCCAGGATTTGACGTATGTCAGTAAGGGCGCTAACTTGACATACATGGAGAAGACCCAAGTCTATCTTCGCAAGGAAGAGCTTGACGCGCTGCGCAAGGCGGCTGCGCGGTCGGGGCGGAGCGTCGCGGAGCTGGTCCGCGAAGCTATACGCAAAGTGGTGCTCAAGCCGCAGGCCGCAGGTCCGGTTGCTATCTGGGACGGCAAGCCGAAGCGTGCGTCCATCGAGCACGATAGCGTTCACGACGAGCCGTGATGCGGCAGGGGCAGGCCGTTTTCGTCGACAGCGGGGCGTGGATCGCCCTTGCGCTGTCACGAGATCCGCTACATGCACAGGCGCGAGAGCAATGGGACCTGTTGCAGGGAGCGGGCGCAAAGCTCCACACCTCCGTCCCCGTTGTCATCGAGACCTTCACGTTCCTTGATCGCAACGCCAACCGCGACGTGGCCTTGGCATGGAAGGAATCCATCTATGAGCCAGGCACCGTAAGGGTCCTACCTTGCGAGCTGCGTGATTTAGAGCAGTCGTGGGAGTACTTTCGACGCGCGCTGCACAAGCTGTCGGCCGTCGACGCGACGAGCTTTGCGATCATGAAGCGCGCGCGGATCCGCCTAGCGTATACCTTCGATCACCACTTTGCCGCAGTCGGGTTCAGGCTGGTGACATAGACCGCTGTCCACCCGCCTACCCCTGTGCCGCGCCGGCCCGCTCCCGCTTCTTGCGCTCGTTGGGATCGAGCCAGCGCTTGCGCAAGCGGATCGACTTCGGCGTCACCTCCAGCAATTCGTCGTCCTCGATGTAGGACAGCGCCCGCTCCAGCGGCAGGCGCAGGGGTGGCGTCAGAATGGTGTTCTCGTCCTTGCCGGCGGCGCGGACGTTGGTGAGC
>Ga0247727_10014136_pt1 | contig 13322 bp, 7 predicted proteins | sample WisWelCaveWW1625_FD_202498 | JGI IMG/M metagenome (GOLD analysis project Ga0247727, IMG submission 202498) | Biofilm microbial communities from Wishing Well Cave, Virginia, United States - WW16-25 | ecosystem: Environmental > Aquatic > Deep subsurface > Groundwater > Cave microbial mat | place... | reverse complement strand
AGGTGATGCCGTAGCCTCCATGTCTTTGCGGCATTTTTTTTTAGAGCACCTCGCACCAACAAGCCCTTCTCCCTTGATGCTTGAAATTGAAAGGGCAGAAGGTTCTTACCTTTTTGATTCCACAGGAAAAAAATATCTCGACCTTATCTCAGGAGTTTCAGTCAGCTACCTCGGTCATCATCATCCTAAAGTGATTGCTGCCGTGCAAACACAAGCGGAAAAGCACATGCATGTGATGGTGTATGGAGAATATGTGCAATCGCCACAAGTGCAATTTGCAAAATTGCTCGCTGCACATCTTCCGCAGCCTTTGCAAAGCGTTTATTTCGTCAACTCTGGCGCTGAAGCAACTGAAGGTGCGATGAAGCTCGCTAAAAAATTCACCGGAAGGAGTGAGGTCGTTTGCTTCGACAAAGCCTACCACGGAAGCACACAAGGTGCACTCAGTTTGATTGGCAGCGAGGCGATGAGAATACCGTTTTTACCGTTGCTTCCGGGAATTCAACAACTCCGGTTCAATGATGGTGAAGAAATTTCCCGCATTACCACCGAAACCGCATGTGTCATCATCGAGCCGATTCAAGGCGAAGCGGGAGTTAGAATCGCAGATAAGAATTTCCTGAAAGCCCTTCGCAGCCGGTGTGATGAAACTGGCGCCCTGCTGGTATTCGATGAAGCCCAAACTGCGTTCGGAAGAACCGGAAAACTGTTTGCGTTTGAACATTTTGATGTGGCGCCTGACATCCTTTTACTGGCGAAAGCGCTGGGCGGTGGGATGCCGTTGGGGGCTTTCATTTCTTCGAAAGAAACGATGTCGTCTCTTTCAAGCAATCCCGCGCTCGGACACATCACCACTTTTGGCGGGCATCCTGTTTGCTGTGCCGCTGGGATGGCTGCAATGGAGGTGCTGCTTGAATCCGGGTTAATGAAAAGAGTGAAGCCAAAAGGAGCGCTTTTTAGAAAACTTTTAACGCACCGGCTCATAAAACACGTTCGCAGCTTTGGGCTAATGCTCGCTGTTGAATTTGATTCATTGGAAATTTGCAGGAAAATAGTTGACCGCTGCATTAAGAATGGAATCATCACTGATTGGTTTTTGTTTGCAGAAAACAGCCTTCGCATCGCCCCTCCGCTCACTATCACGGAGGAAGAAATCGAACAAGCCTGCGAGATTATTCTGGATTCAATCCGAAAGGTATTTTGAATTTTCTCTATAATCGTCATTCTGAGCGAAGGCTTTGCGAAGCGAAGAATCTCCGAAGTGCAGAGATGCTTCGCTACCGCTCAGCATGACGAAACGAAACAGCTATTCATACTTTTTAAACAACCCCATAAAGTGGCGGACTTCAATAATCTTCATCACCAGAGCCAGCGCAACGGAAGCTATTAACCCAATCAGTAAATTCATCACCCAGATGGCTGACAATTGTTTTGTGGCATAAAAAACTAAAATCATTCCCGCGCAAAAAACCAAAAAACGGGTGACTTGCCGCAGATTAATTTCAAAAGGAATGATTTTTTTTACCGCATAGATATGAACCAGCGCCACCAATGACTGCGTGATGAGTGTTGCCAATGTGGAGCCCCATGCTTTGTATTGCGGGATTAAAATAAAATTCAAGACAATGTTCAGCACCATTCCGCCCAAAGCAATTGCATTCAGGGCTTTCATGCTTCCGTTGGCTGTGAGCAGGCTGCCATAGATGTAAACGGTGCATACCCCCAAGAACGCGGGCATCAGCAATCCGAAAATATCCGACCAGTATTCTGTCGAGTCGGGATAGAGCAGGCGGATGATTTCTTGCCGGTAGAAAAAGCAAATCGTAACGGTGAAAACTGCTGCTGCCATAATCGCCTTGAAGCTTGACCCCGCGAGCAGATGAACATCTTTTTTTTCTATCAGCATTTTTGAAAACATCGGAAGCAACAGCGTGGCGAAAAGAAACCCAAGCATATTGGCGGTATCTAAAAGACGAAAGGATGCCGCATAAACACCGGCTTCATATTTACCGTCAGGCAGCATTTGCTCCAGCATCACGCCATCCACGCGGTAATATACAGACATCAGCAACCCCAGCAGCGCATAAGGGTATGTCTTTTTTATAACTTCTTTGATGCCGCTGACATCCCATTTTAATTTAACAGCCGGAGTTTTCACAAGCACGATGGCAAAAGCAACCAGCAGCGTAAGGAGCAGCGTAGCTATCTGCGCATAGATGAACCATTCGATTGAAAATTTTTCCCTGAACGGTCCCCACAGCAAAAAACCGCAAACCATTATCATGAGCAGCTTGTCGAGAACGGAGAGGATGCTGTCAATTTTGAAATGATGGAGCCCCGAAATATTGGAGCGGGCATAGAGCAGAAAGGATGAGATGACCTGGCTGACGGTGAGCAACGAGAGAAGAAAAACCTGGTGGGAATCATACTGGAAAAAATAAGCGCAAACCAGCGTGATGACAGCGTAACAGAGGGCAAGCAAAAATTTCAGGACAAGAATATCAGGCAGGTGCCGGCTGATGAAGCCCTCATCCTGCGCCACCGAGCGGTTGTTGAAATTGTTGATGCCGAAATCCAGCAGAATCTGGAACAGCACGGAAAAGTTGAACAGCGCGAAGTAAAGCCCGTAGGCTTCAACGCCCACCGTGTTTTGCACGGAGCGGTCAATCCCTAAAATCCAAAATGGCTTTACGAGCAGATTAATGAAAAGAAGAAAGGCAAGATTGGAGTAGAAGGATTTTTTCATTCTTTGCGTCTCTGCGCCTTTGCGTGAATTTTTCATCCGCAAAGTACGCAAACGCTACCCGAAGTTGCTGATTCTCCCCGTTGCAATCGCCTTGCTTCCATTGCCGCCACACGCTTTCACGAGATGAATCAGCCCGCCAAAGCGCGGGTCTTTGGTGAAGCCTTTTACAAAGCGCGCATAAATCTGCTGCCCGATGACCCCGATTTTGAAGCAGGCATACACGTAGTAGAATAAAAAGTTCGACACATCACGCCCGCTTTTTTCGGCATAGCGCTTCACCACTTCTTCGCGTGTCAGGTTTCCCGGCAGCGAGGTGAGGCTGAACTCGCGCAGGAAAGCGTGGTCGGTCGGCTCAGCCCAATAGCCGAGCGTGGTGGCAATGTCCATCAGCGGGTCGCCAACGGTTGCCATCTCCCAATCAAGAACGGCAATGATTTCACTGAGGTTGTTTGGATTTAATACGAGGTTGTCGTACTTGTAATCGTTGTGAATAAAAGCCGGAGCAATATCCGTTGGCATAGTTGACTGCATCCACTTCGCAATCTCATCCATGCTCGCGATTTTTTCCGTCTCCGCGTTGTAGTAGCGCTTTATCCATCCCTCCACCTGCCGCTGCACGTAGCCTTCCGGCTTTCCCAACTGAGCCAGCCCGCTGGTTTCAATATTGATGGCGTGGAGCGCCACTAAGTTATCAATCGTTGCCTCTGAGAGTTTTCGCATCACCTCGGGAGTAAGGCTGATACCTTCGGGGGCTTTGTTCCGCAGGATGACTCCGTTCACCCGCTCCATCATGTAAAACGGAGCGCCCATCACCGGTTCATCCTCACAATTCAAATACGGCTCCGGCACTTTCGGGTAAACTTTCTTCAACAGGCTCAGCACCCGGAACTCGCGCCCCATGTCATGCGCGCTCTTGATATTCGCCCCGAAGGGCGGTCTGCGAAGGATGAAATTTTTGTCTGTTGTCTTGATTAAATAAGTAAGGTTGGAATATCCCTTTGGAAATTGCTGGATGGAAGAAATTGTAAGATTGCTGTCGAGTTTCTCTCTCAGATAATTCTCCAGCTTTTCTTTATTCAACTCCTCTCCCGGACGGATAGCTACGGGCTGGTCGGTGATGGCGGTCATGTTTACTTCAATTAGACAGCCATAATAGTAAAAAAGGACAAGAGGTTGTCTATTTTAATCACAAGGTAGTTTTGCGGTTTAAATAGACTCGCGAGTGGCTTCTCCCCAATAGGGGAGACACAGGGGGTATCTCTGCTTGTTGAGCTACCCCTTTGTATTTCCCCTAAAAGGGGAAACGCCAGTCGCACACGCATATTGATACAACTACCTGACTACAGCATCTCTTTCAGCTTGCCAATATCACCGACACCTGCTGAATAAATTTTCGTATCGAACCGGTATTCCCTCGTTCCGCTGTAAACTTTGTTGAAATCCACTTTGCCGAATTGGTCCTTGTCGAAAACTGCAATCTTATTGTCAGGCAGCACCGCCATGATGCTGGTTTCCGTTCCTGAACGCAGGTAAATCTTGTCCCAATCTTTTGCCATGTAATCCTGCGTGGTGTTGTCGGTGTGATTGATGACATGCACCTTTATCTTGTTGATGTATGGATTGATTTGAGCCGTGAAATCAAAGCCAGCCTTGATTTTCACGAACTGCTGGTTGTTGATGTATTTGTCAATGTTCCAGATTCCCATTTGCTCAATGCTGAATGCGTTCAGCATGTCGGCTTCCAGCGCGAGCCTTTCTTCCTCCTTTTGAATCTGTGCTGCAAGCACATTGTATTCATCCAGGGTTTTATTGAAAGCGGCAAGGGCATTGTCATAATCTTCACCCGTCAAAACAGGAGTCACAATCACCGAATATTTTTCCCAAATCGTTCTGTTTTCATAATTCCGCATTTCAGCACTGGCGGTTAGTTTGTAGAGATTTTTCGTCTTGTCAAAGGTCTCCACTTTCATGCGGTCCCAATTGATTCTGAAAGCGCGCATTTCCTCCCCGAAGTTTTTATTCTGCGGCACATCCGTCAGCGCCCAGCGGTAATTTTTGAAGTGCGCGAGGTCGGGGTGCTGCGAATAGTCGGCATCAATATCAATGATAACGGGACCATCGGGCTTGTCGGGTAAATCCGGAATGGCTGCCAGGTCTTTTTGCTTCTGTTTATTTTCCGCCAATGCGGGGCTTCCCATTTCATCCCACTTGCTGTTTCCGTTCAACTGAAAAATCTTGTAATCATCCGAAGCCCTGAACGCAGCGAGTTCAACACCGATATTTTTACCGCTGGCGATTTTCAATTCTTCTCCGCTTTGAAACGCTTTCATTTCAAACATCCCTGCTGATTGCAGCGCACGGTTGGTTTCATCATCCATGCTCCCCATCGGGATTCCGCTCAGGAAAATTTCTTCCGGTGAATGAAACTCGCGGTACAGAACCGACACATTTCCGATTACCGGGTAGCCGTCCTTATCCATAAAGGCATTCCCGGGAATCGTGACATTCGAGCCGGTGAAGTGATGGTGCTTCATTCCTTCTTCAGCGCGGAAAGTCAGCGTGTCATAAGGAACCTCCAGCGACAAGGGCGGCTCGATGGTTTTCGATTCATGCAAAAAATTGAAGTAGTAAAGCAGGCTTGCTGCCGAAACAATCAATGCTGATAATCCGATGTAGATGCTTTTTTTGGTGGTCATAACGTGGAGTTTTTAGTTGACTTCATTTCAAACTTGCAATGGAACCATTAGCTGACCGTTTCAAATCATAGCAATACAAATACCCATCCCTGCAACCGATGAGCATTTCCATTTTTCCGTCATCATCTATATCGGCAATCAACGAAGAAGTTTCGGTGCCTGCCGGAAGCATGTAGCGTTTCAGGGTTTTGAAGTTTCCCCCGTCAAGGATTTGCACGGTGCCATACTCGTCTGTTATAATCAACTGGTCGCTGCCTTTAGCCAGGATGTCAAACAATACGGGCTGTGCGGTAACGGTGCGGTAGTAGTTGTAGTAATAATAGTCACCGGTTTTGTTATAGTCATCGTAGGCGAGGCTTTGCAATTTCAGTTCGCCTGTTTTGATATTCAGAATCGCGAGAGAATCCCTGTCAACGGTAATCAGGTTTCCGCTGTGGGCAACGGGAGTATAATTAATCGAGTAATGATAGGTGTCGGGAAAAGTTTTCTGCTGAATGCCTTTTTCATTCAGCTTGACCATCACCAACTCGCTTCCGTACCTGGCATTTTCTTTTTTTCGTTCAGACAGCAGATAAATTTCTTTTCCCTTCCTGCCTTCAACCACTAAAGGCGCATTGGCGCAATACCAGATTTCTCCATGGTTGAATTTCCAGAGCATTTTTCCATTTTCACCATTGATAGCGTAGGTGTAATTATCCCTGCAATTGTAAATGAGGTCAGGAACGCCATCGCGGTTCAAATCACTCACCGCAGGCTTGGCGACAAATCCTCCTCCGTTGGAGAAATATGCGCCCACCTTGAAAAGAAAGCGGTTGTCGGTTTTACTCCAGCCGCTGAAATCTTTGATTTTAAAGCTCCATACTGTTTTTCCGTTGCGCGGGTCAAGAGCAGCCACCTCACCTGCTTCCGTACCGAAAATGATTTCTTTGGTTCCGTTGCAGTCAATATCGAGCAACACAGGCGGTGACTCCACATCTCCCGAAACAGGCACGCGCCAGATTTGCTTGCCGCAGGTATCGTAGCAGAGAAATTCATCATTGTCATTTCCGAAATAGATGTGATTCCCAAAAGCGATAACTCCGTTCACGTCCATGTCGCCCAAGCCTTCATCCGCAAAATGCTGCAGAATCTTTCCGCTTTTTGGATGGAGGATGTAAATCCCATTATCCTTGTCGAGATTCCAGTCCCTGAAGTGATTGCCGTTGGAGCCGACAATCAGCAAGCCATCATGCACGAGAAAATTTGTCTTGAAAGAAGTGCCTCCGATTTTGGCTTTCCACTTGAGCGGGAATTGTGATTGAAGTTTCGGAAGCTCCTGAGCATGGGTGGAAATGCTTGCCAGCACAGCGATAGAGAGCAGCAGGTATTTCATGATAATAATTTTGTTTTAAAAAGACTGCTTAAAATCTAATTGTCAAAAAGCTGATAAAAGATGCGGGGGCGAGTTGGTTTCCATAAAACAGATTGAAACGGATTTTATTGTTTGAATAAGGAAATAGCGGGAAAGAATGTAAGGCTGGCTCTTGTGGCGTTTCGCCTTTTAGGGGAAATACAAAGGGGTACTCCGATAGTTGCCTTACCCCTCTGTATCACCCCTGCGAGGGGAGAAGCCTGCGCACAGTGCTGATTTCACAGAGCCAAACTCATTCGGCAGAATTGATAGCTTTGCGTTCACTTAAAATAGATACGATGTACAGAACTCACACCTGTGGCGAATTGCGAATCAGCGAGGTGAACAAAAAAGTGACGCTTGCCGGCTGGATGCAGCGCAGCCGCAACCTGGGAGGAATGACGTTCATTGATATGCGTGACCGCTATGGCATCACGCAGTTGATGTTCAATATGGAAACCAATGCCGACCTCTGCAAAAAGGCGCGCGAAATCGGGCGCGAATTTGTCATTCAGGTAATCGGGAAAGTCGCGGAGCGCAGCAACAAAAATCCACAATTGCCCACAGGCGATATTGAAATCATTGTTGAAGAACTGAATGTTTTGAACGCTGCAAAAACTCCGCCCTTCACCATCGAAGATGAATCAGACGGAGGTGAAGATTTGCGGATGAAATACCGCTACCTCGACTTGCGCAGGAAGCCCGTGGCAAGCAGCATTCAGTTGCGTCACAGGATGGCGACTGAAACAAGAAAATATCTCGACTCGCAGGGATTCATCGAAGTAGAAACCCCGGTACTGATTAAATCAACCCCCGAAGGTGCGCGCGACTTTGTGGTGCCTTCAAGAATGAATCCCGGAGAATTCTATGCGCTGCCGCAATCCCCGCAAACCTTCAAGCAGATTCTGATGGTGGCGGGTTTCGACAAGTATTTTCAAATCGTGAAATGCTTTCGCGATGAAGACTTGCGCGCTGACCGCCAGCCCGAGTTCACACAGATTGACTGCGAGATGTCATTCATCCATCAGCAGGATATTCTCGACACATTCGAGGGACTCATTCGCCATCTTTTCAAAACAGTGAAAGGTGTTGATTTGGTAAAAGTGCCCGTCATGAATTATGCTGATGCGATGCGCTTATATGGCTCAGACAAGCCGGACACAAGATTCGAAATGACTTTTGTTGAACTGAAAAGCCTCACCCCATCCCTCTCCAAAGGAGAGGGGGTAACAGACCTCACCTCCGGCAAAGGATTCAAGGTTTTTGATGATTCGGAAATGGTGGTAGGGATTTGCGCGAAGGGCTGTGCGAATTATTCCCGCAAGCAGTTGGATGAACTGACTGAATTCGTAAAGAAGCCGCAGGTAGGGGCGAAGGGATTGGTGTATGTAAAGTTCGAAGCGGACGGCAGCATCAAATCAACGGTTGACAAATTTTATTCTGCCGATGATTTGAAAAAATGGATGGAGAAATTCAACGCGGCACCGGGTGATTTGATTTTAATCCTTGCAGGCGAAGCTGACAAAACAGGAAAAGCGCTCAGCGTGTTGCGTCTCGAAATGGGCGAAAGGCTCGGTTTCCGTGACAAAAATGTTTTCAAGCCGCTGTGGGTGACTGATTTCCCGCTGCTTGAATGGAACGAAGATGACAAGCGCTGGTATGCCATGCACCACCCGTTCACTTCACCGAAGGCGGAAGACGTTCACCTGCTTGAAACTGACCCCGGAAAAATTCGCGCGAACGCTTATGACCTGGTGATTAACGGGGTGGAATTAGGCGGAGGCTCCGTGAGAATTCATGACAAAGGATTACAGAAAAAAATGTTCAACGTGCTGGGCTTCAGCGATGCGGAAGCCGAAATGAAATTCAGCTTCCTGATGAATGCGTTTGAATTTGGCGCTCCGCCTCACGGTGGAATCGCTTTTGGTTTCGACCGCCTGTGCGCGATGTTTGGCGGCAGCGAATCCATCCGCGACTTCATCGCTTTCCCGAAAAACAATGCCGGGCGCGACATGATGATTGACTCGCCATCGCCCATCAGCGAGGAGCAGTTGAAGGAACTGCATTTGAAAGTGACGTTGTAAAAATTTACAGTTCAGTTTCCGGCTTACAGTTGCGTTTTTAGTAGCCAGAACGCGCAGCAAGTCGAAAGACTTCCATTCATCTTTACTCACGAGAGTCCCTTCGGAACTCTCGCGAGAACGGGTGAACGGGGTGGCTACCCTCTCTCGCAAAGTTGTAAAACCTTGCGGCCTGCATCAATAGAACCTTGCGCTGCCTTGACAATCAGATTGCCGTCATAACCCATGCTCAGGTGCAACCCGTCATAGGCGCTGATAAATGCAGTAATGATTTTTTTGTTTTGCTTTGATAGTTGTTCCTCATACCACTCTTTGCCTTTACGCCCTGTTTCTTTTCTGATGTTTTTAGACGCAAGGTATTCATCAAGCGCCAATAGCACCCCCGTCCATGCGGTATGCCCTGCTATGCGCACGTATTTCTTGTCTTTGTAAAAGCCATTTTCCCTGCCTGCTTTTTCTCTAAGCAACTCCTCTGCATTGGCAAAGTAGCGATGTGCTTCTTTGTATCCTGTTTTAATGCTTTATTCTTTATTCAAAGATAGCAAACGCGCCAAAGGATGTAAAGTTTCAAAGAGCATTCCCGCAGGAAGTTGAAAAACTTCAGCCTATCGGGGCGCACGAGTCAGCACCTGCTCAAGGCTTTCGCTGAAGACTCGCGCGAACAGGAGAAGGAGTTGCATTTGAAAGTGACGAATTAGAATTGCTTCTCTTTTGAGAAAGACACGGAGGGCATCTCAATCCAGCTTCACTATTCTCATGATTTTCTGCCCGTTGCCTTTCACGGTGATAAGATAAATTCCTTGGCTGTAGTCCTTCAGCGAAAGTTCATGATGATTGGCATTAGCGATTATTACCTTCTGCAATTCCTTTCCGCAGATGTCCATCAGGATGATTTGGGTTATTCCTGCTTCTGCTTGCCACTGAATGAAAACTTTTTCTTTAGCAGGGTTAGGAACCACGGTGATGCCATCAAGCGGGGGATCATTGATACCTGTCGGGTCAACCAGCGTGACGGTTTTTGTAACCGTTTCTGAACATCCCTGGTCGGTGGCGATTACCTGAATCGTTCCTTGCCCTGTTGAACTCCAATCCACTTCAACACTGTTCGTCCCCTGACCGGAGAGAATCACTCCGTTGCTTACGCTCCAAGTATAGTTCAAGCCTGCATTGACGGTGTAGGTTGCGCTTTGATTAATGTCGGCTGAATCTGCGCCTGTGATGTTTCCTGTGTTCACTTGATAACCATCCTGAATTGTGACAGAGGTAACCAACCAACATCCATTAGAATCGGTGACGGTGATTTGGTAATTTCCTGCGGAAAGGTTTTCAGCGCTAGCATCCGTTTCTCCGTTGCTCCACAGAAAATCGTAAGGGGGGACACCACCGGTGGCATTCACTTTGGCTGCCGCATCGCTTTCGCCAAAGCACGTTATCTGGCTTTGCGTGCTCACGGGGGCAAAGAGTTGAGTAGGCTCGGTGAGACTGACTGATGCTGTCGTGGTGCAAAAGTTCGCATCCCAGACAGTTACTGTATAGGTGCCTGCATGAAGGAAGTTAGCGGTTGCAAATGCTGAACCCTGATTGCTCCATTCATAAGAGTAGGGAGCAATTCCGCCTGAAGCTGCGACAGTCGCAGAGCCGGTGCCGTTTGCGTAGCAGAGCACATTTGTTTGCGAGATAATTGTGGCTGACAATAGCGAAGGCTCCGTGATAGTGACCGAATCTGTCAACGCTGTTCCTGTTGCATCGGTGATAGTTACGGAATAATTGCCTGCAAGCAAATTGTTAACTGTTGCTGTGGTAGCACCGTTGCTCCATGAGTATTGATAAGGTATTAAGCCGCCTGTTGCGGAAATGGATGCAGTTCCGCTTGAATCACCATGACAAGTAGTTATATCCTGAAACGAATTGATTCCTACTGAAAGAAACGACACGGGCATGTTTGCTTCATTCACCTCATTCCATGCCGTATTGGTAATCACGGGCGCATTGAAATCAAAATAAATCGCAGCACGGTTTTCAATGAGCGTGCCGTCAGGATTGCCGGGCAGTTGTTTGATTTTGAATTTCACGAATCCATGACTTTCGGGTTCATTCACGTTGCTGTCGGGCAGTAGGATATTATCAAAAGTCCATTCGGCAAGGCCTTGTCCGTAAATATTAAACGTGTATGGATGACTGCTGACGCCAAGGATAAGTGTAGCGACATCCAGATGCGCAAAGTCATAGGAATCGCGAATAATCACTTTAAATGCTGTGTCGTTCCCTGTGTTTTGAAAGCGAACCAGATATTCCAGTTCATCTTCTGCAGAGATGTATTGGTAGGAAGAGACGCCAATAGGACTAACCTGCTTGTCATTCGGGTCGTAAGAGCCAACAACCTGAGCACAATAAGTTTCAACAAATAAATCTTCATCATCCTGAGAAACCGTATTGACAAAACCGAAATTCTCAGGACTGCCACAAGCTTCCACGATTGCTCTGGGTCTGCTCGTGCGTGGGTGTGGCGGATTCTGGTCTGCTTCGAGGCGATATGTTTTTCCGTTCGCGGGATAGCATTTGAGCATGCTGTCTTGTCCAGCCAATTGGTAAGTGCCCTGCGTTATTAGGGTATCATTCACATACAACCTCCATGGAGCCGAACCTTGCATGTTACCTGATGGCGGTGAACTTCGATTTTTAATCGTGAAGCATACGAGGCTGTCATTTACACATGTTCCGGCAACTGTCGTTTCTGACTTATCCCAACCGGTTGGTGGTGAAAAACACAACGAATCAGGATATATATGTGCGGTGACGCATTGTGTGCTATTGAGTTGTGCATTGCACCCGAGAAGTGCAGTTACACGAAAAGAGCCCTCATCATAAACCCCCAAAGTTCCAACGGGAAAAGTGTAAACATTTCCGGAAATAGTTGACCATGGAATGGTGCTGCTTTGCGGCTGTAAATAATCACCAAAGTCAATTCCTATGTACACATTGGAAGCAGGTGACGTGCCCATGTTGCTATAGTTAATGAAATAAGTGCTGGTTCCACATCGTCTTAATAATTAGGCGCTTAATTCGACTGCCAGGCGTGAACAATAAAGAGCTGGTTGCATAGGAAGATTAAATCCGCTGGATGTGTCAGGAAGTATTGTAACATTTAAGTTATAAGCAGAGGTACAGGCTGGCTGCCAGAGAGTATCCTGTATGATGGGAAAAATCACATATGCTCCGGTATCATAAATATGGATGATATAATTTCCGTTCTTGTCGCTTATGCCATAAAAAGGACCTGGTTCAGCCTTGACGAAAATATTGAATTGTTCAACATCTGAAATATCGTAGTAGCAATCCTCATTTAAATCTCCAAAAATGTTTCCTTCCACAACATAAGGTTCTACTTCTGCCAGCTTGAGAATAAATACATCTTCTGCGCCTGCCGAGATTAGGTTGAACGTCCCGTTCGGATCAAAATTTGCCGTATACTGAAAGTTTCCGGTAGTAAAAACGTTTCCGAAAGAATCAACCGCTATGCTGCTAACAGATTCAACTGAACTACCTCCCACCTTTTTTGCCCACACCAAATTGCCCCACCAATCGAGTTTGCTGATAAACACATCCTGGCCACCCACGGTTGTAAGATTGGTTACTCTTGGGCCGGGATCAAAATCAGCCGTAATGGTGAAAACTCCTGTAGTGTAAATGTTCCCCGAGGCATCAAGCGCCAGAGATCTTCCTTGGTCAATAGATGAGCCACCAACTAATTTTACCCAGTCCCAATTACCGGAACCATCAATCTTAGCAAGGAAAGCATCTGAAGCCCCTGCCGTAGGAAGTGTAAGCCCCTCCGCTGTCAGCGGACCAAAATCCGCTGTATAATAAAATTGTCCTTCAACAATAACATTACCAGAAGCGTCAACGACAACCTCATCTGCCACATCATTTGCCGAGCCCCCTACATACCTTACCCATGCAAAGTTGCCTAAGGCATCCAATTTTAGAATGAATGCATCATGTGCACCTAAAGATCCAAGAGTGTGAGTACCCACCCCTGGGTCGAAATCAACTGTATTTCGAAAATAGCCAACAGCAAAGGAGTTTCCATCGCTGTCAGTGGCTATCGAAAGACCTTCAGCCGGTCCGCTACCACTCATGTCCTTAGCCCATACAAAATTTCCTGAAGCATCAAGGTTGACAACGAAAATTGCACCAAGCCCGTTTGTAGATAAATTAAATGTATCAGTTCCGGGGTCAAAATCGCATGTGCCATTAAACCACCCTGTAGCATGGATATTGCCGGAAACGTCAGACTGTCTGAATACTTCGGTTCCCACTCAAATCTAAGCGATTTTAAAGCGATAGGAAAGGGGCGAAAAAACGGAAATCGCAAAATCGGTCACCAAATTTTGATGTCTCATTTTTGA
>Ga0247727_10014134_pt1 | contig 13322 bp, 11 predicted proteins | sample WisWelCaveWW1625_FD_202498 | JGI IMG/M metagenome (GOLD analysis project Ga0247727, IMG submission 202498) | Biofilm microbial communities from Wishing Well Cave, Virginia, United States - WW16-25 | ecosystem: Environmental > Aquatic > Deep subsurface > Groundwater > Cave microbial mat | place... | reverse complement strand
GTTTTTGAGTGATCCTGACATATTCGTCTTTAGTGGTTGTCGTCATTGGGGTTACCATCCTTCGGTAACAAGGTTACATGACAAAACACCCCCTGCTTCGGTAACATTTTAGATGAGTTGATTCGGGCTATTGACAAAGTGCAGGAAGCCGTGTATGCTTCTGTCGCTGTAAATGATGTGAAGGATTAAGCTCTTACAAAAAAGAGGTAGTCAGTAACCGCAAGCATATCATAAAAGCTTGCGGTTTTTTTTTGCGGTTTGTCGCTTCACGAGAAAGGAAATACCAAAAATGCCACAAGGAACAGTTAAGTGGTTCAACAACGATAAAGGGTTTGGATTCATCGCTCTTGATAATGGCGGTAAAGATGTGTTTGTTCATCATACTGCGATTCAAGGCGAAGGATACAAGTCCTTAAACGAAGGTGACCTGGTCAGCTTCGAAACCGTTCAAGGACCCAAAGGCGATCAGGCTGCAAACGTTGTAAAACGTTAATAGTCTTTGATTCAACAATACCCCCTGTTTGTACAGACAGGGGGTATTTGCTATAAAACGATAGAGCCATCAGCAATTACGCTGGTGGCTCTTTTGTTGTTTAGGCCTTAGCCGTACCTTGGATTTGTGCTCCCGAATAATACCGGGCTGCCGTATGTGCATAGAATGCCCACGTCAAAATCCCCAGAAGTTTTGCCCCTTCCTCCAAAACAAGCGGCAATTGAGTCACGATTTCGTCCAGGACGATCGACAATCCAAAAAACAGCAATGCCGGAATGAGGATTGCGGCAAGCTTGTTGCGCAAGATTTTTTGAAACGCTAAAAGATAGGCTGCTATAAGAGCGAAATAGAGGGCATAAACGGCTTCTTCTTGAATGCCAAGAACCGATGGGAACACGTCTTCATGCAGTATAAATAAATCATCCAGTGTGAGTACCGTGCTGATGATCCATGAGCAAAAGAGAAAGTTTGTATGCCCCTTTGATGCGGAATGCTCAAGCGCCTGTTGCCAGCCAAAAAAGAAAACTGAGGCGGCATAAGCCCAGCCCAGGATTCCCAGATTGGAAAGGCAGCCGGTGTAAAAAGGGGCTTGGGCGACGGTGAGAGGGTCGTGCAGCATCGCGTCTAAATTAAGCCCTTTAGCCGCACAGATCATTTTTATGCCTAAGATGATGAGGACAGTCAGGGCATAAAGGCTTGCCAGGATTTTGACCTGCGGAAGTAAGCGTTCTTTGGTATGGATATTCATTCCTTATAATATCAGCTTCATTCACAGCGGAAGATGCCACGGGCTTGCCCGGGGTTTCTGGAGCTGCAGGCTTTTTGCAGTCCCCGGAGTCGGAGGCGAAGGGGATACAGGCCCTTTATGGGCCAGTCCTTGCGCGAAGCGCAAGGGCAGGTGGCCCGAACGAAGCGAGGTCCCTTTGACCGCAACACCGGATACGAAGAAATTCCGGAATTATTCAAGCCATTTATCTATTTCTTTTTCATCGATGCTGAAAACTTCTTCTCTGCCGGTTTGTGTTGTCATCATAGCACACTCTTAGTGGTGACGGTGATTAGACGAAGCGTCACTATTTTTGGATTCAAGGTTTTATCTATTTACACGCTACCCTTCCCCCTCGGGGTGAGTCAAAAAATTTTAAAAATTCTATTTTTCTTCAAAGAACAGAACAATCTTGCGGATAGCCTTACTCGCGGAGATTGACAGGCAAAAGGGCTTTTTGTATGATACACAAATGGTAAGCCCTTCACGAACACAAATTCAATTCCGGATTCAAAATCCTGCGTTAACCCTCAAATTTCTGGAGTCAAAGCATGTCTGAATTTATCGGCCGCGACCGGAAAGCCCGCCGCGCCTACGGTTTTGATGAAATTGCCCTTGTCCCCGGGGATGTGACGCTTAATCCTGACGAAGTCGATATTAGTTTCAAATTAAGCGACAAAACCTTTCCTATTCCTTTTCTCGCTTCCGCAATGGATGGTGTGGTGGATCCTCGTTTTGCCATTGCTATGGGAAAGCTTGGTGGTATTGCCGTACTTAACCTCGAAGGCATTTATACGCGGTATGAAAATTACGAATCAATTCTTAAAGATATTACTAACGCGACTCCGGAGAAGGCCACAGAAATTGTTCAAAAACTTTATGTGGAGCCCATTAAAGAAAAGCTCATTGCAAAAAGAATCAGGGAGATTAAAAAAGCCAATGTGCCTTGTGTGGTGAGTTCCATTCCGCAGCGGGCTGAAAAGTTCGGTAAGATTGCCGAAGAGGCCGGTGCTGATATTTTTGTGGTGCAATCGACTGTCACCACGGTAACGCATATCGCCAAAGCCTATCACGTGGTAGATTTTTATAAGTTTTGTAAGGGGATGAAAATTCCTGTGATTCTCGGCAATTGCGTGACTTACAAAGTGGCGCTTGAACTTATGGAAACAGGATGCGCCGGGCTTTTGGTCGGGATTGGTCCTGGGTCAGCCTGTACGACGCGCGGCGTTTTGGGACTGGGCGTTCCGCAGGTGACTTCGATTGCGGATTGTGCCGCGGCGCGGGAGGTTTATGCCAAGAAAACAAGGCGGCATGTTGCTATTATTGCGGACGGTGGGATGTCTACGGGCGGAGATATCTGCAAGGCCTTTGCCTGCGGCGCGGATGCCGTGATGGTGGGATCAGCCTTTGCGCGCACCAAGGAAGCGCCAGGAAAAGGATTTCACTGGGGAATGGCGACTCCGCACGCCAATCTGCCTCGAGGGACGAGAATCCGGGTTGGGACCACCGGAAGCCTGGAAGAAATTCTTTTTGGACCTGCCAAGCTTGACGACGGGACACAAAATCTTGTGGGTGCCTTAAGGACTTGTATGGGTAATGTCGGCGCTCGGAATATGCGCGAAATGCAGCTTACTGAAATTGTCATTGCTCCGGCTATTCGTACCGAAGGAAAACTTTTTCAAGCCGCCCAGCGGGTTGGAATGGGGAAATGAATGAAACAATTCTTATCCTCGATTTTGGTTCCCAATACACACAGCTGATTGCGCGACGCGTCCGGGAACACAAAGTCTTCTGCAAGATCTTCCCGTATCATGTTCCCCTGAATCAGATCTTAAGCGAAAACCCTCAAGGGATCATTCTTTCAGGTTCGCCTGCCAATGTTTATGGCGTTAAAGCGCCGTTCCCGGATTTGCGCATTTTTAATCTCAATATCCCTGTCCTTGGCATCTGTTACGGGCTTCAGCTGATTGGCCATTACTTTAAAGGAAAGGTTCACAAATCGGAAAAGCGTGAATACGGTTTTTCAGAACTTAAAGTGGACAAAGCTGACGGCCTTTTTTATGGGCTGCCTAAAATCCTTACCTGCTGGATGAGTCACGGGGATAAGCTCGACAAACTGCCCGCCGGCTTCACGCCGCTTGCACACACACCCAACTCGCCCGTTGCCGCGATCGCCAACCCTCAAAAAAAAATCTTTGGGGTCCAGTTCCACCCGGAGGTTGTGCACACCCCTCTGGGATCAAAGATCCTCGGGAATTTTCTCTTTCGTGTTTGCGGCTTGCGTGGCCAATGGACACCCAAGTCCTTTATTCAGGAATCTGTGGAGTCCATTCGTAAACAGGTTGGCGCGGAAAAGGTCGTGCTGGGGCTCTCCGGAGGCGTGGATTCTTCTGTGGCTGCAGCGTTGATCCACAAGGCCGTGGAGCAGAAGCTGGTTTGTATTTTTGTGGATAACGGCCTGCTTCGTTTGAATGAAGGGGCGCGGATTAAAGAAATGTTCCAGAAGCATTTTAAAATGAACCTGCGTTTCGTGAATGCCGAGAAGATGTTCCTCAAAAACCTGAAAGGCGTTCAAGACCCTGAAAAGAAAAGAAAAATTATCGGAAAAACCTTTATCGAAGTTTTTGAGCGCGAAGCCAAAAAATTAGGCAAGGTGCCTTTCCTTGCTCAAGGAACCCTTTATCCGGATGTGATTGAATCCGTCTCTGTGCACGGCGGTCCCACGAGCACGATTAAAAGTCACCATAATGTGGGCGGTTTGCCGAGCCGGATGAAATTTAAATTGGTGGAACCGCTTCGAGAGCTTTTTAAGGATGAAGTGCGCGAAGTGGGGCGGGCCTTAGGGCTGCCTTCTGAAATTGTGGGCCGGCAGCCTTTTCCCGGGCCTGGACTTGGAGTCCGCGTCATCGGAGACATTACGGAGGCCCGCTTGGACCTTCTGCGCCGGGCGGATTGGATTGTGCTCGATGAAATCAAGCGGGCAGGGCTTTATAAAAAAATCTGGCAGGCCTTTGCTGTGCTTTTGCCGATCCAAAGCGTGGGCGTGATGGGAGATGAACGGACTTATGAAAACGTGGCAGCGGTCCGCGCCGTCACTTCACAGGATGGGATGACGGCCGACTGGGCGCGCTTGCCTGACGAGGTGCTTGCCCGCATATCTAACCGCATTATTAATGAAGTCCGCGGAATTAACCGGGTCTGCTACGATATCTCAAGCAAACCGCCTGCCACCATTGAGTGGGAGTAAATTGTATAACCAACACGGCCATAAATTGTGATTTCGGTGCCGTGTTGAGTATTACTCCGCGATTCACAGTTTTTGACCTCGTGGAGTATATAATGCATCACGCCTATGTCACACACTGATTTTGTCCACCTTCACTGCCATACGCAATACAGCCTCCTAGACGCCTCTGCCAAAATCGAAGCCCTCCTTCAGCGGGCAGTAGAACTTAAATTTCCTGCAATCGCGATGACCGATCACGGCAATCTTTTTGGTGCCATTGAGTTTTACTCTCAAGCCATGAAGAAGGGGATTAAACCCATTATTGGGATTGAAGCCTATATTGCCCCCGGATCCCGGTTTGAAAAGCAGGCCCACGGCATTAAGGAAGCATCGTTTCATCTTACTCTCCTGGCCCGTAACGAAGCGGGCTACCGCAATTTAATGAAGCTCACAAGCATTGGTTATCTGGAGGGCTTTTACTATCGCCCGCGTATCGATAAGGAAGTTCTCCGTGAATATAGCGAGGGGCTCATTGGACTAAGCGGATGCCTCAAAGGGGAAGTGCCTTACTATGTTTATAATGACCAGCCCCACGAAGCCAAGCGGGCACTTGAAGAGTTTGTGGCTATTTTTGGCAAGGAAAACTTCTTTCTGGAAATCATGAATCAGGGGTTAGCGCCTCAGCCAAAACTCATGCAGGAATACCCAAACCTTGCCAGGCACTACGGCCTCAAAATGGTAGCGACCAATGATTCCCACTACATTTACCGACAGGATGCTCAGGCGCATGACGCTTTGATCTGCATTGGAACGAGTTCCACGCTGGATGAACCCAACCGGATGCGCTACCAGGGGGATCAGTACTATTTGAAATCTGCAGAAGAAATGAAAGCCCTTTTTAAGGATTTCCCGGAAGCGATTAAAGCCACTTTGGAAATTGCAGAACGGTGCAACCTGGAACTTGATTTCAGCAAGACGCATCTTCCCCGTTTTGATCCGCCTCCCGGGAAAACATTGGACGGATTTTTGGAAGAACTTTGCCTTACAAGGCTCAAGGCCAAGTTTAATGGCGAAATTCCGGTGGATTATCTTTCCCGCCTTAAACATGAGATCACCGTCATTCATAAAATGGCTTATATCAGTTATTTTTTGATTGTCTGGGATTTTATCCGCTATGCCCGGGAGAATGGGATTCCCGTGGGTCCGGGCCGGGGCTCTGCGGCCGGAAGCCTTGTGGCCTATGCGTTGGGGATTACCAATGTTGACCCTTTACAGCACGGGCTTATTTTTGAGCGCTTCCTCAATCCCGAGCGCGTGAGCATGCCGGATATTGATATTGATTTTTGTTATGAACGGCGCGAAGAAGTCATTGATTATGTCCGGAGAAAATACGGAACCGAAAATGTTGCGCAAATTATTACCTTTGGAACGATGGCGGCCAAGGCTGTGGTGCGTGACGTCGGGCGTGTGATGGGCTTTTCTTATCAGGATGTGGATCGCATTGCCAAAATGATTCCCACAGAACTTAACATGACGATTCAGCAGGCGCTTGAAAAGGAACCTAAACTTAAGGAGCTTGTGGATACAGATGCCAGGGTCGCGCAGCTTATTCAAACCTGCAAGTCCCTGGAAGGCCTTTCCCGCCACACCTCCACGCATGCCGCGGGGGTTGTGATTTCGGATACGCCGCTTACGGAGCATGTCCCGCTTTTTAAAGCGGATGAACAGGTTTCAACGCAGTACTCCATGAAGGATCTTGAAAAGATCGGCCTTTTAAAAATGGATTTTCTGGGCCTCAAAACCCTGACTATGATTGAACAGACCTTGAAAATCGTAAAGCGCACAAGGGGAATCGAAATGGACCTTGAGAACCTTGCCTTAGATGATAAGCCTGCGTATGAAATGCTCGGCCGGGCCGAGTCAATGGGGGTGTTTCAGCTTGAAAGTTCAGGGATGCGCGATCTTTTAAAGAAAATGAAACCCAATTATTTTGATCACTTAGTGGCTTTGCTTGCGCTTTACCGTCCAGGGCCTCTTGGCAGCGGGATGGTGGATGATTTTATCCGCCGCGTTCATAACCCCGCCTTAATTAAATATGACCATCCGGCATTGGAACCCATCCTCAAAGAAACTTACGGTGTGATCCTTTATCAGGAGCAGGTGATGAAAATCGTAAGTGACCTGGCAGGCTTTACGCTTGCCCAGGCGGATTCTTTAAGGCGCGCCATCGGGAAAAAAATACCTGAGATTATGGACCGGGAAAAAAAGGGATTTGTCGAAGGCGCTCAAAAAAAAGGTATTCCCTTGACAGTCGCCGAGCGAATCTGGAACCTGATCGATTATTTCTCAGGGTACGGCTTTAATAAATCGCACTCCACAGCGTATGCCCTGATTTCTTACCAGACGGCATACCTTAAAGCACACTACCCGATTGAATTTATGACCGCACTTTTAACTTCAGAAATGGGCAATACCGACAAAGTCGTCCGTTATATTGAAGAGTTGCGGAAAATGGGGATTGAGGTCCGGCCGCCCTCAGTCAACGAAAGTTTTTCGGAATTTACCTGTGTGGGAGATCACATCCGATTTGGTCTGGCAGCGGTCAAAAATGTCGGAAGCACGGCCATGGAATCCATTCTGGCCTCCCGTAAAAAAGACGGCCCGTTTAAAGCGTTTGCGGAATTTACCCAACGGGTGGACCTTCGGGTGTGTAACCGCAAAGTCCTTGAAAGCATGATCAAATGCGGGGCCTTTGACGAGTTTGGGTTTTTCCGTTCCCAATTAATGGCGGTGGTAGACCGGGCCCTTGAGATGGGGTCCAATGTCCAAAAAGACCGCAGCCGCGGCCAGCTTTCTTTTTTTGCAGGCGGGCAACAGACGGCGGCAGATCCTTTTCCGGGAGGCGATCTTGAAATGCCGAATATTCCGGAATGGCCTGAAAGTCAGAAGCTTGCCAATGAACGGGAGCTTATCGGATTTTATGTTTCTTCACACCCGCTTTCAAAACATGCCAAGGTCTTGAAAAATTATGCAACAGCGTTTACAGATACCCTGAGTGAATTCCGGGATCAATCCGAAGTGACGCTCGGAGGTATCATTGATCAGCTTAAGGAAATCGTCACTAAAAAGGGAGATAAAATGGCTTTTGTGACGTTGCAGGATTTGCGCGGTTCCTGTGAAGTGGTGGTTTTCCCTGACCTTTACAAAAGCGCGTTTGCTTTGGTGAAAAAAGATGTTGCGGTTTTTGTCCGGGGAAAAATCAATGCCCGTGACGATACCCCTAAGGTGATTGCCGAAGAAATGGTGCCTTTGGATGAGGTCAAAAAGCGATTCACGCGTCTTGTTTCAATTGATCTGCAAACGGCAGGCCTTGAATCAGACCTTCTGAAGGACATTTGCCGCATTTTAAAGTCCCATAAAGGGCATATCCCTGTTTACCTTGCATTCCGTGACCCCAAAGGGAAAACAGCTGTCCTCCATTCTGGAGACGAATACAAGGTTTCTGCGACCGACGAGCTTTTCGAGGAGCTTGAAAAGCTTGTGGGTGAGAATTCAGTTAAAATCCGCACTTAAGTTTATCTTTATTTATAACCTCTAATAGCACCGTAAGTTATAACAAATAAGCCCTTGACAAATAAAATTAAATCTGTTAGGTTTTTTACGTAACTTGAAGTAAGGCAATTAGTTAAAAAAACTTAAAGAATGGGCCTTTATCTAACAGGAGGTGAAGGCATGACTAAGAAAGATATTGTCATGAAGGTTTCAAATGACACCAATCTTACTCAGATGGATGTCAAGAAGATCGTTCAACGAACTTTAGATGTTATCTTGGAAAGCCTAGAGCGGGGAGAAACGGTCGAGTTAAGGAACTTTGGGGTTTTTAAGGTCAAAAACCGCCGTGGAAGGCTTGGCCGGAATCCAAGGACTGGCCAAGAGGTTGCCGTTCCGGAAAAAAAGGTCGTTGTTTTCAAGGCGGGTTTGGTATTAAAGCAAAGAGTAAAGTAATAAAAGTTTAGCGAGTACCGCGTCAATTTTGATGTGACCGGCGCTTTTTGCATGCGCCTTTGCGCAAGTACTAATCGTGGCGAACTTGAAGTTCGCCTACGATTATGTGCGCGAGCACTCTTAGGGATGAACGTGACGTTCATCTCCTAAAGTGTTCGGGAAGAACTTGATGTTCTTCTCCGAAAGTGTGTCGGACTTGATGTCCGACTACGATGAGGTATAGGTTCGCGGTACTGTGCAGATTGTCCCTCTGGGACAATCTTGACTGCGCACTAGAGAGAAAGCAGGGGGATAGAAATGTCAGAAAAAGGTAAAGTGAAGTGGTTTTCTAATGTCAAAGGTTATGGTTTTCTCGAGAAAGAAGGCGGCGAGAAGGATGTTTTTGTGCACTACTCTGTCATTCAAGGGGAAGGCTATAAGAAGCTGGAAGAAGGAGAGGAAGTGACTTTTGATATCGTTCAGGGCGAACGCGGGCTTCAGGCTGCTAATGTCGTAAGATCAAAAAAGAGCGGTAAGAAAGCAGAGGGCGAGGCTCAGACGGGTGCTGCTTCAGAGAAAAAAGCCGGCAAGAAATAACAAAAGGTTTTTGCTCGCGCGTTGAGGCGTTTACGCCGTTTCTTTTCATTCCAACCGATTGTCCAAAAGGGGCAACTTATTTCCTTGCCTCCGGAGGAAACACACCATCTTAAGAACATCATCCGGCTTGCAACGGGCGACGCCTGTCTTGTCACGGATGGATTGGGCTCAGAAGCCCGGGCCAGGATTTTAAGCTTTGACGCTCGCGGCAGCTGCAGCCTGATAGTTGAAACAGTGACCAGGACCTTCCCCCAAGAACAAAGCAAAGTCAAAATACGGGTTCTGCAAGCCCTTGCCCACAAAGGGGTTCTTGAAGAGCTGATTGAGAAGGCCCAGGAAATTGGGATCGACGAATTTTGGCCGATCCAGACAAAAAACAGCACCCTCAAAATCCGCAGGGAAGACGAAGCACGCATTCTGGCTCGCTGGCAGAAGAAAGTGAAAGAAGCGGCAAAACAATCCGGGACTTTAAAACTTACCACGATCCAACCCGTACAAACCTTTGAAAAAGCGATTGGCCGGATTTTACCGGGTGAAAAAATAATTATTTTTCACCCCGCTGAGGATGCGATTCCCTTCCGGCAATGGTTAGAGGAAGTTGAAAGCGAAGCGGCTTCGGGGCCGATCACCTGTCATATTTGTTTCGGTCCGGAAGGGGGCTTTGCCAGGGAAGAAATTGAATTTGTGAGGAATCAAAGTGAAAGCAAAGAAATTTCATGCAGAATGGTCACCCTCGGCAGATCTATTTTAAGGATTGACACCGCATTTTTAGGGGTTGTTTTAGCCTTAAAACTTTTTTTGGGAGCAGGTAAGTGGAAGAGTTGACCTCGAATGATACTCAACAAGGCTACAAATTGTGATTTTGATGCCTCGTTGAGTATTACTCCGCGATTCACAAATTCTGACCTCGCGGAGTTTACCTGAAAGTTTGTTTTCAAGGGGAGCGAGGAAATGATCGGCCAAATGGTTTGGGTTAAGTTGTTTGCCCTGAAGGGCGATATGTTTTTAGGAGGCCAAAATGGACTGGATATCCCAGTGGTTTGAGCGAATGACCCAGGCTGCGGTGTGGAAGTCAATTCTTAGCCACGCGCAGTGGATTGATTGGCTTGTGCTGATTGCCCTGCTTATCGGATTGATTTACGGCATCCGAAAAGGCTTTATGCTGGTTTTGGGGGATACGCTGCAATTAATAGCGGTGATTATCCTTACCCTGGAGTTTGATGCCAAGGTTAGCACTTTCCTTTCAACCTATGCAGGCTTTTTGCCCCAGGCCTGGATAGAAACCCTTGGATTTGTGATTGCAGCTGTTTTTTTCTGGTGGGTCGTGGATTTTATAAGTCAATTCCTTGCAAAGATCATCACCGCCCAGACCTCTTCCCAGCTTAAAGTGATTGGGGGTGCGATTAGCGGTGTCGCTTACGCGTTTCTTCTCCTAAGTTTTATGTCGACAGGCATTCTTCTAAGCCCTCTTGAGTTGATGAAACCGGTTTATGAAAAAAATGCATCGCATACCGGTTACAAACTTGCCCAAACAGCGCCAAAGATTCATCAATTAGTGACTCACCCCATTCAAGCCTCCGGCCTATCCTCCCCAAAAGCCCAATAAGGGTTGTATGACCAAGTGTGATTAGAAGCGAGAAAAGGATTGGGTTGCCGTTCGCTCAAAAGCTCCGGATTTTCCACCACAAAGAAGGCGGATCCGCCTTCAGTTTGGCGGAGGAAAGAACTAAGGCTACTGTGCCGGGGTGCCCTCGTCGTTCCCCCTTCGGGGGCCGCCGCTTCCCCTCCGGACACAGTAGCCAAGTCTTTTCCGCCAAAAACCGCGGACGGATCCGCCGAAGTTTTTGTGGCGGACACAAATCCTGCGCCATTCGCTCTTGGCAACCCAATCCTTTTCTTGTTCTTTATCCTTAAGAGTCACAAAATAGACGGGTGGCGCCAACGGGGGGCTCTCCCAGGCGAGGAAGAAACTTTCCGCAAAGGAACTCTCTTAGGATTCAAAAAAACTTAATGTTCTGGTGAAATAAAGGCACCTGTTGATTTCATAATGCCCTGCCTTATGCGGAAAGTTTTTGAGGAGTCCTGGGGGAACCGTTGGCGACAGTTAGGCCCCGTCTCTTAGTCACGTTAGTTGGTCACGCGACCGTAATAAAGAAATCAGGGCGGAAATCCGCCTCGAGTTCTGGTATGATTTCACCCTCGGAGATTCTCATGCGCTACGAAGACCACCTTGTTGATCAAGTCCAGACCGCCAACGATATTGTGGATGTCATTACCCAATACGTGCCCCTTAAACGGACCGGCAGGAATTTTAAAGCCTGCTGCCCGTTCCACCAGGAGAAAACGCCCTCTTTTACCGTTCACCCCGAAAAGCAGATTTTTCACTGCTTTGGCTGCGGGGCCGGAGGAAATGTTTTTAGCTTTGTGATGCGGCATGAAAATATGAGTTTCCCTGAAGCTTTAAGGCAGTTGGCAGAGCGGGCCCACATCCGTTTGCCTGAGCCGACTTCCCGGAAAGGGGACGGGCCGTCCGAGACGGAACAACTTTACGAAGCTTACCGGCTAGCCGCGGAATACTATCATGCCCAGTGGCTTCATCCCGAACGCGGGGAAGCGGCCCGCGCCTACCTAAAAAAAAGGGGATTTGATGAAGCCATCGCCGGGGAATTTAAAATTGGGTACGCCCTTCCTGTTTGGCGGGGGCTTTTTGAATTTCTAAGTAAAAAGGGGTTTGCCGAACCCCTCTTAATCCGCGCAGGTTTGATTCAGCGTTCAGCCCAGGGGAATCTGTATGACCTTTTTCGGGGCCGCGTTCTCTTTCCGATCCGGAATCTGCAGGGTAAAGTCATTGGTTTTGGCGGCCGGGTGATGGATGAAAAGGAAAGCCCCAAATATTTAAACTCGCCCGAGAATCCGATCTTCCACAAACGCCGGGAACTTTTCGGGCTCGACCTTGCCAAAAAGCACATTGACCGCGAACACCCAAGAATTCTGGTGGTCGAAGGTTATCTTGATTTTTTGCGTCTTTATAGTCAGGGGTTCAAAACGGCGGTTGCGACATTGGGAACTGCGTTGACTGAAGAACATGTTCAGATATTGAAGCGTTTTGCGGATGAAGCGGTTGTCATTTATGACGGGGATAAAGCCGGTGAAGCGGCCTCGCTTCGCGGGCTTGAGGTTTTTCTTGAAGGGGGGATGAGTGTTAAACTGGTCCGGATGCCTCAGGGCTATGACCCGGATGATTTTTTGGCCCAAAAAGGGCCCCCCGCTTTTCAGGAGCTGATTGATCAGGCCAAGGATTTTTTTGATTACAAACTGGAGAGCGCTCTCAGCCGGCACAGCCGTGAAGACCCCTTAAGCCTTGTGAAGATGACCCATGATTTTTTTGAGACCCTGGTGAAGGTCAAAAATTCGATTCTTCTAAGCTATTATTTAAAAAAGCTCTCAGGGGCATTGGGGCTCGATGAAAATTCACTCCGCTCGGAGCTGGCCAAACTCCAGAATAAAATTCTGGAAAGAGAAAAAAAATCTTTCTCATCGACACGGAGCGGCTCTTTAAAGAGTCCCCGGCTGCAGGCAAAACTTTTGTCAAACCATCAGGAAGAGGTTTTAATCCTCGCCCTGCTTGTTGAAGAGGTTTCCCTGCGTCAGGAAGCTTTTCAATCGCTTGAGGTCAATGACTTTCAGAATCCCCAAGCCAGGGAATTATTTCAATGGCTTCAGGCGAATACGGCTCAAGGGAAACTTAGCTGGTCTCAAGCGCTGAATGTGCTCCAAGAAGAGGAATGGAAAAAACAGCTTGTGGAGATTGCCTCGCTGGACTGGTCACCGCAGGATCAAGAAAAAGCTTTTTACGATTGCCTTGCGAAGATAAGGCAAAAAAATAAGGATAGAAAACTGCAAGGCTTAAGGCGTGATATTGCAAGCGCCGAGAAAGAAGGGGACCAGCCAAGACTTGATGGACTGGTTCGCGAGTATCAATCCCTCCTTCAACAAAATAAACCTTAACTCCAATTACTGTTTAGAGTTAAATAAAGCCAAAAAAGAAATCTCTTCAAGGTTGCGGATTGCAGGAAGTTAGCGTATTAAAAAATATTCATCCATTAATTGGTATTTAATTGGTATTTTTACTGTTAGGAAAAATTGAAAAGTGGACAGTTTAAAGTTCAAAAGTGGACACCCTAAAAGCCATATTCTGGCTCTCCAAAACAGGAGGGTTCAGAGATGGCGCAGGTGCACAAACGGTTTACAGATGA
>Ga0247727_10014133_pt1 | contig 13324 bp, 12 predicted proteins | sample WisWelCaveWW1625_FD_202498 | JGI IMG/M metagenome (GOLD analysis project Ga0247727, IMG submission 202498) | Biofilm microbial communities from Wishing Well Cave, Virginia, United States - WW16-25 | ecosystem: Environmental > Aquatic > Deep subsurface > Groundwater > Cave microbial mat | place... | reverse complement strand
GCGCGCTGCCCGGAATGCGGCAATACGACCTTGATCCGCAAGGACGGCTGCGACTACTGTACGGCCTGCGGTTTCACAGGAGTCTGCGGATGAACGCCTTGCGCCCCTGTTTTACGCTCTTCGCCTCGGTGCTGCTGGCAGCCTGCGGCTCGATGAACATCAGCTCCGACGGCAGCGACAGCAACCTGATGCTGCGCGGCGACGACCCGGTGGCCTATTTCATTGCGGGCAAGGCGACGGCGGGCAATCCGGAGATCAAGACCGAGCACCGCGGCGCCACCTACCGGTTCGCGAGCGACGAGAACCGGCGTCAGTTCATCACCAGTCCGGACAAGTACGCGCCGCAGTTCGGCGGCTTCTGCTCGAACGGCATGGCCTACTCGGTGCCGATCGCCGGCGCGACCGACAACTTCAAGATCATCGACGGCAAGCTCTACATGTTCGGCGGCGCGCGCTCGAAGCTCTATTTCGAGATGGACCAGGAGCGCAACCTGAAGCTCGCCTGGCACTACTGGGAAACCGAGGTCAAGGACTCCAACTGGCGCCTGCAGTCCTGGAAGCGGATGGTGTTACGCGTGCCGCACTACAAGAGCAACGCGGAACTGGCCGAGGAATACGAGCGGCGCTTCGGCAGGAAACCTTCCTGACGGCGCGGACCGCTCAGGTCGCGCCTGCGGTACGCCGCCTCCTCGAGGCAGTCCAGCGCTCCAGTTTCTCCCTCGCGCCGTTCGCGGCCGGATCCATCGCGCGGTCGTGGCGCGGCGTCTTCGCCGTGAGCTCGATCACGTAGCCGTTCGGGTCGCGGAAGTAGATGGAATGGATAAAGCCATGGTCAGAGACGCCGCGCGTCTCGATGCCGGCCGCCCTGCCCTTGGCGAGCATTTCCTGCAGGGTCTGCGTGTCGACCTCGAGAGCGATGTGCAGGTCGTAATCGTGCTGAACCTTGAACTCGAACGGCATGTCCGGGGCCTCGAAAAACGCCAGGTAGGAGCCATCGCCAAGCTGGTAGAAGGTGCGCAGCGTTTCGGTGCCGCGGCCGCTTTTCGTCTCCTTGATCTCCAGGGTGCCGGCAAGCGGCAGCCCGAGGAAGCCCTCGTAGAACTTGCGCGTCTCTTCCGAGTCGCGGCAGCGGTAGGCGTTGTGGTGCAGGCCGCGGATCATGGTCGCTCCCTGTTTCCGCATCGGCGTCAGACCGCGACGAAGGACTTGTCTTTGAGCGATCCCGCGAAACCGTCGATGACCTCGTGCACCTTGGGCCAGCTCTTGAGCACCTTCATGTTGCCGAGCCAGCGCTCGATGTTGGGATAGGCCTTGTAGCTGCAGCGAATCAGCCCGCCCAGCGCGATCATCTCCACCCCCATGTAATCGGCCAGCGTGACCTTGTCGCCGCACAAATACGCCTTCTTCGGGCCGAGCAGGCTCTCATCGAGGATCTTCAGCCAGGCCTGGGTCTTCTGCTTGCCCCAGTCGAGCGTTCCCGACTGGACCGCGTCGCCCGGCCGCTTGTGGTGCGGGAAGGTCTGCGGATAGATCAGCCCGTAGGCGAAGTCCTTGTAGATGTTGGAATTGAACCAGTCCATCATTTCGTTCACGCGCGCGCGCGCCTTCAAGTCCTGCGGATAGGCGGGCGAGCCCGCCTTGTCGGCGAGGTACTTGAGGATCGCGGAGCATTCGGTCAGCCGGAAGTCGCCGTCCTCGAGCACCGGCACCAGGCAGTTGGGGTTGATCCTGGCGAAATCTGGCTTGAGGTGCTCGCCGGTGAACAGGTCGACCACCTTGTAATCGAGATCGATGCCCTGGTCCGTCGCAAAAAGCTGGACGATGCGGCTGGTGGTGGACGCAGGATGGTAGTAAAGCTTCATGGGGATTTCTCCTCGAAGGCGCGCGCGGGCCGACAGTTTAGCTCCGATTCTCCCGCGCAGCACCGTGCGCCCTGACTTTCGCCTCGAGCGCCTCCAGCCTGCGGTCCCGGATGCCGAGCTGGCGCAGGTGCGCCACCGTGTCGAACAGGTAGTCGCAGCAGCGGCCCATCGGCCCGGCGCCGGTGGCGAGGTAACGCGCCACCACCGCGTCCTCGAGCCCCGGCACGTAACGATCATGCCCGCGATTGGCGCTAAACGCGATCGCCGGCTCCGCACCCTTGGACGTGCGCGCGATGGTCCACACCGGGCGGTAGGCCGTAGTGATCATCTCGCGCCGCCACAGCACGTCGAGCTCGGTCGCCGCCGCGCGGCGGGACAGGCGATAGGCCACGCCGGTGCAGCTACCGCCCCGTTCCAGCGACAGCATCAGGCCGGGCAGCTCGGGACTGCCCCGGCCCGCGCGCGCCCACAGGCAGAACTGGCGATGGAAGCCGTGGATGCGCGCCGTGCGGCGCTCGACGAAATGGAACGCCGGGTTCCAGATCAACGAGCCGAAAGCGAATATCCAGACGCGCCCCGGGCGCGGTGCGCGTGCAAGCATCCCTTGCACCTGGGCGGCGCGCTCGGCGTCGGTCATGAAGCGAACATTCGGCCCGAGCACGGCGCGCACTGCGGCATGCAGCGTACCGTCGAGAAGACTTTCGCGCGTCAGCTTCACGGCAGCCATGGAGCGGGCAGCTCGCCGCCTTTCAAGACTTCACAGGCTCTTGATGGCGACGAAGCAGAGCGACATCAGCGGCTGCGGCAGGATGCCGAGCGCAAGCAGCGCCAGGCTATTGGCGGTCAGCAGCACGCGCGTGCCCTGCGACTGGCCGGCGAACGGCGCCTCGTCCCTGGGCTCGTCGAAATACATGAGCTTGACGATGCGCAGGTAGTAGTAAGCGCCGATGAGCGAGAACAGTACCGCCACCACCGCCAGCCAGATCTGGCCGGCATTGACCGCGGCCGAGAGCACGACCAGCTTGGCATAGAAGCCCACCGTCGGCGGCACTCCGGCGAGCGAGAACATCAGCAGCAGCACGATGAACGCGTACCAGGGATTGCGCCGGTTCAGGCCCTTCAGGTCGTCCAGGTTCTCGCATTCGAAACCCTTGTGCGACAGGAACACCAGCACGCCGAAGGAGCCGAGCGACATCAGCACGTAGACCAGGGTGTAGAACATCGCCGCGGCGTAGGCGTCCGCCGCGTTCAGCCAGTTGCCGCCGACCACGCCCGAGAGCAGGCCGAGCAGCATGAAGCCCATGTGCGCGATGGTCGAATAGGCGAGCATGCGCTTGAGGTTCGATTGCGCGATGGCGGTGATATTGCCCACCGCCATCGACAGCACGGCGAGGATCGCCAGCATCTGCTGCCAGTCGTGCGCGAGATCGAGCATCCCGTTCACCAGCAGCCGCATCGCCATGGCGAAGGCCGCCAGCTTGGGCGCGGTGCCGATCACCAGCGTCACCGCGGTGGGCGCGCCGTGGTAGACGTCCGGAATCCACATGTGGAACGGCACCACCCCCAGCTTGAAGGCGAGGCCGGACACCATGAACACCAGGCCGAAGACGAGGAAGGTGTGCTGGGTCGAGTCCCGGGACAGGTTGGCGAGCTGCCTGGCCACGTCGGTGAGCGTGAGCGTGCCGGTGGCGCCGTAGATCATGGACATGCCGTAGAGCAGCATCCCGGAGGCGAGCGCGCCCAGCACGAAGTACTTCATCGCCGCCTCGATGGATGCGGACGAGTCGCGGTTCAGCGCCACCATGGCGTAGAGACACAGCGACATCAACTCCAGGCCCAGGTACACGCTGAGGAAGCTGTTGGCGCTCATCATCACCATCATGCCGAGCAGCGCGAACAGCAGCAGCGTCAGGTATTCGCCGCGCAGCAGGCCCCGGTCGAGCAGGTACTGGCGCGAATAGAGCAGCGCCGCCGCTACCGCGCCGCATGCCGCAAGCTTGAGCAGTTGCGACATCATGTCGGCCACGAACAGGCGGTGAAAGGCGTAGACCGTCTGCCCGGCGGTGCCCAACAGCACGAACAGCGTGGCGGCAGCGCAGGCGAGCAGCACGCACTGGGCCATGAAGAAGCTGGTCCGCCGCGCCTCGTCCTTCTCGAACAGATCCACCAGCATCAGCGCGCAGGCGCCCGCCAGCAGCAGGATTTCGGGCAGGGCGACGAGCAGATCGAGGCCCATGTCAGTACTTTGGCAGCATCACGTGGCGCAGCAGGTCGTTGACCGAGGCGTGCATCACTTCGGTGAACGGCAGCGGGTAGATGCCCATGAACAGCACCGCGATCGCGAGCGCGCCCAGCACCAGCAGTTCTCTTGCATTCAGATCCGCAAGCGCGGCGACCTTGTCGTTCGCCACCGCGCCGAAAATCACCCGCTTGTACATCCACAGCGTGTAGGCGGCGCCGAAAACGAGGATGGTGGCGGCGGCGAAGGCGAGCCAGAAATTCGCCTTCATCGCGCCCATGATCACCATGAACTCGCCGACGAAGCCGCTGGTCGCCGGCAGGCCGCTGTTGGCCATTGCGAACAGCATCATCAGCGAGGCGAATTTCGGCATGGTGTTCACCACCCCGCCGTAGTCGGCGATGTTGCGGCTGTGCATGCGGTCGTACATCACGCCGACGCAGAGAAATAGCGCCGCCGAGACGAAACCGTGCGAGATCATCTGCACCAGCGCGCCTTCCACCCCGTAGGCGTTGAAAATGAAGAAGCCCAGGGTCACGAAGCCCATGTGCGAGATGGAGGAGTAGGCGATCAGCTTCTTCATGTCGGTCTGCACCAGGGCCACCAGGCCGATGTAGACCACCGCGATCAGCGACAGCGCGATCATCAGCCAGGCGAGCTCGTGCGAGGCGTCCGGCAGGATCGGCAGGGTGAAGCGCACGAAGCCGTAGGCGCCCAGCTTGAGCAGAATCGCCGCCAGCACCACCGAGCCGCCGGTGGGCGCCTCCACGTGCGCATCTGGCAGCCAGGTGTGCACCGGCCACATCGGCACCTTGACCGCGAAGGCGAACAGCAGCCCGAAAAACAGCCATAGCTGGACGTCGAGCGCCAGCGGCAGCTTCCACCAGTCCATGATGGCGAAGCTGCCGCCCGATTTGTTATACAGATACAGGAGGGAGACCAGCATCAACAGCGACCCGAACAGGGTGTAGAGGAAGAACTTGAGCGCGGCGTAAACCCGGTTGGCGCCGCCCCAGACGCCGATGATGACGAACATCGGGATCAGCGTAGCCTCGAAGAAGACGTAGAACAGGATCCCGTCCAGCGCGGCGAACACGCCGTTCAGCAGGCCGGACATGATCAGGAAAGCGCCCATGTACTGCCCGACGCGCTTCTCGATCACCGCCCAGCCCGCGACCACCACCAGCGGCGTGATGAAGGAATTGAGCAGGATGAACAGCATCGAGATGCCGTCCACGCCAAGGTGGTAATGGATGCCAAAGCGCGGGATCCAGGCCAGCCGCTCGACGAACTGCATGCCCCCGTGCTGCAAGCTGAAGCCCGTGTAGAGCGGGATGGTGACCAGCAGGCCGAGCACCGCGCCCGCGAGGGCGAGGCCGCGCTGCAGCGGCGCGTTGCGGTCGCCGCCGCAGGCAAGCACCAGCAGGCCGGCCAGGATCGGAACCCAAATGGCGAGGCTGAGCAGCATCAGGCGCCGAAAACCCGGTACTTGACGAGCACATACATCGCGCAGACGCCGAATATCATCATGAAGGCGTACCAGTAGATCAGGCCGCTCTGCGCGAGGCGCACCACGCCGGAGAACCAGCCCACCAGTCGCGCCGAACCGTTCACCATCACGCCGTCGATGACGCGCTGGTCGCCACCCTTCCACAGGCCGGTGCCGACCATGCGCGCACCCTGCGCGAACAGCCACGAATACAGCTCGTCGAAGCCGTACTTGCGCTCCACCAGCGCGTACAGAGGACCGAAGGCCATGGCAATCCTCTTCGGCAGGTGGGGGTTCTTTATGTACAGGTACCAGGCCGTCGCAATCCCGGCGACCGCAAGCCAGAACGGGGCCGCCTTAATGCCATGCACGGTGTAATTGATCAAGCCATGGAATTCCTCGGGCTTGCCGACCAGAGAATCCGCAAAATAATCCCCAAACACCACAGTCCCCACATACCAGCCCGCCCCGACGGAGGGAATCGCCAGCAGCACCAGCGGCACCGTCACCACCGCCGGCGACTCGTGCGGCGCATGCGACGCATCGAACGTCGGTGCGCCGTGGAAAGCCATGAACACGAGGCGGAATGTGTAGGCCGCGGTCACGAATACGCAGGCAAGCACGCAGAAGTACGCGAAGCCCGCGCCGGGGATCTGCGCGTGCTGCGCGGCTTCGATGATCGCGTCCTTGGAGTAGAAGCCGGCGAATGGCGGGATGCCCGCCGAGGCGATGGCGCCGATCAGCATGGTCCAGTAGGTCCAGGGCATGAATTTCCTCAGGCCGCCCATGCGCCGCATGTCCTGCTCGTGGTGCAGCGCGATGATCACCGAACCCGCGGCGAGAAACAGCACCGCCTTGAAAAAAGCGTGCGTCATCAGGTGGAAAATCGCCGCCGAGTAGGCCGAGGCGCCCAGCGCCACCGTCATGTAGCCCAGCTGCGACAGCGTCGAGTAGGCCACCACGCGCTTGATGTCGAACTGGGTGAGCGCCACCAGCCCCATGGCAAGCGCGGTGGTGGCGCCGATCACCAGCACCACCGAGCGCGCGGTCGCCGACAGTTCGTACAGCGGCGACATGCGCGCCACCATGAAGATGCCCGCGGTCACCATGGTGGCGGCGTGGATCAGCGCCGAGATCGGCGTCGGGCCTTCCATCGAATCGGGCAGCCAGACGTGCAGGGGGAACTGCGCGCTCTTGCCCATCGCGCCCAAGAACAAAAGGATGCAGATCAGGGTGATATCGAGCGGGTTTGCAATTGCTTTTGAAAAGACAATTCCATAATCCAATGAACCGAAATGCGCCAGGATCAGGCCGATGCCGAGCAGGAAGCCGAAGTCGCCGACGCGGTTGACCAGGAACGCCTTCAGGCTGGCGTAGATCGCCGTCGGCCGCGTGTACCAGAAGCCGATCAGCAGATAGGACACCAAGCCGACCGCCTCCCAGCCGAAAAACAGCTGCAGGAAATTGTTCGCCATCACCAGCATCAGCATCGAAAACGTGAACAGCGAGATGTAGCTGAAGAAGCGCTGGTAGCCCGGGTCCTCCGCCATGTAGCCGATGGTGTAGATGTGCACCATCAGCGACACGAAGTTCACCACCACCACCATCAGGGCCGTGAGGCGGTCGATCTGGAAGCCGATTTCCAGCCTGGTGTCGCCGATGGTGGCCCAGGTGTAGATGGCGCCGTTCCAATTGTTTCCGTTCAAAACATCCATAAAAATGAAAATAGAAGTTAAAAACGAAATCAAAACCCCAAGGATAGTGACGCGGTGCGACCAGGCGCGGCCGATCGCGCTTCCGAACAGGCCGGCGACGATCGCGCCGGCCAGCGGCGCAAGCACGGCGATCAGACCAAGGGTCTTGAGCATCCTGTTGGCTATCCCTTGAGGGAGTCGAGGTCGTCGACGTTGATCGTGTTCAGGTTGCGGAACAGCACCATCAGGATCGCCAGGCCGATGGCCGACTCGGCGGCGGCCACCGTCAGGATGAAGAACACGAACACCTGCCCCGCGATATCGCCCAGGTAGTGCGAAAAGGCGACGAAATTGAGATTGACCGCGAGCAGCATCAGCTCGATCGCCATCAGCAGCACGATCACGTTCTTGCGGTTGAGGAAGATGCCGATCACCGCGATCGCGAACAGGATGGCGCCGAGAACCAGGAAATGCGAGAGCGTCAGCGACAGCGCCATCGTCAGCCGTCCTTCTCCGAGGGCATCGACACCAGCCTGACGCGCTCCTCGCGCCGCGCCCTGACCTGCTGCGCCGGGTCCTGGCCGCGCGCGTCCTTGCGCCGGCGCAGGGTGAGCGCGATCGCCGCGATGATCGCCACCAGCAGCACCACCGCCGCGATCTCGAAGGCGTAGACGTAGTCGGTATACAGCAGCCGGCCGAGTTCCTTGGTGTTGCTGTAGCCGGGGGGCAAGGCGCGCGGCGAGGCCGCCAGCCCCGACCAGCGGCCGTACAGCACCGCGGCCATCTCGGCCGCCATCAGTACGCCGACCAGGGCGCCCAGCGGCAGGTACTGCCAGAAGCCCTCGCGCAGGCGCTCCAGGTTGATGTCCAGCATCATCACCACGAACAGGAACAGCACCATCACCGCGCCGACGTAGACCAGCACCAGCGTGATGGCGAGGAACTCGGCGCGCAGCAGCAGCCAGATCGCCGAGGCGGTGAAGAACGCCAGCACCAGGTAGAGCGCCGCGTGCACCGGGTTGCGCGCGGTGATCACGCACAGCGCGGACGCAAGCAGGATCGCGCCGAAGACGTAGAAGACGGTGGCCTCGAACATGGTCAGCGGTACCCGGAGTCGGCCTCGCGGTCCTTCGCGATCTGCTGTTCGTAGCGGTCGCCCACCGCCAGCAGCATCGGCTTGGTGTAGTACAGGTCGCCGCGCTTCTCGCCGTGGTACTCGATGATGCGGGTCTCGACGATGGCGTCCACCGGGCAGGCCTCCTCGCAGAAACCGCAGAAGATGCACTTGGTGAGGTCGATGTCGTAGCGCGTGGTGCGGCGCGTGCCGTCCGCGCGCGCCTCGGACTCGATGTGGATGGCGAGCGCCGGGCAGACCGCCTCGCACAGCTTGCAGGCGATGCAGCGCTCTTCGCCGTTCGGGTAGCGGCGCAGCGCGTGCAGCCCGCGGAAGCGCGGACTCATCGGCGTCTTCTCTTCCGGGAACTGCACCGTGATCTTGCGCGCGAACAGGTGCCGCCCAGTCAGGGCCAATCCTTTAAAAAGTTCTATTAACAAAAAAGATCTAAAAAATTCCAGGACGCGGGTCATTTCCACAGGCTCCAGGGGGTCTGCATCCAGGCGCCGATGACCACGATCCAGACCAGAGTCAGCGGGATGAACACCTTCCAGCCCAGGCGCATGATCTGGTCGAAGCGGTAGCGCGGCAGGGTGGCGCGGATCCACAGGAACATGGTCACCGTCAGGAAGATCTTGCCCAGCAGCCAGAACACCGGCGGGATCGCGTTGGTGAGCGCGCTGTCCCACAGCGGCAGCCAGCCGCCGAAGAACATCACCACGGTGAGCGCGGCGATCAGCAGCATGTTCATGTACTCGGCGAGGAAGAAGAGAGCAAAGGTCATGCCCGAGTACTCGACCATGTGGCCGGCGACGATCTCGGACTCGCCTTCGACCACGTCGAAGGGCGCGCGGTTGGTCTCGGCGATGCCCGCAACAAAGTAGACAACCAGCATCGGCGCGAGCGGCAGCCAGTTCCACGACAGCGCCCCCAGCCCCATGTCGGCGAAGCGGCCCCTGCCCTGCGCCTCGACGATGTCCGAGAAGTTGAGGCTGCCCGAAACCATCAGCACCACCACCAGCGCGAACCCCATTGCCAGCTCGTAGGACACCATCTGCGCGGCGGCGCGCATGGCGCCGAGGAAAGCGTACTTCGAATTGGAGGCCCAGCCGGCGATGATCACGCCGTAGACACCGAACGAGGTCAACGCCAGGACGTAGAGCAGCCCCGCGTTGATGTCGGCCAGAACCCAGTGCGGCGCGAACGGGATCACCGCCCAGGCCGCGATGGCCGGAATCAACATCGCGATCGGCGCCAGGATGTAGAGCGCCTTGCTGGCATTGGCAGGCAGGATCACTTCCTTGAACATGAGCTTGAATCCATCCGCGACGGGTTGGGCCAAGCCTCCTAACCATGGAATGCCAAAAAAAGTAACCCGATTAGGACCAATTCGTATCTGCATCCAACCAATGAGCTTCCTCTCCCACAGCGTGAGGTAGGCGACCGACAGCATCAGCGGCACCAGGATCGCGACGATGAACGCGAGCGAGGTCACCAGTTCGTACGCCGCCGGACCCCAGGTCGGGCCCAGCCTGAATTCCGCGTAGGCGAGCAGCGACTCGAGCATCTCAGGCGGCCTGCCGGGGTGTGATTTTTTCCAGCGCCACGGTGCCGAACATCGCGCCCAGCCCCGCCGTGGCCGGATGCCCCGCCGCGACACGCACGCAGTTGTCGGGCAACTTTTCGTCGAGCGCGGCGTAAAGAACCGCGTCTCCCTGCCCCTGGACAATTCTGACCCTGTCGCCGGAAGCAAAACCCAGTTGCGCAAACATGTACCTGTTCATCCACGCACGCGGCGTCTGCGCGTCGCGCGTCTTCTGCAGCGGCGCCGAGTGACGCACCAGCGGATCGGTGAAGTAGATCGGCACATCGGCGATGCGCTGGAGGCCTTGAATTGTTTTCGTTTCTGCCTTTATTTCAGAAATTTCATTCGACAGGAGTTTCGATACCTCCCTGCCTCCGAGACACGCGTCCCTGACCTGCTCCACGGTCTCGAAGTCGAATCCGGGCAGTCCCAGCATCTTGCCCAGCACGCGCAGCACCTTCCAGGCCGGCCGCGCGTCGCCCAGCGGCCGCACCGCGGCGTGGAAGCCCTGCACGCGGCCCTCGGTATTGATGAAGGTGCCCGCCGTCTCGGTGAACGGAGCGATCGGCAGCAGCACGTCACCGACCTCGGACTTGAACGCGCTCAGGTTGACGATGAATTTCGCGCCGGCGACCGAATGCGCGCAGTCGAGCTGCGGGTCGATGTTGAGGAGCAGCAGGGCTTTCTTCGCGAGCGCCGCGGGCAATCCGCCGTTCGCCGGCAGGCCAGCCACGTAGCCGCCCACGGAACCGGCCGCTTCTCCGAGGAAACCGACTTTCACGCCTATCGCCTGCGCCGCCGCGTGAATCGCAGCGGCTTGCGGATGCTGTTGGACGAAGTTGCCGAGAAGAACTGCAGCATTCTTGCCGCCCTTCAGGATTTCACTGAACGAGGAAAGCGAATTCAAAATCTCGGAAGGAGGAACAATTTTCCTGCTCGCGATCTTCATCAGCCAGTCGTCGTCCACCGAGTGCAGCACGTGGACCTGGGTGCCGCGCCTGGCGGCCTGGCGCAGTCGCTGGGCGATGAGCGGATGGTCCTTGCGCAGGAAGGAGCCCACCACCAGCACGCGGTCCAGTTTCGCCAGCTCCGTGACTGGCATGCCGAGCCAGGGAATCCCCGCGCGCTTGCCGTCGCCCAAAAAATCGCTGTGGCGCAGGCGGAAATCCGCCGGGCCACCGAATTTGCCGGCGAGATACAGTTCCTCCAGGCTGGCATGCGGCGATGCGAGGACGCCGAAATCCTTCAAGCCATCGACGGCAAATTCAAGCGCCGACTGCCAGTCAGTCTCTTGCCACCGGCCGTTCCTGTTCACCATCGGCCGCGTCAGGCGATCGTCCGAATTCAGGCCCGCGTAGGAAAAACGGTCCTTGTCGGAGAGCCAGCATTCGTTGATCGCCTCGTTCTCCAGGGGCAGGACACGCATCACCCTGTTCTGCTTCACCTGCACCACGAGGTTCGAGCCCAGGCCGTCGTGCGGCGACACCGACTTGCGGCGCGCGAGTTCCCAGGTACGGGCGCTGTAGCGGAAGGGCTTGGAGGTCAGCGCGCCCACCGGGCAGATGTCGATCATATTGCCCGAGAGCTCGGAATTCACCGACTGGCCGACGAAGGCCACGATCTCCGCATGCTCGCCGCGACCGACCATGCCCAGTTCCATCACCCCGGCCACTTCCTGGCCGAAGCGCACGCAGCGCGTGCACTGGATGCAGCGGCTCATTTCCTCGGCCGCCACCAGCGGGCCGATGTCCTTGTGCAGCACCACGCGCTTTTCCTCCTCGAAGCGCGAGGCGGAGCCGCCGTAGCCCACGGCGAGGTCCTGGAGCTGGCATTCGCCGCCCTGGTCGCAGATCGGGCAGTCGAGCGGATGGTTGATGAGCAGGAACTCCATCACGCTGTTCTGCGCCTTCTTGGCCAGCGCCGAGGCGGTCTTCACCTTCATGCCGTCAGTGACCGGCGTGGCGCAGGCTGGCAAGGGCTTGGGCGCCTTCTCCACCTCGACCAGGCACATGCGGCAATTGGCCGCGATCGACAGTTTCCGGTGATAGCAGAAGTGCGGCACGTAAATGCCGAGCTTGTTGGTCGCGTCCATCACGGTCGAGCCGTGCATCACTTCGACTTCCTTGCCGTCGATTTCAACTTTGAGCATTTAGGCGGCCTTGAGTTTTTTATCCGAACTCAGAAAAGCCCCGGCCCTGCCCCATTTCGGCTCGGTGTCCGCCCCCCGCGGGCAATCCTTGTAGCGGATGTGGTGCTCGAATTCATTGCGGAAATTCTTCAGAAAGCTTTTCACCGGCAGCGCCGCGGCGTCGCCCAGCGCACAGATGGTGCGCCCGGCGATATTGTCGGCGACGTTGTCGAGCAGCGCGAGATCTTCCATCCGGCCCTGTCCGGTCTCGATCCGGTGCACCACGCGGTACAGCCAGCCGGTGCCCTCGCGGCAGGGCGTGCACTGGCCGCAGGACTCCTCGAAATAGAAGTAAGAGAGGCGCTCCAGCGCCCGCACCATGCAGGTGCTTTCGTCCATCACGATCACCGCGCCAGAGCCGAGCAGCGAGCCCGCCTTGGCGATGGAGTCGTAATCCATGTCGGTCTTCATCATGACGTCGGCGGACAGCACCGGCATGCTCGAGCCGCCCGGGATCACGGCCTTCAGCTTCCTGCCGTCGCGCATGCCGCCCGCCAATTCCAGCAGCTTGGCAAAGGGAATGCCAAGCTTGACTTCGTAGTTGCCGGGCCTGGCGACCTGGCCGGTGACCGAGAACAACTTGGTGCCGCCGTTGTTCGGCTTGCCGAGCGCGACGAACGCATCGCCGCCATTGCGCACGATCCAGGGCACCGCCGCGAAGGTCTCGGTGTTGTTGATGGTGGTGGGCTTGCCGTACAGGCCGTAGCTCGCCGGGAACGGCGGCTTGAAGCGCGGCATTCCTTTCTTGCCCTCGAGCGATTCGAGCAGCGCGGTCTCTTCGCCGCAGATGTAGGCGCCGTAGCCCGCGTGCGCGTAGAGCTCGAAGGAGAATTCGGAGCCGAGGATGTTCCTGCCAAGGTAGCCCGCAGCGCGCGCCTCTGCCAGCGCTTCCTCGAACTGCTCGTAGATTTCCCAGATCTCGCCGTGGATGTAGTTGTAGCCCGCGGTGGCGCCCATCGCGTAGGCGGCGATGATCATGCCTTCGATCACCAGGTGCGGGTTGTAGCGCAGCAGGTCGCGGTCCTTGCAAGTGCCGGGCTCGCCTTCGTCGGAATTGCACACCAGGTATTTGGCGCCAGGAAACTGGCGCGGCATGAACGACCACTTCAGGCCGGTCGGGAAACCGGCGCCGCCCCGGCCGCGCAGGGCCGAC